>Ga0075419_10000161_pt1 | contig 38062 bp, 32 predicted proteins | sample SoiMetdeltSBSDD3_FD_76900 | JGI IMG/M metagenome (GOLD analysis project Ga0075419, IMG submission 76900) | Bulk soil microbial communities from a Populus tree surrounding site in Tennessee, USA - Soil MetaG P. deltoides SBSDD3 | ecosystem: Environmental > Terrestrial > Soil > Tree plantation... | reverse complement strand
CGGCCGCCTCGACGCCGGACCGGCAGCCGTCCTCGTGGAATCCCCAGCCCAGGTGGGCCCCGGCGAACGCCAGCCGGGGACCACCCGCGGTCCGCAGCTCGGTCCCGGCCGCCACCGACTCCCGGGTGAAGACCGGATGGTGGTACGTCGCCCGGCTGATCACCGTGCTCGGGTCGACCCAGCCGTCCGGGTTCAGCGTGACCAGGTGCTCGTCGGCGCTGGTCAGGTCGTGCAGCCGGTTCATCCAGTAGCTGACCAGCACCTGCCCGGAGGTCCCGTCGCAGTCCGTCAGCCGGTAGTTCCACGAGGACCGGGCCCGCGTGGTGCGCGGCAGCACCGAGGCGTCGCGGTGCAACCAGACCGGGTTCTCGGTGTACCGGAACGCGCCCAGCAGCGACTTCTCCTCCGCGCTCGCATCCGCGAGCAGGTCGAGCGCGGTGTCGGCATGGGTCGCGAGCACCACCCGGTCGTGCTGGATGACCCGGTCGTCGGCGGTGCGGACCTGGACGCCGTCGGTGTGCCGGAGCAGGGCGGTCACCGGTGCGGACAGCCGGACCTCACCGACGTGCGGCGCGACGGCATCGACGTACCGCGCAGACCCGCCGGTGACGGTGCGCCACTGCGGGGAACCGGTCACGGACAGCATCCCGTGATGGTCGAGGAAGCGGAACAGGTACCGCGCCGGGTAGCCGAGTGCGGCGTCGTACCCGCTGGACCAGACGCAGGCGACCAGCGGTACGGCGAAGTGCTGCACGAAGTACCGCGAGAAGGTGTGCCGGGCCAGGAACCCGCCCCAGGTCAGCTCGTCGTTGCCCTCGGCAAGGACCGCACGGGCGGCGCGGTGGAACCGGACCACCTCGGCGAGCATCCGCACGAACCGCCGGCTGGTCAGTCTGCCGGGCTGCGCGACCACACCACCGACACCGCGCCCGCCGGCGTACTCCAAACCGCAGCCGTCGCAGCGGATCGACATGCTCATCTCGGTCGGCTGGGTGTCCACGCCGAGCTCGGAGAACATCCGCCGCAGGTTCGGATATGTGCGGTCGTTGTGCACTATGAAGCCGGTGTCGATCCGGTGCCGCCGGTGCTGCGAGTCGATCACGTCATGGGTGTGCGCGTGCCCGCCGAGCCGGTCCGCCGCCTCGTACACGGTGACGTCGAAACGCCGGCTCAACAGGTATCCGGCTGTCAGTCCGGCCACCCCGGCGCCGATCACCGCGATCCGCTCGGATCGACCCCTCGCTCGATGCACCAGCAGCCTCCTCGGTCCGACGACTCGTCAGACTGGCTTTCGGTGCGGGGTCGGGTCGCGGATGCGCCTGTTACACAACCGTTATCGAGTCGGGGGCCGGCGACGCGACCACATCGCCGGCCCCCTCGGGTGCCACCGCTCGTAGCGACACCAGCTCAGGCGCTGATCTGTTTCTGCCCGGCGTCGGCGTTGGAGATCGCGATCTTGCGCGGCTTGGCGCGCTCGGCGATCGGGATCCGCAGCGTCAGCACACCGGCGTCGTAGCTCGCCTCGATCCGCTCCGCGTCCAGCGTGTCGCCGAGGAACAGCTGCCGGGAGAACACGCCGAGGGGACGCTCTGCGACCTGCATCTCGACGTTCTCACCGACCTCCGGCGGCCGACGCTCGGCCTTCACGGTCAGCACGTTGCGCTCGACGTCGAGCGCGATCGCGTCCGGCGCGACGCCGGGAAGATCGAAGGCGACAACGAACTGGTCGCCGGAGCGGTACGCATCCATCGGCATCGCGTTCGGTCGCGACCAGCTTCCGGCGGTGGTGGCGCCGAGCACCTGCTGGGTCAGCCGGTCCAGCTCGCGGAAGGGGTCTGTGCGCATCAACATCGTTCGTACACCTCCTGATCCATCGACGTAGTGGTGTCAACACGCAGCACTGTTGTAGCATGTCGTCGAAACGATGACAACAGTTTCAGTCAGCGAATGGATGACGATGGCACGCAGTGTGGCGGAGCAGGACGCCGAGTGGCCTCTGCAGGCGGTGCGGCAGCTGGTCGAACTGATCACCCGGCTCGACCAGGACGGCAGCCGGAGCGCGGCCGGACCCGAGCTGCTGGCCGCCATGGTGACGCTGCGTCAGCTGCGCGACGTGCTCGCCCGCTGGGAGCCGGCCCTGATCGGTGCGGCCAGGGAACGCGGGGTCACCTGGACCGAGATCGCCCCCGCCCTCGAGCTGGCGAGCCGGCAGGCCGCCGAACGCCGGTACCTGCGGCTCAAACCGCAGGCCGCCGACACGACGACGACCACCCGGGAGGACAGGGTGCAAGCCGCCCGGGACGAGCGGTCGGGCGACCGTGCCGTGGCCGCCTGGGCGCGGAAGAACGCGGCCGACCTACGCCGGCTGGCCGGCCGGATCACAGCTCTCGACGGGATCGGGCAGTCCGCCAGGAAGAAGATCGAGTCCATCCATGCCGCCCTCGGCGCCGACGACGCGGCCGACCTGGTCGGTCCGCTCTCCGCGGCCGGCCCGTCCTTGCGCGGCAGCCACCCGGCGCTGGCGGACCAGATCAACGCAATCGACCAGACGGCCGATGAGATCCGCTCCGCGGACCGCGACCGTAGGAGCAGTACCAGAGAGGACCAGCAGTAGTCCGGTACGTGTCGAATCGCACTCGCAGGGTACTGGCGCGAACCGACCGGGAGGCGAACCCGACGCACGATGCACCGGTCGGCGGTGAGGCATGGGTGGGGAGGAATGGCCGATGACAGGGCGAGACGTCGAGACCTACTTCGAGGACGGCAGCTGGCGGACCCGGCGCCAGGACAGCAAGGCACCGTTCGCGTCCGGACCCTCACGGCAGCAGATGATCGCGGCCGGCGCCGAGGTGGCCCGCTGGAACCAGGTGCGGCACATCATCCGGGACCGTGACGGCACCGTGGCCGAGGTGAACACCTACGGCTCCGCGGGCCTACCTGCTCGCGAGCAGGCCGATCAGGCGTCATGAGCCATGTCGACGAAGCGTGAGTAGTGGCCCTGGAAGGCGACCACCACGTTCGCGGTCGGACCGTTACGATGCTTGGCCACGATGAAGTCCGCCTCACCCGGCCGCGTCGACTCCCGCTCGTACGCGTCCTCGCGATGCAGCAGGATCACCATGTCCGCATCCTGCTCCAAGCTGTTATGAGTTGCGATGCCCTCGGCAACGAAGTTGTGCGTACCCATCACGGTGGCGTCGTACACGGTCTGCTCGCCGAGACTCTTGATCGACGCGATCGCGTCCCAGCGCAGGTCGTTGGTGGCCACCACGTCAAACTTGCCGGCGTCGAGCGTGGCCGTCATCTGAGCGAGTCGAGTACCCCGCTCGGGCTGGTGGCGGCCGGCGAGCACCTGCTCGACTCGCGACCAGACATGTTCCGAGGCGTGAACCTGAGCATGCGCGCGGAGCGCACGCAACCGGTCTGCGACATCGTGAACCCGGACACCCTCCGGTCCGCCTGAGCCGATGCCCTCACACCAGCGCAGGTGATCCTCGAGACCATCGACCATCAACTCATATCCCACGCAGTTCTGGTCGATGCGAGCAAAGATGTTGTGCCGCAGAAGCAGCCGAGCCACGGCGTCGACGAGCCGCCGGCTGGGCGAGCTGAAGCTGATCCTCACCGGACCGTGAACCGACTCGATGGCGGGCGATTTCGCGGAATCGTCTCGCCAGAGCACCTCGCCAGAGCTGGCCCACAGCTCGCTGAGGAACGCGCCGACCTGGCGCTTCGGCCACCCGAACGTTTCCGCGGAAACGTCGGCTGTGGGTGACGCCGGATCGATGCTCCGGGCCGAGTCCAGCACGTGCCGGTCGTCCTGCGCTCGGACCTCCAGCGGCGGCGGTAGGTGCCGGAGGGAGCCGATCCGCGATCCGCGCACCAGCTCGCCGAGCGGTTTCCAGCCGTCGTACGTCAGGAACGGGTGGTTGGCGGTGGCCTTGATCTCCCGGCCGGACGCCAGCTTCAGCCGGAAGACCTCCCTCACCCCGCTCGGGAACACGTGGGTCATCGTGCGCGGCACCAGCTTCAGCCGGTCGTCCAGCGACCACACCGGGATGTCCCGCGCACCAGACTCGAGCAGCTCGCCGAGCGTGACCTCCGCGCCTGTGTCGGCGCGCATAATGCGGGTGTCCGCGGTCAGGCAGCCGGACTCGCGGAGGTCGGACAGCATCGGGCGCTTGTCGGTCCGCTGCTCGGCACCGCGGTTCAGCTGCGAGATCGCGACGACCGGGACCTCGAGCTCCTTGGCCAGCAGCTTGATCGACCGGGAGAACTCCGAGACCTCCAGCTGCCGGGACTCGACCCTCTTTCCCGAGGTCATCAGCTGCATGTAGTCGATGACGATCATCTTCAGGTCGTGCCGCTGCTTGAGCCGCCGGGCCTTCGCGCGGATCTCCATCATCGTCAGGTTCGGCGAGTCGTCGATGAACAGCGGCGCCTCGGACACCTCCCCCATCTTGCGCGCGAGCTTGGCCCAGTCGTCGTCGCTCATCTTGCCGTTGCGCATGTGGTGCAGCGGCACCTTCGCCTCGGCCGACAAGAGCCGCATGGTGATCTCGGTGCGACTCATCTCCAGCGAGAAGATGCACGACGTCAACCCATGCTTGATCGACGCCGACCGCGCGAAATCGAGTCCCAGGGTCGAGTTGTGAGTCGGGATCTTGGTCTTGCCGGCCAGATAGAGATGATCCGGGTTGTCCACCTCGACGCAGCGGACCGGAACAGTGAGCACCGGCTCGATCCAGCTGATCGAGCGGTCCGCGCCATCGTCATCCAATGCCGAGCCCGGGATCAGGGTCACCAAGCCCGGCTCGGCAACCATCGCGTCGTACAACGTCTTGGTCGTGCTGATGCCCGACCGCCCATCCGGTACGACGACCATCCACTGGTGCTTGGCGTCGGCGACGATGGTCGAGCCATCGGAGAAGGTCAGCTCGTAGCAGGGGCGGTCGACCATGACATCGGTGGCGGCGACGACTCTCGTCGGGCGGCCGTCGGCGCCGATCAACAAAGCCCCGACCGCGACCTCGCCCATCGTGGTCCAGCCGGTGGGTGTCGGCAGCGGGGTATCGAGAGCGAGCGCCTTCCCCATCGCGGGGCGGGCCGCGAGGATGATCATCTGGCCCGGGTGCAGGCCGTTGGTCAGCTCGTCCAGGTCGGTGAAGCCGGTGGGGACGCCAACCATCGCGTCACCGCGGGAGTCGATCGCCTCGATCTCGTCGAGGGTGGACTCCATGATGTCCTTCAGCGGCGCGTAGTCCTCGCTGCTCCGCTTCTCGGTCACCTGGTAGATCTCGGCCTGGGCCGCATCCACGACGTCGTCGACCTGGCCCTCGCCGGCGTACCCGATCTGGACGATCTTGGTGCCCGCCTCGACCAGCCGGCGCAGGATCGCCTTCTCCCGGACGATGTGCGCGTAGTAGCCGGCGTTCGCCGCCATCGGCACCGAGGCGACCAGCGTGTGCAGGTACGGCGCGCCGCCGATCCGGGCCATCTCGCCGCGCTTGGTCAGCTCGGCCGCGACCGTGATCGCGTCGGCCGGCTCGCCCCGCGCGTACAGGTCGGTGATCGCGTCGTACACGAGCTCGTGGGCGGGCCGGTAGAAGTCGGTGCCGCGGATGGTCTCGCTGACGTCGGCGATCGCGTCCTTGCTGAGCAGCATCGCGCCGAGCACACACTGCTCGGCGGCGAGGTCCTGCGGAGGCGTCCGGTCGAACCCCATCTCGGGGTTGCGCTCCTCGTGGCCCTGCGAGCCCCGGAACTCCGCAACGCTCACTGGTCCCCGTCCTCCCGAACCTCACGCCTCGCCGACACAGCGCGCACGAGACCTTGGCAGCGTCCTGAACTACAACGCTGTCATCCGCCACCGACAAGTCGTCCTCGCACCCGGTGACGCGACGGTACGCCTACCGCCTGGAGGTCGGAAGTCTGTCGTCCACAGGCCCTGTGGGCGCGCTGTGGAGAACGCGGAGGGCCGCTGTGCACAGCCTGGGTACATACTTGTGGATTACGATCTTCGAAACTGGGCAACAAGGCTCTGACCTGCGCGTTTCTCCGCGCACAGCTGTGGAGAGCGGAAAGTTCTCGACCAGTTTCGCCCCCTGGACACCCCGGTGGACACCAGCCTGTCGTGTCAGCACCGTCCGGCAGACTGGCCCCTGTGCCGATCGTGAACAGCCAGGACCGCGAGATCCTGCGGCTCGCTGTGCCGGCCTTCTTCGCGCTGGTGTCCGAGCCGCTGATGCTGCTCGCGGACTCGGCCATCGTCGGCCATCTCGGCACCCCGCAGCTCGCCGCCCTCGGGGTGGCCGGCGCCGTGCTGCAGACCATCGTCGGGGTGTGCGTGTTCCTCGCGTACGGGACCACCTCGGCGGTCGCCCGCCGGATCGGGGCCGGTGACCACCGCGGCGCCCTGGCGCAGGGCATCGACGGGCTGTGGCTCGCCGTGCTGCTCGGGGCCGTCCTGGCCGTCGCCGGACTCGTACTGGCCCGCCCGGTGGTCGGCGTCTTCGACCCGTCACCCGAGGTCGCGGCGTACGCGGTGACCTATCTGCGCATCTCCTGCTTCGGGATCCCGTCGATGCTGCTGCTGCTCGCCGCCACCGGCGTGCTCCGCGGACTGCAGGACACCAGGACGCCGCTGGTCGTCGCGGTCAGCGCGAACCTGGCGAACATCGTGCTGAACCTGACCCTGGTGTACGGCCTCGACCTGGACATCGCCGGGTCCGCGCTCGGCACCGTGCTCGCCCAGACCGGCGCAGCCGCCGCGCTCGCCCTGGTCGTGATCCGCGGCGCACGGCGCGACGGCGCCTCGCTGCGGCCGGACCGGCCGGGCATCATCGCCTCCGCCCAGTCCGGCGTACCCCTGCTGGTGCGCACCGTCACGCTGCGGGCCGCGCTGATGCTGACCACGTTCGTCGCCACCTCGCTCGGTACGACGTCATTGGCCGCGCACCAAGTGGCGTTCACGCTCTGGCTGTTCCTCAGCCTGGCGCTGGACGCGATCGCGATCGCCGGCCAGGCGCTGACCGGCCGCTACCTGGGCGGGTCCGACGTACCCGGCGCCCGGGGCGCGACCCGCCGGATGATGTGGTGGGGGGTCATCGCCGGCGTGGTGGGTGGGCTGGCGCTGTGGCTGCTGCGCGACCTCTACATCCCGCTGTTCACCAGCGACCCCGACGTACGACGCACGCTCTCGGCGATCATCGTGATCGCGGCCGTGGGGATGCCGCTGAACGGGATCGTGTTCGTGCTGGACGGTGTGCTGATCGGTGCCGGCGACGGCACGTACCTCGCGACCGCCGGCCTGGTCGGGCTGGCCGGGTTCGTGCCGCTGGCCTACTCGGTGATCTGGTTCGATGGCTCGATCCTCGGGTTGTGGTGGGCGTTCACCGGCTTCATGGTGCTGCGCTTCATCACCCTCATGTGGCGCGAGCGCGGCGACGCCTGGCTGGTCACGGGCGCCGTCCGCTGACCCCGGGCCGGGTGGCATGGCGTCTGCGTGAACCCGCCGTGAGGCATCGTTGGACCGTGGCCGACGACAAGGACACCGAGCTCGAGCGCGACGAGCGCCCTGGGCGCTCCCGGCGCCGGCTCCGCGCGGTCGAGGGCGGCCGCGACGATCCGGACCGGGACAGCCCAGGCCGGGAGGCCGCCGGCAAGAACCCACGCGACGCCGCGAAGGACGAGGCGCATCGCGACGGAGCCACGGTCACCGGTACGACGCGGGACCGCGGCGTCGACCACCTGCAGCAGGACAACCTTTCGGAAAGGGAGATCCGCGACCTCGACCGCGCCCCCGACGACATCGACGCCGACCGGGCCGCGGCCGACATGCGTGCCGCGGACCGCGAGAGCAGGTACTGGACCGGGCGCGCGGACGCTGGCCGCTCGTCGGCCAGAACCGACGAGCTGGTCGCCGAGTCGGTGCGCGACGACCCAGGCCTCGACGCGGAGGGCCGCGCGGCCGAGCTGGAGGCGTCGGCGGCACAGCGCCGCAGCGTGGCACTCCGGGACGACGACCGCGCCAACGATGCCCGGGCCGACGCTCGAGCCGCGGCGGCCGACACGGCGGCTGGTGCGCGGTCCGATCCGGACAACCGGCACACGCCCGCGAAGGTGACCGCCGGTCAGGCGCCCGCGCACGAAGCCGCAACGCCTCCGAAGGAGACGCCGGTCGCCCGCAAGGGCGGACGCTCCGCGAGCCGCGGACGCAGCCGCGGTGCCGCCCGGCGCGGACCGGGCGAGTAGCGACCGGACTCAGACTCCGCGCAGAGTGGGCCGTCGCTGGTCGAAGAACAGCCCGGCGGGCGGTTCCATCACCGGAAGCGGCGGGATCGGGTAGTCGGTGTGCTGCCCGTTCCGGCAGGCCGCGAACGGGCCGTCCGGGTCGAGCAGGGCCATCATGTGCGGGTCGGCGTGGTCACGCCACCACACCGACATCCCGGTCGCTGGATCCAGCCGCAGGTGCTCCCACGCGCGCCAGATCGAGTCCAGCCGGCTGAGTGCCTCGGCATGCCGGAACCACTCCGGGCACCAGACGTACTGCTGTCCGAGCCGCCGCGAGTACAGGTGGACGAGACGGTCGGACACGAACGCCGCGACATGCGGGTAGAAGAGTTCCTGCTCACCATCCACGATGCTGCTCCTGCCCGTCCGGCTGACCCCATGGGTTCTGCTGCTGTTGCGGCGGCGGCTGCCCGCCACCCTGCGGCTGGCCGGAGCCCGGCCGGGCCCACTGCGGTGCGGGCGCCGACTGGCCGTCGCCCTGCGCACCACCGCCGCTGAACTGGTTGCCCGCGGCAACCCATGCGTTCGCGCCACTGCCGACCTGCGACTTGGACGCCACCGCACCCGGGTCGTGCCGGGCGATCGAGGCCCGCACCGCGGCCGCCTTCGGCCCGGCCATCCACGGTACGGTCCGGACCAGCGTCGCCGGGATACCCGACGGGAACACCACGGCCCGGCCCGGCGGCATCGACGCCAGCTCGGCCACCTCCATGATGTTGTGCCGCTGGATCTGCGTGCTGTGCGACCGCTCGCCCTTGCTATAGGTCACCGAGCCGGAGTTGATGTCGTAGTCGCCGATCAGCTTGCTCAGCCGCTCCAGGAAGTTCGCGTCGGACACACCGCCGCCGTACACCCGGATGTTGGCCGCCGACCACAGCTTCTCCATGCCGCGCTCGCCCCAGCACTCCACACCCTGCGCCCAGGACTGCAGGATCGTCATCAGCACGATGCCGCGCGAGCCGAAGTGGCTGTACAGGTCCGGCAGGTCCTTCCAGCGGCAGACGTTCGCCGCCTCGTCCAGTACGCCGACCAGCGGCGACGGCATCCGGCCGAGCGGGCAGTCCTTCGCATAGTCCTCGGCGGCCTCGACCACCGCGACCGTCAGCGCGGTGACCAGCGGGCCCGCCGTACCGCGGCCCTCCTTCGACAGCGAGTACAGCGTGCCGCCGTCGCGGACGAACTGGTGCGGGTTGAACTGCGGTCGCGGGTCGTTCGGGCCGTTCGGCGTGACCCACCGGGTGACCGTCCGGTTCACCAGGAACTGCGCGGTCTGCTGGGCGGTGCCGTAGACACCGGCACGCTGCTTGTCCGGCGCGTTGATCACACCAGCCAGCGAGTCCGCGGACAGCTCCAGGCCAGGGGTCGAGCGGAGGATCCGCTCCGGCTCGTCGTTGCGCTGGTCCGCGAGCCACGAGTACACCTGCGTGATCGGGCGCTTCGCGACCGCGGCCGCGAGCAGCAGTCCGGCCAGCAGGTCGGTACCGGCGGCGTCGAAGAACGCGTCCGTGCGGGCGTCCTGGGTCCGCTGGGACGCGACGAAGTGGTCCGCGAGCTGGCGCGCCTTGACCTCGTCGGTGACGTAGCTCAGCGGGTTCCACCACCAGCTGGGCTCCTCGGCGCAGACCTCCTGCGGGTCGAACACCCAGACCGGGCCGGCGCTCTGCCGCGGGTCGCGGGTGGCGTCGACGATGTCGCGCTTGTTCGAGGTCGCGATCACCGCGCCCGGCGCCTGCAGGATCGCCGGCACCGCCCGGGACGTGGTGTTGTGCGTGACGATGAACTCGTCTACGACGAACAGCCCGTCCGGCGCGTCGACGGAGATACAGATCATCTCGGCCTCTCCCTCAGGCTCGATCGCCGTGATCGCGCGCACCGGCATGTCGACTCGCCGCCTGCTCCATGCCTCCTCGCACCGCTGCCACTTCCGCGGTAGCCGGAACGGCGCCGGCGCGTCGAGCGGAAGCCTGACAAGCGACCGGTACGACGGAGCCTGCGCCGTCTCGCGCCGGTCCGTCGTCACCGTGCCACCGAGCGACTGCACCAGGAACCGGAAGTCCTCGGACAGTTGCATCGAGGACGTGGAGAACTCGATGTTGCCCTTCACGTCGACCGATCCGTCGGTGTCGAGCAGACCGGCAAGGAGCAGGCGCCGCGCATGGACCCCCGCCAGCAGGTAGGCCTGCGGAATGAACTTGGTCAGCGACGAATGACCCATCAGACCCAGCGCACGCAGGTCGGCCATGAGCTGGTTGTGACCACCACCCGCACGGCCTGTTGTGAACGCCCAGTCGAACGCGCTACCTGCTACCCGCCGCAGCCCGACACCATCCGGGAGCACCGGTTCGAGCAGCGGAAGCAGATCGTCCTCGTCGGCGGTGGTCAGCCTGACGCCGGTGCGTCCGCTGAGTCCGCCGTCGCCGATGAGCACACCGAGCAGGTACGGGTCGATGGGCAGCGGGCTCGCAGGATATAGCGGGTGCACGTTCCTGTCTCGATTGTCCGGGGGAGTGGGCCGCACCGGGCGCCCGGGCTCCAGGACGCCCTCGAACTCCACCGGCTCGACGATCGGCAGGTAGTACTTCGCGCCGCCATTCTCGCGGCGCAGGCCGCGATCGACGAGCTGCTGCGTGGTCCAGGTCCGCCACGCCTCGGGGTGCTTCTTGTCATTCCGGATCTTCGGGCGCACGGTCCACAGGTGATCCGGGTCGCAGGCGATCGACGTACCGTCGCTCAGACGCATTCGATAGACGGGACGAATGCCTTGCGGGTAGACGCCGGTAACGGTGACCGGGCGACCATCTCGACCTATCACTCGATGTCCGCGAGACAGGTCTTTGATCGGCACCCACCCGTGCGGCGTGAGTACCGGCGTTGTCGCCTTCAGCGCTTTTCCAGTCCTTGGTCCCCAGATGTCGACGTGCATGTCTTCCCAGGAGCCGAACACCTCGAGGTCGTCACGCACCGTACGGCCGATGAATATGCCCGGTCCGGCCGCACCGGCGCCGAGCCGGTTCGCAGTGTTCTGCGCGCCCTCGCGGGTGAGCTTGGTGATCTCGGTGCGCTTGGACATCAGCTCCGCGTGCCGGTCCACCCGCGACTTCTTACCGGTCCGCCGCTTGAGCAGCAGCACCACCGTGACCACCAGCGTGACAAGCAGGACCACCTCGACGATCAGTACGCCGGTCGCGGCCGGCGGCCACTCGTAGTCGCCGGTGGCCAGCGCGATCGGCACCGTGAACGGGTTCGCGCCCGGCTTGTCGGTCCCGCTGATCCGGGCGCCCACCGCGGCCGCCACCCACATCCCGATCGAGACCAGAGCCAGCAGCCCGAGGGCGATGAACAGCAGCGCCGCTTCCGGCGAGAGACTCCCGGGCCCGGTGGACTTCCTTCCCTGTGCCATCAGACCGCGTCCCTTCTGGTGCGTGGATCGGGCGGGGGCAACATCGTGGCCGGATCCGGCGGCGGCAGCATGGTGGCCGGGTCCGGCGGCCGCATGGTCGACGGGTCGGGCGGCGGCAGCATCATCGGGTCGTCCAGCGACGCCTCCGCGACGATCTGCTCGGTCCCGTCGTCCGCCACCACGACCTTGACCGGCTGGCCCTCCGAGCCGGTCTTCCACAGCTTGTTGGTGTCGTTGATCTCGCGCTCGACCGACGTCAGGTCGACGTGTACCGGAATGCCCGGCCGGCCACCGACCTTGATCAGGAAGTTGCCTCGTCCGGGTGGCGCGGCCTCCTCGCCGGTGGCCGGGTCCCACGCCGGCGGGTCCTGCCAGCCGACCAGCATGTCCTGCTCCTCGGACGACATCGGGATCACCGAGGTCAGCTGCCGCATCTCGGCTCGCGGCAGACCGCCGAGGACCGCCATCCCGGACCGCTCGACGAAGCCGCGGGCCTTCATCCGGTCTTCCTCGGTCGGCAGCGCCTCCAGGTCGGACATGGTGTGCGAGATCATCGCCATGCCGACACCGCGCTGCCGGTTCAGCCGGGTCAGCGCGTCGACCCGGTCGACCATGCCGCGGCCGGCCCGTAGCACCCGCCACAGCTCGTCGAGGATCACGAAGTAGTGCCGCCGCGGTTCCAGCCCGGCGTCCGCCAGAGCCTGCGCCACGGCGACCGCGCCGAAGCCGTACGACCAGCAGGCCAGCAGTACGGCGGCCTGCAGGCTGGTCTCGGAGTCGTCGATGTTGGACACGTCGAACACGACCGGACGGTCCATCTGCATCGGGTTGTCGGTCTGCTCGGAGAAGATCTCACCCAGCCGGCCACCGCCGACCAGACCGATCAGCGATGCCTCCAGGCCCTCGGTGATCTCGCGGTACCGCTCGATGCTGCCGCGGTCCAGCGCGACGTCGCGGACCCGTTCCGGCGCCTCCTGGACCACCTTCAGCAGGTCCCGCAGCACCGGGGTGCTCTGGTGCCGCTCGTCCAGCACCTTGAGCGCCTCGTCGATGATCGTCTCCTCGCGGTCGGTCGGCGGTGCCGATCGCATGATCGAGATCAGTGCGGAGACCATCGTCTGGCGGCGGCCGTGCGCGTCGGCCTGGATCGCCTGCCGGGCGGAGCCGGTCAGCCGCAGCGCGGCCTCCCGGGACTCGCCCGGGTCCAGCACGTTCAGGTGGCCGCGGCCACGGCCGAGCTGGATGACCTGGCCGCCGAGCGCCTCGATCAGGTCCTTGTAGTCGGGCTTCAGGTCGCCGAGCACCAGCGGCTGGATGCCGTATCCGGCCAGGCCGAGCGCCATCCGCCGGGTGATCGTGGACTTGCCCAGACCGGGCTTGCCGAGCACGAACATCGACGGGTTGGAGATCAGCTTCGCCCGCATGAACCAGCTGATCGGGTCGCAGCACATCGTTGCCCCGGACATCAGGTTCCGGCCGATCGGTACGCCGACCATCGGACTGCCGGTGCCGGACGTGAACGGCCAGAGCCCGCAGACCTGCACCGTCGTACCGCGCCACTCGTCGGCGGCCTGGACGTACGTCGCCATCCCGCCGCCGCGTCCCGGCCAGCCCCGGGCGGTCGGGCGCTTGCCGAGCGGGCCCTTCTTGTTCTTGTTCTTCTTGCCCTTCTCGGGCATCGACACCGTCACAGCGACTCCCGGATTCCGGACGGTACGGACAGGTGCATGGGCATCACAAGCCCGAGTGGCAGCGCCGCCGCGAAGGCCGAGTCCTGCGAGCCGTACACCGGCCGGAGCAGGATCCGGGCGGTGGCGCCGAGGTTGTCGATCGCGGCGACCATGTCCGGCAGCTGCTCGACGTTCATCACCGTTCCGGTGACGACCATGCCGAAGTTGACCAGACCCGCACCGCGCGCCTCCTCCGCCGCACTGCGCTCGGCGGCCCTGGCCTCGGCCAGCGAACGGGCGGACGGGCGGTTCGAGGTGGTGGCGCGGAAGGACGCGTTCCGCTTGTCGGCCTCGACCATCCGGGCCGCGGTGGCCGCATCCAGCGGACGGTAGAGCAGCGTGACCCGCTTGCGGTCGATGTCCGGATGCGGCGCCATCAGCTGGCTGAGCACCGACGAGAACACCTCACCCCGCGGCGCCGAGGTCATCGACCAGGTCACCGACCAGGCGGTGTCGTGGCGGTACTTGTCCCAGAACGCCTGCGCCCCGGACGGGCCGACGTCGGTCCACATCAGCTCGGGTGCGATGCCCTGGCTGCGGGCCTCGTCGATCAGGCCCGCAGACGCCGGGTCATAGGCGATCCGCACCGTCTCGCACAGCTCCTGGGCACCGACCGGGCGGGCCGCGCCGGCACCGGTCGCGTTCAGGCTCTGGGTCAGCGCCGGCAGCCGGGACGCGAGCTCGCGACCCATGTCCTCCTCACTGCGCCGCTTGCCACCGCGGTCGACACCCTTGAACGTCAGCGCCACCTTGGCGTTCACCAGCGCCGAACCCTCCGGGTAGCTGTGCACCACCTCGGCGAGCATCGCCTGCGCGATCGGCGGCGACTCGTTGCGCATGTTCTTGCCGACCTCGCGGCGCAGCCGGGTCCCGGTGTCGGGAGCCGTCTCGACCGTCACCGAGGCCGCGATGACGCCCGGCTCGTGGCCGAGCGAGGCGAGCCACTGGCCCCAGTGCGCAACCCAGATGTCGACCTGCTCGTCGTCCACCAGCGACGCACCGTCCGGCTCCGCGTTGATCACCACGGTGTAGTGCCGGGTGCTGGGGTAGTAGATCAGCGCGAACGGCCGGCCGTACGAGTCCTGGTGCTCGCTCAGCTGCGACGCCGCCGCCAGGCCCGGCAGCTGGAACTTGCCCCACGCGGTCCGGCCGAGCGGGCCGGAGCGGTAGATGTTCTGGCCGGTGGCCTTGGACCGCTGCCATCCAATGCGATTAGACATGCGCTGCAGACTCGTCTTTCCGTGTTTGTCCTTCGTCATCAACAGGAACAGCGTGATGCCGACGATCACGGTCATCACGAATGCGCCGACCAGGCCGCCGATCAGCATCGAGATGATGATCGCGATCAGCCCGCCGAGCATCACCATGGTGCCGAGCGCACCCAGTCCGGCGATGCCGGCCGAGGTCGGCTTCCGCCAGTTCCCGTACGTGCGCGCCCGCGGCGCGGATTCAGTAGCTGCCACTTGGTCCCTCCGGCGGGTCGTCTCCGCCTAGTGCATCGTCGAACCGGCCGGAGCGACCCGACCTCCTGTTGTTCCTGCCCCTCGTCTCCGAGGAGCTCATCGAGCCGCCAGGGCCGTCCCCGTCGGACCCGGCGGTCAGACCCGAGGCACCACGCGGCCCGTCGTCGACCGGTGTCCCCGGCGGAGCCGACGTCCCTGGCGGAGCCGACGTCCCTGGCGGAGCCGATGTCCCTGGCGGAGCCGATGTCCCTGGCGGGCCCTGCGCGCTGCCACCCCGCGGATCGCCACCGCCACCGCCACCCTGCGGACCGCCATCGCCGGAGCCACCGCCGCCACCAGAGCCACCGGAGCCGGTGCCGGAACCGCCCGAGCCTCCACCGGAACCGCCGGAGCTCTCGGAGCCACCCGAACCTCCACCGGTACCGCCCGTGGCCACCGCCGGCCCCTGGCTCTCCGTACCCTTGCCGCCGTCACCGCCGTCGCCCGACTTGGTCTTCGCGCCGGGTCCGGACACCTTGCCGGACGGCCCGCGCGCGCCGGACGCACCCTGCCGGCCCGACATCGACGACGCCTTCGGCGAGCCACCCGTGTTCGTCGCTCCCAACGGTCCGGGACTGTCGCCGGCGGCCTCGTCATGGGAGGACGCGACCAGCTCGTGGCCCACCTGACCGGGCGTCGTCATCTTCGCCATCATGCCCGCTCCGCCCGCGGCCGCCGCGACCAGTGGAGTCATGAACTTCATCAGCGCGGGCAGCGCGAGAAGCGCGAGCGTCATCATCACGGCGGCGATGATCGCGTTCTTCATCGCCGTCGCGGCCTGACCCGTGTTCTCCGCGGACGTGATGGCGAGCGCGCTGGACAGCAGCAGCTTCAGGGCGGCGGCGTAGATCAGCGCGGCCACCGGCTTGTACAGCAGGAACGCCACCAGCCAGCCCACGCAGCGCTTGAACCACGCCCGGCCGGACTCGGTGTTCGTCGCCGCGGCCGCCAGCGGCAGTACGCCGACGAGTACGACCAGCATCCCGTTGCGGACGATCATCAAGATCAGCTGGAACACCGAAGCGGTGATCGCCCAGCCGCCGACCACGATCAGCATCAGCGGCGCGAGCGCCGCCCCGGGTCCGGTCATGCCGAGCGCGGCGAGCATGCTCATGCCGAAGTCCTTGCGAGTCTCCTCGTCGACATCGCACTTCCACCCGTCCAGCTCCGGCTCGGACAGGTCGCTGATGTTGACGTCTTCCGGGTTCTTCTGGCCGATCCCGTCGGTGACGGAGGACGCGATCATGCACTCCGAGAACGCGTCCCCGGCCTTCACGAGCAACCCGATGACGGTCAGGCCGAGGAACATCACGACCATCAGCGTCAGCAGGCTGCGTAGCACGTCCTTCGCCGCCTCGCCCTTCGCGGTCAGTGCCATCTTCGCTCCGGCGATGATCACCGACACGGTGGCGACCGCAACCGTGACGGTGCTCAGCTCACCTTGGATCCAGCGGGACGGGCTGCCCCCCGCCTCCACGGCGTCGGTCGGCACGCCGACCCAGAAGGTGCCCAGCTCGACCAGGGTGACCGTGATCGTCTCGGTCACCAGCTCCAGGATCGGGTCGAAGACACCGAGCGGCACGAGCATCGCGCTACCTGCTCCCACTGGGACCCTCGCCGGCACTTCCCTCGGTGGCGTCCTTGACGCCATCCGCGGCCGCCTTGCCAACCTCCTTGGCGGTCTTGGCCGCCTCGATCGCGACGGTCGCGACACCGGCCGTCGCCGCGCCGGCGGCTACACTGCCCGCGGTCGCTCCGGCAGTGCCGGCGGAAGCACTGGCACTGGTGCTCGCGCTCGCCGAGCTGCTCGCGCCCGTGGACGCCGGCGCCGGACCTGATGCACCGGGCGACCCCGGGGCTCCTTGCGGTCCCTGCGGTCCCTGGCCGCCCTGTGAGCCCTGCGGGCCCTGCGAGCTGCCGGACGATGGCGCGTTCCGCGCGCCGGTCGGACCGTCGCCCTCGACCTCGGCGCCCTTGGAGGCGGACTTGGTCGCCTTCTCGGCGGCGATGCCGGCCATGCCTCCGACGAACGCAGGCATCAGGTTGCTGCCCGCGGTCGCGGCGACCAGCGGTGTCAGCAGCCGCATCAGCGCCGGCAGCGCGAACAGCGCCAGAACCATCATCACGAAACCGGTGATCGACGAGACGATCGCCTTCGACGTGTCCTCGAGCTCCCCCGGTGTGATCGGCGTACTCGCGAGCCGTAGCGCCGCGGCATAGATCAGCGCTGCTACCGGTTTGTACGCCAGGAAGGCGACCAGCCAGGTGACACACCGCTTGAACCAGGTCCGGCCCATCTCGGTGTTGGTCGCCGCCGCGGCGAGCGGTAGTACGCCGAGCAACAGCACGAGCATGCCGTTCCGGACGATCATCATCATCACTTGGAGCAGTGACGCGACGATCGATAGCAGACCCATCGTGATCGCCATCACGATGCCCATCGCCGGCGTACCCGATGCCGCGGACGTTCCGATCATCATGAGCAGCAGGTTGCGGCCGAAATCGACACCGGTGGCGCGGTTCGGGTTGCAGCTCGCGTCGGTGAAGTCTCCGCCGGGCAGGTCCGGCGGGTCCAGCCGCTGGTTGGGGTTGTCATTCGGGTCGTCGAGCCCCGGCGTGATCGACGAGGTGATGACGCACTCTGCGAACCGGTCGCCGGCCTGGGTCAGCCCGGTCACCACGGTCACCGCGAGCCCCATCACGACGACCAGCGTGAGCAGGCTCTTCAGCACCTCCCGCAGCGGCTCGCCACGCCGCTCCCAGGCCATCCGCATGCCCGCGATGATCAGCGACACGGTCGCCGCGACGAACACGAAGTACCACAGCCGGCCCTGCAGCCAGGTGACGGTCGTGCCGGTCGGCCCGGCGTCCGGCGTCGGGGTGTCGACGTTGATCCAGAAGGTGGCCATCGTGGCCAGCAGGTTGCCGAGCGCGTCCGCGATGGCCGTCAGCACCGGCGTGAACAGGATCTCCAGGACCTTGTTCAGCGCCCACTCGAGCGCGTCCTTGATCTGCCTGCCCCAGCAGTCCCAGTCGAACCAGCAGAACTCCAGTGGGAGCATGTCAGCCTCCTGCCCGGGGTGTGACGAACTTGATCAGGGCAGGAAGGGCTATCACCGACATCACCATCATCGCGACGCCGGTGGTGGCGGACTTCCAGTCGGCGTCGGAACCGTCGCCCATCATGCGGAGCGAGGCGGCGAAGATCAGCGCCGCGACGGGCTTGTAGGCGATGAACGCGACCAGCCATCCGACGAGCTTGCGGAACCAGGCCTGCCCCATCTCGGTGTTGGTCGCCGCGGCGGCCAGCGGGAGTACGCCGACGAGCACGACCAGCATGCCGTTGCGGACGATCATCAGCCCGATCTGGATGATCGAGGTGACGATCGCGCCGACCCCGACGGTCAGGACGAAGATCAGCTTGCCCGGGATGTCGGCGTCCATCGCGGCATCGATGCGCTCCTCGAACGTCTTCCCGCCGCCCGGGTCCCTGACCACCCAGTCGGAGAAGTCGTTCCCGATCTGGACCAGGATGTTGACCAGCGCGATGCCGAACAGCGTGGCGATCATGAACGTCAGCAGGCTCTTCAGCATCGGCATCATCTCGTCGCCGCGCATCGTCCACGCCATCTTGATGCCGGCGATGACCACCGACGCCGTGGCCACCAGCAGCGCGAGCCACATCACCCGGCCCTGCATGAAGTCGATCGTCGGGCCGGACCCGCCACCACCCTCGATGCCCGGCGTCTCCACCTTCAGCCAGATCGTGCCGACGGTCTTGAGGATCAGCTTGACCGCCTCGGTCACGATGAACGTGATGGCGGTGTAGAAGGCGCCGAAGAGGACCTCGAAGCCCGCCTTGATGACGTTCTCGAGTCCCTCCTTCAGCTTGCAGACGACCTCCCACCAGTGGCAGTCGAGAAGGATCAGGTGCGGTGACGTCATGGCTCACGCCGCCTTCGGGGCGACGAACCGGATCAACGCCGGCATCGCCACAACGGCCATGATCAGCATCGTTACGCCGGTGGTGACCCGGACCATGCCGGGGACGCCGCCGGACTGGTCGGTGAACAACCGGAACCCCGCGGCGTAGATGAGCGCGGCCACCGGTTTGTACACCACGAACGCGAACAGCCAGCCGATGAGCTTGCGGAACCACATCTTGCCCATCTCGGTGTTCGTCGCCGCTGCGGCCAGCGGCAGTACGCCGATCAGCAGGATCAGCATGCCGTTGCGGACGAACATCAGCCCGATCTGGATGATGCTGGAGACGATCATGCAGCCGCCGAGCAACAGCATCAGCGGCAGCGTCAGGTCGGAGAACGGACCGTTGACGGCGTCCTCCATCCGCTGGTCGAACTCCTTGGTCCGGACCACGTCGTCGATGAACGTCTGCGCGAGACCGTCGCCGATCCAGATCAGCAGCGTGGTGAACATGACGCCGAACAGCACCGCGAACATCAGCGTCGCGAGGCTCTTGACGACCTCCTTGAGCGCGTCACCACGATGGCTCAACGCCATCTTCATGCCGGCGATGATCAGCGACAGCGTCGCCGCCATGAAGGCCAGGTACATCACGCGGCCCTGCACGAACGAGATCGCGTCGCTCGGCATGAACGTGGTCTCGTTCTCCACGATCGGGATGGTGTCGACGCGGACCCAGACCGTCCCGATCGTGCCGACGATGTACCCTACGGCGATCTTCATGATCTCGCGGACGCTGAACTCGAAAACGGCCCAGAAACCGGAGAACAACACCTCGACGATCGCCTGGATCACCTCGGTCAGGCACTCGTTGAGGCTGAGGATGCCGCAGAGCGAGATCATCACGCACCCTTGAACGCGATGTAGCCGTCCAGGGTGGCCAACAGGTCCGGACGGGGTCCGAGATCGCCGTCCGAGCGGAGCACGACCTTCCAGTCGCTGCCTTGCCAGACCAGGTTCACGGCGACGCCGCCGATGTTCTGGTCCTCGACCTGGATCGCGACGGAGAGCACCGCGCGGTTCGGCGTGTAGTCGATCACCTTGTAACCGGCGTACTGCATCTGCCCGAGCTCGTTGCGCACCGTGTCGGGTGTCGGCGACACCTGGAGCCTGCGCGCCTCGGCCAGGGCATGGCGCTGGCCCGGACCCGTCGCGAGCCTGTGCTGGACGACGGCGAGCCTAGTGTCCGGGTTCTGTGCCTGGGCGAGTGTGGTGAAAGCCGCGAACACCGCTCCCGCGGGCGATCGCCGGTAGCAACGGCGCAGCCCGTCATCGTCGATGATCCCGGCGCCGATGTCGGCCCTCGTCGGGACCAGCACACCGTCCTCGAAGTCCCAGGAGACGGCGCGCGGCGCCTCGGTGAGGCCTTCCTCGGTGGGAGCCAGCTTGCACGGCGCCGGACCATCCGGGTTCGTCGGCCGCTTGGTCGGCGTCGGGTCAGGTGTAGCGGGAGGACCGGTCGGCTCCTCGGTCGGCGCCGTCGTCACCGGAGCAGACGGCTCCTGCGTCGGAGCGGCACCCGGTGTGTCGGAGTCGCGCCCCAGGAAGAAGAGCGCGACCCCGCACACGAGTGCGGCACCCACGACGATCGCGGAGAGTACGAACGCGCGCCCCTCGAACGGGCCCTCGCTCTCGTCGTCTGTCTCGCGATCCCGGCTGAACAACGCCATCGATCGTCAGATGAAGAGGTTCACGATGCCGGACGCGGCACCGATCACGATGCAGCCTGCGATGACCCAGCCGAGCCGCGAGGCGTGCTCGCCACCCTCACCACGACGCTGGCCGACGGCCATCATCGCGCCGGCGACGACGATGCCGATGACGCACACCATCATGCCGATCCAGGTGATGTAGTTGACCACGTCCTCGACCTTGCCGCTGATCTCGGTGGGGGCCTCCGGGTTGTTGTCCGGTGCGTCCATCGGGACCAGCAGCGGAAGAAGCTTGGCGATCATCTTTCAGACCTTTCAGTAAGCAGCCGGATTGGCCGGGGGGTTTGACGCACGGAGAGCGTAAATAGACTCAAGGACCTCGAATACTTCGTCTGGAGTGTTCTCAGGGTTGGGCTCCTCTCCGCGTCGCCACTCCTCGATCCACGGGATCTCCCACACCCGCGGAACACCTCCGCCGACCACGTCGGCGAAGTCGTCGAGAACCCGGGGCAGCCGCCCGGGTGCGTCCGCGATCAGCACCAGCCCGAGGACGCTGATGCCGTTCACGATCCCCGACGCCCACTCGGTCGCCGCCGCCTGCGCGGCCCGCAGACCGGACGCGTGCGTCCGGGCGACCAGCACGATCGGCGTCGGCACCGGTGGCGGTGGTATGGGCCAGCGGTGACCGCTGGCCATCGTGCCCGGCAGCAGCCGCGACATCGTCGTCTCGCCGGCCCCGCCGTGCGTACCGACCCACCAGAGGGTGTCGGCGGCGGGGATGGCGAACTGCGGCAGCCGTTCGGCTGCATCCGGGATCGGTACGCCGAGCTGCGGCGCGACCGGTCCGAGGGGCTGGGAGGGTCCCGGTGGCGGTTGCGGCTGCTGTGGTGGTTGCGGCCCCGGCGGTCCGTCAGATCGTCGGGCGCGTTGCCACGGGTTGCTCTGTGGCTGGCCCATCGGCTGCGACATGGTCCCCTCCTCTCAGTCGTATCCCGGGCGGACGCGACCCGTAGCATTCTGTCGCGCGGGCACCACGATTGCGCCGGGGGCCTGCCCACTCGCTGGGCACCCTTGACCCGCCGGCGCGTCACTATTGTTTGTACCGCGACCAGGGGTCAGGGACGGCCGGCCCGCGGATCCGCGAACGTCCACGCCGAGCCTCGCGCCGCGGCGCGAGGCGACGGCCCCGACGAGGGCCGACCAGACCGTACGGCGCGGTGAGGAGAGTCGGTGGCTGACAGAGGCTTGCCGTCGTGGCCGAAGGTCACCATCCGCCTGTACGACGCGCACAACGGAGAGGTGAAGATCGCCGGGCGCAGCCACCCGCTGGTCGCGGCCGACCCGCGCGAGGCCGCGATCGCCCTGATCGCCGAGCGGGCCGGACAGCTCGGCCGGGCGGTGAAGGCCACCGCGGTGGAGCCGGACGGCACGTCCTGGCCGCTGGTCATCCACCCTGACGGGCAGGTGGACGCGCTCGACGCGGACACCGCGAAGAAGAAGCCGATCTGGCCGATCCTGGTGGCCGCCGGCGCCGCCCTCGCACTGATCCTCGGCACCCTCGGGTACCTGTTCGTCTTCAGCGGCCCCGCGGCGCCACCGAAGCCGTCCGTGTCACCCACGCTGCCGAGCCTCCCGCCGCCGGAGATCGGCAAGGACGTGTTCGACGCCCGGCCGTTCCCGCCCGGGTTCTCCAGCACCGCGAACTGGTCCGTGGACCTCGCCGACGGCACCTCGCCGGCCGTGTCCGCCGACGAGACCAAGGCCGCCATCATCACCACCAACCAGCGGATAGCGATGCTGAACGGCGCCGGCGAGGTGCTCTGGCAGGACGATGTACCGGAGCGCACCGAGACACCGGTACACACCACCGTGGACGGTCAGCCGGTGATCGCGGCGGTGGCCGGCGACGTCCTGTACTACTGGCCGGTGAACGGCGGGCTGCCGACCAAGGTGAAGGTCGGGTCGGACCTCACGGTGCAGTTCGCGGGCAAGTCACCGCTCGCGGTGGACGACAAGGGCGCCGCGTACGTACTGGCCGGCAACCAGTTCGTCGAGGTGCCGAACAAGCCGCGGCGCGCGACGATCCTGTTCGCGGACGGCCGCCGGGCGCTGATGGCCGGCTACTACGGTCCGCTGTGGTGGAGCGAGCCGGACAAGGAGCTGCAGCAGGTGAACCTGCAGCCGCCGCCGGGAGTGACCAAGATCGAGCACGTCCTGCTGGCGAGCCAGAGCCGGGTGATCGTGCTGTGGACGAAGAACAGCGCCGACACCGTGCCGGCCGTCCATGACGCGGCGACCGGCAAGCTGCTCGCCACCTGCGATGCGGTGAAGGCCGGCGGAAGCGTCGGTGACTGGGTGCCGGACCAGGCCGGTAAGGTCGCGGCTCTTGGTACCTGCGTGATCGACTTCACCAAGCGCCAGACCCACACGGTCGACGGCCTGGAACCGGTGTCGACGATGCGTACAGCGATCTTCGACAGCTCGTCTTCGCCTGTCTTCGTGGTACCGGGCGGCAAGCCGCAGGCGATCGCGCCGGGTACCGCCCGGCCGTGGGGCATAGTCGCCGGCCAGGCCGTCGTGATGCACGAGTCGGTCATGTACGTACTGGCGCCGAAGAAGTGAGGGATATGTCCGGACGAGCTGTGCTGCGGCGGACGGCGGCTGTCGTGGTGGCGATCGGGTTGCTGCTGCCGGCGGGCTCGGCCAGCGCCGAGGACGACCCGGCTCCGGTCGACTGGCCCGAGGTGAAGCAGCCGGCGGGCGCGGGTTCGGACGACCCCGTGCCGGTGAAGTGGCCGGAGCCCGTGCAGCTCTGACGCGACGAGGCCCGCCACCCTCGTCGTACAGGGTGACGGGCCTCGGTCGTTCGATTGCTGGTGCCGTACCGGATCAGCCGGCGACGACCTCGAGGTTGACGGTCGCGGCGACCTCCGGGTGCAGCTGCACCGATACCTCGTGCTTGCCGGTGGTCTTGATCGGCGTCGCGATCTCGATCGCGCGCTTCTCGACCAGCGGGCCGCCGGCGGACTTGATCGCGCCGGCGACGTCCGCCGGGGTGACCGCGCCGAACAGCCGGCCGGTGCCACCGGCCTTCACATCGAGCTTCACCGCGAGCCCCTCGAGCTGGTTCTTGACCTCGCTCGCGTGCTCCTTGCCCTTGATCGCCCGGGCGTCGCGGGCCCGCTTGATCGTCTGGATCTGCTTCTCCGCGCCCTTCGTCCAGCGGATCGCCAGGCCGCGCGGCACGAGGTAGTTGCGGCCGTAGCCGTCCTTGACCTCGACGATCTCACCGGGGGCGCCGAGGCCCTCGACCTCCTGGGTCAGGATGAGCTTCATCTGTGCAACCTCCCTCAGCGAGCCGTGCTCGTGTACGGCAGCAGTGCCACCTCGCGAGCGTTCTTGATGGCGATGGCGACGTCGCGCTGGTGCTGCACGCAGTTGCCCGTCACCCGGCGCGCGCGGATCTTGCCGCGGTCGGAGATGAACTTGCGCAGCAGCGCGGTGTCCTTGTAGTCGACGTACGGGCTCTTGTCCTTGCAGAAGCCGCAGACCTTCTTCTTCGGCTTCCGAATGATCTTGGCCATTGTGGTGCTCTCTTCTTCCTATTTTCAGAGCCCGGCCTTTCAATACGGCCGGAATGGTCAATCGGTTTGTCGCCCCGGTCAGAACGGAGGCTCGTCCATCGAGCCGCCGCCCTGGTTGGCCCAGGGGTCGTTCTGCTGTCCGCCACCCTGCTGTCCGCCGCCCTGCTGGCCGCCACCCTGCTGAGCGCCCTGCTGGCCAGCGCCCTGCGGCGTGGCCCACGGGTCGTTCTGCGGCTGACCCCCACCGGAGCCACCGCCGTACCCGCCGCCGGAGTCGCCCCCGGGGCCGGACCGCATGGTCTTGCTGACCTTTGCGGTGGCGCTGCGCAGGCTCGGTCCGACCTCGTCCACGTCGATCTCGAACACCGTGCGCTTGTTGCCCTCACGGTCCTCGTACGAGCGGGACTTCAGCCGGCCCTGCACGATCACCCGCATGCCGCGCTGCAGCGACTCGGCCACGTTCTCCGCGGCCTGCCGCCACACCGAGCAGCTGATGAACAGCGACTCGCCGTCCTTCCACTCCCCGGTCTGCCGGTCGTACGTCCGCGGCGTCGACGCGACGCGGAAGTTCGCGACGGCGGCGCCGGACGGCGTGAACCGGAGCTCCGGGTCGTCGACCAGGTTGCCGACCAGGGTGATGACGGTTTCGCCTGCCATGCCGTACCTCCTGCTATCGGGTGGTGACTGTTCAGCACTTCAACTGATGCCGTACAACGACTAGCCGAGCGCGCCGACAGTTCCGGTGTATGACCCGCTTCGGATCAGTGCTGGTCCGGGCGGAGGACCTTGGTACGCAGCACCGACTCGTTCAGCGTGAGCTGACGGTCGAGCTCCTTGACCACGGCCGGCTCAGCGGTCAGGTCGATGACGGCGTAGATGCCTTCGGCCTTCTTGTTGATGTCGTAGGCCAGCTTGCGACGGCCCCAGATGTCGAGCTTCTCGACGCTGCCACCTTCCTTGCGGACGATGTTCAGGTACTGGTCGAGGGATGGCTCGACGGTGCGCTCCTCGAGCTCGGGGTCGAGGATCACCATGACTTCATAACGACGCATGCGCGAACTCCACCTCCTTCGGACTTGGCGGTCACGGTCTCTCCGTGACAGGAGGGCGATGCATCTTCCGAACGCCGGCACAGGTCCGCCGACGGTCAGAAATGAACCCGGTCATGAGACCGGGCTCGCAGAGAAGAGTACCAGCGTCGCGCCGTACCGCTTAATCGTCATCCACAGGCTCGTGACTGTCGGGAGCCGGGCATACAGTGGCGCGCATGAGTGGGATCAGGATCGGTGCGCATGTTGACCAGGAGGACCCGCTGGCCGAGGCCGCCGACCGCGGCGCGGACGTGGTGCAGTTCTTCCTGGGCCCACCGCAGAGCTGGAAGGGCCCGAAGGTCGCGTACGCCGGCGGCGCCGAGGCGCTGAAGGCCCGCGCGGCCGACGACGATGTGCAGCTGTTCGTGCACTCGCCGTACCCGATGAACATCCCCACGCTGAACAACCGGATCCGGATCCCGAGCCGCAAGCTGCTGCAGCAGCACCTCAACGCGGCCGCCGAGATAGGGGCGCGGGGTCTGATCGTGCACGGCGGGCACCTGACCGTTGACGACGACGCCGCGATCGGGTTCGACAACTGGCGCAAGTGCATCGAGCGGGCCGAGCTACCGATCCCGCTGCTGATCGAGAACACCGCGGGCGGCGACAACCCGATGGCCCGGCACCTGGACCAGATCGCGCGGCTGTGGGACGCGGTGCAGTCGGCGGACAACGAGCACGTGGACCGGGTCGGGTTCTGCCTGGACACCTGCCACTTCCACGCCGGCGGCGAGGAGCTGGCCACCGTAGTGGACCGGGTCATGGCGATCACCGGGCGGATCGACCTGGTGCACGCGAACGGGTCCCGGGACGAGTTCGACTCCGGTGCCGACCGGCACAGCAACTTCGACGCCGGCCACATCGACCCGATGGACATCGTTCACGTGGTCCGCGAGGCGGGCGCGCCCGTGGTGGTGGAGACGCCGAACGCCGACAACGGCCAGAAGGCCGACATCGACTTCCTCCGCTCCAACCTCTGACCTGTGGACAACCGGCGACGCCCCGGCGCGAATCTGGCCATGCTTGCTGGGCATGACCACCGGGAGGCGCCTTGTCCATACTGGAACCCGTGAACACCACGTCGCATGGCGGACCGCTGACGCGTGCCGATCTCGATGCGATGCCCGATGACGGGCACCGTTACGAGCTCATCGACGGAGCACTGATCGTGACGCCGGCTCCGCTCTGGATGCACCAGCGTGTGGCCATCAACCTCGTCCTGCTGCTGGGCGGGGCCTGCCCCGACGACCTCGAGATACTGACGGCGCCGTTCGACGTCGCGCTGACCGACGACACCGTCATGCAGCCCGATGTCCTGGTGGCCAGACGCGCCGACTACTCGCGACGCGGGCTGGAGGGGACTGCTCCGGTGCTCGCGGTCGAGGTGCTGTCACCCAGTACGCGGCGAATCGACCTGATGCTGAAGTGGTCGCGGTTCGAGGCGGCGGGGTGCGCGTCGTACTGGGTGGTGGACCCGGACGACCCGTCACTGGTGGCGTGGGACTTGCGGGACGGGAAGTACGTCGAGGTCGGGAAGGTGTCCGGTGACGAGGAGTTCCGGGCGGTGCTGCCGTTCGAGGTCGGCGTCGTACCGGACGCGCTGGTGCGCTGAGAGGCGCGTGACCGGCACCGGTAGCCTGGCCGACCGTGACTGACTTCGAGATCCGCCCGATCCCGGCGGCCGAGCACGCGGCGTACGTCGCGGCGCAGCCGGCGGCAAGCTTCCTGCAGACGCCCGGCTGGGCGACGGTCAAGAGCGAGTGGAAGGCGGAGTCGCTTGGCTGGTACGACGGTGAGCGGCAGGTCGGCGCCGGGCTGGTGCTGTGCCGGCAGATGCCGAAGGTGAAGCGCTACCTGGCCTACCTGCCCGAGGGCCCGGTGATCGACTGGTCCGCCGACAATGTCGGCCGCTGGCTGCGGCCGCTGGCGTCGTACCTGAAGTCGCAGGGCGCGTTCGGCGTCAGGATGGGGCCGCCGGTGGCGACCAAGCGGTGGCACGCGAAGACGATCAAGGACGCGATCGCGGTCGGGCAGCACCCCCGGCTCGGCGACGTGCCGGCCGATGCGACCGAGCCGTCCGGAGCGGCGGTGGCGCAGCACCTGCGCGAGCTCGGCTGGAAGCCGCCGCGGACGGGCGAGGGGTTCGGCGCCGGCCAGCCGCAGTACGTGTTCCAGGTGCCTCTGGACGGCAAGGACGACGACGCGGTGCTGAAGGGCATGAACCAGCTGTGGCGCCGCAACATCAAGAAGGCGGACAAAGCCGGGGTCGAGGTCACCGTCGGCACCCGCGCGGACCTGAAGGCGTTCCACGCGCTGTACGTCGAGACCGCCAAGCGGGACCACTTCACCCCGCGGCCGCTGCCGTACTTCGAGGTGATGTACGACGCACTGAACGGCCAGGCCGGCTGCGACCTGCGGCTGTACAACGCGCACCACGAGGGCGACCTGGTGGCCAGCACGATCTGGATCCGGGTGGGCCACCACACCTGGTACTCCTACGGCGCCAGCTCGACGGCGAAGCGGGACGTGCGCGGGTCGAACGCGGTGCAGTGGCGGATGCTGCAGGACGCCCTGACCGAAGGTGCGACCGTCTACGACCTGCGCGGCATCACCGACACGCTCGACCCGGATGACCCACACGTCGGGCTGATCCAGTTCAAGGTCGGCACCGGTGGTGAGGCGGTCGAGTACGTCGGCGAGTGGGACCTGCCGCTGAACAAGGCTCTGTACACCGCGTTCGACCTCTACATGCGGAGGCGCTGACATGCCGCTCACCCTGCGCGTCGACGCCGCCCGGTGGCGGCAGCACCTGCACGACACCTGGACCGACCAGCTGGTACCGGTTGCCAAGGGCAACGGATACGGGTTCGGCCGGGACAGGCTGCTCGCCGAGGCCGGCGATCTCGGTGCCCGAACCGTTGCCGTGGGCATCTATGAGGAAGTGCCGGCGGCTCCGGATGCGGACGTGGTGGTGCTGTCGCCGTGGCGTCCGTTCCTGGACGTGCCGGAGTCGGATCGGGTGATCCATACGGTCAGCCGGGCCGAGGACCTGAGGGCGATCCCCGCCGGGAGCCGGGTCGTGGTCGAGCTTCAGACCTCGATGCTGCGGCACGGCATCCTGGCCGACCGGATGCCTGAGATCGCGAGCCGCGGCACGCTGGACCGGGTCCGGTTCGAGGGCTGGTCGATCCACCTGCCGATGGACACCGGCGACAACGTCCGGGAGGCGACCGAGCTGGGCCGGGCCGCCCGGGCCGTCCGGCCCGGCACGCTCTGGGTCTCCCACGTCCGGACCGGCGACCTGGCCTCGATCGGTGAGGACGTCCGGCTGCGGATGGGTACCGCGCTCTGGCTCGGCGACCGCTTGGCGCTCGACGTACGCGCGACCGTGCTGGATGTGCACCCGGTCCGGCGCGGCGAGCGGGTCGGGTACCGGCAGCGCCGCTGCCCGGCAGACGGTCACCTACTGGTCGTATCCGGCGGAACCGCGCACGGTATCGGCATGGAGGCGCCGACCGCGGCGGCGACCGTCCGGCAGCGCGCCGTCACGCTGGCAAAGGGTGGGCTGGACGCCGCAGGCCGGGCGCTCTCGCCGTACACGGTCGGCGGCAAGCAGCGCTGGTTCGTCGAGCCGCCGCACATGCAGGCAAGCATGCTGTTCCTGCCGTCCTCGGTGAAGGCCCCGGTGGTCGGCGACGAGATCGGCGTCGACGTCCGCTTCACCACAACCACGTTCGACCGAGTCATCCTGCGCTGACCGCCCCGAGCCCGGCCCCTCCCCATTTGGTGGTCACCGAAATAGAGTGGCGATCGAACACTCGTGATGTTTGAATGAACAGGTGAACGGTGAGGAGCGGCTCCGGTACGTCGTGGGCGAGCTCGGCCGGGCCGGACGGGTCGGGGTTGCCGAGCTGGCCCGGGACACCGGGCACTCGGAGATGACGATCAGGCGCGACCTGGACCTGCTGGAGAGCCAGGGCGTGCTGCGCCGGGTGCGCGGCGGCGCGGTCGGAGTCGCGCTGCGCGGCGAGTTCGTCCCGTTCGCGCTGCGCGACCGGCAGGGCGCCGACGTGAAGCGCCGGATCGCAGTCGTGGTCGCGGAGCTGGTCCGCGACGGCGAGGCGGTGGCGCTGGATAACGGCACGACCTGCCTGGCGGTCGCCCGTGAGCTGTCCGGCCGCCCGCTCACGGTGATGCCGCTGTCGGTGCACGCGGCCGTCGTACTGGGGCAGTCGGATCGGACCAAGGTGATCCTGCCCGGTGGTGAGATCCAGCCGAGCGAGCTGGCGGCGTACGGGGCCGCCGCGGAGGCCGCGGTCCGGGCGATCCACTTCGACACCGCGGTCGTGAGTAGCTGTGCCGCACTGCCGGCGCACGGCCTGACCACCAACACGCTGTCCGACGCCGCGATGAAGCGCGCGTTGCTGGAGTCCGCCGCCCGGGTGGTGGTGGCGATCGAGTCCCACAAGCTGGAGCGCACCGCGATGGCCGCGGTCGCCGGACCGGACGTGATCGACGTGCTCGTCACGGACGAGGCGGCCGACGCCGAGGCCCTCGAGGTATACCGGTCCGCCGGTGCGGAGATCAGGTTCGCATGAGCACGACCGTTCAGGACACCAGGCTCGGCACCCGGGCCGCGGCCGTCGCGGTGACCGCGCTGTTCGCGATCAACGGCGGGCTGGTCGGCGGGTTCGGCGGCACGCTGCCGGCGATGCGGAACCGCCTGGACGTCGGGGCGCACGGCGTCTCGGCGCTGCTGTTCTGCTTCGCCGGTGCGGCGGTGCTGTCCATGCAGATCGGCGGCCGGCTCGCGGACAAGGCCGGCGCCCGGCTCGTCTCACTGGTCACCGCGCCGACGCTGGCCGCGGGGATGCTGATCCTTGCCTTCGCCCGGTCGTTGCCGGTAGCAATCATCGGGGTGATCGTCGGCGGGCTGGGCAACGGCGCGATGGATGTCGCGATGAACGCGCTCGGCGTCCAGGTGGAGAAGGCCCGGCCACGGCCGATCATGAGCTTCTTCCACGCGTTCTTCAGCGTCGGCAACCTGGCCGGGGCCGGGGTCGTGGTGCTGATGTCGCAGCTGCTCGGCCGTACCGGTGCCGCCGTCGTGCTCCCGTCGCTGATCACGGTGGTGGTGTTCGCGATGGCGTCGTACGCGACGGTGTTGCGGATCGTGCCGCAGGCAGCGACGGTCGAGCACGTCAAGGACGGCGTCCGGATCAAGATCCCGCCACTGGCCTGGCTGCTCTCGGCGATGGCGTTCTCCTTCGGGCTCGCCGAGGGCACCGCGGTGGACTGGTCCTCGATCCACGTCACCGACGTGGCCGGCATCGACCCGGCGCAGGGTGCACTCGGGCTGGTCGCGGTGGCCGGGTTCATGGTGATCATCCGGCTGTGCGGCGACCGGGCGGTGGCCGCATTCGGACGCCGGAACGTCGTGCGGTTCGGCGGACTGGTCGCGCTCGCCGGGTACGTCGTCGTGGTGACCCTGGAGCCGCTGCCGGTGCTGCTGGCCGGGTGGGCACTGGTCGGGCTCGGGGTCGGGATGATCGCGCCGCAGGTGTACGCGGTCGCCGGGCACTCCGGCGGCGGCCGGATGCTCGCGATCGTGGTCACGTTCGGGTACGCCGCGTTCCTGATCGGGCCGGGCGTGATCGGCGGGCTGGTGAGCTGGGTCGGCGTCCAGCACGCGATGATCCTGCCGCTGGTGCTGTCCGGGGTGATCGTCGCGCTGGCCCGGGTGCTGCCGGCGCACGAGCTGGACCGATCTGGAGAGTGACGAGGGGTTGACCGGGGGTTACGGCCTGGGCAGGATCTGATTTGACTGCGCGCTGACAACCTTGTCATCGGGAACGCGCACGACCCTCGCAGGAGCCTCGATGACCGTCCGCCCCGCCCTGGTACGCGTCGCGGTGTCCCTGACCGGCACCCTCGCCCTTGCCGCCACAATGCTCCCCATGACCTCAGCCCAGGCCGGAACGACCGCGGCTGCCGCCTCGTTCAGTACGTCGTTCGAGGAGGGTCAGCCGCAGCCGGGGTACACCGACGCGATCGAGAACGGCCGCGCGGCCGGGATCGAGGGGCCGACGCCGACCGGGATCGGCGGCAGCGAGATGGACAAGGTCACCGGCGTCGAGGCGAACGGCGAGAACACCGGCGCCGGCGAGGTGGCGACGAATGTCGCGGACGGCGACAAGTTCACCAAGTGGCTGGTGTTCGAGCCGACAGGCTGGCTGGTCTTCACGCTCTCCGAGGCGGTCACGATCAAGCGGTACGCGCTCACCTCGGCGAACGACGCCCCCGGCCGCGACCCGCGGAACTGGACCTTGCAGGGCTCGAACGACGGCACCACCTGGACCACCTTCGACACCCGCACCGGCGAGGACTTCGAGAGCCGGTTCCAGACCAAGGTGTACGACGTCGACAACGACACGGCGTACCGGTTCTACAAGCTGGACATCACCCAGAACCACGGCGACGGCATCGTCCAGCTCGCCGACGTCGTACTGTCCAACGGCGCGCCGCTCCCGCCGCCCGGTCCGGTGATGGAGTCCCGGCTGGACTCCGGCCCGACCAGTGCGTACAACGCCCGGGCCCGGGTCGGGTTCACCGGTGTGCAGTCGTTCCGGTACGCCGGGCACCAGACCGCGACCGGCCGCGGCTACTCGTACAACAAGGTGCTCGACGTCGACCTCGAGGTCGAGCCCGGCACCACCCTGAGCTACCGGATCTTCCCCGAGCACATCGAGAACGACCTGAGCTACCCGAGTACGTACGCCGCGGTCGACCTGGCCTTCTCCGACGGCACGTACCTGAGCGACCTGCGCGCCGTCGACCACCACGGCTTCGGCCTCAGCCCGCGCGCCCAGGGTGCGTCGAAGGGCCTGTCCACGAACCAGTGGAACAACGTCGAGTCGAAGATCGGCGATGTCGCCGCCGGCAGGACGATCAAGCGGATCATCGTCGGGTACGACAAGCCGTCCGGGCCGGCCGACTTCCGCGGCTGGGTGGACGACCTCGCGATCGGCTCGCACTGGTCGTACGACGCGTCCGCCGCGGCCGAAACCGCGCGCACGCACCCATCCGAGCTGGCGATCACGAACCGCGGCACGAACTCCAGCGGCGGGTTCTCCCGCGGGAACAACTTCCCGGCCACCGCGGTGCCGCACGGGTTCAACTTCTGGACGCCGGTGACGAACGCCGGCAGCCAGTCCTGGCTGTACGAGTACGCGAAGGCGAACAACGAGCAGAACCAGCCGGAGATCCAGGCGTTCTCGGTCAGCCACGAGCCGAGCCCGTGGATGGGTGACCGGCAGACCTTCCAGGTGATGCCCTCGGTAGCCGCCACCCCGACTGCGGACCGGGACGAGCGGGCGTGGGCGTTCAGCCACGATGACGAGACCGCGAAGCCGTACTACTACGGCGTCCGGTTCGCGAACGGCAACCGGGTCGAGCTGGCCCCGACCGACCATGCCGCGATCATGCGGTTCTCGTTCGACAACGGCAGCCCTTCGCTTGTCTTCGACAACGTGAACGACTCCGGCGGACTGAGGCTGATACCGGGTACGCGGGAGGTTACCGGCTTCAGCGACGTGAGGAGCGGGCTGTCCACCGGCGCCGGCCGGCTGTTCGTGTACGGCGTGGTGGACCAGCAGGTGACCCGCACCGGGCCACTGTCCGACGGCGGCGGCTCGAATGTGGGCGGGTTCTTCTCCTTCGCGCCGGACGTGAAGACCGTGAACCTGCGGATCGCGACATCGCTGATCAGCGTCGAGCAGGCGAAGAGGAACCTCGCCCTCGAACTGCCCGGCGGCACCTCGCTGGAGAAGGTCCGCGACGACGCCCGGGCCGCGTGGGACAAGAAGCTCGAGGTGATCGAGGTCGAGGGGGCGACCGCGGACCAGCTGACCACTCTCTACTCGAACCTGTACCGGCTGTACCTCTACCCGAACAGCGGGTTCGAGAACACCGGCACCGCCGGCAGCCCGTCGTACTCCTATGCCTCGCCGGTGTCACCGAAGGTCGGGCCGGACACCCCGGAGCGGACCGGCTCCAAGATCGTGGCGGGGAAGATGTACGTGAACAACGGCTTCTGGGACACCTACCGCACGGTCTGGCCGGCGTACTCGCTGCTGTCCCCGTCCAACGCGCGCGAGCTGGTCAACGGCTTCGTGCAGCAGTACGTCGACGGCGGCTGGATCTCGCGCTGGTCGTCGCCGGGGTACGCGAACCTGATGGTCGGCACCAGCTCGGACGTGGCGTTCGCCGACGCCTACCTGAAGGGGGTGCCGGGGCTGAACGTGCAGGCGGCGTACGACGCGGCGCTGAAGAACGCCGCGGTCCGGCCGCCGAGCGCGAACGTCGGGCGGAAGGGCCTGAACTCCTCGCCGTTCCTGGGCTACACCCCGACATCGACGTCCGAGGGGTTCTCCTGGTCGATGGACGGGTACATCAACGACTTCGGCATCGCGAACATGTCGAAGGCGCTGTACGACAAGGCCGGCAACGACGACCCGCGCAGGCAGGAGTACCTGGACAACTACCACTACTACCTGAACCGGGCCCGGTCGTACGTGACGTTGTTCGACCCGGCGGTCGACTTCTTCCAGGGTCGTGACGCGAGCGGGGTCTGGCGCGAGTCGCCGGAGTCGTTCGACCCGCGCGACTGGGGTGGCGACTTCACCGAGACGAACGCGTGGAACATGGCCTTCTCGACGCCGCAGGACGGCGAGGGTCTGGCCCAGGTGTACGGCGGCCGGGCGGGCCTGGCGAAGAAGCTGGACGCGTTCTTCGCCACCCCGGAGACCGCGAACTTCCCCGGCCACTACGGCGGCACGATCCACGAGATGCTCGAGGCGCGGGATGTCCGGATGGGCATGTACGGTCACAGCAACCAGCCGTCGCACCACATCGCCTACATGTACGACTTCGTCGGGCAGCCGTGGAAGACGCAGGAGAAGGTCCGCGAGGTGATGCGGCGGCTCTACCTCGGCTCGGAGATCGGCCAGGGGTACGCCGGCGACGAGGACAACGGCGAGATGTCCGCGTGGTACATCCTCAGCTCGCTCGGCATCTACCCGCTGCAGGTCGGCAGCCCGTCGTACGCCGTCGGGTCGCCGCAGTTCACCAAGGCCACCGTGCACCTGGAGAACGGCGGTGAGCTGGTCGTCAAGGCGCCGAAGAACAGCGACCGGCACGTGTACGTGAAGAGCCTCAGGGTCAACGGCAAGCAATGGTCGTCGACCGCGCTGCCGCACGACCTGCTGGCCCGCGGCGGCGTGCTCGAGTTCGACATGACGGACAAGCCGTCGTCGTGGGGCACCGGCGCCGACGACGCTCCGCCCTCGCTGACCAAGCCTGGCGAGCAGCCGAAGGCGTGGCTGGACTCGACCCACGACCAGGGCGCCGCGGTGTCGAGTGCGGACGGCGACGTGACGGCGCTGGTTGACAACGACTCGACCACGTCGGTCTCGCTCACCGGGCAGAACCCGGCGGTCCAGGTGGCGCTGATACAGGCCCGGCCGGTGACGATGTACACGCTCACCGCGGCGGCCGCAGCGACGGCGCCGACCGGCTGGACGCTGCAGGGCTCGAACGACGGCTCGACCTGGGCGACGGTGGACCGGCGGACCGGCCAGACGTTCGCCTTCGACAGCTACACGCGCTCGTTCTCGGTCGCGCAGCCGAAGGCGTACACGTCGTACCGGCTGGTCTTCGACGGCCCGGTCACCCTCGCCGAGCTCGAGCTGCTCGGCACCCTGACCGGCGTCCAGCCCGGCACCCACCCCACCGGCAACACCCTCGCCGCCCGGCCGAGCCCGCAACCCAGCCAGTCCATCGACCGCAACTACGGCTGACCCCGGCTAGGAAATCCGTAAGGGAGGGGTCAGCCGGACCAGCGGCCGGTGAAGAAGGCGGCGGCCCAGACGGCGGCTAACGGGATCGCCAGGGCTAGGTAGAGGCGGCCTAGCCAGGGGCGGCGTTGGAGGAGGACCGCGAGGCCGATCCAGAGTGGCCACCACAGCAGGGTGGCGCGGGTCAGGGAGTAGAACCAGTACGACGTGGCGAAGGCGCCGAGAGTGGTACCGACCCAGACGGCCTCACCCCAGGACCTGCGGAGCAGTAGCCAGACCAGCAGCGCCACCCCGACCGCGAGCGCGACCAGCTCGGCGCGGAACATCCAGGTCCAGTCCGTTCGGGTGGCCTCGAAGTGCCCCTTCGACGCGGCCTCGAAAGTGTGCTGCAGGGCCACCCACGGCCAGGTGAACTCGCGGGCCCAGCCCTTCTCCTGCGCGTGCTGCCAGGCCAGCCAGTCGCCGTACACCGAGCGCAGGTAGGCCATGTAGGCGAACAGCGGGATCGCCGGCAGCGCCAGCGCGCCGATCTGCTTCCAGTCCCGCTTCCGTGAGGTGAGGAACTCGACCACCAGCGCGACCGCGAGGAAGATGCCGGAGACCCGCACGGTGCAGGCCAGCGCCACCAGCAGGCCGGCATGCATCCAGCGGCCACGCCGTGCGGCGTACCAGGCCGGGAAGGCGAAGGCGCAGAACAGCGCCTCGGTGTACGCCGCGGCGAGGAACACCCCGACGGGCGCGGCGTACCAGACCAGCGCGGCGCGCGGCCCGACCGGTCCGTCGCCGGGGAACTCCAGCCCGGCCAGCCGGGCCAGGTAGATGCCGGCGACAGCGCTCGCGACCAGCGAGACGAACATCCCCGCGGCCACCGGCGGGAGCCCGACCCAGCCGAGCGCGTGCATCAGGATCGGCAGCCCCGGGAAGAACGCGGCAAGCGGCGCTCCGCTCGGCTCGCCGCCGTCGTACCCGTGCACCGCGATTGCCTCGAAGTGCCAGACGTCCCACTGCTTCCAGGCCCGCCAGACGTCCGGGAACTCCTCGCCGCGGTTGAAGAGCAGCGGCGCGGACAGCGCGAGGACCAGGATCGCGATCCGGCTGACGGCCCACCAGCCCAGTACCTCCCGGGTGGTCGCGTCCAGGTGGTCCCCGAACCTCATCCGACGCCGGTGTGCGCCGGCGGGTCTGTCCGCCGGTCTGTCCGGTGTCGGCTCGTCCCGGGTCCTAAGCACGGACCAGCACCCCACCGCCCGGGTCGTCCACTCCGCGCTGGCGGACCGGGTCGTGCTTCGGGACCAGGATGTCGCGGCTCACCATCACCATCAGCCAGACCGTGCCGGCCAGTCGCAGGAATACCGAGAACCAGTAGATCTTGTCCGGTTCGTCGCTCTGCCCGGGTGCGAGGAACCCGGCCAGATGCATCCACACCATCATCCAGTAGAAGACCTCGCAGGCCTGCCAGATCAGCCAGTCCCGCAGCTTCGGCCGGGCCAGCGCGACCAGCGGCAACAGCCACAGCACGTACTGCGGTGAGTACACCTTGTTCACCAGCAGGAACGCCGCCACGGTGAGGAAGGCGAGCTGAGCGAACCGCGGCCGCTGCGGCGCCATCAGGCCGAGCATCGCGATCCCGACGCAGATCCCGACGAACAGCATCAGGCTGAGGTCGTTCACGTCGGCGACCTCACGCTCGGCCAGCTTGAGCACGTACCAGATCGAGCCGTAGTCGCTCTCGCGCTCGTCGTTGAACCGCCAGAACGACAGCCACTGCTCCTTGGCGAGCAGGTAGACGGGCGCGTTGATCAGCAGCCAGGACATCGCGGTCGCCAGCGTCGCCGCGAGCCAGGCACCGAGCCGGCGTCCGCGCAGGCAGAGGATCAGCAGCGGGCCGAGCAGCAGGAACGGATAGAACTTCGCGGCGGTGCCGATCCCGAGCAGGATGCCGAACCAGACCGGCCAGCCGCGCGCCCAGGCCCACATCGCGGCCGCGGTCAGCGCCACCGCGAACAGGTCCCAGTTGATCGTCGAGGTCAGCGCGAGCACGGGTGCCGCCGCGACGTACAGGCCGTCCCACGGCTGCCCGCGCGGTCCGCCCGGTCTGGACGCGACACCCCGGGCGGTCGCGACGGTGAGGCCGGTGAGCAGCAGCGCGCAGCCGAACAGCATCACCACGTTGACCATGAAGAACACGCCGGCCGTCTCGCGTTTCAGCTCGGCGCTGAAGTCGCCGTCCGGGTCCCCGGTGATCAGCCAGGTGATCTGCGCCGCGACCTCCATGAAGGCGCCGGTCAGTACCGGGTACTCGAGCACCGGGTAGTTGCCGGTGTCCAGGAACGGCTTGTTGCCCTCGGCGAAACCGCGCTCCTGGTACAGGTAGCCGATGTCGGAGTAGCACATCGCCTTGAACGGACGCCAGTTCTGCCGGTCCCAGCCGGCCTCCATGCACGGTGCCTTCTGCAGCACGCCGAGGCTGAAGGTGATCGTGCACACGGCGAGCGCCACCCGCAGCGGCGTCCACCACGACCCGTCCGCGCGCGCGAACCGGCCGAGCGCGCCGCCCAGCCCGATCGTGAGCCCGCGGATCGAGCCGTCGGCGTGCGACGGCGCGACCGCGTCAGGGTGTGCGTCAGTGGACGGCATTACCGGCGAGCTCACGGCGCCCATCGTGCCGCATCAGGGGTGACACGGGTCCGGCCCCCCGGCACCGCGGGTCAGCCCGATGGATCGCTACCACCGCCATCGGCCGCAGCAACCCCTCGACGCTTGCCTATCCGGGTCCGGTCGGGAAGGTGATCGTCGGTCTCGGCGTCTTGGTCGGCTTCGGAGTTCGGGTCGGCGTGTCGCTCGGCGTCTCGCTCGGGGTCTCGCTCGGGGTCTTGCGGGGCTTCTCGGGCCGCCGCGGCGGCGTGCTCGACGGCGTCTGGGTGGGCTTGTCGTCGTCCTTCGGCGTCTGCCGGATCTCGCGGTTCTCGTCGG
>Ga0075419_10000160_pt1 | contig 38154 bp, 52 predicted proteins | sample SoiMetdeltSBSDD3_FD_76900 | JGI IMG/M metagenome (GOLD analysis project Ga0075419, IMG submission 76900) | Bulk soil microbial communities from a Populus tree surrounding site in Tennessee, USA - Soil MetaG P. deltoides SBSDD3 | ecosystem: Environmental > Terrestrial > Soil > Tree plantation... | reverse complement strand
ATGGAGGTTCGAGCTTTTCTCGGACTTCCCTAACATCCTAGAGGTTAAGTAAAATGATGGACAGGAAATTCTGGGAAGGCGTTTACAAGGCCCTAGAAATTGAAATTAAGATCAAAGGGCATGATAGCGGAGTTCTTGAGTTTCCTGTCCTCAAACCGATAGCTACCTGGGTCAATGAGGATGAAATCGAAACCCATATAGGAACAGTTGGCAACTTGTTCCGAATGGAGTGGGCTAAGCACTTTCCCAAGATGCAATACTATGTCACCTTCAGATGGCATAAATGGAAGAAGCCTTTATTCCTAGAGATATCAGCTGAGCTTCTTGAATTCTCCGACATTGCTTGTGTCTCATTCATGGAGAATATTGAGGCACTCGGTCTAATTGAGTTGACAGAGCAAGAAAAACACGATAAACTACTCTATGAAAAGCAAAAGGCCTGGATAGAAGAGCAGCAAAAGAACGGAGGTTTTGGAGATGTGAAATACGAGGATGCATTAAAGCACTTCTCTGACAGCAAGTGGCTTACTGCGATTGAAGCAAAGAAAGCCGCTGACAAGGTCTATGTTAATAAATTTGCAGAAATCTACGGTATTCCAGAAGATGTTCTCGCTGAGCAAGTAGAAGATAAGCTTAAGTCTAAGTTCTACCAGCAGTTTAAGGATGTTGAGGATCCTGAAAAACTTGTAGGTACAAACTGGATCTGGAAAGCTACAAAATCAGGCACCTATCAGATTGAGAACCCTCCACTTACACAAAAGACTAAGCAGCAATGGAGCGATAGCGGCCACAAGCTAGTCCAAGTTGTTCCGGGATTGCGCCACCGTGTAATGGATGGTTGCCCACATCCAGGCTGCGGAGAAATGCAAGACTATATTCTTGAGAATGTTATTATCCATCTGAACGATAAGCATAAGTGGCCGCGTTCAGCTGAGGATAAAAACCCTCTCAATGCACCTAATAACATCGCAGATTGGGTGGAGGAATATGCCATAGAGATGCATTTGGATATGACATTCCACACTGTTAGTGAAATGGAGGCAGAGCGTGAATACCCGCCTTTCTGAGGTCGAAAACCCGATCGAACAAGTTAAGGAAACGGTCTCTAACGATGAGTTGGAGGCAATGACTCGTAGCCTTACTTTCATGGATGCCCTTCGCGTCGGTGCTAAGGTTACGGATCAGGAATACAACTGGGGTAGCGGCAACCGTGCGTGCGCTCTTTCTGCGGCGCGCATCGGTGCTCAGGCTACAGGTTGGATTCAGTAACTAGTCTACAGGGGTGTCGGGTAGGCCCTATTCTCGACTAAGTGACCGTAGTGGCACGGTAACAGCCCCTCCTGTAGGAGATAATATGAAGGGCGTGAACCCAGTAAAGTTCAATAAGCATAAAAACAACTGTAGACTGTGTTGCGGTACCGGAACTATTCAAGATCAAGCAGGTAAAACATACACCTGTGGAGATTGCAACAGAACGGGCAAACAAAGTTAGGGATCGGCCCACTGTAGTAACAGAAAGGGAAGATCACTATGTCGGGGATTTGGCCGCCCAGCGATGACGGTAGCCATAAGTTAGTGACAGAGCTTCGCAATATGCTAGCTGATATTCTTAGTCAAGTCACTACAGCAGATAGGATTAGTACTATCTGCTACCTAGACAGCGGGGACGCGGAAGAGTTAATCATGACAGTAAAAGGTGATACCTTCCGCGTTCGCGTTGACATGGTAGAAAATGATTATGTAGAAGGCGTACTAGGTAGCACTTTAATCGCAGAAATTGAGGAGGCACTCCAAAATGAGTGAAAATATTAAGTCGCTTATCAAGTGTTTCGCTATGGATAGACCCGGCCACTTTCAGTTGACGCCTAGCCTGGCTATGTGCGACTGGAGTGGGACAGCTGCAACATTCGAAAAGATTAAGGTTAACAGTACATACAAAATCATTTGTACTAGTTGTAGGAAGAAGGTGACAGGAGATGGGGAATTCTCGGACCTATATAGCCATAACGACCCTGAGCATCTCGGCCCTACTAGGGCTGATCTTCATATGGAGGGACGCACCAAATACGCCAGAGACCTCTATGTCTATCAAGACAAGCGAGCTCCCAAAAAGCGTAAGTGCAACTCCGGAGAAATACAAGTCGAACAACCTGTGCATAGAAAAGTTAGCTGACGTAGATCATACCTGGCCTGTAGGTCCGGTTATGCGTTCCTGGAATAACAGGGAAACTGGTCTAAAACTAACTCTTCCAACTACTGGAACAGACTGTTTGACATTAATATTGTTAACTTCCAAGATAGTTGAGAGTTGGCCCGAGTCTCTAGGCTATACTGAATTCGAGAAGAATGGATACAAAGCATATGTAACTCTATCGCCTAAAACTCCATTAGAGTTTAGAGAGCACGTTCTGTGCCACGAGCTAGGCCACGTACTGGGTAGGGGTCACACGAACGATCCAGACTCATGCATGAACATCTCTCTGACCGTGCCGCACCCGTCTGCCCTGGACCTACAGAAGGCAGGCCAAAACTATTGGCAGTACTGGTAGAACCCTGGTACCCTATGACTAGGCGACCCGCCATAGAGTTAGGCGGGGTAGGTCCTAGTCGTAGACGCTCCCTCAGGGTTGAGCCCGCTACCTACCCCGCCTAGCAAGGAAGCTATGAGGCAGTCAATCCCTTCCAACGTCTGGACCATTTTAACTCATGTTGGGTTACCTAATGTTCAGGTATTGCAGGATTCAGGCGACACTAGCTTTGTATGGCTAGACGAAGAAGGTAACTTAGTCCTACAGAAGCTGCGACCTATGTACCCAGAGCACAATCCTATTTGGGTCGTTCGGGGTTTTGATGGGTCCTGGAGTGTCAAGGAAAATTAATGGGATGTATCAGTTGCGGCAGACAATTCCATGAGGAATGTGGAGATCCATGTTGCTGCGCTGGGGTAAAGTCTGTCGAGATAGTAGAGGATGAAAAGCCTAAACGGGAGGTTACTATCTCGGCAGGCCGTAAAGAAGCTGCACGATTATGGCCTGTAGACACTGACGCATTATGCGAATGGCAAATGCAGGCAAATTGTGGAGGTGGATTTGTTCCAATTCTCGGATGCCTTGTGGGTAAGCAGCAGCATATCCACCACGGCCCAGATAAAACAACTACAAATAACACTAGAACAAACATCTCTAGAATCTGTACCCCATGCCATAATAGATGGCATGCAAAAAATGATCCTCTTTATGGAGACGAAAAATGCCCTGAGGGAATCTCTCCTAAGGAGCCACGGCCAATGACTCCACAGGAGATGATGGAACGTGCTCAATCTTAGTCCAGGAGCCATGCTACTGGGATTTTTTGTTGATATAATTATCAGGGCCTGGGCCTTTGTAGTGATATATGAAATGTGGAAGGCTTCCAGGGAGATTAAAGAGTTTAGAAGGGAGCTAGATGCTAAGGAGGATGTTTAGCTCTCTCCGATTTCTTATAAGATATAAAAGAAAGGTTAAGACTCTAGAAGATAAAATTGCAGTTCAACGCCAAGAGCTAACGCGATTGCTTTCACAAGCTCAAGATAGAAATCGTACTATTGATGAGCTAAAACAAGTAGTCGAAGCACAGAGAGAACGCATTGATTTACTATCTTTGCCTGTGCAAAAATACATCGATGAGATCAACTCTTTGGCAATAACAATTGAACAGGGAACTGAAGACTCACCCTGTCTGAAGGTGAAGTGTTGTACTAGAGCTGAAGCTAAGGAGTTTGCTTTTCACGCTAGAAGAAGGTTAAATCATCATTTCGAACCATATGAGTGTGAAAAGTGCCCAGTAAATAAGAGAACTGGTGAACTATATTGGCACATTACACACAAGGATAGGAAGCTAAGAGGATTATATGGGTCAGCGAACGTTCAACGAAATGCTTCAAAAGCTGGCTGATATTCTCGAAGAGAAAACTGCTTCGGTAACTATATCGTCTTCAGTTAGGGGGACTTACGGAGAATATACCGATTACCTGGCAACTCTAACTACAGTAGATGATGTTAAAGGGATTGGTCTATTAGCTACAGGAACTAGTTCATTCTCTATGGGTGACTGCTTGAATAGCCTACTAGACGAGGTTGAAGATATTTATGGCTAATTGTCCCATATGTGGTAAGGGGCACCCATCAACAACTCCCTGCCCTAAGCCTAATGACCCGCCACAGAAGCATGTTTGCCCTATTTGTGGAAAATATCACAATGTAGGCGGACCGTGTAAGTAATGGAGAAATAAATGCCTTGGAGTAGTGCAGAAAAGAATCTGTGGGACTCGGTCTCTGATTCAATTCAAGAGATGATTACCCAACCACCATTAGCTAGACAATCTCAATCTGTAATTGATTTGGGCCAGTGGTCTGATCGGCTAGACGAAATTACTATTGTCTGGACGGCCTGGCATGACCTGTGCTCGCTCAATACTCATGCCAAGCAGGCTCTGAGTGAAGGCAGTCTACATAAGGGATTTGCTAGGAAGCCTGCTAATTGGGATCAAAGGGAGTGGGAAGCATATCTTACAGTACTTTGGAAGTATGTACTTCTGACTTCCGGTTACAAATTCCAGTTGGCAGAATTCCAGAAGTCAAGTTGACAAGGCCCTATTTTTGTGGTAGTATCTAGCCGTCGAAAGGGATTGGACGTGACTAGAGTCGTTTCTAATACAGAGGTGTCTTCTTATTCCCTCTGTAAGCGGCAGCACTTCTACCGCTTTAACATGGGCATCGAGCCTAAACCTGATTTGCTTTCCCCAGCTCTCTACAGGGGAATTATCGGCCACCAGGCTCTAGAGGTCTACTATATGGCTCTGAAGGATGAAGCTACAGTAGACGAAGCCAAGAAGCTTGCAATTGATACAGTCAAGGCTGAGATCATGCGAGTCTCTATTTCTACCCCTGAAGAGTACGATCGTATCATTCTGCTGACTGAGCTTTCAGGTTTAATTGAAGCTTATGCAGAGTACTATCGTAATGAGAAATTCAAAATCATTGCAGTAGAGAAGGAATTCCAGACTCCGATCTCTGATGATATTCTCTACGGCATGAAGCTGGATCTACTTATTCAGCATGTTCAGGGGCCATATCGCGGCGACTATGAGCTGATTGACCACAAGTTTGTCTATAACTTCAAATCTGTTAGAGAGTTGGAGTTAGACGGGCAGATGCCTAAGTATATCAAGACACTCAAGTCTAATGGCATTACGATCGGGAAGGGCTGCTTTAACCAGGTTCGCTACAGGAAGATGAAGGACCCTAAGCCCTCAGACATCTTCAAGCGGACACCAGCTAGACTGTTCCCATACAAAACAGAAGCTATCTGGAATGAGCAAAAGAAGTACGCTGACAAGATTGTCAACAGTCCTGAAGAGCCATTGCGCACACTAACTACAATCTCGTGCCGAGGTTGCTACTTTGATGAGGTTTGCAATGCGGACCTGATGGGGCAAAACACAGAAAACTTGCTATCTACTCGCTACCAGCCTACTACATATGGATACGTTGACCTAGGAGCAGAAGAATGAGCCACAAGATTGAATTGGTCGGGTCTAAGCATTATGGGTATGATTCCCGGCTTGTTTGTCCTGACGACTGCCAGGAGAAGGAAGTCCATCAAGAGTGCTTTAAGGATGTAGGTATTGAAATCCTGCGCCCTGTAGATGAGTCTATCGTTCTTGCTAAGATCGAGGTTATCCCCGAGTGGGAAGGCCACGGAGAAGAGGCTGAGCTGTGGTTGAATCCCGTCGTCTATGATGAGGACTGATGGACGCCAAGACTAAGGATGCCTTGAGTTCTCTGTGTCAGCCTATGTCGCTAGCAGAAGAGAAGAGACTTCTCAGAATTCTTTTCTATGGCGATCCTGGTGTAGGCAAGACTTCCCTAATCTTCGAGATTATTCGTAGACTAGGAGGCAAGACAGCTCTCCTTACTACAGATTCGGCTTGGACAGTTCTTTTTAAGGATCAGTTTAACGATATCAGAGATTCTATCGACCGTTACCCGTTCGCGGGATTCTCTCAAGTCAAGGCCATTATTGAGGCCAGGAAAGAAGGAATTGAGCCTTACGCTTCCTATGAGCACTTTGTCCTAGACACGGTCTCAACAGGAGTTGACACAGTGATGCGAAAGCTGGTAGACACTGTGAAGGATCCCAAGGTGAAGGCTCAACAACCTCACGATCTCGTGGAAGGGTGGCCCCACTACCGTATTACAGAGAGAGCCCTTCTAGATACGGTAAACGAACTAAATAGAACAGACCTGAACGTCTTCTATACAGCACACATTAGAGATCCCAACGATAACGATAAGGCAAAGAAGAGGTTTGCTATTCGGCCTAATATGCCGCAAGCATCCTACAACGTAGTCTCACGGGAAGTGTCGTTAATCGGATGGCTACACGTGGAAAAAGGAAAGTACCTAATTCAAACCCAGCCGACTCTGACGGAGACAGCAAAGTCGCAGATCGCGACAATTCCGCAAAGCATTCTGGAAGTAGATCAGATTCCAGAACTGGTAGAGAAATGGATGAACAAGTGACTGAAGAAGCTTTTTCCCTTTTTGGGGATATGGACGTCAGCAATATTTCTGACGATCCGTGGGAGGTAGCGCCTAATACTTACTGGAGCACTTGTACGGAAGCTCTTGTTAAGGAATCTACCAAGGATGGTGAGACTAAGACTCAGCTCATCATCAAGTGGATGATTGATGAGCCGGAATCTGAGTACCACGGTAACACTCTTACTGAGTGGTATTCTCTCTTCCCTGGTCGTGCATGGGAAACTCTGGACGCCAACGAAAAGAAGGCGCTCAAGTTCCTTAAGCGTCGGCTGCGTCGTGGTTTCGACCTCTCTGAGGAGGAAATTAATCGTCTCCGTCCTTCTCAGCTTGTCGGCGGCGAAGCCTTCGTGACCGTAGTTGTCCGTGACGGTACCGGGGCCAACGCGGGTAAGCAGTTTACTAACGTTCAGGATGCTGTTAGTAAGCGTCTCTGGGAAGAGGAAAAGGGAGAGCAAGCAGTTAGCGATGCAGGCTCCTTCGGTATCTAGAACTTCCTAGGGTAAGTCTCTACTTTAGGGTAAAACCGAACGAGGCTCGCAGTAACCTAGGATAGACCTACAGGGGTAAGCGCGCTAGTGGACACTTCTAAGCCCCTGTAGGGCAAGCCTTCTTAGCTCAGTTGGTAGAGCAGCGGACTTTTAATCCGCGGGTCCGGAGTTCGAACCTCCGAGAGGGCACATGGATACACCTTGTAAATTATGGGAAGGGGCAAAAACCAAAGATGGCTATGGGTCTAAGAAAGTAAATAAAGTTGTCTGCTACGTACACAGATTAGAGTGGGAAAAGCATAATGGACCTATACCTAGAGGTCTTGTTATTAGACATAAATGCGATATACGGCATTGTTACGAGATAACACATCTAGAACTAGGTACGCAGAAGCAGAATATAGCTGATAGTATTAAGAGAGGAAGACATTCTAGTTTGCACCAAAAGCCTCGACGGTCTTAGCTGTAGGTTCGAGTCCTACAGGGGGCACGGGTTACTCCGATAGTAGCCTACACGGTGGGGTTAGAAAAGTTGGGAGAGTATGGATCGCTCCCCTAACTTTAGGCCTCTTAGATCAACGGTAGATCACTAGGCTTTCAACCTAGAGGTTACGGGTTCGAATCCCGTAGGGGTCACATGCTTGGCGGAGAATTTGGTTTAGAGAATCCAGGAGATAAAAATGGTTGATAATCAACACAGGCAGATTCCGGGTTACAGGGACCTGACCCAAGCAGAGATTGATCTAATCGTAGAGCTTAAAGGTGTCAGCGCTACTCTGAAGACGGTAGTTGAAGACTTACAAGCTATGCCGGAATTAGACCAGCGTTGCGTTTCGATTGCTAAGACTAATCTTCAGCAAGGCATGATGTGGGCTGTCAAGGCTGTAGCTAAGCCTGAAGGCTTCTAAGCTGTCCTAGGAAAACCTAGGCACCTACAGGGGCAATATCACCGGTCTGCATATAGTCCCCTGTAGGCAATTCCCCATAGTGTAATTGGCAACACGGCAGCTTTTGGTACTGTCATTCCAGGTTCGAATCCTGGTGGGGGAGCGAGGTCGGGAATTGGTCAGTGCTTCAATCAATAAGAGTCGCGATCTTAAAGATATGAGGATCTGCCGACTTAGTCACAGCCTCTCCTCAGCCGCGTCTGTGACTAGTAGTTGATTCTGATGCTGAGGCAGGATTAACAACTACAAAGCCATGAAGCCTACAGGTGTAAGCCTGATTCGATTAGCATAGAGCGCGCTAATTCTTCGGGGTCCTCCTGTAGGTGAGCCCTCGTAGCCCAATGGCAGAGGCACGCGACTTAAAATCGCGCTAGTGCGGGTTCGAGTCCCGCCGAGGGCACAAATCCTCAAAGCGGAGGTGATTGTTTCATTGAAGGGGAGTTAGGTGAATAAAACACAGATTGAACGGCTTCAGGATTTAAACCTGGAGTACATGGAAGATGCTCATTTTAATCATATGCGTAAGCCTGGCATCCGGTTTGTTCCAGGAACTGGTCCAGTTAATCCGCGTATTATGATTATTGGGGAAGCGCCGGGGCGATTAGAGAACGCTAGGCAGATCCCATTTCTTGGTCGTGCAGGCATCAATCTAGCTAATATTTTAGATGATGTCAATATTGATATGCATGACATTTACCTAACTAACTCAGTAAAGTATCTGCCAACGGAGACTAGCGGTAAACCTAGGACTCCAACTATTGAAGAGATGAAATCGTCTCGACCGTATCTGTTACGCGAAATTGAAATTGTTAATCCAGGAATCGTGGCCCTCGCAGGTAGGATTCCCCTACTTACTATCGTTCCTGAGTTGGCAAAGAAGTTTCACGAATGGCACGGAAAACTCTACAATAATCGTTACGTACCACTGTACCACCCGGCTGTCGTAACTCACAACCCGTCTAAGAAGGGGGAGGTGCGATCCGGATACGCAAGTCTTAGGAGGCACGCATATGGGGAGATGCCCTGAATGTAGATGCAGAAATGGCCATACTAAGATTTGTGATAGACGTCCATTTAACTGGAAAACTTGCTACCACACTCGTGTGAGTAGGAACAATAAATGTACGTCTTGTGGTAAGCCAGTTCCCCAAACTGAAGAAAATAGGGCTAAATACTACAAGGAGGATAGGGATGACGACTCCGACTCCAACCCCTAGAGGAGTGATTGTTGTTCTGGGTGCCGCTACGGACTCTACCGGCGAGCTTGTAGCGCAGACAGTTGTATTTCCTAGAGGAGATGCCTGGGAGTACAACGATCAACGAGTTTCCATTAAGAACCTCCAAAACGAAGTTATTGGTGAATTTCGTAACGGATGCTATATTGGTATTGGATACCGTCCGGAACTTCGCGTTAACAAGCTTAGGGAAACCACTACCCCTACCAGCTAGGAGTTTTCAGTGCGTATCTTTTTTGATACAGAGTTTATCGAGAATGGTTCGTATCATTTTCCGCAGCTAGTTTCAATTGGTGCGGTACGAGAAGATGGAGCCACCTACTATGCTGAATTGGCAGGCGTAGATTGGTCCCTGGCTAATAGTTTTGTGCTAGAAAACGTTGCACCTCATCTTGTTGGAGGCGATTGCGTTAAAACTGCGCCTCAGGTTATGGCCAATCTACAAGGATTCGCAGGCGAAAATCCTGAATTCTGGGCCTATTTTGCAGATTACGACTGGGTTCTTCTAGCTTCGTTGTCCGGGAAGATGGTTGACCTCCCTAAGGGGTGGCCGTTCTTCTGTAGAGACCTGAAGCAGTTAATGTGGCATCTCAATATCCACAAGGAAGATATTCCAGTAGAGCTGCACGAAGATTTAAATCAACACCAGGCACTTGACGATGCAATGTGGAACATGAGAGTCTACAACTGGATTAAAGAAAACTACGACGGATATCTCGAACCGATTAACTTCTAACTGAACCTACAGGTCCGCCCCTGTAGCTCAATGGATAGAGTCACAGACTTCTAATCTGTCGGTTGCTGGTTCGAGTCCAGTCAGGGGTACCTAGTGAGGATTCCTATTTGGATAAAAATATACAAAGCATACCTAAATGGAGAAACGCCTTATTACAGAATAAAGGTCTACTGGCTCTTTAAAACTCCAGCTACATACTCTGACTATCCATTAAAGGATTGGCGAGGATTATATGGATAACGAATATGACGAGCTAAAAGCAGCAGGACAAGAAATTATTCCTAAGGACGACCAAGGTAGAGCACGACGAATCTATCCGGCAGGAAGTCGAGTAGAGTGGGCTAAAGCTACGGCCCTGATTGATATTGCTAAGTCGCTCAGAGTGTTATCCAATAGGGAGTAGCCGTGGGAACCGTTTCCTCTATCGGAACAAATGAAGACTGGGAACGGTTTTTCGATTACATCTTTGGCGGCGAATCAGGCTACGTGTATAGCCCTACAAAGGATCCGGAAACGGGCAGCTTTCAAAAGTACCACTTCCAGTGGCCACAGGAGAAGGCTGCCTTTTTCCGACACATCGAGACACATACAAAGTCTCGCGAGGTCTATTACGCTCCCGCTTTGTTCGCAAGCCGAGGTGCCGAAAAAGAAGATTTCAAGGGGAGCTATTTTGTCTGGTGTGAATTTGATGGAAACGCACCTGACGCCGTTGAGGGTATCCCTGAGCCTTCCCTGAAGTTGCAATCGTCTACCTCAGGACATCAGCATTGGTATTGGAAGCTTGACGGATTCGTATACGATATTGATGTAGTTGAGAGTATCTCTCAAAAGCTAGCATATCATCTGGGAGCAGACACAGGCTCTTGGAACGGCAATAGGGTTCTACGCCCTGTAGGAACAAAACACCATGAGTCCGGCAATACGGTAAAGGTCCTCAGGTGGGATGAGCGGCCTTCGTCTATTGCTGACTTTATTGGTCTTCCAGACATGCCGATCAAGGTAGTTGATGCTGATGATATCAAAACAATCCCACTTATTCTGGACGTGATTGCTAAGTACCCCTGGCCTCCCGAGGTGTTTAAGTTCTTCAAGGAACCTACTATGCCTAAGGGAAGTCGCACGAGTGCACTAACTAAGCTTGGTCATTTTTGCATGGAGCTGGGGATGACCAATGCTGAAACTCTAGCTGTATTTTATCATGCAGATGAGCGTTGGGGAAAGTTTAAGAATAGAAATGATAGGAAGCGTCGGCTAGTTGATCTGATCAACTATTGCCGTGCTAGACATCCGGTAAATCCGGTAGGTGAAGAAGTTGAGAATAGATTCAAGGTCTATACCTTCGAAGAGTTTCAAAACACTGATTTCCAACTCGAATGGCTCCTTCCTGATCTGCTCCACAAGAAGGGCCTATTCATTATCGGGGGTCCTCCTAGAGTTGGTAAATCCCAGACCTCATTGCGATTTGCAGAAAAAATGGCCAAGTGCCAATCTTTCCTTAGATGGGAACCAACCCGTCCAATCAGAACCTTGTTTATCTCAATGGAGATGCCTGGAGAAGAGCTGAAACACTTTATGGATATCATGCAGATGGAGGACACTAATGGTCTTCTGAAGGAGAATCTACTGATTATGCCACTGGGCCATTCTATTGGACTAAAGCACAAAGATTCTCAGACTCATTTAAATAAGGTGATGGAAAAGTACCAACCCGATATCGTAATGATGGACTCTCTGGGTGTCGCTATCAGTGATGACATGTCATCTGATAAGATTGTTCTTGACACCTTCAAGTACGTTAACGAGTCTCTCAGGAATGAATTTGGAGCTGCCGTCTGGTTCATCCACCACCCACGTAAAGAGCAGATTGGTAACAAGAAACCTAACAAGCTAGACGACTTGTACGGAAACCGCTACATTAGTGCAGCAGTAACAAGTGCTATTAATCTATGGCCTGTAGGTGATGAGATTGAAGTCAGCTGCCTGAAGATGAGAATGGTAAAGGAATTCCAACCATTCCGAATTAGAAGAAGTCCTACACTTGAATTTGAAATTTCATCTTCTAAGATGAGCAAAGATGCTCAGATTTTCCATGCAGATCAGGCCGATAATGTAGGAATGTCTGATGGAGGAATGGTAGGTATGTGATGACAGCGGTAGTTCTCTCTCAGCCATATTTGCTAGAAGATAATTTCAACAATCAGCTGAGACTCATGCAGCAAGTTTCTCATCTTGCCATAGACACCGAAGGAACGCTCAATCACCCATTTGCAACCACGTGGGGGCTGTCATCCTCTGCTTTCGGCAGTGCTCAGTACTTTCCTTTTAACCACCGCTTTGGTGTTAATATGCCTAAGGAATGGCTTCCTCGACTCAAAGAAGTAGTATATAACCACCCGTGCCTGGTTATGCATAATGCAAAACATGACCTTAGGGCACTAAGGGCTCTGTTCGGAGAAGAATACCTGGGGAACTTCTACTGCACCATGATGATGGGCCACTGGGTTAACGAGAATCGTTTTAACCAGGGTCTCGATTCTCTAAGCAAAGCCTATGGCGGTCATCCCAAGGAAATGCCAGATGCTGCTAAAAGTATCATCAAAGCTATGGAGCTAATGGGTAAGAATGGCTGGGAATACATTCCAGCTGACCTGATGTATAGCTATGCAGCTCATGATGCTTTTATTACAGAAGAACTATTTCCCAAGGTTAAGTTCGAATTTGATGAGCAAGAATTTGATGGAAACTTGTGGAATGTAGAGCAGGACTTCATCAGGCTCATGGCTAAAGTAGAAGACAATGGGGTTCTGATTGATCAGAGTCTGTCTGAGCGTGAACTTGAACGCGGCTTAGGGATTATGGCAGACCTACAGAAGGAGCTTGGGTTTAATCCTGGGTCATCTAAAGAACTTGGTAACTTTCTCATTAACGAGCTAGGTCTTCCTGTAATTTTAAGAAGCAAGAAGACTAATAAACCCTCTTTCAATAAAGCAGTCATGGAGGTCTACGACGAACTTCTCTCGCAGAGAGATGACAATCGGGCCAAGATGATTTTGACCTACAGGGGCTGGGCTAAAACTACATCTTCTAACTACAAACCTTATCTTGAACTTCTAGGGCCAGATGGGCGGCTGCACGCTAATTTCAAGCTGCACGGTACCAAGACTGGCCGCATGTCCTGCGAACATCCTAACCTTCAGCAAATCCCTAAGTCAGGCTCTAAGGATTGGAATGGACGACTTAAACAGGCTTTCATTGTCGAGAACGGCCGAACAGCTTGGACCTTCGATTTCAGTCAATTGGAGTTTAGGCTGGGAGCTGCTTACGGCCGTCAAAAACGACTTATCGAAATCTTCAACGATGATTCACGTGATGTTTTTACAGAAATGGCGAAGGACCTCGGACTAAACCGGGATCGAACCAAGACTCTTGTCTACACCACTCAGTTCGGTGGTGGAGTCGATAGGCTCATGACAGTCTTTGGTATGAGTCGCCTAGCGGCTAAGGCTATTCTAGACAACTTCTGGACTGTTAATAACGGGATTGCAGCAGCTAAAAATCTAGCCGCTAGGCGCTGTCTGGAGAATGGCTATGTGAGATACTGGACTGGCAGACGTCGCCATTTCATGTACCCTCGGGATGAGGCTCACAAGGCGTTTAACGCAGTGTGCCAGGGCGGGGCCTTCGAGATTGTGAAGCGTCGCATGGTCGCTATTGATAAAGCTGGACTTAACAACGACGAATGTAGAATGGACCTACAGGTACATGATGAGCTTAGGTTCGATATTGAAAACGGTAAAGAAGATATCTACATCCCTGAGATAAAGCGCATCATGGAAGATGTCCGAGGATTTGGAGTCAAGTTCAAGGTTGGAGCAGACAAATGGGGAGCAAAATAAATCTTCACTGCGACATTCACTGTCCAAAGAATTATGGGATTGGGAGTTCATGCCCAGGCACGGCAGAAGCTCACGTAGACATTGATATTTGTTTTAGTTGTAAGATTAGACCAACTGTGCCGAAAGGTATCCATTATGTATCATGGGATCCCGGTGAAACCACAGGCGCGGCTTGTTGGAATGAGAAGGCACAGCCCCTCTTGATGGGGCCCCAGATGCAATTTAAAGGTGACAAAGAAAGAGATGCTTTCCTTGACTCGCTCGAAGGCGAGCCAATTAAAAAATTCATTATCGAAGAGTACCGTGTGTACGGGTCTAAAGCCTTTGCCCATATCGGATCAAAAGTCTATACAGCTCAGGTTATTGGCGACCTCAAATCCTGGGCTCGCCGCCATAACGTCGAAGTGGTTGAACAGCGATCCGACATCAAGGAAATTGGTTGTAAGTGGGCACAAATTCCATACAAGAAAGGTGCTCACATGCCGGATTGGCAGTCTGCGTATGTTCATGGTTACTACTACCTGCATAAAGCAGGACTGATTAGAGCGAAGGTGCTTGACAGTGATCTGTGAAGCGTGTAGGATGGCAGCGGACCTGAGACGTCCCGAGCACCATAAAAACTGTAAAGGCCGAACCTGGTGTGATTGCCACCATCTTCCTGTAGGAAAGGGATTGCCAAATGGGCAGGAAGAACGACCTGGAGAAGGCTCTCAAATTAGTTGAGGAAACCTTCGGTACTAAGATTGAAGTACCGCTTGAGTCTAGTGAAGACTTAATTCGACAAGCTACCGCAGTTGCAAATTTCTACTACTCTACAGAAGAGGAGTGGTATTTTAAAGATTGCAGCTATTGCGGTGAAGAGTTCTTCTTCTCCTGGACCTCTAAGGGGGTAGGTTATTGCACAATCTCCTGTGCTAAGAAAGCACTGGAGAAGATAGGGATTAAGTGGGATCCTAACAAGAGCCCTACAGAACGCTGGGGGAGATGTATTCCAGCAGTCGTTCCCCCGCAAGCAGTTAAGCTAGTACAAGAAAACAGGCCGGAGCCTGAACCTGATGATATCGACAACATCTTAGCGGAGTTTGACTAATGGCTTGCAAGGTCCACGAATGGAGAGAGATCGGCCGCGGGGTATGCACTACGTGTAATCAATCTACTAGGGTAGATTTAGAATGCACGGTCTGCGGTACCCGAACCGGTGGCCCTGGAGGTTGTAGGTACGGCGGTAACCATCCAGAACCAAAGAAAAAGTAGATAAACAAAAAGGGGCCTTTTGGCCCCTTTTTGCTATCCCCATCTTTTCTGCGCTAGTTCTTCCCATGTCAGAGTCTGAAGCTCGCCCCAGGTCATCTGGTCACCTTGAGTGTGCATAGCTCCCATAAGATTGTCGAACTGTTCTTTGTTAGTCTTTTTTAGAGCAACCAAAGCATCCTTCACACCGTAGGCTGCAAGCAGACAGTCTCCTACAGTAATAGGATTACCACTACTATCCATTCCTAGAACATCTTCAATCTGCATATCAGGCTCCTCCGGAGGTACTCCAGGCCCACCAGGATTCTGGTTAAGACTTCCTAGAATTCCCTGTACTCGTGGGATAGTTTCTGTCGTAAGCTGATTAATTCTAGTAGGTCCAGGACAAGCCCTAGTTCCTAGGGACGGATTGCTCCACCAGTCGTCAGGTGGGACCTGAGGGCCGGGGATCGTGCCAATCTTATGATGCCCGATGCCGGGAACCGAGGAACTAGATCTATTAACCAGTCTAGCAGGCCTATCATATTTTAAGCACCAAGCAGCTAGACACTGAGCAATTGACTCAGCCTGTAGGTCTGACCATTTCTCTAAGTATCTATTGCCGCCACCGTCTGACGTTTCAATAGAGAATGCATAGGGGTTGGCATCATAGTTAGCATCTGCTCTTGCCCAAATAGGCATCCATTGATAGATAGAACCGTCTAATTCAACGCCATCATATCTACCGCCAATACCAAGATGAGATTCTAAGCTTGAAGAGTTGCGGAAATAAGAATCAGTTCCACTAAGAAAGCCGACCATAGTGTGGATAATAGCTACCTTATTAGACTGAGTTCCTTGCTGGTTCCACTCTGGCAGTAACTTATCATTCCATACTAACGGACCATGAAACATTCCGTCTTCATCAAGCTGATATCTCAGATCATTTTGGAACGTGTTATATCTCAAATCGTCAAAGGCATATTTCTGGAGGTCAACACGACCTTGTGCCCACGGAACGGGAGTATCCAGCTTATATTGCCAGAAACAGGATCCGTACTCTCTCCATTTTCCAGTAGTCTGCCATGCAATACACAACTCCCAATCAGGGAGTCGCCAATACTCCAAGTTGTTGTCATAGAAATTCTTCCCTGTATAAAGAACTGGCCTACGCCCACATTTTTCTTCTACTTGTCGCAGGGCAGCAATCGTCCAACTTGTGAGATCAGTGGGGCCGTAGCCTCCAGTATCTTCGACGTCAACCCACGGGGAGAGCATCCCGTCTCTTTGACCAAGAGCAAGACAAAATGTAGCCACTTGTGAACGGAGATCAACATCAGGGAAGAAACGCCAATATCCGCCTGTTCTAAGATCCGCAGAAAGTGATCCCGACTTGTTTCTGAACCAAAAATTATCAACTCCCTGTGCGTTAGTTGTTCCGTCAGGTTTTCCTCGACCCACTCGATAGATACCATATTGTTTTCCAGCAGATTTAGCTGCACGGAAATCAATAGTTCCTGTCCATCCTGATGCATCGAATCCCTCAATCATCTACAGGCCCTTCTCTTTAAGACGCTCGTCCATAGAGGTAAGCTTCTCCTCCATTAGAGCTAGTCTATCCAGGCCTTCCGTCAGAGGACCGTTCGTCTGCCTCTTAATCTCATTGGCATCCTTCTTAGCATCTTTACTGTTACTCCAAGCCGCAGTAGAACCGGCAGCAGTAATAATGCCCATGATAAGAGGAAGAAGAGAACCGGTATTCTTCCCATTGAGTTCCATCAAGAGGTAAGTGCCGAGAGTTGCTAAAACACAGACAGTCCCACAAATAACAACAGCCGTTCTGGGGACAGTTTTGATTTCCTGCTCAGTATCCGACATAACCTCTCCCACTATTCAGGTTCCTAATACCAGGAACATTCGCGATAGAGCCGTAACGCCGAATGGCATACCGCACACCTGCAATGATATTATGAATAGGATTATAGATATCATTGTAGCCAGGCAGCTTGTTCGAGTTGAACGTGGGATCGATCGTTTGCATCAAGCCCTTAGATGGCGTACCATTCTTAGCGTTAATATCCCAATTATTAATCGCATTGGGATTACCTCCAGATTCATGCTGGATCATAACACCAATCCATTGCATATCCTGAGGAGACAATTTGATACCACTTTGGGATAGGATACCAGCAGCTTGCTGAATCCAACCCATGACATTACCGCTACCAGTAAATTTAGCCTGATTAGCAGAACCGCCTCCTCCATTGGGTGAAGGAGGTCCTTGGTTAAGAACAGACTGCAAAGCCTGTTGCCTCTTAAAGGCAGACTGAGCTTGAACAGTAGCAAGCTGCTGCTGTCCAATATCATCAATTAAGTTTAGAGACTCATAGAACTTTTGAAAATTAGAGGGAGCAACCATATCCATATTTGCTACACGAACTCGTGAGCCTGGATCTAATACAGGAGGTGCAGTTCTTCCTTTAATTCTCTCAATTTGTTCCCGGACATTATCTCCTGTACCAGGTTGATTGGCGAACTGATTTACAGGACCATCTGCCTGAGTTACAACTTGCTGCATTTGCTGGGTCTGTTGTTGAGGTTGGCCAGGCAGCATTTTTAAGATATCCTGCTGATTAGCGCCCTGACCTTGCTGATAGAGAGCAGGATTAAGCATAGTTCTACGCTGACGCGTCGGAGCTACTACGGGCTGGGGAATTCCAGCCGTAGGTAAAATAAAAGGCTGTAAAATACCCATTACTGCTGCTCCTTCAGCATCCGCAGGAAATCTTCTTTAGCTTCTCTCTTTTGCATAACAGCAGGTTGGCGCTTTTCATAGCGCGCCTGCTTAATGTAAGGCCCAGTACCTCGGATGCCAGCGCCAGTAAGCCAGTTCATAAAGGCTTCGGTGCCTGCATCTGTACCGCTCTTTTCTTTCTTGCCCGTTTCAGTTCCAAAGGGTGTAACGCCAGTAACGCCTTGAACCGCACTCCAAATAGGAATTTGTTCACCAACCCACTGCTCAAAAGCACCTTCTCTTGCTTCCATGCCGTGAATAGGTTCACCAGTGAAGGTCTTCTTACCAGTCAGCAACTCCATAGGAATCTGGACCGCAGGAGTTAAAGAACTAGCAATAGTCTTGCCAGGATTCTGGAGTTGGGAAACAAGTTCTGTTAATGGATTTAAGCCCATGCCTGCCATTGCATAACCAGGAGGTTCCTGATTACTAAATGGACCTAAGAGACCATCAGGTAATCCTACAGGGCCCAGTCCACCCTCTCTAATCCATTCCGGAAACATCTGATCTACAGGGAACGGATCATGCCGACCAGGCACGTCAATACCAGCCATTTCCTGCATAGCATCATAAGCCTTAGCAGGAATAACTGCCTTTCCTGGATTCATGACCAAACCCTCGATAATAAGAGGGAGAGACTTACGCATCCAAGAGTAGAACGGCATGATGCGCCGCATATACTTCTTTTCAAAATCAGTCAGATCAAGACCTGTAGGGTGCCATTTACGTGATCTGTTTGCCGCCTCTTCAAAAATCTTAGGTAGATCGCTGCCTCGCGATTTCATAACCTTATCGATGAAGTGGGCAAGACGAGTATTGTGGCTGAAAAGTTCAGACACGCTACGGGCAACACCCTGAACCTTCCCGCCAAAAGGTTTAGCATCCAGGATACTCTTTTTGCCGCCTTCCATACCCATATCAATGATATCTTCTAGAGTATTGACATGCTCAAGAAGACCTCTTTGATGGGCAGCAGCCGCAATCTGCTCAGCTGTAAAAGCCTGGCCACTTCTATTACGGAAGATAACCTGATTAGGCTTAGGAGTACCAATGCTTTTAGGCATAGCTCCAAGCTTAATCAGTTCGTCTACATCCGCTAGGGTTTTGTAGGCACCTCTCATAGACCGCTGCACCTGAGCGGCCAACTGATACGGACGTAGTGTATTAACACCGTCCATCCACCCTAAATAGACATCTCCAACATAGTTTCTAACATGGTGACCTGGCCTGTAGATCGTAAGACCAGACTTAACCATAGAAAGAACACGGTCGTAGTGTCTCAGGAGTGGCGAGTTACTCTTCCAGTTAGCAGGTCCCCAGTCTTTAACAACACGAGGAATCTGATCTGCAATCTCGGAAGTAAAGTAGTAGTTTTCCAGATAAGGATGGCCAGTAATCTTGGTACGGTAACCCTTTCCTGGATTAACAGATCCGAAACGCTCTCCAATCTCATCGAACAGCGCCTTTTCACGAGTAGCCTGCTCAATAGCCTGTTGAGTTTTAAAGATAAAAACCTTAGGATCATCTACAACAGCAGCAGTTTTCCAACTACTAAGCCAATCAGTTCCCTTGGAATAATCGACAGATTCACCTACAAGGTTCTTAGCCTTACCATTAGTGAATGTGAAGCCTACGTTGTACTCCCGCATCCACTTATTAAGCATTTCTCTGTCTACACCAGAACGAAGCAGTACCGAACTGCCATTAACCTGACTACACAGATTTTCCATCATTACATTAATGCGAGTAGCTAATTCAGCTACCTCTGGAGTTGACGCTTGAGCTGAGCCCTGAATAACTTTCCAAGCCTCGTGACGCTGTGCTTCATTATAAGGCTTAAAAAGATCATCCAGAACCTTACCACGAGTGGCTGCTGTAGCGTGCGAGGCCCCAATAGCCATAAGAGATAGAGGCCTGAGGTCAGCTTGTCCCCACCAGGTAGCCACTCGGCCCATTAAAAATTCAAGGGCTTTATTATCATTAACAGCCCAAGATGGTAACTTGCCCAAATCCTTCTCTAAGGCCTTAGTTACAATGTTATTCACTTGGACCCGATTTTTACCGCCTGCAATAACATCATCCAGCATTTTGGAGCGAGCATCAAGGGCAAGCTGTGCAGCAGACTTACCGCTATTGAGTGCCATCTGCACTAGCTGCCCTGTAGTCTTACCTGCCGCAGGAGAAGCCCCAGCAATTTCCACAGCCTTCTTAGAGAACTTCTTAAGGAAATCATCTAAGGTTTTTTGGTCAGCCTGCGAAAGCACGCCGCTAGTCTTAACAGCAGTGCTAGTTTCTGAAACTTTATCTACAACATTTTTAACAGCAGGAGCATCCTGTACTGCCCCACGAGCTCTAAGAGTTTCTACGGCCTTCCAAACATCACTTCCAGGCTTGATATCAGATGCAAACTCTCTAAGAGTTGAATCTGTAATAGTCTTACCCTGTAGGACATGTTCAGCAAGAACATCAGATAATTTTACATTCTCGCCAGTACCAATCCTAGGGATAAAACCCTGATCTACTAGGCCACGTTCGATAGCCGAATAGATCTTGATAGTCTGCTCCTGTACTAACTTACCTACAGGGGCAGTGCGACCCTTCTTATATGTCATCCCAACAGCTTCAGCAGCTGCCATGTGATACAATTTGGCCTGCTGCTTAGCATTTAGCGTATTAGGATGGGTCTTGTTTAATTGTCCCTTAGCAGCTGAAGGATTCCACTTCTGTAGAATACTATCAGCAATCATTTGTTGCTTCGGAGTTACCTTAGGAGGCGGCAGTGGTACTAGTTTGGCGGCAGCATCAATAGCACCCGCCTCCAGTCTAGCAATTTGGGAGGGGGCTCGTTGGGCTAAATTATCTGCTAATTCAGCCTGTTTAGCGACCTTGGCTCTCTCCTTAGCTACGTTGAAATCAGGAAACTTAAGCGGAAGCTGACGAGCACCTGAAGGACCCTTCGGAATTTCTACAGAAGCTTTTCCTGGTTTTTTCGTAGCTGTCGGTACTACGTCAAGTTCAAACTGCAATTGTCCTACAGGGGCTGAGCCTGGCTTAACTTCGCCTGTTTTTGGAAGAATATCAAGCAGACGCTCGGATTCCCTAGGCGTACCAGATAGTCCTTCAGGAATCTTCTGCCCATCATCAAGTAAAGAAGCCTGGGTAGGTTTAGTCAGGTCCTCGACTACGTTTCCACCCTTTGCTACGCCTTTAAGCTTATTGGCAATACCTGCAACGGGAATATAAGTAGTAGGATCTAGACCAACATCCAGAACAAATCCTAGGGCGCCTCTAACAGTAGAATTTTCTACTCCACCTTCTTTAAGCACATCTTTGAAGGTAGTCTTCTTTTTGCCAGTGAGACCTGCCAGGAAAGCTGACAGGTCCGTATCACCGGTCTCAAGACGCTCTCGGGTTAACTCAGCGACGGCATAGTTAGGCCTGGACAGAATGTCGAAGATTCTGCCCATAACAGATGGCTTACCGGACCCAGCTTTTTGACCACTAAAATCTTTGGGTCTAGCATTGAGTGCGATGAATTTAGCAATATCTCCCGTACTAGCTCCGGTGGAGGACTGCCCACCAAAGTAGTTACGGAGGATATCATAGTTGCTATCTGCCATTATGCCCGTCCGAAGTACTCCAGAGCCATGATTTGAATAGCGTTCAGTTCAGGCTGAGACAAGCCCATCTGTCTAGCGCGCTCAACAACACGCCTAGCTAATGCTTCCTTAGTAGCCGGGGTACCTGATTGAGGGTTTAGGCCACCGATAAGCTCCTCATCAGACCCAATAGCTGACATAAATGCGCTTTGGAGTCTTTGAGCAGACGAATCGCCCAAACCCATATTGAGTGCACGACTAGCAATATCAGCCGGACTCTTAACTACCCCGCCACCCTTCATTTCGTCGCCTCTGAGATCTCTACCAAGCTGAATAGACTTGATATAATTCTCAAAGTCTCTCTGAGCCATCTCCATAGCAAGCTGCTGAGAGTCATTAGACATCTTGTTGCGTGCAGAAGAAATAGCAGCAGACTTAGCAGCCTCATGCTGACCAATTTGAGCTTCATATGCTCCAAGAAGTTCCTGAAGCTGCATACCTAAATCAGCACGTCTATTAGTCCCCTCGAATTGGGCAATTTCTGCGCCCTTACGAGAGAATTCAGTAGCTCCACGTTCCTCTAAACCTAGAGCAGCTTGTTGGGTCTGCCCTTGAGATTTAGCGATATTCTCAAAAAATTCCTGATCTCGCATCTGCGGAGCTAAGGTATCCGGAGCTGCTGCTTCAATATTAAGTCTCTTATACATAGCTTCTTGCTCTGCACGAGACTGTTCATAGTTCTGTTGAATACTTTGCTGCAACTTGTCATATTCACCCTGAGTTGCAGTTTTTGTATCGGCATATACCTGCTGAACCTTAGGTACGTCAGCCTGTAAACTGCCAGACAGGGAGGTATACATATTGTTCAGCTGAGTATCAAAGTTAGCAGCTCTTCCTCTAGCTGAACCCATTTGATTTCTCAGAGCTGCAATAAGAGGATCATACTGAGCAGAAGCTTGTGACATAGCCTGTTGCTCAATAGATGCTTGATCCTGCATATATCTGCTAGGATCTTGCAACTGCTCAAGCTTAGACAGAATATCAGCAATTCCATTACTGGGCCGCTGCTGAGGTTTCTTATTCAGTGAAGGATGTCTTTGCTTTGCACGATCCAGCTCGGCCCTAAGTTTATCCATAGCTGAAGGGCCGCTGTACTTAGGCTTAGTAGGACTAAAAACTTTCTTAATGGCAGAGTCAATAAGTCCTGGTCCCATAGACGCAGGAGGGAAGATATAGTTCCGCCAATCAGTGACATCTAAAGGGTCACCAAAGATGAAACCCATCTCTCCTCCTTACAGACCAAACTGCTCAGCACGTCTCCGGATGGCACCTTCTTTAGCTGCCTGTTCCTTTAACTGCTGCTGACTCTTAAAAGTTCCTTCTTCTTGCTGAAGGCCAGCTAAAGCTTCTTGATTCCTACGAGTAAGTTCTTCAAGTCTTTGATTATACTCAGATTCGTAGTCCCCAACAGCCTTACCGTACAAGCCTGAAGTTAACAGTCCCCGAGCACCGAAATCATCTTCGATCAGATCGAGATCTTTAACACGCTGGTCACCCATAGCTTTCTTAGATGTACCAAAATCAGTCTCTAAAGTTCCTCTACGACGAGTTACGTCTGCAAGGAAATCATTCAAAGCCTGTTGAAATTGTCTAAGCTGGTTTTGATATCCAGTGTCTCCACCTAAGAACGATTCAAGGCTAGGTGCAGCATTGCTTTGACCTTGAATCTGCCCAATGGAACCAGGAACCATATTAGACGGTACAGGCTTAACATACTGACCCGTCTGAGTGGGTGCTACAGGGGGACGATATGCTCCCTGAGCCTGTCTCAGTGCTGCCTGAGCCGTTGCAACCGTATTAGAGGCACGCTGACCAATAGTGCTAAGAGTACCCTTAGACGAACCGCCACCATCTCTAGTAACCGGAGGCATTGTTAAACCTTTCTCTGAGCATCAGCCGATGCAGCCTTACCGCTTTGCAGGGCTTTCATCCTGCGCCGGACTGCTGCCCCTCTAGCTTTGGATTGAGCATCTCGTTCCCGATAGCCTGATTTATCTACAGGCCCCATAGTAGGGAAACTTCTGCCTCCTCCATAAATCTTATTGCCTACTGCATAAGGCATGATGCTAGCTGTACTGCGAGGGTTGTAAGCCACTAGCTCACCGCCTTAGATACAACCTGCTTAGACTCAGTGATAATAGTCATAGTAAAAAGTCTGGCAGGCCCCTGTAGGGTAGTTCCATCTGTAGTCAGATCAACTTCAAAATTAATCTGTCTGTATCTCATACTCTTTAAGAACTTAGCGAATCTTCTGTTTACACCAGTTCCTGTAGGTGAAGAGGTTTCCACCGACGAGGGTCCAGACAGGGGTTGGCCCCACGTCATTGTAGCAAGTTCGCCCCAAGTCTTGCTAGCCAATTGGCTCCAAGTCACAGCGAAGGACACAGTGATGGGCGTTGCAATACCTTTGACAGCGTTGTTACTAGAAACATCAGCACCCCACCACCACAACCGCTTAAACTGATGGGAGATAGCCATATCAAAGTTTTTAGTTTTTGCTTTACAAGTAATAGTCCAGTCTACTAAAGTAGGGTCTGCATAGGTTAAATTATCAAATTGCATAAGTACAGGAAGTACATTTGTATTTCCTGCCTCAAGATTACTCTTTAGTTCCAAGGAGCCAGCTGCTGAAATAGCGACGTCTGTAGCCGAAAGAGTCCACCCATTAGGTTCTTGAGCAGTAGTTTTCCATAGCTTAGCCCTAATAGTTGTACCGCTTAATTGGAATCTCATCTTGATAGTATCAGTGGCAACGTATGCACCCAAATCAACACCAGCAACAAGAGAAGATTCCACACCTGCTACTCTTTTAACTAATTCAAGTCCAAAAGTACCAGTATGCTTCAACACTAGACGTGCATAGTAGTAATTATTAGAATCTTGCCATCTAGCTCTTGCATCAACTGTTTGGGCAGCGCCTGCGGCAGCTACCGAAGTTTTAATCTCAAGAGTAATATCAACAGCTGCTTTATTAATTGGTAATTTAGTAGTTCTAGCAGTATTAACTGACCCTAAAGACATCTGTCCTACAGAACCAGTTACCGAATAATCACTATTAGCACCACCAGAATTGGTATACGCTAGAGCGATCTCGGTTGCTGTACCCCATCCATCAGATACAGTTCTAGTAAAGGAATCGTAAGTACTACGATCTCCATCAAGCGTAGTTTCTTTAGTTGTAGACGTAGCCTTGTCAAAAAGCTGAATCGTACTTCTAAATGCCAAAACCGAAGATCCTGCATAGTACTCATTACCTGCTGGTGGATGAATACAAACAACAGGTCCAAAGAATTGGAGAGTGTCTTTGATAGACACAAGCTCAGACCAGGTCTGAGTTCTTAATCCGTAGATGTACACCTTCTTAAGAAACCTACAGACCAATCTATCTTGAATAATACCTAGGAACTGATCCTCATCTGCAAGAGTGGATGGAGCAGTGGTATCTCTAATAAAAGGGGCCTTCGTGTTGATTCTATGAAAATCATAGTTGATGATTTCATAGACCCAACCACGATGGAAAATATAAATCTGGTTCTCATAATTAGCTACGCAAAACTGCTTTTCTACACCAATGGTAGAAGAGATTTCACGCACAACAGCATCAGCCGGTCTCACATCATATGAAAAAACGAAAGACGACTGATTCTTAAACAACATTAAGTTATCTTGATAGGTGGTCAGATCTACTAGCTTGGTACCATCACCTTGAGAAATGTCAGCAAAGTTTGAAGCTGGCCAAGAATCAAAGTTACCAGCGTCAGAGAATTTCAATCGGCTGGGAGTTGTAGTAGCTGCTGATCCTGGAACAATAAATAAACGTTCCTTATGAATAACTGCTGCCTGTCCTTGAGGAATAGCAGCAACAGCAGTAAAGCCACCTACTGGATCCCATTTTCCCCCAGGGTTAGCTGAGCCTGGTTTGGGGATAAGATAAATTTTATCTGCATACTGTACTGCTGCACTAGCCTGGAAGGTACTGGTAATAAGAGTCCATGTGCCACCAGTATATTGGTACACACCATTTACATTGGATCCGATTACATAGTATGTACCACTGAAGATACCTTCGCATAAGCAAACGATACGTTCAGTCCAGCCTGAATGTCCAGCGGTCTCCTTAATAGGAGGACGAGAGAAAAGACTACCATCAATATCTAACTCAAAATTCTCGCAGGTAGCCAGCTCAGCATCCGCGATGGCCGTAGGGTCCGACGCGGTATTAAGGCCACCAATGAAAGGCCCAAGTCTGAGAGGTTGCCCGCCAGGCATTAGTCTAAGTCCTCTTGTCTCACCGTAATAACTGGATAGAATTCTTGATCCTTCCAGTCCTCACGTCCTCTAAGAAGTTTAAGATCAGAAGCCACCTCAGTCATTTTTGCACCAGCAGCCTCCCAATCTTCATCCATCTCATATGCCTGAGACAGACAATGCTTTACCAAAACCTCAAAATATTGATCTGGTAAATCAATAGAGCTAGCTCCTGTAACTACATCTGTTGGCTTCCTGTTGTAGTAAATTTTAATTGCATTGCTAAGGCTTAGAGATGGAATTGGGAATAAAAGAAATTGCCCTGCATAAAGAGTGAAGATGGTAGGAACTCCGGCAGGATAATCTGTACCATCCCACTGATCCACTAACTCATTGAATTGCTTAAAATTGTATCCTTTAAGCTTCTGGAATGAATTCATGCCAGAATCTTTAAAAAACATCCCTTGGAAGATCATAAGATCTGTAGGGAGGTTATACGCCTGCTGATTAGCTACCGTACTTGTAGTAGATGCTTTCTCAAGAAGGGTTTCATTATGCTTGATAATCTCCCGTTGGCCATCATTAATCCAACGAATGATATCAGCTTCTGTGACCTGAACAGCTGCCTCATCACCGAACTGACGTTGAACTCTAGTAATAATATCGGAGGCTAACATTAGTCAATTCTCCTCCGATTGTGGTCAAATTTCTTGCCGCCATGCCTAATGGTGTGCAAAGGACTCTGCTTAAAGAAGTAGGCTAAATCAGCAGCCTCTTCCTTAGTATCAATCCATTTCTTCATCTCAAGAGCCTTGGCCGCTCTTTCTTGGATTTCAACCTGTTCCAAGACATTATGCTTGCAATTATCAATACCCCAAAGCTTAGCAAGAATTCCTTCAGGCGTATCAAGTTCTGAAGCATAGACCACCACCTGATTAATTCTGGTATCTACGATCACATAGGGGTGCTTATCCTCACGAGTTCTCTTATCCGGAGGAATCCATCTAAGCTCTAAATTGTGATCGTAATCCTGAATAACAGACGCTAACTGTTCAAATTTTTCTGAAACCCAAGATCCATCAGGAGTCGGGATAAAAATATCAGTCACGAAGATCCTCCAAATACTGCCAATAATGAACAGCTGCTGTCTGACTCGTAACTGTAACCAATCCCAGACCGCCTGCTGCAACAACTTCTCTCATCAGGTCTACGTTAGATTTTAACTGAGGCTCAGCCTGAGCTAGAGCTGCCAGCATATTAGTTCTAGCAGTATCCGCAGTACTGGCCATTTTAAATCCTTTTACCTACAGGAAGGCCGGAGCTAACTCCGTCGGGGGTGAAGTTAGCTCCGGCCTTATCATTTAGGACTACGTAGACTTAACCTTCATTAAAAGCCTTGGAGCGAAGGCCGAAGGAGTTACAGTGTCGGTAAAGTTGGTCGGAGGAGCACCGGTAACAGCGGCCTGCGAGTAACCAGCAAGCAGGACGTCGTTAGCACCAGCAGTCTCGCCAACAAAGCGAGAGTTACCAGTAACAGACCGGACAGTTGCAACCGTGGTAGTAACCTGGTTACAAACCACGCCAGCCCAGTACAGACCCGGAGGAAGCTCGATTTCAAGACCAGTGGTGGACTTAAAACCAGCAGTAACCGCAAGAGCAGCAGAAACGTGGACAGCTTCACCAGGGTAACCATCGCCACGGTCAGCATAAAGAACCGTGTAAAGGTTACCTTCGGTACCAGCCGTGGTAACGTCGATGCCAATTTCTTCGATTACTGCGAACTGTTCCCACATAAGTGGGCCGACAACTAACGCATCCTCAACTAAAAGCTGAGTACCGATAGCGCCACCATCGGGACCGTAGTACAGACCGGTACGGTAACGAGCCATCGCCGGACCAATACGCAGGTACTTGATTAAGTTATCAATATCTGCTGTAGCGGTCTTTTGAAGACGGCTGGTGCTAAACCCTAAGCCCTTACGCTCGTGTTCAGCAGCAGCAAACGCAATATCCTGTTTGCCTGCCATAATTACGCAGCCTCCGTAACGTCCGAGATAAGACCGTGAGAGTTACGACGGTGCGTACCGACTTCACAGTACTTGTACATAGTCGCCTGGTAAGCGTCGAAGTTACCTTCAGCAGTAATAACTCGCTGCCAGTTAGACCCGTCACGGTTCATGAACGACCAGTCATTAGCTTCGTAAAGCTTAATTTCCTTCTCGTTCACAAAATACATGCGGTTCGGCTGGCAATCGAAGTCAGCCACCAGCGGGATATCACCAGTGTCAGTCGTGAAGGCAAGGCCATTAAAGCCACCTTCGAAAGACTGAGTATTGGTGTAACGACGCTGCTGCACCAGAAGGTTAAAGTAAGAACGGCGGACACCAAGAGTGGTAAAGATGACCGTAGTCTTACCACCATTGGTACGGATATCATCCACCATCTTAATCATCAGACCCTCAGACAGAGCCCGGTTAACGCCCGCGTTAGAGTTAACGACAGACTTCCAGACCGGCTCAGTGGTCGGGTTGATATTGTAAAGAGTACCGGAGTCGGAGATAATCTCCTTGAACCCGATCTTCTCTTTACCGTACGAACGCCAACGCGTCACGATATCGTTGTTCGAAGAGTCGAAAGACTTCGAGAACGTGACAACCTTGGTAGTGGTGTTAATAGCCGAAATCTCAGCCTCTTCAACACGGGTAGTAGCACCCGTAGAGTCGAGAACATCGACAATCATACCAACTTCGAGGTACTGAACCGAATCAACAGTGTGGTCAAAACCCGCGCCAGCAGAGCCAGCCGGAATAGTTGCCATAACACCAGTAGACACACCGTACATCTGACGGTTAGTGTCTTTAACTAGAGTTTGCTTAAGGCCGTCCATCTCCTGAGAGAGTGCAGACGCGAAAGCCTGGTGATTCTTCTCAGCCAGCTCAAAAGTCTGACCGGTAAGGCTAACAGCACCATAGAGGTACTTTAAGCCGACACGGGCAGTCGCGTACTTCTGCGAACGGGGGTCAGGCAGGGCCTCGTTTTCATTACGGGCACCAATACCGTGGTTACGTCTAGTACGGATCGGGAAGGTAACATACTTACCTCCGACCTCGTGCGTCACGCCCTCGCCAGACTTTTCGATTCTCTTAAGCGTGACAACTTCGCTCTGAAGCTGGTCACGAATCCGGTCTTCGTAGACCTCTTTGAGAATCGTATCAACTACAGCAAGGGTAGTCGATGCTGCCATTGGGAACCATCCTAATCTTGTTGACGCTGAGAATGCATTAACATTTCAGCAACGTAGCTATTGACGTCCTTATCTTTGGCCTTACGAGGATCAAAGTTATTGGCGCCAGGAACAGCACCATTACCACTAATAAACAGTGGCTTAGGCCCAAACCTCGCCTGCTGCTGAGCTTCCCAATCCTTATAGGCCTTAACAGCCATTTCAGGAGTGTTCTTAGGATTAACCATTAGCTTAGCCAGAACCCACTCTTCGTCATAGTCCCCGTACTTCTTACGGAGGTCAGACATTTCTGTAGCTAACAGCTGATCCTGTCGGGCATTCTCTTCGGCCTCTTGTTTTGCAACAAGAACCTTAGCAACAGTCTCGTAGTTTTGCCTAAGTTCCTCGTAACCCTTTTTCCAAGGCTCGTCGTCAACTTTAGGTTCCTGCTGGCCCTGTCCGGAAGGCGGAGCATCTTCTTCAAATTTATAGGCTTCCTTCATGGCCTTATAGACCTGAAGGGGATCCGCAGAAATAGCATTAAGGAGATTAAGTCCCTGCTCTAACTGCGCTCTGTTTACGCCATTCTCTTTGAAGTCCTTGTAATCCGCATAGTCCGAATGTACCTTTTCGAACCGCTTATTAACGTTTGAATCCCACTCTTGAAGAAGTGGTGTAACTTTAGCGTGGTACTCCTGGGGAACCGCCTCTAGGAACGGCTGCCACGCGGGGTTGCCGCCTTCAGCTCCCTGTTGTCCCTCGCCACCATCAGTGTAAAAGATCTCGTCGCCCATTGTCAAGTCCTTATGCTGTACCCCTGTAGATGCCTATCTACAGGGGCCCTGGCAGGTAAGGGCTATTGATGGTAGGGGAATCAATAGCCAATCTTTTTGTTTTGCCTGCTCATAATTTCCTGGTCAGACTCTTTACGAGACTGCTGGATAGTCTGCATACGTCGCTTTGCAGCATTTCCATATCCAGAATTTTTAGAGCTTACTACAGGGGTACCACTATTTTCAGCCTTTTTAACGAACTCCATTGCCTGCTTTGGATCTTGAGCAGACATGTTAATGAGTTCCTGATACGACTTGAATGCCATTACTCACCTACAGGGTAGGACGGACCCACTTAGCAGTAAAGTAAGTGGCCCTAAGCCATTCGTCCGTAATATCTCTGTTAGCTCCTGCATTATGCCAGACCCAGACTGCTACCTGATCGTTGAGTGCTAACTCAATTTCTCGATAGAATCCGCCACGCGCTACAGCTACACCAGCATCTAACGAATCAACAGACCAGCGAGTAGCTACACCACCAGCTGGCCCTAACCAACAGAATGCTTCTACAGGGCTAGCAGACCAACGTCCGTGCCCCCAGCCAAATCCCCAAAGACCAGCTCTTTTAACTGTAAAGATATCAAAAGAGCCATTAGCCTCTAGCAATGGAGATTGAACTAATGCATTAGCAAACGTAAGTTTGGTATCCGTACCCGTGGTGATGGTCTGGTTGGCATCTTTAGAGTATTCCGCAAAACCATTATCGGTTGACGATGGAAACCAAACATCCAAATCATCCATGTTGTCACCAATATCAGTGGTAACAGTCACGAAATCAGAAGTTGCTGGTTTGCGCAATCCAAGGTTAGTAGTCGTAGTTGCCATTAGATGCCCGCCGTATCATCGTGAGTTCTAAGGGCAAAAATCTTATCATTCTGAGTCATCACACGGAGATTAGCAGCACTGTATGCATTAGCGTCGATCGCAGCAAGACGCGTTTCGATATTAGTGATGTCCGTGTAGTTGTCAGACGTGCCCAGCGGATTAGTAGCGGTCTGGCCATCAGCCCGGCGCTTATCTACAAAGCCTAAGTCTAATGCCGGACCAAACTGTAAATTACTCACCTGTACTCCTTAGAGCATGGGAGGAGGCCCTGGTTGCTCAGCCTCTTCCTCTTCCTGTTCTTGAGCGGCTTCCGGAGGCAAACCAGCTAAAGCCTTAGGGTCTTGGGTAAAAATTTCTGCGGCCATAGCTTGCAAATGCTGCTGAACGTGAGCTTCAAACAGCGCTTTAGATTCTTGCGGAAGACTCTCGAACGCCTGACTCTTTCTATAGTTGTTGTGTACCTCCACGTGGATCTTGTGGTTATCCCAGGTATTAACTGGAATCAAAATGGGAGGAGGTAAAGGCACACCCATCTCATCCGTACCAAATGTATCAGGCTTTTCCATCAGCATCTGGTCGTTCTGAGTACGATATTCCTCAAGCATATCAGGCGTAACCTTAGCCATGCGCATATTCTCACGCTGCGCTTGCTTCTGGTCTACCTGAATACGTTCATAAATCTTATTGATTCCGCCCATCTCCATAACTTCCAAACCCTTATTAGGATCAATGAAACCCATCTTCATTAGATCCATAATAAAAGCTTGTTTAGCAGCCTTCGAGACAGGCAGGGATGATCCGGCCTCAATTCGAATATCCAGATTGTTAGCCAGATCCGAACCCTTGAGCGTGATCGCATCAAAGCTGCCCTCCGGACCAGTAACTCTCACAATCCTCTCAATGTCCCAGAACTGAGAAACATAACTCAGGGACATCTGAGCAACCTTCTCGATTCCTTCTTCCAGAGAATCAAAAGTCGGAACTAATTTAGACTCGTCCCTCTCCTGTAGATACGAGATAGCCGTAGCAGCTGTAACCCCAGGAGGAACCTGACCCTTGGAAACTTCGTGCTGGCCAGAAATATCATTCCAGTCAATTAAGATCCTGTCAAGCTCTTGTGGTACATATGACGGCAGATCTTGAAGAGGAAGAGGCCTAGGCAGCTCATACCCCGGAGCAACCTGGATTACCTGACCAGGCTCCGTAGTTATCTTACTTACGTCTACAGATCCTCTATATGCCATGATCTGAGGCTTAGCCATTCGATTCTTTGCCTCGATAATCTGGCCTCTAGTTCTATTAAACTCCTTCTGTAGAGGAATAAGGTCCTCAATAAGAGAAGTAGCATAGAACTTTCCAGAAGGAATATGATCAAATTTAGCAAACGGGTATCTACCGTGAGCAAACGGCCAACCCTGGAATCCTTGGACAATACGATTACCTACAATCGTAAAGAACGCACCTTCAGGAAACATGGGTAGCTTGTTTGGTTTAACCCATACCTCCAGAACAAGGATAGACTGCTGCCTATTAAGGGCCTGCGTACCGATCATATTGAGGTACGTCTCTTCTAACAAATCCTGGGCATCCCCATTAGATTGGGTAAGAGCCTCAGACCCGAAATGCATCTGCACAAACTCAGGAGATTTTGTCTGTGCATGAATAAGGAAGGGTTGATTTTCTAACTCTTCCTCACGAAAGTCCGGAACCAGGATATGAAAGGGAGTCTCATGGCTGAAACAAATATCACCAATAGGTCCCTGGCTAGGTTCACCATTGGGTCCCATACGCAAACTCATGGGACCTTCGTTAGCATCCCAATAAGATTTGATATAACCTGTACCACAAACTAGAGTCCACCACATAGCTTTACGGATAACAGACTTAAGTTTCTTATCTTGGTACAGATTCTGCCAAATCTGTTCACCTGCCATAGCTGCATACATATCCCTATCCTCAGCCGAAGCAGGAATAATCATAGCATTAGGCTTGTTAGAGATAAGCTGAGCTAACTCGTGACGGATCGTCGGCCGAATCCTGTTAATCACAGGTCTAGCGCGCCACGGAGGAGCAGCAGGAGTATATAATCTAGTAGAGCTAGTAGCAAAACTACCGCTCTTCATAAGCTGCACATTCTGCTTACCAAAGTAGAATGCTAGATTAATATACCACTGGCGCTCCTGTACAACCCTGGCATTACGAATTGCCCTATACTGATTAAGAGCCCAAACTACAGTCTTATCGTGAGCCTTTTTGAGCGCGCGAGAGCTGCCCAAATCCATAGGCTCTGATTGGGCTTTAATCTCATCGGTTGTTGGAAGGGTCATCTAAATCCTCCATGCCAAACATCTCACGCAGCTCAGCATCGTCCTCAGTAGCCTCATCATAGGCTACGATCCCTACCCCCTGCAAGCGGGAGAGTTCCGCCTCATCCGACATGCTTACATAAGGGTCAGATGTCATAGGCAGATCCGAGGATGTCTTTAATGCTGTCATCATGGAGTACGTCTGGACGTCCTTGCTCATCAGTCGATTCAACAAATCCGTGTTCTGTTTCATCAACTCCTTGTTCAGCTGATCCTTCGACCTGAGTTGATTGCTCAACATCCACAGCATTACTGCTGCTAGAAGGAGAGAAATCGCCAACGCGCCTAAGCCCATCCAGAGCATATTCTAACGCCTCAATCCTATCTTGTGCAATATTGAGTTCATCTCGCTTGCAGGCCAATTCACCCATAACCATTTTGTGCTGGCCAGGGGAGTGATAATCCTGTAGATTAGCAAGCTCCGTGAAGCAATCTTCTACACAGATATAAACTACGCCATAGAAATCTAACTCTAGGCCAAAGTCAATATAAGTTCCAGTAGAGAACTTCCCACAGACAGCACACTTGCACGGAGCCATCATCTCTGTAGGCTTAACAATTCTGAATCTAGACAGATTCTGAGTTTCTACCATTAGAAGTAACCTCCCATATGTTCATCCACTGAAATCCACTCAGTCGATACCCCTTGAGACTGAAGAAGTCCAGTGTCAATATATCCTGGGCCTACAGGGGTGACCCGAGGGTTAAGGATATCATGGACAACCTTATTTAACCGCTCAACCTTAGTATCCTTCTCCTTGGGAATGTAAAGATCTGGCATCATGGAGAAGAAATATCTAGCCGAATCAGGAGCGTGATCATCCTTTTTATGTAGCTCAGGTCTGGGATTATTAGCCTGTCTCATCTTAGCGGTCTCATAGATCTTCCATCTGAGCCGCATCATCTCACGAATCAAATTATGGCAATTGCTAGTAATTACCCATTTACCGGATCGTAAGTAGCGTGACATCTTATCAATGCCGATAGCAACGTCATTGTTACCAAGGGCGACGGGAATACCGGCTCGGGCGTAGGCAACCTGAATAGAATCGCCCGTCTGTCCATTTCTTTGTTTAATAGCTGGGTCACCAACATAGACATCTGGCGGTCGTCTAAATCTCCCTTGATTTCTTTGATGTAGCTGGGCAGCATAATCATTGACGAGTTTGTTGTTGTCATAGATTTCGTCGTAGGTAACAACCGCTCCACTAGGGCTAACAGCGTGATACAGCCACGCCGTAGGATTGTTAAGGCCATGATCCAAACTCGCATAATGAGTCCAAGGTAAGATAACTCGTAGTTTTTCCTCGTCCAGAGGATCAATAACATGAACTTCAGGATTGAACTCAGGGAATGCTAAACCACCGAGCTGAACGAACTTACCTTCTTTACGCGCCTTCCGCTCGTTAGCATCCAGCCCTTCGAGCGCAAATTCGATCTCTGCCTTTGTAACATATGGGTTCTCTTCGGTATCAATGATAATGACCGCAATGTTACTTCCCGGAATAAGGCCCGGTTCGTAGAGATCGTCATAAACCCACGTCATTCCTTCTACAGGGGTCATAGTCATCCACCATGACCCGCCGGTATCCAGCAAACGTAGCTTGCACTCACCAAAGATATCTTTAGGCGGTTCTTCATCAAAGTGCACAAAATGGCGAGATGTTCCCGCGAACTTTTCTAGCTTCTGATCATATGACATCAGCTCTACAGAGGAGCCATTAGTCAAAGTCAGAGTGCGCTCAGCTTTACTATAGCTATCCTCCCACGAACCATTAATCAGGTCTGAGGGCGGGATCCATTTTGTGATCTCTGGGATAATAATCTTTTGAATTCCCTCGATGTACGAGACAGTAACGATGCGTCCACGTACAGGCGGTGGGAACATCTTTCTCCACGGATGTTCTCCCCGCAACCACCAGATGTCTTCAACAACCCCACCTACTGTCTTTCCCGATCGGTTCCCACCAATATAAAGCCGTCCCTTTTCAGGGGCCGAGTGAAATTGAATCTGCTTCTCATGCGGAACGTACCCATGAACTGTAGGCCGCGTTCTAGCGCGAGTCAAGCCCTCTAACGCCATAGAGCCTAACTCTTGGAAGCTGAACGTTTCATTCTTCTTCATTACGCGGTCGTATTATCTGTGAACTCGATAACCTGGCCCAGCATAGTAATCAGATTGCTCAGCGCAACGTTACCGCCTTTAGCTCCAGATAGAGTCAACCCCATGCCCGTGCCGATCTTACGGGACCCCTTGCCATCATGGCAATGGTCTCCCGGCGATGACTGATTGTGCTTAATTCCTAACGTATGATGCTGAGCAGTAACTCCAGAATCTACATCCGATCTAGAGTGAAAGAAGTTAACCTCTCTTGGAGCGGGTGCTGGATTTCCTTTTTCTTTCTTAATCCCACCAAAGGGATCGTCAGGATTAACAGTAGCCTGTTCAGGAGTTGTCATCCTCTTTCCTAACTATCATATAATAAAAAGCCTGCGGAGGATAGTTAACTGTCACCCCATCTTTGTAATGAACTCCAATCCAACCATTGGTATAAGTTTCGAAGTTCTTAACCTCCCCATCATATCTGATAGTATCATAGGGAGTAGCCCAAACAATCTCGCAATTAGATCTGACTCGGCTCAATTTTAGCCCTCACCGGAGCAGGTTCCCCGCCCCTTAAGATTAGCTCGAAGTCCGTCTGAATGTTAGCCAGAACTTCCGGATCTTTAACATGTCTTTGAATCGACTCAATCAACTTGGTGATAACCATCCTGACATTCTGCATAGTAGCCGAATCGCCAGTATGTCTACCGGTTAGCTCCATGAAGAATTTAATGGCTTCTGTAGAGCCCTTCTCCATAGCTTTAATAAGTGACTCATGCGCTACAGGGAGTGCATCCTGCATCTGATTAACAGTCAGGCTCATAACATAATCCCGGAACTCTGGATCTTTCATCCAGCCGTTCCAGGTTGACGTCTTAATCCCTAGATCGTGGAGCTTACGCGCACGCGTACGCTTATCCTCCCAATCCAGCACAGTCAGGATAGCCGCCATTTGTTCATCAGTCAACCCTACAGGGGCTCCAGTCCTTAAACCTACAGGGGGTGTAATCCCACGAATCTTAAGTCCATACCTAAACGATTCATTCTCATAGGCTTTATTCCAATCAAAGTTTGGCGGCATCCTAAACTCGCCGTGGCTATGCCAATACTGCTCAATATAGCTAAGTCCTCGCAGCATCCACGAGTCCATCGGAGTTCTCTCGCTCATGACAGCAGTATAGCACCTACAGGGAAGAAAGCAATACGCCCTCGGGGTTTATCAACCTTCAGCTGTAGAGAAAAATAGCAAATCAGTTTAGAAGAGTGCTCTAAAAATGGAACCGGTGAAAATTTTCGGAGAGGTAGGTACCAAGTCCCCAAAATACTCGGTGGAAATTTCTGGACAACATGATAACGACTATCATTATGCGATACCTAGAGTAAATGAGAAGCCAAAGAAAAGAGATGTATAGTTAACCCTTTTGGGGGATGCATTGGCCTTAGTTCGGCGATAGGGTTTGCGTAGCTTCACCGAACGGCCCGAGAGGGCAGGTTCCTTTAAAACTCAAGAGAGGGATTGAGATGCTGATGCGTCGCTTTGGTTTCCCCAGCGTCCCGTTCTACTACCTGACTGCGCTGCTGTCATACGACCAGTTCGGTTTCAGGTCCAACGAAGTGTTGGTTCGAGTCAACACGTGGACCGGGATGGTTCAGCTCTGGCAAGAGACGCGTATCTCGTGGTCAAGCGTTGAGGTTACTTACCACAACCTTCGCGAGTACAGCGAAGACGTTGAGCCTTTCATTGGCCCATTGCCCGAGCACTTTTATTACCAGGCTGCTTGAAAGGTATAGGCGACATGACTAAGCGTCGGTGCGTTAAGTTCGAAGAGACCGGCAAAACCAGGTGCTACAGCTCTGTTGATAGGGCAAGCGCACCCTTCGTTACTCTCTTCTTTGGCGCGGCTATCGTCGCAATGATCGTGATTGATCAGTTGTTCTTTTAGAAGGGGATAGAGATGAGCAGTTACACGCACACAGCAGAGTTTGAACAGGCTAAGGCATACGTCAAAGAGATGATGCCTGCGTCTTGGAACTTCCCCCAAGGGTCGAACCTTGAGTTTGACTTGGCGCTTCAGTTGGTTACCGGACAGCACTGGCACGCAAAGGAAACGGGGTACGTGCTGTGACCGGTAAGCACAGGGCCAGGTTTCGCAAGCCGCACTTTCATATCCCCAAGTCTGCACACGCGGTAGTTGGTGGCGGATATCTGACAGCCGCCGTTTTCTTCCACGGTCACAGTGCAGAGTTGATGGCAGCAGCCTACGGTACGGCTGCACTCTTGGAAGCCCACGAACGCGCACACCACGACACTACACAGACAGGTAGGCACGAGTCATGACACAGGAAGAGATCGACCGCGCAGCTGACGAGTTGCGCAAGCATCTTGAATCACTGGCGTTCTAATCCCTCTCTTGATCTACAGGGGCCTAGTCTGTACTCACCTACAGGCTAGGCCCTTTTTATTATCCAAAGAACCGGATGGAACCTTAGCTGTCCCACTACCCGCTTCACTCGTCTTAACTAACCGCTTGACACGCATGATATGCTTACCTACAGGGCACACCGCTTAGAAAGGTATTGATATGGTTGTCCAGGATAGTGAAATGCGCGCTTACATGGTGGCTCATGGTTGTCCCTCGTTTTTGGCTAGCGAGCTATCACATGAGCACAGTCAAACCGTGCACTGGAGAGACTGTGAAGGACATTGGTATTCAGCTAAGTATGAGGCTGCACTAAACCACTTCACCGTGATGGAGTCGGACGGGTAGCTCCTCTGCGCCTGTCAGCGGCCGTCTCAGCCCCAGGAATGGGCCTCTCTGAGGCGGCCGTTGTGCTGTGCTCAGCCGTCCAATAGAGCATATCTAATGTGATTTCAAATCAAGTCAAATGCGCTTCACGCAACATTTGCACATGCACATGGTAGTCTCATTCAAATCAGTTAGGTAGGTAGTAGGCTATAGCTTCGCTATATAGCCTACTCTACCTT
>Ga0075419_10000159_pt1 | contig 38165 bp, 32 predicted proteins | sample SoiMetdeltSBSDD3_FD_76900 | JGI IMG/M metagenome (GOLD analysis project Ga0075419, IMG submission 76900) | Bulk soil microbial communities from a Populus tree surrounding site in Tennessee, USA - Soil MetaG P. deltoides SBSDD3 | ecosystem: Environmental > Terrestrial > Soil > Tree plantation... | reverse complement strand
GTCCGGACTCCGCAGCTCGACCAGCTGGCCGGAGTACTGCACCAGCAGCAGTGGACCACCCGGATCGAGGACGTCGAGGACCAGGGCAAGGTGCTGTTCGTCGAAGGCGAGCTGACCACCGACCAGGTCGGCGAGGCGGCCGCCGCGCACGGCATCGTGCTGCACGAGCTGACGCTGCAGCGCGGTTCGCTGGAGCAGGCGTTCATGCAGATGACCGGCGACACCGTGGAGTACCACGCGCACGACCTGGACCCGAACGTGGCGACCGTGATCGATCCGGCGGCCGCCGAGGCGCCGGCGGTCTCGCCGACCGAGGTGGCCGCAGGGCCGAAGGAGGACAACTGACATGTCGCTGATCGCAGTCGAGCGGATCAAGCTCTTCTCCACCCGCTCGCCGTGGTGGTGCATGATCGTGGCCGCTGTCTTGTCCATCGGCCTGGCCGCGCTGGCGACCGGACTCGCCACCGGCGCGGACGAGGCGCAGGTGACTCCGGCGATGTCCCAGTTCGGCGTCGGGCTGGGGCAGATGGTGATGATGGTGATGGCGGCGCTGGCCGTGACCACCGAGTACCGGTTCAACACGATCAAGACCAGCTTCCAGGCCGTTCCGCAGCGCACATCACTGCTGCTCAACAAGACGATCGTGGTCGCCAGCCTGGCCGGGCTCGTCGGTCTGGTCGCGGCGTTCGGGTCGTGGGCGATCGGCAACCTGCTGGCCGGGACCGCGGACATGTCGATCGACTCGGCCAACGACTGGCGGCTGCTAGCCGGCCAGGGTCTGGTCTACGCGCTGGCAGCGGTGTTCGCGATCGCGGTGGGCATCCTGATCCGGCAGAGCGCCGGCGCGATCGCCATCCTGATCCTGTGGCCGCTGCTGGTCGAGAGTCTGCTGCCGCTGATCCCGAAGATCGGCGACGACCTGCAGAAGTGGACGCCGTTCACCAACGCCACCCGGTACATCAACGGCGGCCAGGACATGGGCTTGGCCGGCGCGGACGCAGCCGGTCCGAGCACCGCGCTGTCGCCGTGGATGGCGCTGCTCTACTTCGCCACTTGGGCGGTGGGCCTCCTGGTCATCGCCCTGGTTGTGGCCAGTAGGCGGGATGCCTGACGGCGTAGCGAGAGCCCGGCCGGGCTGAGGGGTCCTGGCCGTCCCCGTTCGTGCGGCAGCCGGTCGGGTACGGTCGCGGCGTGACTCTGCGGGACGACGACGTCGCGGCGCTGCGAGACTGCCTGGCCGCGGCCGGCTACACCGTTGAGGGCGTCACCCGCCGGCTCGGTGACGCGGCCCACGCCGCCCTCGGACGGAACGAGACCACACCCGCCTACCGTGCGACCGGGAGCGGCGAGCCGCTCGACACCATGGTCCGGCTGTTCCTGCTGCAGCGTGACGTGCCACGTGACCTCGCGGACAAGGCCTTCCCGGGACTGACCGGTGCGCTGACCGCGGCCGGCGTACTCGTCGTGGACGGCGACCAGGCGCGGGCCGGTCTTGACGTCCGGCCGTACCAGGACTGGTGGGTGGTCGCGGACCTGACGCCCGGGTTGGACGGCCGGCGGCAGCCGATGCGGTCCGACTACGTGCTCGGAGTCTCGCCGGCCAGCCTGAACCTGGTCGACCTGATCGTGCCGATCGAGGCTGCGTCCGCGCTCGACCTCGGCACCGGCTGTGGAGTCCAGGCCCTGCACCTGAGCCGCCAGGCGGACCGGGTCGTGGGCACGGACGTGAACCCGCGGGCGCTCAGGCACGCCGCTCTGACCGCTGCGCTGAACCGCGTCGAGGTCGACCTGCGCCCCGGCAGCCTGTTCGAGCCGGTCGCGCGCGACAGGTTCGACCTGGTGGTCAGCAACCCGCCGTTCGTGGTCGCGCCACCGGCCGAGGAGACGCTGGTCTACCGCGAGACCGGGTTCGCGGCCGACGCGGTGGTCGAGCTGTTGGTCCGGGAGGCGCCGGACCGGCTCACCGACGGCGGCTGGCTGCAGACGCTCGCGAACTGGGCGCACGTCCGCGGCCAGGACTGGCGGGACCGGGTCGGCGGCTGGCTCGGCGACCGGTCCGCGTGGGCGGTGCAGCGCGAGCTGCTCGGCCCGGAGGAGTACGTCGAGCTGTGGCTCCGTGACGCCGGCCTGCACGGCGCGCCGTCGTACACGCAGCGGTACGACGCGTGGCTGCGCTGGTTCGACGACCAGCGGGTCGAGGCGATCGGGATGGGCTGGGTGAGCCTGCACAACGTCGCGGGTACGGCGGTCTGCGAGGACTGGCCGTACGCCATCGAGCAGCCGCTCGGCCCGCACGTGCTGACCCGGTTCGGCGCGGCGGAGACGCTGCCGGACGACGATGAGCTGTTCGCACAGCCCCTGGTCACGGCCCGGGACGTCCAGGAGGAGCGCACCGGCGCGCCGGGCGCGGACGACCCCGTCACGATCGTGCTCCGGCAGCAGCGCGGGCTCCGCCGGGCGGAGCAGGTCGACACGGCGCTGGCCGGCTTCGTCGGGGCCTGTGATGGCGAGCTCACCGCGGGCCAGATCGTGGATGCCCTGGCCCAGCTGCTCGATGCCGATCCCGCCGCGCTGCGGCGTGAGTACGCGCCGCAGATCCACCGGTTGCTCCGGGACGGCTTCCTCAGGCGGGTCTAGTCGTTCTGCTGCGCGCCGCGGGTGCCGCGCGGCTTGTCGGCGTACATCCGCCGGTCCGCGAGCGCGAGCAGCTGCTCGACCGGGGTGCCTTCCGCCGAGGACGCGTGCCCGATACTGAGCCGCAGCCCGGCCGTCCACGGTTCGACGCCGGTGGCGGCAAGTAGGTCCGCGGCACGGCGTACCCGGTCGATCAGCTCCGTCGCGCCGCGATCGCCCGGGTTGTCCAGCACCACCACGAACTCGTCCCCGCCGGCGCGGGCGACCACGTCCTCGGCCCGGGACTCGGCCGAGACCAGCGCGGACACCGCGCGCAGCAACGCGTCCCCGGACGGGTGGCCGTGGCTGTCGTTGACTTCCTTGAGCCGGTCCACGTCGATCACCACGACCGCGACCGCGCGGCTGGAGGCGGCCGCTTCGGCCAGCCGTTCGTCCAGCGCGCGGCGGTTGCCGACCCCGGTCAGCGGGTCCTCGCGGGCCGCCCGCCACTCGGCGTCGTGCCGCATCGCGAGATCGTGAGCGGACAACGCCGACCGCACGGCGTACAGGCCGCGCAGCCGGTCCGCCCACCAGCCGCGGGCGATGATCCGGGCGTACTGCAGGCCGGCCAGCGCGCCAGGCTCACCGGCATCGGCCGCGATCTGCACGGCGGTATGGCGCACCATCGCCGCGACCGGCGGGTCGGCCAGTGGTGGCAGGTCGGTGATGGCCCGCTCGGCGGCGGCCCGTGCGTCGTCGATCTCGCCGAGCTGGGCGTGCGCCTGCGCGAGGTACGCGCCGCTGATCGCGACCAGCTCGAGCTCGCCGAGCTTGGTCAGCCGGTCCCGGCAGTCCTGCAGCACTGCGGCGGCGGCCGCCGGCCCGGCCTTCTCGTCGCTGGCCGCGAGCCAGACCTTGCCTGCCAGCTGCCAGTACTCCGACGCGCCTTCACTGACGGCGAGGTCGAGCGCCTCACCGGCCCAGCGGTGCGCGGCCCGGCGCCTCTCCCGGATCGCCTCCTCGTACGACGGGTCGCCCAGCCGCTCCATCTCGTGCGCCCAGCGCAGGTTCGACTCGGCCAGGTTGAGCCGGTCGATCGCCGGCGACTCGGACAGCCCGAGCGGGTCGACGAAGATGTGCGTCGCCTGCTCGAAGTGCGGGATGCACAGCTCGAACAGCCGCAGCAGGTCGTAGGCGTACCCGAGTCCGGTGTGCGCCCAGCCGGCCAACGCCTCGTCCGTGGTCATGCTCAGCGCGTGCTCGGCGGCGACCAGGTCGGCGACCGAGTCGCCGCCCTCACCGCTGCGGATCTGGGTGACGATCCGCATCGTGATCGCGTTCGCCTCCCAGCCGGGCTCGGAGATCGCCCGGGACTGGGCCACGCACGCCTCGACCGCGTCCAGCACCCCGTCCGCGTCGCTGGCATGATGCGCAGCGACCGCGCGCACGTACTCCGCCTTGGCCCGCATGTATGACGGCTCGGTGGAGAGCTCGGCCAGTACCGCGCGGATGTCGGCCGCCGCCTCGACCGGGCTGCCGGACTGCGCGCGGGTCATCGCGGCTGCGATCCGGCGGTCCGGGTCGGCAGCGTCCTCCAGGTGGCCGGGTTCCTCCCGAGGGTCGGGCATGGCGGCTACCCCCTCGTCGTACACGAGCAGACATCATCGTTCACCGTTGGCGACCTGTCACCCACTGCCGGTGCCGGAGCGGCGAACTGTCACGGTTATGCGGTTGACAGTAGCCGACAGCGGAGCGAATACTCGATCTCGGATATACGTGATCGGACGTTAGGGGCGCGAGGTGGCGAAGCGGAAGGTCTCGAACCCACTGGCGCTCGCCGTTCTCGGGCTGCTCTGCGAGCGGCCGATGCACCCGTACGAGATGTCCAGCACGCTGCGGGAGCGGGCCAAGGAGGCGAGCATCAAGCTCAACTACGGCTCGCTGTACTCGGTGGTCGACACGCTGCTGCGGCACGGCCTGATCGAGGTGCACGACGTGGTCCGGCAGGGCCGCCGGCCGGAGCGGACGGTGTACGACGTCACCGATACCGGCCGGACCGAGTACGTCGACTGGCTGAGCGAGCTGCTTGCGATCCCGGTCAAGGAGTTCACCCAGTTCGAGGCGGCGCTCTCGCTGTTGCCGTCGCTGTCGCCGGACGACGTGGTCACCCTGCTCAAGGTCCGGCGGACCCGGCTGGAGGGCGAGATCGTCGGCACGGACGCGGTGATGGAGCAGATGGCGAAGCAGGGCCTGCCGTACCTGTTCGTGATCGAGGCCGACTACCTGCAGGGGCTGCGACGGGCCGAATTGGCCTTCGTCGTGCGGCTGATCCAGCAGATCGAGGACGGGTCGCTCGAGGGCGTCGACGTCTGGCGCCGGGCGCACGAGACCGGCGACATCCCGTCCGAGGCGGACTGGCAGCGAGCGGTCGGCGGCCAGTGGCCATGGACCGGGGAGGAGGTGTCGTCCCTGCGCAGCGTCGACTGAGCTTCTAGATGGGCTCCTAGATGGGCTCCTAGATGAGCCCCGGCCGGGTGCGGCAACACCCGACCGGGGCGAGAACCCCGGGCCGGCCCGTAGACCTGGCACCAAGGCGCACGAACCACGATAGAGCCAGCTGCGTCGGTCGGCCTCCTCACAGCACACACATCACGCGGAGGAGAGCGGACATGACTGTCCACCTCGGCGCGGCTACCGCTGCGCCCGATACCCGGTCGGCCTACGCCATCGAGGCGTCCGACTTGGTCAAGACCTACGGAGACGTGAAGGCGCTGGACGGCTTCGGCTTCGCCGTCCCGGCCGGCACCGTCTTCGGCCTGCTCGGCCCGAACGGGGCCGGCAAGTCGACCACGATCAAGATCCTCACCACCCTCACCGAGGCCACCTCGGGCGCAGCCACGGTCGCCGGGTACGACGTCCGCCGGCAGCCCGACGCGGTCCGCCGGGCCATCGGTGTCGTGACCCAGCGGCACGGAACCGACCCACAGGCCACCGGCCGGGAGAACCTGCTGCTCGCGGGCCGGATCCACGGCCTGCGTGGCCGCACCGTGAAGGCGCGGGCGGACGAGCTGCTCGGCCGGTTCGGGCTGACCGACGCCGCCGGGCGGGTGGTGCGCACGTACTCGGGCGGCATGCAGCGAAGGCTCGACGTCGCGATGGGTCTGATGCACCGGCCCGATGTGCTGTTCCTGGACGAGCCGACCACCGGGCTGGACCCGGAGGCCCGGGCCGAGATGTGGGCCGAGATCGCCCGGATGGCCGGCGACGAGGGCATGACCGTGCTGCTCACCACGCACTACCTGGAGGAGGCCGACCACCTGGCCGACCACCTGGTGATCGTGGACCGCGGCCGGCTGGTCGCCGAGGGCACCCCGGAGCAGCTGAAGAGCGGCCTGCATGGCGACGCGGTGGTGGTCGAGCTGGCCGCCGAGTCCGACCTGGCCGCGGCACGGAAGGCGATCGACGCCGTCGCCGGCACCACCGAGACCGTGGTCGAGGGCCGGTCGCTCCGGGCCCGGGTCGACCACGGCGCGACCGCCGTACCGGCGGTGCTGACCGCGCTGGAGTCGGTCGGCGCACCGGTGGCCGCGATCACCGTCGCCCGGCCCTCGCTGGACGACGTCTACCTACGACACACCGGCCGGACCTTCGCGGCCGCCGAGGAAGGAGAGGACCGATGAGCACCGCGACCCTGGTCCCGCACACCGGGTACCTGACCGGACGGTTGCTGCGGGCAACGATGAGGCAGCCGGCCTTCGTGGTGATCACGCTGGTGCAGCCGATGATCTGGCTGTTGCTCTTCGGCCAGCTGTTCAAGCGGGTGGTGGAGATCCCGGGCTTCACCGGCGGCTCGTACATCGACTTCCTCACGCCCGGTGTGGTGGTGATGACGGTGCTGTTCTCCAGCGGCTGGGCCGGGATGGCCTACATCGAGGACATGGACCGCGGGGTGATGGACATGATGCTGTCCTCGCCGGTCAGCCGGGGCGCGATGATGGCGTCGTCGACGGTGAACCAGGCGGTGTCGACGACGGTCCAGTCGGTGGTGATCGTGCTCGTCGGGCTCGCCGCCGGGGCGTCGTACGACGGTGGGCTGCCCGGCATGCTGGTGATGCTGCTGGCGGCGGTGCTGCTGGCCGGGGCGTTCAGCGCGCTGTCGAACGGGATGGCGCTGCTGGTCCGTACCCGGGAGGCGCTGATCGGATTCTCCACGATGCTGACACTGCCGCTGTCGTTCCTGTCCTCGGCGATGATGGACAAGTCCACCGCGCCGGACTGGATCCAGACGGTCGCGGCCTACAACCCGGTCGACTGGGCCGTCGTGGCCAGCCGGCAGGCCCTGTCCGCCGATCCCGACTGGTCGATGGTCTGGATCCGGCTGGCCGGCCTGGCCGCCGTGGCACTGGTCACCGGCTGGATCGCCACCCGGGCTTTCCGCTCATACCAGAAGTCGCTGTAGGTACAGGTAGGCTCGACGGACCGTCGTCCGTCGAGTCGAGGCCAGCGTGCAACTGAACCTTCACCGGCTCTGGATCTTCCTGCAGGTGGTCGAGTGTGGCGGCTTCTCGGCCGCGGCGCAGAAGCTGTACATGAGCCAGCCTTCGGTCTCCAACCAGGTCCGGCAGCTGGAGCGGTCGCTGCACGTCACCCTGATCGACCGGTCCGGCGCCCGTACCCGGCCGACGGCCGAGGGCGAGGTGCTGGTGGACTACGCGCGCCGGGTGTTCGAGCTCGCCGACGAGGCGGTCCGCGCGGTGGAGAAGGTGTCGGGCCTGCAGACCGGCCGGCTGGTGGTCGGCGGCACCAGCACGGTCGGCACGTACCTGCTGCCGGAGCTGCTCGCCGGCTTCCGGCGCGACCACCCGGGCGTCGAGTGCGACATCTTCACCGGCAGTTGCGAGCAAGTGCTGAAGCAGCTGCTCGACGGCGTGATCGGAGTGGCCGTACTCCCCGGCGAGCACGCCGCGCCGCAGCTGGTCACGGTGCCGGTGCTGTCCGACCGGCTGCTACTGGTCGCCGCGCCGGACCACGGCCTCGCCGGTACGACGGTCACGCCGGCGGATCTGGCCGGCGAGCGGTTCCTGCTGCGCGAGCCGGGCTCGTCCACCCGGGACGAGGCCGAGCAGGCGTTGCAGAAGTGGGGTCTGGAGCCGGTGGAGTGGTCCGAGATGTGGGGTCCGGAGACGCTCAAGCAGTCCGTTGCGGCCGGGCTCGGGATCACACTTATCTCCGAGCACGCGGTCCGGTACGAGGTCCGTGACGGCCGGCTCGGCGTGGTCGAGGTCGACCCGGCCCTGCCGGCCCGGCCGATCGTGGTCGCGCACCGCCGCGACCGCCGGCTCTCACCCGCCGAATCCGCCTTCGTCGAGCACCTCGAAGGGCGGCCGCGTTAGCGCTGCGGGACGGCGGCCAGATTAACGCGCGAGATGCGGCCAGATTAACGCGCTGGGTGCGGCCAGATTAACACACCGGTTGCGGCCAGATTAACGCACATCTGTCATGCTGGCGGCATGGCCACAGTCCCGCAGTCTCCCGTCGGTCGAATCCTGCCGCGGCACGCGGCCACGGCCGTGGGCGAGGCTCTCGCCGACACACGGGTCGTTCTCGTCAACGGTGCGCGTCAGTGTGGCAAGAGCACACTCGTCGCGCAGTTCGCTGACAACCGAGGCGCCGAGTGGCGAAGTCTCGACCATGCGGCAACCCGGCATGCGGCGCTGTCCGATCCGACAGACTTCGTGCTGGGCGTCGAGTCAATGGTCATCGACGAGGTCCAGCGTGTCCCCGAGCTTCTGCTGGCCATCAAAGAGACTGTCGACGCCGATCCGCGGCCTGGCAGATTCCTCCTCACCGGATCGGCCAGGGTCCTCGGGTTGCGTGGGCTTCCGGACGCACTTCCGGGACGAATGGAGACCATCGAGCTCTGGCCGCTGTCACAGGGTGAGATCGACGGCGCGCCTGACGGATTCGTCGACGCGATCTTCGCGGCTGGCCCCGACTTTCGTCACAGCTCCGCGGAGACGCGCGCCGGCTACGCCGACCGTGTGGTGCGCGGTGGGTTCGCCGAGGCGGTTGCCAGACCGTCTCGGCGTCGAGAGCGGTTCTTCGACGCCTATGTCGGAGACCTCATCAACCGCGACGTCATCCAGCTGTCCGAGATCGAGCGAGGACCCGAGATGCGCGCGCTGGCCAGGCTGGTCGCCGCGCGCTCAGGACAGCTACTGGTTCCCGGCTCGCTGGGTAGTGCCCTTGGCCTTCCACACCCGACTGTGAGCCGCTATCTGGGACTCCTCGAAGAGGTCTTCCTCATCAAGCGAGTCCCTGCGTGGTCTCGCAACATCAGCTCGCGCGTCGTCTCCACGCCGAAAGTAGCCATGGTCGACTCCGGTATCGCCGCCAACCTGCTGGGTCAGGGTGCCGTCGCCCTGACACAGCCCGAAGGTGCCATCGGTCCGGTTCTCGAGGCGTTCGTCGCGATGGATATCGCGCGGCAGCTGACCTGGTCCGAGGAACGGGCAGAGATGTTCCACTACAGGACCAAGGACCAGGTCGAGGTCGACATCGTTCTGGAGAATCGCCGGGGCAAGGTCGTCGCTATCGACGTCAAAGCCCGCTCCACCGTGCGGGCGGATGACTTTCGCGGCATACGTCATCTGGCCGATCGAGTCGGGAGCGATCTCGTCGCCGGCATCGTGCTGTACACCGGTCGCGAGACGCTCCCGTTCGGGTCGAGGTTCAGGGCCGTTCCGATCGCCGCGCTCTGGGAGACCGGCCCGGGGTAGGACTCAGCCGGCGACGCCGAAGGGTTGCTCGGCGCCGAAGGCGGTGGCCTCGGAGCGGAGCCGGACGGGCAGCGCCTCGACGCCGTAGACGATCGAGAAGTCCCGGAACCGCAGGTCGTCCACCGGTGCGGCCAGGGACAGGTCGGGGAATCGGCGGGCCAGCGCTCGGTATGCGCAGCGCAGCTCCATCCGGGCCAGCTCGGATCCGACGCAGCGGTGGAAGCCGTGACCGAAGCCGAAGTGCGCGCTGCCTGGGCCGTTGCCGCCCAGCCGGTGCGGGTTGAACGCGTCCGCGTCCAGGCCGAATGTCTGCGGGTCGCGGTTCGCGCCGCTCAGTGACACCGAGACCAGGTCGCCCTTCGACACCCGCTGGCCGAACAGGTCCATGTCGCGCCGGGCGAACCGCGGGAACGCGACCTGCACGACCGACAGGTAACGCAGCAGCTCCTCGACCACGCGGTCGAGCTCGGCGTCGTCGTGGCCCAGCGCGGCGTACGTCGCCGGGTTCTGCAGCAGCACCAGGGTGCCGAGCGCGAGCATGCTGGCCGACGTCTCGTAGCCGCCCAGGAACACGCCGTCCGCCAGCCCGCCGAGCTCCACGTCGTCGATCTCGTCGCCATGCGCGCGGAGAATCTCGCCGATCAGGCCTTCTCCCGGGTCCTTGCGCTGCTTGGCCACCATCTCGAACAGGAACTGCCGCGAGTCGGTCGCCGACCCGAACACGCCGACGCCCCCCTGCGACAGGTCGAACCGGGCCGGGCCGAGCTGGCGGAACCGCTCGCGGTCCTCGACCGGCAGCCCGAGCAGCTCGCAGATCACCTGAAACGGGATCGGGAAGGCGAACGTGGGTACCAGGTCCGCCACCGGTCCGGCGGCCTCGACCTCGTCGAGCTGCCGCTCCACGATGCCGGCGATCAGCGGCTCCAGCCGGGCCAGCCGGCGCATCGTGAACTCCGGTGTGAGGAACTTCCGCAACCGGGTGTGGTCCGGCGGGTCGGTGAACCCGAGCCCGCCGATCCCCTCGGCGCCGGCGCTGTCACCGCCGCCGACCAGCGGCCGGATGTCGTTGCTGAACCGGCTGCTGTCAGCGAGCACCGCCCGCGCCTCGTCGTACCCGGTGACGATCCAGATGTTCAGCCCGAACAGCCGCTTCAGCATGTGCACCGGCTCGGTCTCGCGGACTGTGCCGAGGTCCGGCACCGGATCCAGGCCGTTTCGTCGTAGCGGCATCGAAACGCTGCGTGGGACGACCCGGAGTCTCGCGAGGTCGAGACCATCGCCGCCGGCCCGCTTCATCAACCGGCGACCGACCCATCTCTTCACGTTCGACGGCATGAGTCCCCTTCCCACGGACCGTACGACGACGATGCACCCGCCGGCGCCGGCGACGCATCAGTGGATACCCGTATCCAACCCTGGTCCGTCGCCCGAACGATGCAGGCTCGTCCACACCAGCGGGGGACGACTGCTGACGAGTCTGCGCGTGACGCTGGTTCGGCGCGTTCTTCGACCACTTCCTCCGGTACCGGCCGCAGCGGCTGCTGTGGCGCGAGTCGCCGAAACATCCGGACGTGACGTTCATCCGGTGAGACGTTGGGTACGCGCGTGCTGTCCGGCGCGGCGTACCCTGACCCGGCGGAAGGGATCGAATGCATTAACGGTTACGGTCCAACGGGTCGTACTCTCTGCCTGACCCGCAGAATCAGCTGCAAGGGAGCACAGTGACCACCACGACCAGCGCACAGAGCACGGGGCAGCGCCTTGTGATCGTCGAGTCGCCGAAGAAGGCGCGGATGATCTCCGGCTTCCTCGGGCCTGGCTATGTGGTGGAGTCCAGCTTCGGCCATATCCGGGACCTGCCGAAGGGCGCGGACGAGATTCCGGCCAAGTACAAGAAGGAGCCGTGGGCCCGGCTCGGTGTGAACATCGAGGACCACTTCGACCCGCTGTACGTCGTGCCGGCGGACAAGAAGCAGCAGATCCGCAAGCTCAAGGACCTGCTGAAGCACGCCGACGAGCTCTACCTCGCCACTGATGAGGACCGCGAGGGCGAGGCGATCGCCTGGCACCTGCTGGACGAGCTGAAGCCGAAGGTCCCGGTCAAGCGGATGGTGTTCCACGAGATCACCCCGAAGGCGATCCAGGACGCGGTCGGCAGCGCCCGCGACATCAACGAGGCACTGGTCGACGCGCAGGAGGCGCGCCGGATCCTGGACCGGCTGTACGGCTACGAGGTCTCGCCGGTGCTGTGGAAGAAGGTCATGCCGAAGCTATCGGCGGGCCGGGTGCAGTCGGTCGCGGTCCGCATGGTGGTCGACCGGGAGCGGGAGCGGATCGCGTTCCGCACCGCGACGTACTGGGACCTGGACGCGACGCTGGACGCCGGCGAGGGCCGGCAGCCGCGGCTGTTCCCCAGCCGGCTGGTGTCGGTGGACGGTCGCCGGGTCGCGCAGGGCCGCGACTTCACGTCGACCGGTGAGCTGAAGAACGGCGTCGTCCACCTCGACGAGCAGGCGGCGACCGCGCTCGCTGCCGGCCTGCGGGACTCCTCGTTCACGGTGCGTTCGATCGAGTCCAAGCCGTACACCCGCAAGCCGTACGCGCCGTTCCGGACCACCACGCTGCAGCAGGAGGCGTCCCGCAAGCTCGGGATGTCCGCGTCGCAGACCATGCAGGTCGCGCAGCGGCTGTACGAGAACGGCAACATCACCTACATGCGGACCGACTCGGTCACGCTGTCCGACACCGCACTGACCGCGGCCAGGTCCCAGGTCCGGGAGCTGTACGGCGCCGACTACCTGCCGGACAAGCCGCGGATCTACACCTCGAAGGTGAAGAACGCTCAGGAGGCGCACGAGGCGATCCGGCCGGCCGGCGAGGTGTTCCAGACACCGGCGCAGACCGGGTTGTCCGGTGCGGAGTTCCGGCTCTACGAGCTGATCTGGATGCGCACGATCGCGTCCCAGATGAAGGACGCCGAGGGCCGTAGCGTCTCGATCAAGATCGACGCCCGGGCCGCGGGCGGCGAGCAGTGCGAGTTCACCTCGTCCGGCCGGGTGATCACCTTCTACGGCTTCCTCAAGGCGTACGTCGAGGGCGCGGACGACCCGTCCGAGGCGACCGACGACCAGCAGACCCGGCTCCCGGATGTGGCCGAGGGAGATGTGCTGGCGGCGCACGAGGTGGTCGCCTCCGGCCACGAGACCAAGCCGCCGGCGCGCTACACCGAGGCGACGCTGATCCGCGAGCTGGAGGAGCGCGAGATCGGCCGGCCGTCGACGTACGCATCGATCATCGGCACCATCCAGGCCCGCGGGTACATCTACAAGAAGGGCAACGCGCTGGTCCCGGCGTGGCTGGCCTTCGCGGTGGTGCGGCTGCTGGAGGAGCACTTCACCCGGCTGATCGACTACGCGTTCACCGCGACGATGGAGGACGTGCTCGATGAGGTTGCCGCCGGCAACCAAGCGCGCGAGCGGGTGCTGGCCCGGTTCTACTTCGGCGACGACGACCTCGAGGGCCTGCACTCGATGGTGAACGACCTGGGCGAGATCGATGCCCGCGAGATGTCCACGTTCCCGATCGGCGACGGCATCGTGGTCCGGGTCGGGCGGTACGGACCGTACGTCGAGAACGGCGACGGCGGCCGGGCCAACGTGCCCGAGGATCTGCCCCCGGACGAGCTGACCGTGGACAGGGCCCGCGAGCTGCTCAGCCAGCCGGCCGGAGTCGAGCACGAGCTCGGCGCGGACCCGGACACCGGCCGGACGATCGTCGCCAAGGCCGGCCGGTTCGGGCCGTACGTGACCGAGGTGCTGCCGGATGACGCGCCGAAGAGCACCAAGCCGCGGACCGGCTCGCTGCTGAAATCGATGTCGCTGGACACCGTGACGCTGGACGACGCGCTCAAGCTGCTGTCGCTGCCGCGGTTGGTCGGCGTCGACCCGGACTCAGGTGACGAGATCACCGCGCAGAACGGCCGGTACGGCCCGTACCTGAAGAAGGCCAGCGACTCGCGCTCGCTGGACTCCGAGGAGCAGATGTTCAGCATCACCCTCGAGGAGGCGCTGAAGATCTACGCGCAGCCGAAGACGCGCGGCCGCCGGGCCGCGGCGCCACCGCTCAAGGAGCTGGGCGAGGACCCGGAGTCCGGCAAGCCGGTGGTGGTCAAGGAGGGCCGGTTCGGGCCGTACGTGACAGACGGCGAGACAAACGCGACCCTGCGCAAGGACGACTCGATCGACTCGATCTCGCTGCTGCGCGCCGCCGAGCTGCTGGCGGACAAGCGTGCCCGCGGTCCGGTCAAGCGCACCAAGAAGGCCGCCGCGAAGAAGACCACCAAGAAGTCCGCGGCGAAGAAGACGGCCAAGTTCACGGCCAAGAAGACGGCCAAGAAGGCGTCGAAGAAGACGGCCGACTAGCCGTACCCGGCCAGGACGTTGGTGGCTCCGCGTCTCGCAACGCGCGACAAGCACGCCATGACTCAGATGAGCGCCCTGAGCTGCCGTGGGACGCTCACGTTCGGTCGCGAGCCCAGCCCGAGCTCGCGTACGACCGCTATCACGCGCCGGGGCTCCTCGGACTCGATCACGATCGTGCGCGTCGGCCGGTCGCCGGCGCGCAGGTCCGTGAGCTCGGCCATGCAGCCGCCGAACGTGTAGCGCCGTCGTGTCTTGTGGACGGGGACGACGCCTACTGCTGCGCCTCCGGCACTCGCCAGGTCGGCGAGGTCGTAGGTGTCGCGGTCGAGCGGCGCCGAAACGCGGAGCGCGGCGAGCACCGCCCGGGCGTCGGCCGCCGAGATCGGCAGCGGGGACTTCATCACCGGCTTCCACAGCTCGAGGCCGTTTTCGTCGACCTGTTCGAGGTGCTTGACGTCCATCAGGCCGTCGCGGAGCTTGACCGCGTCCACGCCCTCCGCGGAGATCAAGTAGGTCTCGTCGCTCTCCACGATGTGCTCAGGCTCGATCGAACCGAGCAGCTCCTCGGCCCCGCCGAACTGCTCGCCGAACGTCCGCCATTCCCAGCGCATTCGTCAAGACTGCCCATCCTCGCCGATGACGAAATCATCCGTCCGGGGTGACGTCCGGGGGATCGGCGCCCGCAAATGATCAAGCCATGAGCCGGCCACCGCGCGACCCGAAGGGAGCCCGAGCCTGATGAGCACGCGCGAGCGGGTGCTTGAACGGTTCCTCGTGGCACCCGGTGAAGCGGCCGGCATCGCCGACAGGGACACTGCGACCGGCGGCCCGGAGTTCGCAGATCTCGCCCAGGACGAGCTCGAGGAGCGGGCGAAGGACGCGATCACCCGCGGGATCGCGGAGCTCGCCGAGGCGCAGGAGCTGCTCTGGGCGAGTGACAGGTACGCCCTGCTCGTGGTCCTGCAGGCGATGGACGCGGCCGGCAAGGACTCGGTGATCAAGCACGTGATGTCAGGCGTCAACCCGCAGGGCGTTCAGGTGGTCTCGTTCAAGCAGCCTTCCACCGAGGAGCTCGACCACGACTTCCTCTGGCGCATCTCCAGAGCCCTCCCCGAGCGTGGCCGCATCGGCATCTTCAATCGGTCGCACTACGAGGAAGTGGTCGCGCTGAAGGTGCACCCCGAGTGGCTCGAGCCGCAGCGCCTTCCGCCCGGGGGTCGCGGCGAGGAGTTCTGGCAGCATCGCTACGAGGACATCAACGCCTTCGAGCGCCACCTCGACCGCAACGGGACGAAGGTCGTGAAGTTCTTCCTGCACGTCTCGAAGGACGTGCAGAAGGAGCGGTTCCTCAGGCGCCTCGACGTGCCCGGCAAGGAGTGGAAGTTCAACGCGGCCGACGTCGCTGAGCGGGCGCGGTTCGACGACTACATCAGCGCGTTCGAGGACGCGCTGACCGCCACGTCGACCCCGTGGGCGCCGTGGTACGTCATCCCCGCCGACCACTGGTGGGTGACGCAGGCGCTGGTCGCGGGGGTACTGGTGGAGAAGCTGAGATCGCTTGATCTGCGCTGGCCGGAGGTCTCGGCGGCCGACCATGCCGCCAACCTCGAGGCCCGCCAGGCGCTCGAGGCCGAGCCCGTCGCCCACTGAACCAGGCCACACGTGCGGCTCTCAGTTGGCCGACGGCCCCGACAGCGTGTGACGGCAGGGGGGAGGCAGCCGTGAGGGGTCGAACGGAGCCGGGCGAGGGTCGCACGCTCGTGCCGCTCGTCCGCCAGTTGCGCGCTTACGACCGTCAGTGGCTTCGAGGCGACCTGGTCGCGGGCGTGGCCGTCGCCGCGCTGATCGTCCCGAAGAACCTGGGGTATGCGGGGATCGCCGGCATCCCGCTCCAGAACGGCCTGTATGCGGCTGCGGCGGGGGCGATCCTGTACGCCGTCTTCGGCACGAGCCGGCAGATCTCGATGGGCCCCAGTTCCGGACTCGCCGCGATCGCGGCGAGTGCGGTGGTTGCAGCGGGTCTGACCACGGAGCAGGACGCAGCGTCTCTGGTCGCCGGGATCACGCTCGCGTCGGGTGTCGTGTTCCTGATCATCGCCGTGTTGAGAATGGGATGGATCGCGCAGTTCCTGTCGCGAGCTGTCGTCACCGGCTTCCTGTTCGGAGCGGCGATCGACGTCGTGATCGGCGAGCTGCCGAAGATCACGGGCACAGAGGTATCAGGGTCCAATCCACTCCAGGAACTTCGGTCCTGGCTCGGCACACTCGGTGACGCGCACCGTGCCACGGTGATAGTCGGCGCCGTGGCGCTGATAGTGGTATTCGGCCTGCGGCGGATCGCTCCCCGCGTCCCCGGTGCGCTCGTCCTGGTGGTCGGCGGACTGCTGGCCGCGTGGCTGCTCGACCTCGGTGACCACGGTGTCGCGCTCGTCGGCGATGTGCCGAGCGGACTGCCGTCGCTGACGGTTCCGCCTCTGGACCTGATGTGGGAAAACGCCGCCACGGTGAGTCTTGCGGCCGTTGCGCTCGTCCTCGTCGGGTTTTCACAGACGGCCGGGGATGCCCGGGCCTTCGCCGCCCGGCACCGGTATCCGATCGACATCGACCAGGAGTCGGTGGCGCAGTCGATGGCCAACACGGGAGCCGGTCTGTTCCAGGGAATGCCGGTATCGACGAGCCTGTCGGCCAGCTCGCTGAACGACCATTCCGGCGCTCGGTCGAGCCTGGCATCACTCACCTCCGGTGTCATGGTGGTGCTGACCCTGCTGTTCCTCGCGCCGCTCTTCTCCAACCTGCCCACGCCCGTCCTCGCCGCCTTGATCGTCGAGGCGGTGGTGATGGGCATGATGGACGTCCCTGAGATGAGGCGGCTCGCGCGAGTGCAGCGATTCGACTTCTGGATCGCACTGGCCGCCCTCGCAGGAGCCCTGGTCTTCGGCGTACTCGCCGGAGTGCTGATCGGGATCGGGCTCTCCCTGCTGTGGCTCGTCTCGGTGGCGACTCGTCCCGAGATGCCCGTGCTCGGTCACGAAGCAGGTACGCAGGTGTTCCGCGAGCTCACTGACCATCCCGGCGACGAGCAGTACCCCGAGGTCGTGGCGATCCGCCTGGATGGCGGCCTCTTCTTCGCCACCGCGGACGCACTGGACGACCGGATCCGGCAGGTCGCGAACTCGTCACCGGGCCTCACCGGAATCGTGCTCGACTGCGAGGGGATCAACTTCATCGACTCGCAGGGTGCCGCCACGATGGACGAGATCCTTCGGCTTTCGGACGACGCCGGGCTCACCCTGCGACTGGCTCGGTTGAAGCCGCCCGTCAGAGCCGTGCTGGAGCGCGACGGCTTCATCGCACGTCTCGGCGCCGATCGGATCCACGGCAACGTCTTCCGTGCCGTCAAGGCGCAACTGGATGAGAGCGCGGCACCCAGCGACCCTGACGCCGTCGACTAGATGCGATGGCATCGCATCAGCGTTGTGGGCTGCGCGGTGACCGGGCATGCGCGACACTGGGCAGGTGACGACGTCGACCGACACCTCCGTCGAGGTGCTGACCACCGAGCTGCGCCGCCGGGGCGAGCGGGTCACCACGGCCCGCCTGGCGGTCGCCGAGGTCCTGGCCGGCACCGAAGAGCACCTGAGCGCCGAGCAGATCGCGCTGCGGGCCGAGGAGCTGCGACCGGGTATCCACAGGGCCACCGTGTACCGCGCGCTGGACGCACTCGGCGAGCTCGGACTGGTCACGCACGTGCACCTCGGCAAGGCCGGTACCACGTACCACCTGGCCGGCGAGCTGGCGCAGGAGCACCAGGAGCACCTCCATGTGCGCTGCACAGAGTGCGGCGCTGTGCTGGACGTGGACGGCAAGACGCTCGACCCGGTACGTCGCAAGCTGCAGCGTGACCTCGGGTTCCGGCTGGACCCGGAGCACGTCGCGCTGCTCGGGATCTGCCAGGACTGCTCCGCCTCCTGACGCCATCTCGTTGTTCGGAATTGTTGGACCGTGTGTGGTCGTGTACCCCCCCACAGGATACGGTCGGTGGGCGTGACCGCAGACCACGGCTATGTCGAGTCCTTCGCGCCCGGCCACAACGTGCTGCCTGCCCGAGCCTGGCCGCACGACGACAGCGAGCGGCTGTCGTTGAACGGTGACTGGGCCTTCCGGCTCTCGCCCAGCCTCGCCGCCGCGCCGGACTCGCTCGACCCGGCCGGCTGGGACACCCTCGCCGTACCGTCGCACTGGCAGCTGCACGGGTACGGCCGGCCGGCGTACACGAACGGCGCGGGGCAGACCTTCAACTATCGCTACCGCGGACTGCGCCTGCTCGTGGGGGGCGACGATCGCCTGTTCCTGGTCCCGCAGCGGTGGGCCGCCTCGAACACGACCCTCGTTGTACCGCTGGACGGCGGCGTCCGGGTGCAGTTCCAGTTCGAGAACGACCCGCCCTAAGGCAGAGCGCACTATTCTGCGTATATGCTCATGATAGTGCGCATGAGCGCAGAATAGTGAGGTGATGGCTCGTGGATGTCGCCCATCCGATCCGCATAGTCACGCCAACACTGGACGGGCCTGTCCTGGAGGTGCTGGCAAGAACCACGCGTCCCCTGACAGGAAGTGAGATCCACCGCATCGCGGGAGTCGGGTCTCCGAACGGGATTCGGCTGGCGTTGGCCCGGCTCGCCGACCAGGGCGTGGTGATCGCCGAGGAGCGAGCGAGAGCCGTCTTCTACGTTGCGAACCGTGATCACCTCGGCTGGCCGGCGATTGAATCGCTCGCAAACGTGCGCCATGCGCTCTTCGAACGGCTGGGCGGCGAGATCCAGTCATGGGATCCGCAACCGCTGCATGCCTCTTTGTTCGGGTCGGCGGCGCGTGGAGACGGTGATACGAGGTCGGACATCGATCTGCTGGTCATCAGGCCTGACGGACTGGACGAGGACGAGTCACCGTGGGCCGAACAGGTGGACCGGCTGCGTGAGCGGATCTACCGCTGGACCGGCAACCACGGTCAGGTCTTTCAGTTGGACCGCTCGAGGCTCGCGGAGTATGTCCGGGCAGGGGACCCACTGGTCGGCGCCTGGCTCCGTGATGCGGTTGAACTGGCCGGACCGCCGCTCAGCGTCCACATTCGAACGCTGCCCCCTGCATGAGAGGCGTGACATGACCCGGCGAACCACTGGCCGCACCGAGGTATGTGGTGCTGAGCAGGCTCGCCTTCGAATCGGACAAGCACGGGCATTCCTCGAGGTCGCGGAGCTTGTCGGGACTGACGCGGACGAACTCGCCACGCCCCACGTCAGCGCTGCGCTAGCCGTACTCGCCGGCATTGCCGCGTCGGATGCCGCGTGCTGCGCATCACTGGGGCGGCGGGCGCATCGACGAGTCCGCTGACCTGCGCTTGGCGCTGCTGTCGAGAGTGCCTACTAGGCTGCAGCCGTGCCGGAGCCGTACGACGCGTTGACTGATCCCGCACCGGCGCACGATGTGCGCGCGGTGCTGCGGATCCGGGCGTTCCGGCGGTTGTGGATCGCGTTCGGGCTGTCCAGCCTGGGTGATTGGATCGGGCTGCTGGCACTGACCGCGATGGCGAAGTCACTGGCCGGTGACGACTACCAGGCGGCGAACTTCGCGATCGGCGCCGTGCTGTTCTTCCGGGTACTGCCGGCGCTGGTGATGGGACCGATCGCCGGCTGGATCGCGGACCGGCTCGACCGGCGCGCGACGATGATCGTCGGCGACCTGCTCCGGGCCGCGCTGTTCGTGACGATCCCGCTGGTCGGCACGCTGGCCTGGCTGCTGATCGCGACCGTGCTGATCGAGGTCGTGAGCCTGATCTGGGGTCCGGCGAAGGACGCCAGCATCCCGAACCTCGTGCCGCGGCACCGGCTGGAGGCGGCGAACCAGCTCAGCCTGATCACGACGTACGGGACGGCGTTGCCGGCGGCCATCATCTTCACCACGATCTCGCTGCTGGCGAAGGGTGTCTCGGCGACCACCGGGAAGCTGACCAGCAACTCGATCGACCTCGCCGTGTACGTGAACGCGGCTACCTTCGTGGTCTCGGCGCTGGCGGTCGTGTCGGTCGGCGAGATCGGCAAGGTCGGCAAGACCCACGAGCAGCACCCGACGGTGTGGCGCACGATGGTGGACGGCTGGGAGTACGTCACCAGGACGCCGGTGGTGCGCGGTCTGGTGGTCGGCATCTCCGGCGCGTTCGCAGCCGGAGCCGTGGTGATCGGTCTGGGCCGCACCTACGTCGAGGACCTGGGCGGTGGCGACCCCGGGTACGGCGTGCTGTTCGGCGCCGTCTTCGGCGGACTGGCGCTCGGGATGGCCTTCGCACCACGCTGGTTCGCGGGCATGTCCCGGCGCCGGTTGTTCGCGGCCGGGCTGGTGGCGTCCGGCGTGGTGCTGTTCGCGCTGGCACTGATGCAGCACCTGGAGATCGCGGTGATGCTCGCGGTGCTGCTCGGCTTCTGCGCCGGCGGCTCCTGGGTGTGCGGCTACACCCTGCTCGGACTCGAGGTGCCGGACGAGGTCCGCGGCCGGACGTTCGCGTTCGTGCAGTCCGCGGTGCGGACCGTGCTGGCAGTGACCCTGGCGGTGGCGCCGTTCGTGGCCGGCGCGATCGGCGAGCACTCGATCCAGGTGGGGGACGACGCGACCCTGCAGTACAACGGTGCCGCGATCACGATGCTGATCGCCGCCGTGCTGGCCACCGGTGTCGGCGTGCTCGCCTGGCGGCAGATGGACGACCGGCCCGGCGTGCCGTTCCTGCGTGACGTGCGGCGCAGCTTCGGGCGGACCCCGGGCGACTACCCGACGCACGGCTGCTTCGTCGCGCTGGAGGGCGGCGAGGGCGCCGGGAAGTCGACCCAGGCGGCACTGCTCAGCGAGTGGCTGACCGAGCAGGGCTACGACGTGCTGCTGACCCGCGAGCCTGGCGCCACCACGCTCGGCAAGACGCTGCGCGAGATCGTGCTCGACCCCGAGACCGGCGACATCTCGCATCGGGCTGAGGCGTTGCTGTACGCCGCCGACAAGGCCGACCACGTCGACGCGGTGATCAAGCCCGCACTGCGCCGCGGCGCAGTGGTGATCACGGACCGGTACGTCGACTCCGCGCTCGCGTACCAGGGGTCCGGGCGTGATCTGGACCTCGACGAGGTGGAGCGGGTGAACCGCTGGGCCACCGCGGACCTGCGCCCGAACCTCACCGTCGTGCTGGACCTGCCGCCTGCCGTCGGGCACGGCCGGTTCTCCGAGCGGGACCGGATCGAGGCCCAGGGCAACGGTTTCCACGAGCGGGTCCGCAAGGCCTTCCTCGAGCTGGCCGCCGCCGAGCCGCAGCACTACCTGGTGGTCGATGCCACCGGCGACGCCGACGAGGTCGCCGCCGTGATCCGGGCCCGGCTGTCGGCGCTGCTGCCTACGCTCATCACCGACCACACCGACCGAGGAGGCAGCCGATGACCGTCTGGGACGACCTGGTCGGCCAGCAGCCGGTGGTCGACATCCTGCGGCGAGCCGTGGAATCGGCCCAGGCCCGGCTCGACGGCCGTCAGCTCGCCGGGATGACGCACGCCTGGCTGGTCACCGGCCCGCCCGGGTCCGGCCGGTCGAACGCGGGTCGCGCGTTCGCCGCCGCGTTGGAGTGTCGTCGCGACGAGCCGGGATGCGGTGAGTGCATCGACTGCCGTACGGCGCTCAGCGGAGCACATCCCGATGTCACGCTGATCCGGACCGAGCTGTTGTCGATCCGGGTCGCCGAGGTGCGCGAGCTGATCCGCCGGGCCGCGATGAGCCCGACCAATGGCCGCTGGCAGGTGATGGTGGTCGAGGACGCGGACCGGCTCACCGAGCAGGCCGCGGACGCGCTGTTGAAGAGCATCGAGGAGCCGGCCGCACGGACCGTCTGGGTGCTCTGCGCGCCGACCGTCGAGGATGTGGTGCCGACGATCCGGTCCCGGTGCCGGCTGGTGGTGCTGCGGACGCCGCCGACCGAGGCGGTCGCGGAGATGCTGGAACGCCGGGACGGGATCGACCCGGACCTGGCCGGCTTCGCCGCCCGCGCTGCGCAGGGCCACATCGGCCGGGCCCGGGCGTTGGCCCGCGACGAGCGGGTCCGGGAGCGCCGGCGTTCCGTGCTCGCGGTGCCGTTCGGGCTGCGCGACCTGGGCGCCTGCCTGACCGCCGCGGCCGGCTTGGTGGGGGCAGCCCGCGAGGAGGCCAAGGAGACCACCGCGGAGGTCGACACGCGCGAGCGGGCCGAGCTGGAGCACGCACTCGGGATGGGCACCATAGGCGCCAAACCGCGCGAGGCGCAGGCCGCCATCCGTGAGCTCGAGGAGCAGCAGAAGGCCCGGGCGAAGCGCTGGGAGCGGGACGTGCTGGACCGGTCCCTGGTCGACCTGATCGCGCTGTACCGCGACGTGCTGGTGCTGCAGACCCGCGCCGGCGCCGAGCTGGTCAACGCCGAGCTGCGCCGCGAGCTGGAGGACCTGGCCGGGCGCAGCACGCCCGAGCAGACGGTGCACCGAATCGGGTCGATCACCGTGTGTCGCGACTCGGTGGAGGCGAACGTCGCCCCGTTGCTCGCGGTGGAGGCGATGACGATCGGGCTGTTCGAGGGCACCAAGCCGCCGCCGGGGCCGGTGCCGGCCAGGATCGCCGCACTGCGCCGCTGAGCCGACTCGCCCGGCCGGGAATGTTCCTGTAACGAACCTTCCTCGGCACGCGATGTCTGGGTGGCCAGACAAGTGCAGTGACGGGGTACCAGATGACCGAGCCGCCGTACCAGCCGCCGCAGGCTGGTCCCGGCATGCCCACGCCGCCGCCGCAACCCGGCACTCCACCGCCACAACCCGGCACGCCGACGTATCCCGGCACTGCGTATCGGGGTCCGGCGCACCCGGGCACGCCCCAGGAGATGGTGCCGCCGCATGACCTGGTGCCGCAGCGGCAGAAGACCAGTGCGTGGGCGGTGGCCGGGTTCGTCTTCGGCCTGGGCGGTGGCGTCGTCCTGGCACCGATCTTCAGCCTGATCGGCCTGCGCCGGATCAAGCGGCTCGGCCAGCGCGGGCGCGGCTTCGCGATCGCCGGCCTGGTGCTCAGCGGGTTGTGGGCGGCCCTGATCGTCGTACTGGCCTCCCTCGGGTTCCTCGGTGGCGGCGCGGCAGAGATCGGCGACACCACCGCGGTGTCGAACATCCGGGTCGGCCAGTGCTTCAACGCCGACCTGGCCAAGAAGACGCTGCTGGTCGCGACGATCGCGGACTGCGCGCGACCGCATGCGGGCGAGGCGTTCGCGAAGGTCAGCGCTGATCTCAGCGGCCTGAAGCAGGACGCGAAGGACCTCGCCGCGACCCAGGAATGCGCGGGCGAGTTCGAGGCCTTCGTCGGTCGCGCGTACGCCGAGTCCGACCTCGACGTGCTGTTCGTCGTACTCGAGGACAAGGTTCAGGAGGGCGGCAACATACTCTGCATGCTGGCCCGCCCGGGCACGGAGCTCACCGGCTCGATGCGCGGTAGCCGGCGGTGAGGCGGTCACGATGAGCCAGCCGCGCTTCCCCGAGTACGGCCGGCCGCAGAGCACACCCCCGCCGGAGACCCGGCCGCAGACCCCGCGTCAGGACCAGTGGCCGTACACGGTGCCGCAGCAACCCCCGGCCTCGTCCGGCCACGGCTATCCGGCGCACCGCCGTTCGGCGCCGAGCGGGCTGGCGATCGCCGCGTTCGCGGTATGTGCGGTGGCGCTGGCCGGGTTCGTGCTGATGGTGGTGGGCATCGCGATGAACTGGGACAACGAGCCGTTGGCCGGTGCGGACAAGCCGGCGCCGGTCGTGGTGCCGACCGACGAGCCGACCGATGAGCCGGTGGACGAGTCAGTGGACGAGTCAGGAGGCTTCGACGCGTACATCGACGAGGTCGCCGAGGGGGACTGCTTCGACGAGTCCGACGACGAGGAGTACGACGTGTTCGTGGTGCCGTGCGACCTCCCGCACTCCGCCGAGGCGGTCGCCGCGGTGATCCTGACCCCGGGCAAGTACCCCGGCGACCGGGCGGTCGAGGACGCTGCGCGGCAGCGGTGCGACAAGGAATTCGCGTCGTACGTCGGGGTGTCGGTGTACGACACCGAGCTGGACGCGGACTTCTACTACCCGGTCCGGGAGGCGTGGGAGGACGGCGACCGGACCGTGGTGTGCGTGGCCTGGGGCCCGGAGGGGAAGCAGCTCACCGGCACGGTGCGCGACAGCAAGCGCTGATCAAGCGAGGTCGCCGAAACCTTCCCGACGGTGGCGGCATCAAGCGAGGTGGTGTCACGATCAGGCCGTACCAAGGAGGGACCCGCATGGCCGAGCCACCGTACGGACCGCAGCCGCCGTACCAGCCGCCGCATCGTGAGCCGCCGTACGGACCGCCGCCATACCCGGGTCCGCAGCAGGACTACTGGCGGGCGCCCTGGGACCCGCGGCGGCGGCCGGAACAGCCGCGGTGGACGAGCGCACTCGCCATCACGGCGTTCGTGCTCAGCCTCATCGCGGGCTTTATCGTCGCGATCCCGATGGCGATCGCCGCCCTGGTCGGCATGCGCCGCACGGAGGCCCGCAACCGCGGACTGGCGATCGCGGCGGTGGCTGTCTCTGTGGTCTGGATGGTCGGGATCGGCTCGTTCGTGGCGCTGGGACTGTCCGGTGCCTTCGACGCGGAGCGGGACGAGTCCGGCGTGATCGTCGAGGAGGGTGACATGAGCCTCGACGAGGTCCGCGCCGGCGACTGTTTCGAGGACGACTGGTCAGCAGACGACTGGTCCGAGGGTGACTGGGTCGACTCGCTGTACATGATGCCGTGCGGCAACCGGCACGATGGCGAGATCACGGTGATGCCGTCGCTGCCTGACATCGACTACTCGCGTGGCCACATCCAGGACCTGGCCGAAGGGGTCTGCGACGAGGCGTTCGAGGTGTACATCGGGATCCCGCCGGAGAGGTCCGCGCTCCGCCGGGAGGTCATCTACCCGACGCGTGAGAGTTGGCTGGAGGACGGCGACCGGACTGTTGTGTGCCTGGCGTTCGCGCCCGACGGAGAACGGCTGGTCGGCACGGTGAAGGGCAGCGGGCGCTGACGACGAGGACCGGGCCGTGATTGGCACCAAGCGCTGACCACGGTGTCGTAACCGTCCTCCACGTAAGGTGAGTCCGTGGGCATGGTGATGGCGGTCTCGTTCGAGCGGTACGGACGGCTCTACTACCTAGACCCCGGCACGCATGCTCCGCGGGTCGGGGACAAAGTGCTGGTCCCTACCGACGACGGCCCGGAGGTGGCCGAGTGCGTGTGGGCGCCACAGTTCGTCGCCGAGGAGATCGGCGGCCTTCCGCTGTGTGAGGGCATCGCCACCGCGACCGACCTGGAGCGGGACGAGAAGAACCGGCAGCGCCGCGCCGACGCCCGGGTCACCGCGAAGCGGCTGATCCGCCAGCACGGCCTGCCGATGAAGGTGGTCGGGATCGACTTCGTCGACCGGCGCGCCGACGTCGACCAGCTGGTCATCATCTACTTCTCCGCACCGCACCGGGTGGACTTCCGGGAGCTGGTCCGGGACCTGGCCCGCGGGCTGCGGGCCAGGATCGAGCTGCGCCAGGTCGGGGCCCGGGACGAGGCCCGGCTGCAGGGCGGGATCGGGCCGTGCGGGCGGGACCTGTGCTGCGCGACGTTCCTGAAGGACTTCGAGCCGGTCAGCGTGCGGATGGCCAAGGAGCAGGACCTGCCGCTGAACCCGCTGAAGATCTCCGGCGCCTGTGGTCGGCTGATGTGCTGCCTGAAGTACGAGCACCCGCTGTACCAGGAGTTCAACGCGAAGGCGCCGGCGAACGGCGCCGCGGTGGAGACCCCGCTCGGGGACGGCACCGTGGTCGGTCACAATGTGCCGAGCGATACCGTCGTGGTCCGGCTGGCCGCGTCCGGCCGCCGGTGCGCCTGCAGCCGCGCGGACGTGTGCTCGCCGCGGCAGCAGTACGAGGAACAGTACGACGAGACCCGCAAGCCGCGCCGCCGCCGGCGGACCAGGCGTGACGGCGAGGTTGCCGAGGGCAACCTCACTGAGGACGAGAACGACACCGAGCCTGGAGAACCGACCGAGTGAACATGCGCACCACGATCGTTGCACTGTCTGCTGTGCTGAGCCTGGCGACCGGTGTTGCCGGCTGCGGTCTGGCGACCCGCGCCCAGGACGCGCCGTCGCGCGGTTCGGCCAGCGGCGGCAGTGCCGGTGGCAGCACCACATCCCCGACCGGACCGGCAGGTCCCGTTCCGAAGGGCCTGGAGACGTTCTACAACCAGCGGCCGGACTGGCAGAGCTGCGGTCGCGGCCACCAGTGCGCGACGATCCGGGTCCCGCTGGACTACGACGCGCCGTCCGGCAAGACGATCGAGCTGCGCGCCCGCAAGGTGCCGGCCCGGGACCGGACCGGCAAGATCGGCACACTGTTCCTCAACCCGGGCGGGCCTGGCGGCTCCGGCGTCGAGTACGCCGCAGCGGCCACCTTCGTGCTCGGCGGTTCGCTGCTGCGCAAGTTCGACGTGATCGGCTGGGACCCGCGCGGCGTGGGCGAGTCGACGCCGGTGCGCTGCCTGGACACCGCGCAGATGGACGAGTTCGTGGCGGCCGACGGCAGCCCGGACGACGCGGCCGAGGTCGCCGCGCTGGACAAGGTCGCCAAGGAGCTAGCGAACGGCTGCGAGCGACGCTCGGGCCAGCTGCTGCCGCACGTGTCCACCCGGGACGCCGCCCGCGACATCGACGTGATGCGCGGCATCGTCGGCGACCGCGAGCTGTACTACCTGGGCAAGTCGTACGGCACCTACCTCGGCGCGACGTACGCCGAGCTGTTCCCGAAGAACGTCGGCAGGCTGGTGCTGGACGGTGCTGTCGACCCGGCCAAGCCGACCGAGCAGATCAACATGGCGCAGGCGAAGGGCTTCGACGTCGCACTGGACGCCTTCGCCGAGGACTGCGCCAAGCGCAGCTGCACGCTCGGCGGCACCAAGCAGGAGGTGCTGGCGAAGGTCGACAAGGTGCTCGCGGACAGCGATGCGCGGCCGCTGCGGACCAGCGGCGACCGTCCGCTGACGCAGGGCCTCGCGGTGCTCGGCGTGATCTTCCCGCTGTACGTCAAGGACTACTGGTCGCGGCTGGAGAAGGCCGTTGCCGACGGCATCAGCGGTGACGGCGACCGGCTGCTCGCCCTCGCGGACGAGTACACCAGCCGTGGCCCGAACGGCTACACCGACAACTCCGGTGAGGTCATCTACGCGGTGAACTGCATCGACCACCCGGACATCACCTCTGTCACGGATGCGAAGGCGAAGGAGGCCGCGTTCAAGGCCGCGTCGCCCCGGTTCGGCTCCTACCTGCTGTGGGGATCGCTGCCGTGCGCGAACTGGCCGGTGAAGCCGGTGAATACCCAGCATGCGATCAAGGCGGCCGGGGCGAAGCCGATCGTGGTCGTCGGCACCACGCGCGACCCGGCGACGCCGTACGAGTGGTCGGTGGCGCTGGCCGGCCAGCTGGATAGCGGCGTCCTAGTCACCCGCGATGGCGACGGCCACACCGGCTACTTCGAGGGCAACGAGTGCGTGGACGACGCGGTGGAGACCTACTACCTGAACGGCACTCCGCCGACCGACGGGCTCAAGTGCTGACTCGTTGGTGACCTCGAACGTACACACTTTGCATTGTCTTCGTTCAGCGACAGCTCGACCAGGCGTAGCGCCGCCGCGCAGGCGCGCGGAACCGGCCGGGCTGGTGGCGTCGTCGTACTCGCCATGAAGCTGAAGGTCCGCGTGGTGCGGTACGGCTGCCCGGGGCACGAACGGTGGTACGCCGACATCGACGACGCGGACGATCGCCAGCCTGACGACCCCTACTGGTACGTGGCCGGTTGCGCCAGTCACTGCGACGCGCTGGACGCGGCCTGCCGCCAGCTGGTCGAGCTGGCGCGGCGGCTGTCGGCCGGTGACCGGCTGACCCGGGTCAGCGGCAGCTACGCCGACGCAGCCTAGGGGCCCCTAAGCCGCCGAGAGCTCGGCGGACAGCGCCTTCGCCGCGTCGGTGAGCAGCGGTACGGCGCGCTCGACCAGCTGCTCGTTCATCCGCGGAGCGGGTCCGGAGATCGAGAAAGCGACCCGCGACGGCGCCTCCGGGATCGCGGTGGCGACGCAGCGGACGCCGAGCTCCTGCTCACCGTCGTCGATCGCGTAGCCGTGCTCGCGGACCCAGGCAAGCTGCTCCAGGAACGCACCCTGGTCGGTGATGGTGTGTTCTGTGTGCGCGGCCATCCCGGTACGGTTCAGCAGTGCCCGCACCTCGTCGTCCGGTACGTCGGCCAGCAGCGCCTTGCCGACGGCGGTGCAGTGCGGCGATACCCGGTGGCCGACCTCGGTGAACATCCTCATCGAGTGCCGGCCCGGCACCTGCGCGACGTACACGATCTGGTCGCCGTCCAGCATCGCGAGGTTGGCGGTCTCGCTGAGCGCGTCGACCAGCCTGGTGAGGTGCGGCATCGCCCAGGTGGACAACATCCGGCCGGCGCTCTCGCCGAGCCGGATCAACCTCGGGCCGAGCACGTACTGCCGGGACGGCTCCTGGCGCACGTACCCGAGGTCGACCAGAGTGCGGATCAGCCGGTGGATGGTCGGCAGCGGAAGCCCGGAGGTGCTGGCGAGCTGGGACAGGCCGAGCGCGCCGCCGCCGTCGGCGAGCGTCTCGAGCAGGTCGAACGCACGCTCGATCGACTGCACTCCGCCGGACCGGCCGGCAGGCTCCCCGTCCGAGGTCTTCATGTTCCGCATGCCGAAAGCGTACTTTCTCGCCAGGAGCACTTGTCCGCAGATTGATTTCCGAAAGATGGAAGTTAGCATCCACTATACAAAACCGAAATCGGAGGAAGCACGGAATGCCGACACCCAGTCCTGGCTATGCGATCACAGCGCGGGTGGAGGCACCCGCCACCCCGCACGCCACCTCGGCCCTGACCGCGGCAGTGAGCCGCGCCGGCGGCGCGCTGACCGCGCTCGACGTGGTCGAGTCCCGCGCGGACCGGATCGTTGTGGACGTCACCTGTGACGCGGTTGACGCCGAGCACACCGACGCGATCATCAAGGCACTCGGCGAGTTGGACGGGGTGGTGGTTCGGAAGGTCAGCGACCGGACGTTCCTGCTCCATCTCGGCGGCAAGCTCGAGGTGGTGCCGAAGGTGCCGCTCAAGCACCGTGACGACCTGTCCCGCGCGTACACCCCGGGTGTGGCCCGGGTCTGCCAGGCGATCGCGGAGAACCCCGAGGACGCCCGGCGGCTGACGGTGAAGCGGAACACGGTCGCGGTGGTCACCGACGGCTCGGCCGTGCTCGGACTCGGCAACATCGGACCGGCCGCCGCACTGCCGGTGATGGAGGGCAAGGCCGCGCTGTTCAAGCAGTTCGCCGGTGTGGACGCCTGGCCGGTCTGCCTGGACACCCAGGACACCGACGAGATCGTGCGCACGGTGCAGCTGCTGGCACCGGTGTACGGCGGAGTCAACCTGGAGGACATCGCGGCGCCGCGCTGCTTCGAGATCGAGCACCGGCTGCGTGAGCTGCTGGACATCCCGGTCTTCCACGACGACCAGCACGGCACCGCGATCGTCGTACTGGCGGCGCTCACCAACGCGTTGCGGGTGGTCGGCAAGTCGATCGGCGACGTCAAGTTCGTGATCTCCGGTGTCGGCGCCGCCGGGCACGCAATCATCAAGCTGCTGCACGCCCAGGGCGCCACGAACATCGTCGCCTGCGACCGGCGCGGGGCGGTGCACGCGGGCCAGCAGGGCCGGGACGAGTTCCGCGCGTGGATCGCGGAGAACACCAACGCGGACCGCCAGGACGGCACGCTGCGCGAGGTGCTCGGCGGTGCCGACGTGTTCATCGGGGTGTCCGCGCCGAACCTCCTCACCGGCGACGACATCGCCACGATGGCCAAGGACGCGATCGTGTTCGCGCTGGCCAACCCCGACCCGGAGGTGGACCCGATCGCCGCCGGGGAGCATGCCGCGGTTGTGGCCACCGGTCGCAGCGACTTCCCGAACCAGATCAACAACGTGCTCGCGTTCCCCGGGTACTTCCGCGGCATGCTGGACGCGGGTGCGCGCGAGATCACCGACGCCAGCCTGATCGCCGCGGCGACCGCGATCGCCGACGCCGTCGCGCCGAACGAGCTGAACGCGAGCTACATCGTGCCCAGCGTCTTCGACCCGGCGGTTGCGCCGGCCGTCGCCGCCGCCGTACGGCACGCGTCAGGGAGGTAGTAACCATGGCGGACATCCAGCTCACCGGCGGCCCGGTCGACCGCGGCGACGAGATCCTGACCCCGGACGCGCTCGCGTTCGTTGCTGACCTCCAGCAGCAGTTCGTTGCTCGGCGCAACGAGCTGCTCGAGCTCCGGAAGCAGCGCCGGGACGAGGTGGCCCGCACCCACCGGCTCGACTTCCTGGCCGAGACGGAGCAGGTCCGCGAGTCGGACTGGACCGTCGCGCCGGCGCCGGAGGACCTGCGGGACCGGCGGGTCGAGATGACAGGTCCGACCGAGCGCAAGATGAGCATCAACGCGCTCAACTCCGGAGCCAGGGTATGGCTGGCCGACCTCGAGGACGCCAACACCCCGCACTGGGCGAACGTGGTCGGCGGCCAGGTCAACCTGTACGACGCGGTCCGGCGGACCATCTCGTTCACCTCGACCGACGGCAAGGAGTACGCGCTGCGCGACGACCACCGGCTGGCGACGATCGTGATGCGCCCGCGCGGCTGGCACCTGGACGAGAAGCACCTGCTGGTGGACGGAGCCCCGGCGGTAGGCGCGCTGGTCGACTTCGGGCTGCACTTCTTCCACAACGCCGCCGAGCTGCTGGCGCGCGGCAGCGGGCCGTACTTCTACCTGCCGAAGATGGAGAGCCACCTCGAGGCGCGGCTGTGGAACGACGTGTTCACCCGCGCGCAGGAACGGCTCGGCATCCTGCACGGCAGCATCCGCGCGACCGTGCTGATCGAGACCATCCCGGCCGCGTTCGAGATGGACGAGATCCTGTACGAGCTGCGCGACCACGCGTCCGGTCTGAACGCGGGCCGCTGGGACTACCTGTTCAGCGTGATCAAGTACTTCCGCGACTCCGGTGCCGCCTTCGTGCTGCCGGACCGCAACTCGGTGACGATGGCGGCGCCGTTCATGCGCGCGTACGCGCAGCTGCTGGTGAAGACCTGCCATCGTCGCGGCGCTTTCGCGATGGGCGGGATGGCCGCGTTCATCCCGAGCCGGAAGGACCCCGCGGTGAACGAGCGGGCGTTCGCCAAGGTTCGCGAGGACAAGGAGCGCGAGGCCGGTGACGGGTTCGACGGCTCCTGGGTCGCGCACCCGGACCTGGTGGCGGTCTGCCAAGAGGTGTTCGACGCGGTGCTCGGCGAGGCGCCGAACCAGCTCGGCAGGCAGCGCGACGACGTCACCGTGTCCGCGGAGCAGCTGCTCGACGTGTCCGCCACCCCGGGCGACGTGACGGAGCCGGGGCTGCGCGGCAACATCCGCGTCGCGCTGCTCTATCTGGAGGCGTGGCTGCGCGGCAATGGCGCGGTCGGGATCAACAACCTGATGGAGGACGCCGCGACCGCGGAGATCTCCCGCTCGCAGCTGTGGCAGTGGGTGCACAACCAGGTCAAGCTCGACAACGGCGAGCTGGTCACCGCGGACCTGGTCCGCCGGATCCTGTCCGAGGAGCTCGCCGGGATCCGCGAGGAGCTCGGCCCGCAGGCGTACGACGCGGGCCGGTTCGCCGAGGCGGAGCGGATCTTCGCCGAGGTCGCACTCGCCGACGACTTCGAGGACTTCCTCACCATTCCGGCGTACGACGCGGTGCTGGCCTCCGAGGGCTCGACATGACCGCGTTGGACGACCTGGCGGACGAGCTCGACGCCCGGCTGGCCACCGCGGACCAGCGGTTGCGGGCGTCGTACCCGGGTGAGGCGGTGGGACGGCAGCCGGTGCACACCGTGTACGTGCCCGCGGACCGGTACGACGCCGACACGGTGCCCGGCCTCGGCCGGCAGGCCAAGGTGGTGCTGGCCGAGTACGGCGGGACCGCGCCGGAGCTGGCCGAGGCGCTCGGGCTGGAGCCCGGTCCGGTGGCCGACGTGTACGACCGGGTCCGCGCCAAGCTGGACCGCGAACCGGTCGAGGACCTGCGGATCGACTTCGAGGACGGGTACGGCAACCGGCCGGACGCCGAGGAGGACGCTGCCGCCCAGGCCGCCGCGAAGGCACTCGCCAGTTCGGTTGCCGCGGGCAACGGATCGCCATTCTGCGGGATCCGGTTCAAGAGCTTCGAGGCGCCGACCCGGCGGCGCGGCCTGCGCACACTGGACGTGTTCCTGGAGACGCTCGGCCCGCCGCCGGCCGGGTTCGTGGTCACGCTGCCGAAGGTGACCTCGGTGGACCAGGTCGAGGCGATGGTGCTGGTCGCCGAACGGCTCGAGCAGGCGCTCGGGATCGACCGGCTCCGGTTCGAGATCCAGGTGGAGACCCCGCAGAGCATCCTCGGCGCTGACGGTACCGCGCTGGTGGCGCGGATGATCCACGCCGCGGCCAGCCGCTGCTCCGGTCTGCACTACGGCACCTACGACTACTCGGCCGCCTGCGGGATCGTCGCGGCGTACCAGAGCATGGAGCACCCGGCCGCCGACCATGCGAAGGCGGTGATGCAGGTCGCCGCGGCCGGAACCGGCGTACAGCTGTCCGACGGGTCGACGAACGTGCTGCCCGTCGGCGACGCCGACGCGGTCCGGGCCGCGTGGCGGTTGCACGTCCGGCTGGTCCGCCGGTCGCTGGAGCGCGGGTTCTACCAGGGCTGGGACCTGCACGCGGCGCAGCTGCCGACCCGGTACATCGCGACATACGCGTTCTACCGCGAAGGCGTGCCGGCGGCGGCCGCCCGGTTGCGTGACTACCTGGGCCGGGCCGAGACGGGCTTCCTCGACGAGCCGGCGACCGCGCAAGCGCTGGCCGGGTTCCTCTGCCGCGGTCTGGACTGCGGCGCCGTCGACGAGAGCGAGGTGGGGATCGAGCGCGCGCTGCTGGACGGCTTGGCCCGGCGCGCGACCGCCCAGTCCTGAACTACCGCCATTAGGCCTCCTCGGACGGAAGTGAACGACGATGACTCACTCGCTGCGCTACGAGGTCAACTGCTCGATCCTGTTCACCGAGCTGCCTGTGCTGGAGCGTCCGGCGGCGGCGAAGGCGGCCGGGTTCGACGCGGTCGAGTTCTGGTGGCCGTGGCCGGACCAGCCAGTGCCGGCGGACACCGACGTGGACGCCTTCGTCGGCGCGGTCCGCGATGCCGGCGTCCAGCTGGTCGGGCTGAACTTCGCCGCAGGTGACCTGGCCGGGCCGGATCTCGGGCTGGTCTCGGTCCCGGACCGGTCGGCGGAGCTGCGCGACAACGTCGACGTCACCGTCGGGATCGGCGAGCGGCTGGGGTGCCGGGCGTTCAACGCGCTGTACGGCGTCCGGGTGGACGGCGTCCCGCCGGAGCAGCAGGACGCGCTCGGCGCTGAGAACCTGGCACTGGCCGCCCGGGCCGCGGCGGGGATCGGTGGCACCGTGCTGGTCGAGCCGGTCAGCGGGCCGAAGCCGTACCCGCTGCGCACCGCGGCGGACGCTATCAAGGTGATCGACCGGGCCGGCGAGGACAACCTCGGCTTCCTCTGCGACCTGTTTCACCTGCACAGCAACGGTGACGACCTGACCAAAGTGGTCGACACCTACGCCGACCGGGTCGCGCACGTGCAGATCGCGGACGCGCCGGGACGCGGCGAGCCGGGCACCGGTGAGATCGACCTGGACCACCACCTGGGCCGGTTGCAGCGGGCCGGGTACGACGGCTGGGTCGGGCTGGAGTACAAGCCGAGCACCGGCGACACGGTCACGAGCTTCGACTGGCTGCCGCGCGAGCGTCGTACGGCCTGATCCCCGAGGAGACGATCACCATGACGAACATCGCATTCATCGGCCTCGGGATCATGGGCAGCCCGATGGCGGTGCACCTGGCGAACGCCGGGCACCAGGTGACCGGGTACAACCGGTCGCCGGAGAAGACCGCGCCGCTGGTCGCGGCAGGTGGCCGGGCCGCCGTATCGATCCCCGAGGCGGTCCGGGACGCGGACGTGGTCGCGGTGATGGTGCCGGACTCACCGGACGTCCAGGAAGTGCTTGCCGGGAGCAACGGTGTGTTCGAGCACGCGAAGACGGGCGCGCTGGTGATCGACTTCTCCAGCATCCGGCCGGACGTCACCACCGAGCTCGCCGCGCAGGCCCAGGAGTCGGGCTTCCGCTATCTGGACGCGCCGGTGTCGGGTGGCGAGGCAGGTGCGAAGAACGCCGCGCTATCGATCATGGTCGGCGGGTCGGCGGAGGACTTCGAGGCCGCCCGGCCGGTCCTCGACGCGGTCGGCAGGACCGTCGTACATGTCGGGCCGAACGGCGCCGGCCAGACGGTCAAGGCCGCGAATCAGCTGATCGTCGCGGCGAACATCCAGGTACTCGCCGAGGCCGTGGTGTTCCTGGAGGCGTACGGCGTGGACACGAAGGCCGCGCTCGACGTGCTCGGCAGCGGGCTGGCCGGCTCGAAGGTGCTGGAGCAGAAGAAGGCGAACATGCTCGCCCGCGAGTTCGAGCCGGGCTTCCGGGTCGAGCTGCACCACAAGGACCTGGGCATCGTCACCTCGGCGGCCCGCGAGGCCGGCGTGGTCATCCCGCTGGGCGCGCTGGTGGCCCAGCTGATGGCCTCGGCCAAGGCCGCCGGCGACGGCGGGCTCGATCACTCCGCGCTGCTGCGCGGGGTCGAACGACTGTCGGGACGGAGCCAACGGTCATGACGAGGATGACAGCGGACACGGCGGGCATCGGTTCCGCGCTGCTCGTTCGGCCGGTACGACGCGGAGCGCGCGCTGGCCGTGCTCGACCATCAGCTCGGCCGGCTGCGCAGCGCCTGATCTGGGTAGCACACTGAGGACGGAGGCGCGCGTGACCGAGCTCGATGTGGTGTTCCGCGCCCGCCGGGTGATCACGACGGCGGGCGAGGTGGCGCGCTGCGTCGGCGTCCGCAACGGGTCGATCGTCGCCATCGAGCCGTACGACGCGGAGCTGGACGCGGACCGTGTCATCGAGCTCGACTCGGACGAGGTGCTGCTGCCCGGCCTGGTCGACAGCCATGTGCACGTGAACGATCCCGGCAGATCCGAGTGGGAGGGCTTCGCCAGCGCGACCCGTGCGGCAGCCGCCGGTGGTGTCACCACGATCATCGACATGCCGCTGAACAGCATCCCGCCGACCACCGATGTCGCCGCGCTGGAGGTCAAGCGGAAGACGGCGACCGGGCAGGCGTTCGTCGACGTCGGCTTCTGGGGCGGCGCGGTGCCGGGCAACCTCGCGGACCTGCGCGGGCTGCACGACGCGGGCGTTTTCGGTTTCAAGTGCTTCCTGCTGCACTCCGGAGTGGACGAGTTCCCGCACCTGGAGCCGGACGACCTGCAGGCCGCGATGCGCGAGGTTCGCTCGTTCGGCGCGCTGATGATCGTGCACGCCGAGGACTCGCACGCGATCGACCACGCACCCGCCGCGCACGGCGAGAGCTACCGCGACTTCCTCGCCTCCCGGCCGCGCGGCGCGGAGAACCTGGCGATCGCGCAGGTGATCGAGCTGGCCCGCTGGACCGGCTGCCGGATGCACGTGCTGCACCTGTCGAGCTCGGACGCGCTGCCGATGATCCGGTCCGCCCGGCGCGACGGCTTACAGCTCACCGTCGAGACCTGCCCGCACTACCTGACCTTCTCCGCCGAGGAGATCGCCGACGGTGCGACCCAGTTCAAGTGCTGCCCGCCGATCCGCGAGGCGGACAACCGCGAGCTGCTCTGGCAGGGCGTCGCCGACGGCACCATCGACTGCATCGTCTCCGACCACTCGCCGTGCACGCCGGAGCTGAAGCGGTTCGACATCGGCGACTTCGGCGTCGCCTGGGGCGGCATCTCGTCGCTGCAGCTCGGGCTGCCGGCGATCTGGACCGAGGCCCGGCGGCGCGGCCACGCGCTGACCGACGTGGTGCGCTGGATGGCCTCCGGACCCGCCGCGCAGGCCGGGCTGCTGCGCAAGGGCCAGATCGCCCGCGGGTACGCCGCCGACCTCTGCGTCTTCGCGCCCGACGACGCCTTCGTGGTGGACGTCGAGCGGCTGCACCACAAGAACCCGGTCACGCCGTACGCCGGCCGCCCGCTCGCCGGCGTGGTCCGCAGCACCTGGCTGCGCGGCGAGCGGATCGACCTCACCGACCAGCCGCGCGGCCGGCTGCTGACCCGAGGAGGGGCATGAGCTTCACCCGGTACCCGGACCTGGCCTCGCGTGCGCTGGCCGGCAGCGTCGTCCACGCCAACGACGACCTGTTCGCCGAACGGGAGAACCTGATCAAGCCCGGCCCTGCGGTGTTCTCCGCCGAGGACTTCGGCCACAAGGGCAAGGTGTACGACGGCTGGGAGACCCGGCGGCGCCGTACCGATGGGCACGACTACGCGATCGTCCGGCTCGGCGTACCCGGTGTGGTGCACGGAGTCGTGGTCGACACCGCATGGTTCAAGGGGAACTACCCGCCGTACGCGTCGGTCGAGGCGACCAGCGTCGAGGGCGCGCCTTCTGTGGCTGAGCTGTCGGACGCCGTGTGGGAGACACTGGTGCCGAAGGCAACTATCAAGGGTGACAGCGAGAACCCGTTCGAGGTCGGCGATCCGCGCCGCTGGACGCATGTGCGGCTGTCGATCTACCCCGACGGTGGGGTCGCGCGGTTCCGGGTGCACGGTGAGCCGATCCCCGACCCGCGGTTCCTGGACGGCACCATCGACCTGGCCGCCGCCGAGAACGGTGGCGACGTGGTCGACTGCTCGAACATGTTCTACTCCTCGCCGGCTCAGATCCTGCAGCCCGGCCGGGCGCGGATCATGGGCGACGGCTGGGAGAACGCCCGCCGGCGCGACGACGGCAACGACTACGTGACCGTCCGCCTGGCCGGCCGCGGAACAGTCCGCCGGGTCGAGATCGACACCTCGTACTTCATCGGCAACGCCCCGGGCTGGGCCTCCCTGCGCGGCACCGCGGACCTGAATAACTGGTTCGACATCGTCCCCAAGACCCGGCTCCAGCCTGATACCCGCCATTTCTTCCACTCGGCATCGTCCGAAGAGGCCACCCACGTACGCCTCGACGTCTATCCCGACGGCGGCCTGGCCCGGCTCCGCGTCCACGGTGAGCTCACTCCTGCCGCCCACGAAGCCGCCCTTCGCCGCTGGCACGACCTCACCCCCTGAAACCTCCGTTCATCGGGCCCTTGTGGCCCGGCGTGTCGTCACTCGTCGGGCCCTTGTGACCAAGCCACGCCCGCCGGCAACGTGGCAGGGCGTGTGTGCGGTCATGGGGAGCCGAAAGGCCCAGGTGTTGGCCGTGCGCACGTCCGGCCGATGGGGGTCAAGTATGCGCCTCGTCAGAAGGGCCCGATGAACGGCGACACGCCGGGTCACAAGGGCCCGATGAACGGAAGTACGGTGGTCAGCCGCGGCCGAGGAGGGGCATGCCGTTCGCCATCATGGTCATGAACGGCACGTTCACGTCGAGGGGCAGCCGGGCCAGGTGGACCACGGCTTCCGCGACCAGGCGGGCGTCGAAGGTTGGTTCGGCGGCGACGGTGCCGTCGGCCTGGGGCACACCGCCGGCCATCTTCGCGGTCATGTCGGTCGCGGCGTTGCCGATGTCGATCTGCCCGCAGGCGATCCGGTGCGCGCGGCCCTCGAGTGCGAGTGCCTTGGTCAGGCCGCTGACCGCGTGCTTGGTGGCGGTGTAGCCGATCGCGTACGGCCGCGGCACCTGCGCGGACACCGAGCCGTTGTTGATGATCCGGCCGCCCTGCGGCTGCTGCCGCTTCATCAGCGCGTACGCCGCCTGCGCGCAGAGGAACATTCCGGTCAGGTTGGTGTCGACCGCGTCACGCCACTCGGCCTCGGCGACCTCCTCGACCGGTACCGCTCGCACCGAGACGCCGGCGTTGTTGACCAGCAGGTCGAGCCGGCCGTGGTCACTCTCGACCGCGGCGAACACGTCGTGTACGGCGGCGGCGTCGCGCACATCCATCACCCGGGCGGTGATCCGGTCCGCCGACCCCGCGGTCGCCTCCAGCGTGGACCGGGTCCGGCCGGTCACGGTCACGTCGAAGTCCGCGGCCGCCAGGGCGAGGGCGATCTCGCG
>Ga0075419_10000158_pt1 | contig 38205 bp, 33 predicted proteins | sample SoiMetdeltSBSDD3_FD_76900 | JGI IMG/M metagenome (GOLD analysis project Ga0075419, IMG submission 76900) | Bulk soil microbial communities from a Populus tree surrounding site in Tennessee, USA - Soil MetaG P. deltoides SBSDD3 | ecosystem: Environmental > Terrestrial > Soil > Tree plantation... | reverse complement strand
CGCGCAGGATGCCGTACTGCGGGAACGCCACCTGCTGTACGTCGATCCGCCCGCCCATCCGCCCGACCGCCTCGCGCACCGCGGCCAAGCCGGCCCGGCCGAGCTCGGGCGCGATGTCGGTGTGGCTGCGCACCTGCGTGGTACCGGCGGCAAGCATCGTCTCCAGCAGCGCGGTGATGCGATCCACGTCTGGTACGCCGAGGCCGGAGCGCAGCCGGCGTTCGGCGCCGATCCGCTCCGCCAGCGCGTCGCCGGCCGGGTGCGGCACCCACGGCCCGCCGTACAGCGTCTTGTCCAGGTGGCAGTGCGCGTCGACCAGCCCGGGCAGCACCAGCCGACCGTCCAGCTCGATCGTCTCGGTGTCACCCGTCTCGGTGTCACCGCCGGCCGCCAGGCCTGGTCCGATCGCCGCGATCACGCCCTCCTTGACGAGCAGGTCCGCCGGCTCGTCGTACCCCTGGATCCGTCCGCCGCACAGGAGCAGGTCGGGCACCGAGAACCTCCGAGAATCGTCATTCGTTGAGGACAATAGCTGGCCGCAACGGTTCATATCGTGGCGTCAACGACACCCCGACAAGGAGAACCGATGACCGAGATCATGCCGTTCCGGATCGACATCCCGCAGCCCGCCCTCGACGACCTGGCCGACCGGCTGGCGCGGACCCGGTTCACCGACGACGTGGCCCCGCAGTACGGCGTGCCGGTCGCGGACGTCCGGCGGTTGGTGGAGCACTGGCGCACCGGGTACGACTGGCGCGCCTGGGAGGAGCGGATCAACGGCTACCCGCAGTTCACCACCGAGATCGACGGGCAGAACATCCACTTCCTGCACGTGCGGTCGCCGGAGCCGGATGCGCTCCCGCTGGTCGTCACGCACGGTTGGCCCGGCACGGTAGTCGAGTTCCTGGACGTGATCGGGCCGCTGTCCGACCCACGCGCGCACGGCCTGGACCCCGCGATCGCGTTCGACCTGGTGATCCCGTCGCTGCCCGGGTTCGCATTCTCCGGCCCGACCACCGAGCCCTGGGGCACGGCCCGGACCGCGAAGGCCTGGGTCGAGCTGATGCGGCGGCTGGGGTACGAGCGGTACGGCGCGATCGGCAACGACGGCGGCTCGATGGTGTCGCCCGAGGTGGGCCGGCTCGACCCGGAGCACGTGGTCGGCGCGCACGTCACCCAGGTGTACTCGTTCCCGACCGGCGACCCGGCCGAGTTCGAGGGGATGACGCCCGACGAGCTGGAGGGCATGAAGGTCCTGCAGTGGTTCTGGGAGGAGAAGGGCGCGTTCAACACGCTGCACGCACAGCAGCCGCAGACGATCGCGCACGCGCTGGCCGACTCTCCCGCCGGGCTGATGGCCTGGAACGGTCAGCTGCTGGGCGAGCTGGACGACGACACGGCCATCACACACGTCGCGATCCACTGGCTGACCGGTACGGCGGGGTCGGCGATCCGGTACTACTATGACGACGCCAAGGCTGACCGGGCGACCGAGCCGACGACGGTGCCGCTCGGCCTGGCGCAGGCGAAGTCCGGCGACTTCCGGTCGATCCGCCGGTTCGCCGACCGGGACCACAAGAACATCGTGTCCTGGAACACCCTCGACGCCACCGGCCACTACAGCGCCCACACCGCCCCGTCGGCCTACGCCGCCGACGTCAGGGAGTTCTTCGCGGGCCTGCGTTGACGCAGTGCCGGGCTCAGGTACCCAGTCCCGCCTCGCGGGCTTGGATGATCGCGGCGGCTCGGTCGGCGACGTGGAGCTTGGCGAAGATGTTGGACACGTTGTTGCGGACGGTCTTCGGCGACAGGAACAGCGTGGACGCGATCTGAGCGTTCGATCGACCTGCGGCGACCAGGGACAGGATCTCGCGCTCGCGGGCGGTCAGCTGCGGGAAGACCTGGTCGGTCGCTGCCGCTGGCGCAGCAGCGAAGAACTCCGCGACCCGGGTCGCGATCGCGGGCCCGAAGATCGCCTCGCCCCGGGCCACCGCAGTGATCGCACGGACGATCTCCGCCTGGTTCGCGCCCTTGAGCAGGTAGCCCCGTGCCCCGGCCCGCATCGCGGCGAACAGCGTGCTGTCCTCCTCCGCCATCGTCAGCATCACCACCCCGATGTGCGGACTGTCCGCGGTCACCCGGCGGGTCGCCTCGATCCCGTCGATGCCGGGCATCTGGACGTCCATCACCACCACGTCCGGCTGCAGCTCGGCCGCCTGCGCGACCGCCTCCTCACCGGTTCCGGCGGTGGCCACCACCTCGATCCCCGGCACCGAGCCGAGCAGCGCGGCCAGGCCGTCGCGGTACACCGGGTGGTCGTCCGCGAGCATCACCCTGATCGGGTCGTCAGGCATGCACCGTCACCTCCTGCAGCGGCAGCCGGGCCTGGACCAGGGTGCCTCCGGACGGCGGGCAGGTCACCGTACACGTCCCGCCCAGCTCCGCGGCACGTTCCCGCAGCGACAGCATCCCGACCCCGGCCGCCACGTCCGCGCCGATCCCTGCACCGTCGTCGCGCACCCGCACCTCCAACACCTCGCCGTCCGCGCACACCGTGACCGAACACCGCCGCGCGTTCGCGTGCCGCACCACGTTGACCAGCGCCTCCGAGACGATCCGGTACGCCGCGACCTCCGCGGCGGCGGGGAGTCCGTCGAGCGTGCCCTGCCCGGTGACGACCACCTCGAGCCCGCCGGAGGACAACCGCTCCGCCTGTTGCTCGACGGCCCGCAGCAGCCCGACCTCGTCCAGTGCCGGCGGCCGCAGATCATGCACCAGCCGCCGTACGTCGGCCACGATCCCGGCCACCTCGGCGGCGGACCGTTCCAGCACCCGGTCCGCCTCGTCGGGCGAGGTGCGGGCCAGGTTCCGCGCGGTCTCGATCCGCAGCGCGACCGCGCCGAGGCTCGGGCCGAGGCCGTCGTGCAGGTCCCGGCGCAGCCGGCGGCGCTCGTCCTCGCGGGCCACAACCAGCTCGGCCCGGATCCGCTGCAGGGTGGCGCTGAGCTCGCTGGCCCGCGCGGCGGCTGCCGCCTGCCGGACCAGGTCGCCAAGCAGCCGCTGGTCCGCGTCGCTGAGGTGCGGATGGTCGGCGGCGGACAGCACCAGCCGGCCGACCGGCTCGCCGCGGTACGCCACCGGCAGCGAGACCAGCTCGCCGGACGGGTCGCCATACTCGACCACGGCCCGCTCTCCGGCGGGCCGCTCGATCTCCACCCGCACGTACGGCAGCCGGAACGCCTCCGCCACGGTCCGCGCGACCGCGACCAGCTGATCGTCGGGGTCGCTGGTCAGCTCCAGCCGCTCGGCCAACGTGGCCACAGTCGCGTACGGATCCTCGCGCGACCCGCGCACCAGCCGGCGGGCGGCGCGCCACAACCAGGTCCGCAGCGGCGCGTACAGGATCGCCACCACGGCGATCGCGGCCAGTGCCGAGTCCCGCTCGCCGAGCAGACTGCCGGCGAGGGTGAAGACGACCAGGTCCACGACGACGACCAGCAGCGCCAGCACGCCGTACAGGAAGGTTGCCGGCAGCAACCGATCGATGTCGTACAGCCGGTGTTTGGTGATCGCCACCACGATCGCCGCGGAGGTGAGCGCGATCGCGGCCGCGAACAGCAGCGAACGCACCGTCGGCGGCAGGTCCAGCGGCAGCACGAACACGAACACGTCGACCAGCGCAGCCCACATCAGCCAGCGGATCTGCGCCCGGCGCTCCGGGTCGGCCGACCGGTACCGGTGCACGGTGACCGCGAACGGCACCAGCAGCGCGACGATCCCGGCATACGCGACCTGCAGCAGCGGCCGCCACACGTCGTACGAGAGGCCGATGCTGATCGGGTCGAGCGCGAGCCCGCCGATCTCCGGCGGCAGCGCCGCGCCGTGGTACCGCTCCATCGCGGTCATCGGGACCACCAGCACCAACGCAGGCAGCAGCGCAGTGAGCGCCAGCGACGCGATCGACAGCCAGCGCCAGAACCGAGCGACGGGCAGCCGCCCGTCCGGGAACAGCAGGATCAGCAGCGGCAACCCGAGCAGCAGGGTGGCGCCGAACCGGGCGTAGAACCAGTACGCAGCGGCCGCCCCGGCGGTACCGGGCTCGACGTAGACGGCGTAGATCGCCCAGCTCGACGCGAACCCGTCCAGCAACCAGACCAGCCCGGACACGGTCAGCACCCACGCGATCGGGTGCCGCGGCAGCCGGCGCAGCAACAACACGCCGGGCAGCAGCTGAGCCAGCCCGGACAGCGCCGCGGTCCAGCCCGGCTCGAGCTCAGCGCCCTCCGGTACGTCGACACCGGCCGCGCGCACGTCGAGCAGCACGGTCGCGGCCGCGAGCGCGACCGCCATCACCGTGAGTGCGCCGAGCCCCCACGCGCCACGCCTACCCACCCCCACTGTGGTCACGGAATGCATTGTCACCCAGCCGCCGTCCCGCTGTCCCGGGACAGGCGTCCCGCGCTCGCCCGGGACAGGTTCCGGGACCGGATCCGGGACCGCGAGCCCTGCCGGCCCGGGGCGGCGGGACCGGAGTGTTTGAGGTCAGACGGCGCACCGGGCGCCACACCAGGGAGGGATGACAGACATGACTACGACACAGGTCTCGACAACCCCGGCGAGGGCGCGCACCGATCGCACCGCCGAGGTCCCGCGCCGCACGGCGATCACCGAGCGCACGGTCAGCCGGCTCGGACTCGGGCTCACCGCCGGAACGCTGGCCTGGGCGACGAGCATCTTCGCCTTCGGCACCATGGCCGACGGGGTCCAGGGCCGGGTCGGCGACCTCACCGGCCTGCTGTTCCAGCTCGGCGTGTTCTGCCTGCTGACGATCCAGATCCGCACCCGGGCAACCGGTACATCGCGGGCGGCGCGGGTGATGCTGAAGGTCGAGGCGGTCCTGCTCGGTCTGGCCAGCGTCTGGTCACTGCTGCACGGCATCCTGCCGTCGAACCTGCAGGACGCCACCTGGCTGGCGGCGCTCGACGTGTTCTGGCCGCTGTCGATGCTCGGCATGGCCGTGATCGCCGTGAAGCTGGCGACCGCCGCGCGCTGGCGGGGTGCGGCGCGGGTATGGCCGCTCATCGCCGAGAGCTGGGCGATCGTGACGGTGCCCTCGTTCGTGATCTTCGGCGACGAGGTGTCCCGGTGGGTCGGCGGGACGCACCTGCTGATCGGGTACGCCGTGCTCGGCCTGCTGCTGGCGCGCCGGCCCGGGCTGGCGATCCCGCGGGAAGAGCCGGCAGCCGCCGCGCGTTGACGATCCGCGTGAGCGTCATCCGTCAACCCGGCCCAGCCAGCGTCGATGTGATCGTGATCGGCGCCGGGCAGGCCGGGTTGTCGGCTGCCTACCACCTGGTCCGGCTGGGATTCGAGCCGTACGACGAGGTGCTGCTGCTCGACCGGAACGCCGCCGCGGGTGGTGCCTGGCAGCACCGCTGGGACTCGCTCACCATGGACGACGTCCACGGCATCGCGAACCTGCCGGACCTACCGGTCCCCTCAGCGGCCGGCGCCGAGCGGGCGAACACGTTCATCCCCTCGTACTTCTCGTCCTACGAGCGGCGGTTCGGGCTGCCGGTGGTCCGGCCGGTCGCGGTCCGCGCGGTCCGGTCGCGGGAGGACGGGCGGCTCGACGTGGTCACCGACCGGGGTACCTGGACCGCCCGCGCGATCGTGAACGCGACCGGCACCTGGGACCGGCCGTTCGTGCCGTCGTACCCCGGCATCTCGGCGTTCGGCGGGCGGCAGCTGCACATCGCGGAGTACCGCGGACCGGACGAGTTCGCCGGGCAGCACGTCGTGGTGGTGGGCGGCGGGCACTCCGCTGTCCAGCTGCTTGCCGAGATATCCGAGATCGCCGGCACGACGTGGGTGACCCGGCGACCGCCACTGTGGCGGACCTCGTTCGACGGGCGGGCCGCGGTGGCGAAGGTCGACGAGCGGGTCCGGGCCGGGCTGCCGCCGCGCAGCGTGGTGAGCGTCACCGGCCTGCACCTGCGCTCGCAGGAGCAGGCGGCCCGGCAGCGCGGCGTGTACCAGGCGCATCCGATGTTCGCCCGGATCACGCCGGACGGCGTGGAATGGCCGGACGGTACGACGCAGCACGCGGACGTGATCCTGTGGGCCACCGGCTTCCGCGCCGATCTGGCGCACCTGGCCCCGCTCCGGCTCCGCGAACCCGCCGGCGGGATCCGCATGGACGGCACCCAGGCGGTCCGCGACCCGCGCGTCCACCTGGTCGGCTACGGCCCGTCCGCCAGCACCATCGGCGCCAACCGAGCCGGCCGCACCGCCGCCCGATCCCTCCGCGACGGCCTCCGCCCCCAAGCCGCCGCCTGATCCCCCGGTCCGGCCCCCACACCCGCACCCCCCGGCGCCCCATACCCCTGCCCCGGTCCCTGCCCCGCCCCCCCGCGATCATCGGCGCGTAGGGCTGGGCACGGGTTCACCTGGGGATTCAGGTGGGGCGGCGGAGGTAGGTGAGGACGGCTTGGACCCGGCGGTCGCCGTCGGGGTCCAGGGGGAGCTTGGCGAAGATGTTGCCGACGTGTTTGCGGACCGCCGCCTCGGATACGAACAGCTGGGACGCGATCGACGGGTTGGTCAGGCCTTGCGCCATCAGCGCCAGCACCTCCGTCTCGCGGGCGGTGAGCCGGGCCAGAGGGCCGTCGCCGCGGCGGCGGGACAGCAGCTGGCGGACCACCTCGGGGTCGACCACGGTGCCGCCGGCGGCGACCCGGTCGACGGACTGCAGGAACTCGGTGACGTGCCCGACCCGGTCCTTCAGCAGGTACCCGACACCACCGGTGGACGACTCGAGCAGAGCCGGCAGGTAGGCGTCGGCGACGTACTGGGACAGCACCACGATCCCGACCGACGGATGGTCGGCACGGATCGCGGCCGCTGCCCGCAGGCCCTCGTCGGTGTGGTCGGGCGGCATCCGTACGTCGGTGATCACCACGTCCGGCGGGTCGTGCCGAACCGCGACCACCAGCGCGTCCGCGTCGCCGACCGCGGCGGTGACGGTGTGGCCGGCGCGTTCCAGGATGCTGACCAGGCCCTCGCGCAGCAGCAACGCGTCCTCGGCGAGCACAATGTTCAGGTTCCGCACGGGCACTCCATCCGCAGCTCCGTCGGTCCGCCCGAAGGACTGGTCACGGTCAGCGTGCCACCGAGCGCGTCCAGCCGGGTCACCAGCCCGGTGAGGCCGCTGCCAGCGCCGACCGCGGCGCCGCCGGACCCGTCGTCGGTCACGGTGACCAGCAGCCGGTCGCCCTGGACCCAGCCGCGGACCGCACAGGTCGAGGCGCCGGCGTGCTTGGCGACGTTCGCGAGGCCCTCGCTGACCACGAAGTACGCCGCTGCCTCCACGGGTGCCGGCAACCGTGACGGCAGCACGATCGCGACCTCGACCGGCACCGGGCTGCGGTCCGCGACCTCGCGTACCGCGGCGGCCAGTCCGTGGTCGATGAGTACCCGCGGATGGATCCCGCGCACGGCCTCGCGTAGGTCGGCCAGGGCCGCCTCGGCCTCGCCATGCGCCTTGTGCACCAGCCGCCGGCCCTCGCCGTCCGGCAGCTCCAGCTCGGCCAGCCCGAGCGTCATGGTGAGCCCGACCAGCCGTTGCTGCACCCCGTCGTGCAGGTGCCGCTCGATCCGCTTCCGCTCGGTCTCGAACGCGTCCACCAGGTCCAGCCGGGACCGGCGCAGCGTCGCGACCTGTTCCCGCAGCTCGTCCTCCCGCGGACCGAGCAGGGACCGGGCCAGCTCCGCCTGGGCGGCCGCGAGCAGCGTGCCGGCGTACGCGCTCACCACCCACCACAGCGGCGCGAACACGAGCGCGATCGGCAACGCCTCCCGCGGCGTGTCGAGCACGAACGGGCCCATGCTGACCACGTCGAACCTGGCGATCACCGGTGCGGCCAATCCGATGGCGACATTGCCCAGCGTGACCCCGGCGACCAGCGCGGACAGGATGCCGAGCAGCACGGCCAGCACCGCGGCGTACCCGAGCTCCCGCAGCGACGCCGGTTCACGGCGCTGGAACGCCAACCGCTTCCGTAGCGGCAGCGAGCGCGGTACGGCGGCGTGCGGGCTCGCCACGTCGTACCCCATCAACCGCAGCCGGCGCCGCTCGACCCTGCCGACGACAACACCGAGCAGCGGGATCGAGGACAGCACGACGAGACCGACCAGCAGCGGGCTGGTGGCCACGCCGACCACGACCGTGACCATCAGCACGGCGAGCACCGGTACGGCGACCAGCGGGGTGGTGAGCAGGTAGGCGAACGACCGCCACGGCCACGAGGACCGCAGGAAGTGCAGCGGGCTACTGCCCATCGCCTGCCATGCCGTGTGCACGCCTTCAACCCTAGGGGCGACGCCGGCGGCGGGTCGGTAGCGTCCGCGCTACCTCGACTGTGGCCCGTCGGCCAGCGACTACGCGGCCGGTCGCGGCTGGGATGGACCCATGACCACCACCGCACCGGCGCTGCTGCTCGACGGCGTCACGAAGACGTACCACTCCAAGGCAGGGCGGACGGAGGCGCTGCGCGGCGTCAGCCATCTGTTCGAGCATGGCTCGTTCACCGCGGTGATGGGCGCGTCCGGGTCCGGCAAGTCGACGTTGCTGCAGTGCGCGGCCGGGCTCGACCGACCGACCGCGGGCACCGTGATGCTCGGCGGCACCGAGCTGGGCGCGCTCAACGAGGTCGCGCTCACCAAGCTGCGGCGGGCCGAGATGGGGTTCGTGTTCCAGGCGTACAACCTGTTGCCGTCGCTGACGGTGCACGAGAACGTTGCGCTCCCGCTGCGGCTCACCGGCCGCCGCCCGCCGCGCTGGGATGTGCAGGCCGTGCTGGCCCGGGTCGGGTTGGACCAGCTCGGGCGACGCCGTCCGGCAGAGCTGTCCGGCGGCCAGCAGCAGCGGGTCGCGATCGCCCGGGCACTGATCACCAGGCCCGCGGTGCTGTTCGCCGACGAGCCGACCGGCGCGCTGGACAGCCGGACCAGCCGGCTCGTCCTCGAGCTGCTCCGCGGGACCACCGACGGCGCCGGGCAGACCGTGGTGATGGTGACGCACGACCCGGTCGCGGCGGCCTACGCGGACCGGGTGCTGTTCCTCTCCGACGGGCTGGTTGCCGGCTCGATCGACCGGGGCAGCGCGCAGCAGATCGCCGCCGCGATGAGCGATCTCGATGCCGGCACCGAGGCCGGCACCCTCCTGGCCGGGGTGCACTGATGCTGTATCTCAGCCGCCGCTCGGTCCGGCACAGCTGGCCCTTGTATGCCGGGGCGTTCGTCGCGCTCGCACTCGGCGTACTGCTGCTCGGCCTGGCCGCCACGACCACCGCCGCGACGGTCTCGTACACCGACCGGCACCCGGGCGGGCTGGTCGTCCGGGTCACCGGCGGGGACCAGCCGGACCGCGACGTCCGGTACGGCGGTGGCGCCGACGACGTCGCCGGTCTGCAGGCGGTGCTGAGCATGGTCGGGGCGATCAGCGGGTTCGTGACGATCTTCGTGGTGGCCAGCACGTTCGCGTTCGTGGTCGCGGCCCGGCGGCGCGAGCTGGGGCTGCTGCGGCTGGTCGGAGCGACGCCGCGGCAGGTACGCCGGATGGTCCGCGGCGAGGCGCTCACGGTCGCCGTGCTGGCGTCGCTGACCGGCTCGGTGCTGGCCCAGCTCGCCACTCCCGTGCTGCTGGACGGGGTGGCCGGGACGGAGCTGTCGCCGGCCCGGCTGACGCCCGCCGACCCGTGGTTGCCGCTGGCAATCACCTTCGGGATCGGTGTGCTGGTGGCTTTGCTCGGTGCCCGAGCGGCGGCCCGGCGGGCGGCGAAGGTACCGCCGGTCGAGGCGTTGCGGGAGGCGGCAGTGGAACCGCGGCGGATCGGCTGGCTTCGCGGGCTGGCCGGCGTGGTGTTCGGTGCAGGCGGGATCGCCATGCTGGTGTTCATCCGGGCGGAGAGCGGCGAGGCCGCGGTCCCGCTGGCGATGTTCGCGCCGATGGTGCTGGTCGTCGCACTGGTCCCGCTGGCGCCACTCGTCGTACCGCCGCTGGCCCGGCTGTGGGCGCTTCCGCTGGTGCGCTGGACCCGGGTCAGCGGCCACCTCGCCCGCGGCACCGTGGTGGCGTCACCGCGGCGTACCGCGTCGCTGGCCGCGCCGATCCTCGGTATGTCGGCGATCGCGGGATCGATGGTGCTGACCTTGAGCTTCCTCGCCGACATGTCGTACGCCGCCCTGCGTGACGGCTTCGCCGCACCGGTCGTGGTGACGGGCGACCGGGATCTCGGCGCGCAGCTGCGAACCACTGCGGGGGTACGCGAGATCGACGCGTCGCTGCCGGTGCACGTCGTGCTCACCGACCGCGGTGTCGCCAGCGGGGAAGATGCCGAGGGCATCGATCCCGGCAGCTTCACCCGCGCCCGCCGGCTCGACCCGGCGGACGCCGCCGCGCTGGGCGGGCTCACCGGCGACACCGTTGCCGTGAGCAAGGAGCTGAGCATGTTCGAGGGCTACCGGGTCGGAGGGACGATGCGGCTGGCGTTCCTGGACGGCACCGCGGTGACGCTGCGGGTGGTGGCGGTCGTGGACGCGGCGCCGGAGATCGTGCCGATGATCATGCTGCCGCGGGAGCTCGTCGCACCGCATGCGGAGCGGCCGGAGCGCTGGTTCGTGACACCCGCGGACGGGACCGAACCGGCCGGACTCGCGACCGCGCTCGACCAGCGGATCGGGTCCGGCGGTGACGCGGTGACGACGGCCGAGTGGGTCGAGCGGAGCACCGCCGAGCTGCGCGCCGGTAACCGCTTCGGGCTCCTGCTGCTGCTCGGTCCGGCCGGGCTGTACGCCGCGCTGACGATCGCGAACACCTTGCTGATGGGCAGCCTGCAGCGCCGGCACGAGTTCGTCACCACCCGGCTGCTCGGTGCCACCCCGGCCCAGGTACGCCGTACCGTGCTCTGCGAGTCGGCCCTGGTCGCCGCGGTCGCCCTCACGCTGAGCGCCGCGATCAGCGTCGCGGTCGGGTTGCTGGTGCGACACGCGATGGCGGGACCGGGAACGCCGATGACGGTGCCATGGCTGAGCCTCGCCGGGATCGCGGCCGGCTGCCTCGCGATCGCGGTGGTCGCGGCGCTGGTACCGACCGCGGTGATGCTGCGCGGCACCAGGCCCGCCGACGCCGTCGCCGACTGAACCACGTGTACGCCGGCGGGCGTACGCCGGGTTACACCGTGGCGGCGATGCCGCCGCCCGCACCGCGGACTACGGTTCTCGATGATGAGCACGACTATGAGCACCGGGGCCGATCGGGCGAACCTGCGACGGTACGCCCGGTTCGTGCTGCCCGCGCTGCTCGCGCTCTTCCAGCTCGGCGCATCGATCGGCGCCGGGCGCGACCAGCCGGACCGCCGCCCAGTGGATCTCTTCGCCGCGGTGCTGCTGCTCGCGGCCGGGCTGTCGCTGATCTGGATGCGCCGGTACCCGGTGCAGGTGCTGGCGTTCACGGCCGGGGTGTTCCTGCTCTACCTGCTGCGCGAGTACCCGTACGGGCCGATGGCGTTCTCGCCGCTGATCGCCGCGTTCAACGCGATCCTCACCGGGCACCGGGCCGCGGCCTGGATCACCGCCGCACTACTGTACGCCGGGCACCTCGGCGGCCGGTACTTGCTCGACCTGACCCGGCCGGAGCCGTTCGAGATGCTGGCGGTCGGCGTCTGGTTCGTGATCCTGCTGGCCGCCGCCGAGATCGTCCGGGTGCGGCGCGAGCGGATGGCCGACAGGCTGCGCGCCCATGCCGAGACCGAGCGCCGCAGGGCCGGCGAGGAGCGGCTCCGGATCGCCCAGGAGCTGCATGACGTGGTCGCGCACCACATCTCCCTGATCAACGTGCAGGCCGGGGTCGCGCTGCACCTGGTCGACACCAAGCCCGAGCAGACGGCGACCGCGCTGGCCGCGATCAAGGACGCCAGCAAGGAGGCGCTCGTCGAGCTGCGCTCGCTGGTCGGCATCCTGCGCGACAGCGGCGAGGAGGCCCCGCGGGCACCGGTGCCGGGACTCGCCCGGCTGGACGAGCTGGTCGCGCGCACCCAGCAGGCCGGGCTCGACGTCCGGGCCCGCGTGCAGGGCGAGCGCCGCCCGCTGCCCGCGCACGTGGACGCCGCGGCGTACCGGATCGTCCAGGAGTCGCTCACCAACGTCGTCCGGCATGCCAAGGCGAGCCGGGCGACCGTCCGGGTCGGCTACGGTGACTCCGCGATCACCCTGCAGGTCGACGACGACGGCACGGGCGGCCGGACACCCGCACCGGAAGGGAACGGGATCACCGGCATGAGAGAGCGTGCGGCGGCACTCGGCGGGACGTTCAGCGCCGGCCCGACCAGCGGTGGGTTCCGGGTCAGCGCCCGGCTGCCGTTCGAGGACGTCGCGACGGACCCCGGGGCCGGGGACCCGGCATGATCAGGGTGATGCTGGTCGACGACCAGGCGCTGGTCCGCGGCGGTTTCCGCGCGCTGCTGGACGCCGAGGACGACATCGAGGTGGTCGGCGAGGCGTCCGACGGCGCCGAGGCGTACGAGCAGGCGCTCGCGCTGCTCCCCGACGTGGTCCTGATGGACATCCGGATGCCCGGCACCGACGGGCTGGAGGCCACCCGGCGGATCGGCGCCGAAGACAGGCTCGCCGGCGCCAAGGTGGTCATCCTTACCACGTTCGACCTGGATGAGTACGTGTTCGAGGCGCTCCGGGTCGGCGCAAGCGGCTTCCTGGTCAAGGACACCGAGCCGGCCGAGCTGGTCCAGGCCGTCCGAGTGGTCGCGGCCGGCGACGCGCTGCTCTCCCCCGGTGTGACCCGGCGGCTGGTCGCCGAGTTCGCGGCCCGCGGCCGGCAGCCGCATGCCGCCTCCGAGCTGGACGTGCTGACCGAGCGCGAGCGCGAGATCGTCGCGCTGGTCGGCGAGGGCCTGTCCAACGACGAGATCGCCGAGCGGCTGGTGGTAAGCCCGGCCACCGCGAAGACACACGTCAGCCGCGCGATGATCAAGCTCAGCGTCCGCGACCGCGCCCAGCTCGTCGTCGTCGCCTACCAGACCGGCCTGGTCCGCCCCGGCTGGCTCGGCTAACCCACCGGCCGGGAAGGCACCCACACCAACCCAAGACTGGCGATCATCGGTCACTTTTTCCTTTTCTGTGGATAACCGGTCAGGTGCACGCCGGCGGTCAGGTGACCGCGTTATCCACAGAAAAGGAAAAAGTGACCGATGATCGCGTAAGGGGGGTGGGGGTGGACGTACGTCGCGGGGCGTAGGTGGAGTGACGCCGTGGGGGCGACGCGGGAGACCGGGGTGCTGCGGGACCGTCGGGGTATGAACGAGACAGGGACTGTGGTCGAGGTCAGACGCCTCACCAAGCGCTACGGCAAACACCTCGCGGTGGACGGTGTCGACCTGAGCGTCCGGCGCGGCGAGGTGTACGGCTTCCTCGGCCCGAACGGCGCCGGCAAGACCACCACGCTGCGCATCCTCACCGGCCTGATCACGCCGTCGTCCGGCACCGTCAGCGTGCTCGGCGGGCAGCCGGGCGACTCCGCCGTACTGGCGCGGACCGGGTCACTGATCGAGTCGCCGGCGCTGTACCCGTACCTGTCCGGGCGGGACAACCTGCGCGTGCTGGCCCGGTACGCGAGCGTGCCGAAGGCCCGGGTCGAGGAGGTGCTCGAGCTGGTCGACCTGGCCGACCGGGCCGGCGACCGGTTCTCGACGTACTCGCTCGGGATGAAGCAGCGACTCGGCGTCGCCGCCGCGCTGCTGAAGGACCCGGACCTGGTGATCCTGGACGAGCCGACCAACGGGCTCGACCCGGCCGGGATGCGCGACATGCGCGAGCTCGTCCGGAACCTCGGTACCGATGGCCGCACCGTCGTGCTGTCCAGCCACCTGCTCGGTGAGGTCCAGCAGATCTGCGACCGGGTCGGGATCATCAGCGAGGGCCGGATGGTGGCTGAGCGGACCGTCGGTGAGCTGCGCGGTCAGCACGAGCTGGTGATCGCCGCAGACCCGGTCGACGACGCCCGTCGCAGGCTGGCCGAGCTGGTCGGCGCCGAGGCGGTCCGGACCGAGGACCACATCCTGCGGGTGCAGGTCGAGCCCGAGTCCGTTGCCAAGATCAACAGGATGCTCGTCGAGGCGGGGATCGCGGTGACCGAGCTGCGGACCGCCGAACGCGCCCTGGAGGACGTGTTCTTCGAGCTCACCAGCCGGAGGGAGACGACCGATGTCCGGTAGCTACGTCGCGGAGCTGGTCAAGCTCCGCAAGCGTTCCACCACCTGGGTGCTGTTCGGTACGGCGATGGTGCTGAGCATGACCTTCGGCTACCTGATCCCGTACCTCGGCTACGTCAGCGGGGACGACAACATCCAGACCCAGGGTGTGCCGCGGGCCCAGGTGCTCGCGGACATGCTGCCCGGCGGGGTCGTCGGCAACGCGATCGGCGGCTTCCCCGTGTTCGCCGGTGCGCTCGCATTGGTGCTGGGCGCGCTGGTGGTCGGCAGCGAGTACGGCTGGGGCACGGTCAGGACGGTGCTCACCCAGGGCCCGGACCGGTTCACGGTGCTGGCCGCGCAGCTCGCCGCGCTGGTGAGTGTGCTGGCCGGATGGGTGCTCGGCAACTTCGCCGCCTCCTCGATCGCGAGTGCGGCGATCGCACTGGCGGAGGGACAGTCGATGGCCTGGCCGGGTCCGGTGGATCTGCTGACCGGTGCCGGTGCCGGGCTGCTGGTGCTGACGACGTGGGCGGTGCTGGGCGCCGTCCTCGCACTCGTGCTGCGCGGAGTCGCGCTGCCGATCGGGCTCGGTGTGGTCTGGGTGCTCGGGATCGAGGCGCTGTTCGTCGGTGTCGCCGGCAGCGTGCTGCCCGAGCTGGACGTGGTGACGAACCTGCTGCCGGGCGTGAACGCCGGCGCCCTGGTGTATGCCGCGCTCGGCGACGCCCTCGGCGAGGCACCCCCCGGCGTCACCGACGCGGTCAGCGGCACCCGCGCCCTGGTCACCCTCTTCGGCTACCTACTGGTTGCCGGGGTTCTGGCCGCGACCACCGTACGACGGCGTGACGTCGCCTAACCTGGCAGCGTGAGCATCACCGTGCGCAGGGGCGGTACGAGCTCGAACGGCTGGGCAGTGGCCAGCACTCCGAGCTCGCCGTCGCTGCGGCAGGTGGTGGCGTCGTACGACGGGTATGCGGAGTGGTCCTCGCAGCCGGTGCGGCGACGCGAGATCGCCGTACCCCGGGTCGTGCTGATCATCGGCCTCGGTGGCCCGCTGACCGTCGGCTCGCGGCAGGTGCGGTCGTTCGTGGCCGGGCTCACGCCGGGCGCGACGATGACCGAGTACGACGACCGGCAGCGCGGGATCGAGCTGCGCCTGACACCGCTCGGCGCGTACCGGTTGCTCGGTCTGCCGCTGTCGGAGTTGACCGGCCGGGTGGTCGATCTCGATGCGGTCTGGGGCCGGGATGTGAGCAGGCTGGTGGAACGCCTGGCCGAGGCAGCCGGGTGGTCCGAGCGGTTCGCCGTCCTGGACCGCGAGCTGTCCCGCCGGGCCGCCGATGGTCCGCGGCCCGACCCCGAGCTCGAAGGTGCGTGGCGGCGGCTCGAACGCACCTCCGGTGACGTGCGGATCGCCGACCTCACCGATGACACCGGCTGGAGCCGTCGGCGGCTCGCGGAACGGTTCCGCGCCCAGACCGGGCTGACGGCGAAGGCGCTCGCCCGGCTGCTCCGCTTCGAGCACGCCGTCAGGCTGCTGACCGGCCCCGGTCACCGGTCGCTCGCGTCCGTCGCCCTTACCTGTGGCTACTACGACCAGGCCCATCTCAACCGCGACTTCCGCGAGCTGGCCGGCTGCACCCCGACCGAGTACCTGCGCGTTCGGCGCTCCGACGCGCTGGCGATGGCGTTCGGCACCGCTGAGCCGCGGTAACAATCGTCCAAGACGGTCCCGGGCCGGGGTCCTAGCGTGGTGGTGTCCGCATCCGACCCATCGAGGAGCCATGATGGCCGGCGAACCTGCCTTCTTCGAGATCGGCGTCCCCGACGCCAAGCGTGCCCGCGCGTTCTACACCGGACTGCTGCCCTGGACGTTCCACCCGATGCAGGGCGACCAGGGCTGGCTGGAGACCGCCGGCATCCGCGGCGGCCTGCACGACGAGGATCCCGAGGCCCGGATCGTGGTGTACTTCGCGGTGCCGGACATCGACGCCGCGGTGCGCACCGTCCGCGAGCTCGGCGGCGAGGCCGATGACGCCGGCCCGGACGAGCCCGGCTTCGGCCGCTTCGCCCACTGCCGCGACGACCAGGGCGTGACGTTCGGCCTGCACCAGCCCCCTGCCTGACCCGGGCGGCAACCCGCAAAGGCGGTGACGTTTCCGCGGAAAGGTCAGCAACCTCGCCGAGGTTTCAGCGGCCGCCGCTGACGTCGAGGGTGGTGCCGGTGACATAGGAGGCCTCGGGCGAGGCGAGCCAGACGATGGCCGCGGCGACCTCCTCGGGGGTGCCGGGGCGGCCCAGCGGCGGCGTGCCGGCGAGGCGGTCCAGCCGTCCCGGCTCGTGGATCTCGGTCTCGATCAGGCCCGGCCGGACCCCGACCACCCGGATCCCCTCGGTCGCGACCTCCTTGGCCAGTCCCACGGTGAGCGCGTCCACGGCCGCCTTGCTCGCGGCGTAGTCGACGTACTCCCCCGTGCCACCCAGTACGGCGGCCCGGGACGACACGTTCACGATCACGCCACCTGGGCCACCGGACGCGGTCGACATCCGCCGGACCGCGGCGCCCGCGACCAGGAACGCGCCGGTCACGTTGACCGCCAGCACCCGGGAGACCCGCTCCGCGTCGTAGTCCGCCACCCGGCCGAGCGGCGACACCACCCCCGCATTGTTGACCAGGGCAACGAGCGGCGCGAGCCGCGCGTCCACCTCGGCGAACAGCCGCTCGACCTGCGCCGGGTCCGCGACGTCGGCCTGTACGGCGACCGCGCGGCGACCGGTCGCGGTGCACGACTCCACCACCTGTGCAGCGTCCTCGGCGCGTTCCCGGTAGCTGATCGCTACGTCCCAGCCGGCCCGGGCCAGCCCGACGGCCGTGGCTGCACCGATCCCCCGGCTGCCGCCGGTGACGAGCGCCGTCCTCTCCCTCACCATGGCGGCAACCCTGTCACACCCGGTCCGCGCGGCCGGCCGCTCCCTCCCGGGGCCGGCCACGCGGACGGTGCCACGATGTGGGTCAGGCCTGGCGGCGGAGTGGTCCGTCCCGCCCGACGGTGTCGAACAACGGCCACCGGTGGTCGGCGTACCCCCACGGGCTGACCCGCTCCTCGTAGTGCAGGTGCGGCTCCCCCGACAACCCGAGCGCCTGGCCGGCCTCGACCTGCTCGGCGACCGTGACGCTCACCTCCGACAGGTGCCCGTACAGGTGTCGTACCCCGCTGGTCTGCACCACCACGAACAGCCCGTAGCCGTCGCCTGCCGACACCCGCACGACCTTGCCCGCCATGGTGGACCGCACGGTGGTGCCCGGAGCGGCCCGGTAGTCACGGCCGGTGTGGTACGACGCCTGCCAGTCCTGGCCAGGGATGCCGAACTCGCGGACGACCTCGGCTCCTGGGATCGGCACAACCATCGCTGTCCTCCCGTCCGGCCGCTGACGGGCGACCTGAGGCGATGGTGCCGGGCGATCCTTCAGACAGCCTTAAAGTCGCGTTCGCGGCCGGCCGGGAAGGGTGCCGGCTCGACGCCGAGCTCCTCCATCCGGGACACGTACGCACGGTAGGCACGGCGCGCCTCGCGTGCGCACCGCCGCCGACGAAGGACCGCACCAGCGCGAGGTGAGCGCGCTCGTCATAGACGTCGCGCTGCAAGATCCGTAGCAGGTACCCGGCCGCGCTGTCGTGGTCGCCGGTGGACGCGGCCCGGTCCGCGAGCGCCCGGGCCACCCGGACGTAGCAGACCCGGGCCTCCTCGCGCAGCCCGATCGCCCAGTCGGCGTACACGTCCTCCTCGAGGAAGTCGCCCGCGTACGACGCCTCCGCGGCCCGGAGCAGCATCACGCCGCGGCCGGACCCGGCCCGGTCCAGCCCCGCCTTCGCGTCGGCGAGGAACGACTCGACGTCGACCGACGCCTGCGCACCGTCCAGCCAGACCGTGACCCGGTCGGCGCGGACGAACCTGTCGGCGGCGTACCGCTTCCCCGGGTCCAGCACCGAGCGCACCGTGGACAGCGCCACCGAGAGCCGCGGCGAGGCGACCGACTCGTCCTCGTCCGGCCAGAGCAGGTCGACCAGCTGGGTGCGCGGCACCGGCCGGCAGCGCCGCGCGACCAGGATCTTCAGCAGGTCCCGGGCCTTACGTGAGGGCCAGGCGCCGAGCGGTACCGGCCGGCCCTCGCGCAGCACCCGGAACCCGCCGAGGCACTCGACCTGTACCGGCGGCGCCTCGTCGGTGCTCAGCGCGGCCGCCGCGTACCGGCCCGCACCGGCGTCCAGGAGCCGCTGGTGCGCGCGCAGCGCCAGCTCGCGGCCGTCCTCGCCGGTCGTGGACCGGGCCAGCATCAGCTCCAGCCGGGCCTCGCCGAGCGGGTCGCCGATCTCGCGCCGGATCGCGACCGCCTCGTGCAGCAGCTGCTCAGGATGGCCGTTGCCGTGCGCAACCACTGCCGCCTGCAGCTCCAGTGCCTCGGCCAGCCCGGCGCGGTCCCGGCGGCGCCGGCACAGCGCCGCCGCGTCGTCCGCGGCCGCCATTGCCCGGTCCGGCTCACCGCGCTGCAGGGTCACCCAGCCGAGCGCGAGCAGGGCGCTGGTGTGGCCGAGCACCGGACCGAAGGCGACCGCGCGTTCGGCCAGCTCCAGCGCCTCGTCCGGTTCGTCCTCGACCCGCAGCCGGGCCAGGCCGGCCAGCGACGGCACCAGCGCCTGCAGGTTGCGGTTCTGCTCGGCGATCGAGGCGGCCTCCTCGTAACAGGCCCGCGCCATCGCCCGGTCGCCGCGGTGCCGGTACACGTCGCCGAGCGTGGCGATCGGTTGTGCGAGCAGCCGGGACTCCAGTCGCTGGTACAGCGCCCGGGAGCGGTCCAGCTCGGCTATCGCCTCGTCCAGCCGGCCGAGCCCGAGCAGCGCCTCGCCGCGGTTGTTCATCGCCAGCGCCCGGAACATCGCGAACCCGGCCAGGTCCGCGAGCCGGATCGCCTCGTCGACCTCGGCCACGCCCTCCGCATAGCTCGCCTCGGCGATGTAGCGCGAGCCGTGGTTCACGTGGATCCGGATCTGCTGCATGGTGTCGCCGGCGCGCTTGGCATGGTCGAGCGCGCGCAGGTAGTGTGCGGCGTTCGCGCGCGGGTCGCTGTCCACGGCGGCGAGCATCGCCGTCACCGTGTACGCCACCGCCAGCGCCCGGTCGTCGGCCGATCGCTTCGCCGCCGCGACCGCCGCCGCGACCAGCTCGCGGCACCGGTCGATCTCGCCGCGCAGCCAGTGCGCGCTCGCCCACCAGGCGAGCAGCAACGCCTCCTCGGCCGGCTCCGCGCCGTCAAGCAGCGCGCGCGCGTACGTCGCGAGCGCCTCCTGCAGCTCGCCGCGGACGTACTGGATCAGGCCGAGCCGCCAGGCCACCGCGGGCGCGATCGGCCCGTCGCCGACCAGCCGTTCGAAGCACACCTGCGCGCCGGTCCAGTCGCCGAGCATCTGCCGCGCCTCGCCCTCCAGCTGGTCGAAGCCCGCGTCTCGCAGCTCCGGCGGCAGCGCGCCGACCGCAGCCACCACCTCCTCGGCCTCGCCGCGCGCGACCATCGCCGGCCCGCGACCGCGCAGCAGCCGCACCACCTCGTCGGTCGCACCCGCCTGGCGGAGCAGCCCGAGCGCCTCCTTCTCCTGCTCGTGCCCGGCCAGCCAGCGGGCCGCCCGGGTGACCAGCTCGGCCCGCTCGTCGTCCGGCAGCGGCAGCCGGGCCAGCGCGAAGTCGCGGAGCAGCGGGTGCAGCCGGAACCGCTCGCCGTCGGTGTCCGAGACCAGGAACCCGCGCGCCACCAGCCGATCCAGCGCGGACTCGGCGGCGGGGATATCCAGCTCGGCGGACAGGTCCGCCGACACGTACGGCAGCAGGGCCGCGACGGCCACCAGGCGTCGTACGTCGTCCGGCTCGGAGGCGAACACCTCCTCGGCGAGGTACTCGAACACCGGCCCGCCGGGACGCAGCGCGCGCCGCAGCCGGGCGTCGCGCTCGGCCGGCGGTACCGCGCGCAGCGCCTCACCAGCAAGCCTGGCCGCCGCCGGCCAGCCCTGTACCGCCGAGTGCAGCACAGCCGCCAGACCGTTCTCGTCGGCGCCGAGAACGGTCTGCAGCACCTCGGCCGTCTCCGAACCGGTGAACGCCAGCGTCGAGCCGTCGATCTCGAGCAGCTGGCCGCGCCCGCGCAGCCGCTCGACCCGGAACGGCGCCGGCGTCCGGGAGGCGAGCACCAGGTGCAGTCGCGGCGGCGCGACCCGGACCAGGCCCTCGACCAGCTTGGCCGCCGGGTCGCCGGGCGAGATCTCGTGCAGGTCGTCGAGGACCAGCACCAGGTCGCCGGTCAGGTTCGCCTCCAGTGCGTCCGCGATCGCGGTCGCGTGCGCGAGGGCTCGGATCGGCTGCTCGGCATTGGCGTCCGGGCCACGGGTGCCGGCCGGGACGGCGGCAGCCGGCAGCGCCGGCACCTCGAGCCGGAGCGCCTCGACCAGGCCGCCGACGATCGCCGAGAGCCCGCGGTCGTCGGCGCTGACCGTGTACCAGGCACAGGAGCGGCGCGAGGCCCAGGAGGCGAGCAGGGTGGACTTGCCGAAGCCGGCGTCGGCGATAACGGTGACGAGCCGCCGGGTGACGCCCTCGTCGAGCAGCGCGTCCAGTCGCGGACGGTCGATGGTGTGCGGCCCGATGGCCGGTGCCATCGAGCGACCCGTCGACGTACTCCTCGAACCCATCAAGCCCCTTCCGCCTAGAGCGCGCGACCAGCGTAGACCGCGCGCCTGCCAAGGCGCCCTCGATATGAATAACGGCCGAGACGCCCCGGGGTCACCCGCGTTACCGTGCTCGGCATGAACGAGTTCGAGGCAACGATCCAGGCGGCCGAGAGCGGCGGCGCGTACGTCGCCGTACCGGCCGAGGTGGTCGATGCGCTGGGCGGCGGCGGCCGGATCCCGGTGAGCGCCACCTTCGACGGCATCCCCTACACCGGATCGATCGTCTCGATGGGCGCCGGTCCGTGCCTGGGCGTGCTCAAGTCGATCCGCACGAGTCTCGGAAAGAAGCCCGGCGAGACGGTCCTGGTCACGGTCGAGCGGGACACGGCGGAGCGCACCGTGGAGGTGCCGGACGACTTCGCAGTGGCATTACGGGACGCGGGGGTCCGTGATGCGTTCGACGCACTCAGCTTCAGCCACCGCCGCGAGCACGTGAACGCGATCAACGAGGCGAAACGCCCGGCGACCCGGCAGCGCCGGATCGCCAAGGCGGTGGAGATGATCAGCCGCTGATGTGCGCCGGCGGCCGGGTCAGCTGCACCTGCGTCTCGCCGTCGGTGAAGCCGAGCGCCCGGTACAGCCCGATCGCGTGGTACTCGGGGTCGGCGACGATCACCAGTGTGTGCGCCCCGGCGTCCAGCGCGGCCTGGCCCGCATGGTGCACCAGCGCACCGGCCAGACCCCGGCGGCGCGCGTCCGGGTGCGTCTCGACGTTCTGGTAGCGGCCAAGCCCGTTGCCGTCGGCAACCAGCCCGAGCGCGGACCGGAGCAGGTCGCCGGTGAACGCGCCGTACCAGGTGGCGCTCCCGGTCCCGGCCAGCGCGCGGGCCTCGGCCACCTTGCCCTCCTCGAACTCACGCGTGTAGTGCTCGTTGTCCTGGTGGCTGTCCAGCCGGAGCCGGAGCAGCTGATCCCAGTCGTCGACCTGGTCGAGGACCCGGATCGTGGCGTCGACCGGCCGGGACGGCGGGGTCAGCGCGGTCGCGGTCAGCACCGTGTCCCGGCTGATCTCGAACCCGGCACCGGTCAGCTCGCCCTCGTCGCCCACGCTGCCGTCGGTCGAGTCGATGCCCCAGGCAACATGCTCGGAATCGGGCAGCTCGGCGTCGTACCGCTCCATCCGGGCGGGCAGCTCGCCGCTTCCGACCGGGTCCGAGAACAGTACGAAGTTGCCCCACCAGTACGTCGGGTTGGCGGGCGTCCTGACCACCAGGAAGTCGTCGTGCTCGGTGATCTCACTGCCGCCGAGGACGAGCACCATCAGGTCGGTCCGGTACCCGAGGGATGTGATGTTCACCCGGCCAGCATCCCCACGCTGTCAACCGCTATCGGGCCGGATGACGCGCTGCTCGATCGCGCGGGCGACGGCCGCGGCCCGGGTGTCCACCTCGAGCTTGGTGTAGATGTGCGACAGGTGCGACTTCACCGTCGCCTCGCTGACGAACAGCCGCTTCGCCAGCTCCCGGTTCGACAGCCCGGTGGCGAGCAGGCCGAGGATCTCCACCTCGCGCTCGGTGAGGACCGGCCCCGGCGACGCGGCCCGCTTCACCAGCCGTGCCGCCACGGCCGGCGCCAGCACCACCTCGCCACGGGCGGTGCCGCGGATCGCCCGGAAGAGCTCGTCCGGCGGCGCGTCCTTCAGCAGGTACCCGGACGCGCCGGCGTCGATCGCTCCGAGGATGTCCGCCTCGGTGTCGTACGTCGTCAGCACGAGCACCCGCGGCGGCTCCGGCAGCGCCCGCAGCCGGGCGGTCACCTCGGCCCCACCCGGGCCGGTGCCGAGGTTCAGGTCCATCAGGACGACGTCCGGGCGGACCGCGGCGACGAGCTGTTCCGCACTATGTGCGTCGGACGCCTCGCCGACGACGGTCAGGTCCTCCTGCCCGTCGACCAGTGCCCGCATCCCGGCCCGCACCACCGGGTGGTCGTCCACCAGCGCGACCCGCACGGTCGTCATGGACGCTCCACAGGAACAGACACGGCCAGCGCCGTACCCTCGCCGGGCTCGCTCTCCAGCACCAGGTCACCGCCCAGCGCGCGGACGCGGTCCCGGATCCCTCCGAGTCCCCTGCCCCGATCCGGGTCGGCCGGTCCGGCGGTCTCCGGCAGGCCGCGGCCGTCGTCGCGCACGTCGAGCGTGACCGCGTCCGGCTGGTAGGTCAGCGTGACCACCGCGGTGGTCGCGCCGGCATGCTCGAGCACGTTCGCCAGCGCCCCGCGCGCGGTGCGCAGCAGCGCCGTCTCGATCTCCGGGTCGAGCCGCACCGGCGTGCCGTGCACCTGCACCCGGACGTCGACCGTGCCGTGGCTCCCGAGCCGCTCGCAGGTCTGGCGCAATGCGGCCGACAGCCCGGGCTCGTCCGGGACCCCGGCCAGCTCCGCGGGGGCCAGGTCGCGCACCACCCGTCGTACCTCGTCCAGCCCGTCGCGCGCGGTCGCCGCGGCCTGGGCGGCGTGCTCGCGGGCGGCCTCCGGCCGGGTATGCCACTCGCGCTCGGCGGCCTGCAGCAGCAGGTTGATGCTGGACAGGCCCTGCGCGACGCTGTCGTGGATCTCCCGGGACAGCCGCGCCCGCTCGGCCAGTACGCCGGCCCGGTGCTGCGCGTCGGCCAGGTCGCCCTGCGCCTCGTGCAGGTCGTCCAGCAGCGCCTGCCGGGTGGTGGCGTCGCGCTCCAGCGCCCGGTACGCCCCGACCGCGAGCACCGCGACACAGACCGGGCCGAGCACGATCGTCGGGTCCAGCCGATCGGTCATCCGGGTCCAGGTCACCACAGTCGTGGCGACCATCCCCGCCACCACGGCGCAGGCCGGGCCGAACGGCAGCACGCGCAGGGCGACGAACGACAGCGGGACCGCGCACCAGGCGAACGACGGTGCCAGCAGCACCAGACCGAACCAGCACGCGACCAGCGCCGCCAGCCAGAGCCGCCGTGGCAGCAGCCGGTGCGCGGCATACGTCAGCAGCAGCACGGCCGCGCCGGACAGTACCCAGGGCGCGCGGTCGCCGAGCCCGTGCCCGGACAAGTACCGCACCGCGGATGCGACCACCAGCACCACGAACGCGGCGTGCAGCGCTGTCTCCAGCCCGTTCGCGCGGCCGAGGATGCCGGCGGCCCGGGCCGGAGTACTCGGCGGAGGTGTCGCGGTGGTCATGTCGAGGCCGATCGTAGGCCCGCCGGCCGCTGGTCCGAATCATCCGATCGGCTATCCGATCGTCCCCGAACGCCCGAGGCGCCGGCGCCGCCGCGGCCGCACGCTGGAGGTACCGACGTTCCACGACCCGATGTGAGGCCCTCATGCAGACCCGTTCGCTCACCGCGCTGGCCCTGTCCGCCGCCGTGCTGGCCGGAGCCGCCACGCTGCCCGCCACGCTGGCCGCCGCGGCCGGCAGCCGGCCGGCCGTCTACCAGTTGCCCGGCGACCCGGTGCTCGACGGTGCCGGCGGGTCGAAGTTCGAGGGCATCGGGTACGACGCGCGCACCCAGCGGTTCTACGTCTCGGAGACGACCGGCGGCGAGATCCACCGCGGCCACCTGCAGTCGGGTACCGCGGCCGAGTGGCTGCGCGGCGACGGCACCGACGACCGCTGGACCGCGCGCGGCGTCACGGTCGACTCCCAGGGCCGGGTGTACGTCGCGGGCGGGCCGAACGGGATCGACCACCCCGGTGCCCCCGATCTGTGGGTGTACGACCGTACCGGTCGGCTTCTCGCCGCGCTCCGCACCGGGGTGGCGAACGCCTTCGTGAACGACGTGGCGGTCGGCCCGGACGGCGCGGCGTACTTCACGAACTCGAACGCGCCGCAGGTGTTCCGGGTCGCCGAGCGGCACGGGCACTGGTCGGTGCGGACCTGGGCGGACGCCACCGGCACGATCCCGGTCCGGACCGGCTTCAACCTCGGCGGCATCGTGGTCGCACCCGACCGGCAGTCCCTGGTTGTCGCGCAGGGCAACGTGGGCCGGCTGTGGCGGTTCGACCTGCGCAGCGGCGGCGCGTCCCCGGTCGACACCGGGTCCGCGAACCTGGTCAACGCCGACGGCCTGGTGCTGCGCGGCGACCAGCTATGGGTGGTGCGGAACTTCTCCCGGGTGCTGAGCACGCTGCGGATCTCGGCTGACGCCCGGGCCGCGACCCTCACGTCCGAGCAGCCCACCGACCCGGACCGGCTCTTCACCACCGCCAAGCTCGCGCAGGACCGGCTGCTGCTGGTCGACAGCAAGTTCGACGAGCCCGTCGGCCTGCCGCCGTACGAGGTCGTCGCCCTCACCCCGCTCCGCCGATGACCAGACTCCGTACGGCGGCCGCCGTAGCCCTGACGCTGGTCGCCGGGGTGGCATACGCGGCCGGCACCGGATCCGCACCCCCGGCCACGACCCCGGCCACGACCCCGGCCACAAGGCAGCCCACAACGCCGGCCACAACCCCGAGGACCTCGCCAGTGCCGACCGCCGACTCGTTGGACGCGCAGCTGATCGCGGCCGCGTGGAAGAACGACCTGGCCGCCGCCCGCCGGCTGGTCGCCGCCGGCGCCGACGTGAACGCGGTCGACGACACCGTGCAGAGCGCGTTCCTGATCGCCGCCAGCGAGGGCCATCTGGATCTCCTCGAGCTGACCCTGCGGCACGGCGCGAACGTCCGCAGCCTGGACAGCTATCGCGGCACGGCCCTGATCCGCGCCGCCGAACGCGGCCACGCCGCCGTGGTCGGCCGCCTGCTCCGTTCCGGCGTCGCCGTCGACCACGTGAACCGGCTCGGCTGGACCGCCCTGCACGAGGCGGTCCTGCTCGGCGACGGCAGCCCCCGGTACGTCGACACCGTGCGCCTGCTGGTCGCCGCCGGGGCGGACCGGCACCGCCCGGCAGAGCGCGACGGAAACACCCCGCTGAGAGGTGCCCGACATCTCGGGCACGTCGCAGTGGCCGCGGTTCTGGAGGTCGAACCCCCGCGCCGTGAGAGCGCTCCGGCCAGCCTGCTCGCGGCGGCGACCCGGGGTGACGCGGACCGGGTCGCGGCCGCGCTGGCGGCAGGTGCGCCGCTGGAGAGCCGGGACGAGCACCACCGGACGGCGTTGCTGCTGGCGTCGCTGCACGACCGGGTCGACGCGGCGCGGCTGCTGGTCGGGCTCGGCGCCGACCCGGATGCACAGGACGATCGGCGCGACTCGGCCTGGCTGGTGACCGGCGTGACCGGCAGTGTGGCGATGCTCGAGACGCTGCTGCCGGCGCAGCCGGACCTGGCCCTGCGGAACCGGTTCGGCGGGATCTCGGTGATCCCGGCGAGCGAGCGCGGGCACGTGGACTACGTACGCCGGGTAGTGCGGACCGGGATCGACGTGAACCACGTGAACGACCTCGGCTGGACCGCGCTGCTGGAGGCCGTGATCCTCGGCAAGGGCACCGACCAGTGGCAGCAGATCGTGCGCATCCTGCTCGCGGCGGGCGCGGATCCGTCGCTGCCGGACCGCGACGGTGTCACGCCGCTACGGCATGCCACCACCCGCGGGTACGACGAGATCGCCGCGATCCTGCGAGCGGCCGGCGCCCGCTAGGGCCGCCGGTGCAGCACCAAAGGCAGTACGGCGGAGGCCCCCGCGTCCCGCAGATGCGCGGCCGCGACCGTCACGGGCCACAGCGACGACGTGGCGTCGACGACCAGCAGCACGGTCCGGCCGGCGACGTCCGCCGCGCCGACCTGGATCGCCGACCGCCAGGCCGCCGCCTCGTCTGCCGACGACAGCGAGGACACGTCCCGGGGCGGCTCGTCCAAGGTCAGGTCCGCGCGTTCCAGCCGGCCCACGCCGGCCAGGTGGTCGGCCACGCTCGCGGTGAGGACCGGGTACCCGGCCGCGGGCAGCGCCACCACCACGTCCGGCCGCGAGCTCCAGGTGGCCCGCCACTTCGTCAGCGTCTGCACGCTCCCGGTCAGCAGCTCCTCGGGCGCAGCCGCGTCGGCGGCGAACGCCGTGCGGACCACCTCGCGCCACTCCGGCGCGTCGGCATACACGACGGCGCGGCCCGGCACGGCCATCAGCCCCGGCGGGATCCTGCCGCGGCTGCCGAACGCGCCGCCCGGCCACATCTTGCGCGGCTCGAGCACGTGGGTCTCCCCGCGCAACAGCAGCGACACCGCGCGCACGGTGTCCGGTGACGGCGCGGCGGCCATCCCGTCCGGCAGCACGCCGAGGCAGACCGAGCAACGGCCGCACGGCTCCGCCGACGGGTCGTCCAGCGACTCCTGCAGTAACTGCATCAGGCAGCCGCTCCCCCGGGTGTACGCGCGCATGATGTCCGCCTCGCGGCGCCGGGTCGCGATGATGCCGTCGTAGTGCGGCCCGTCGTACGCCCACTCCTGACCGGTCCGCACCCAGCCGCCGTCCACCCGGTCGACCGCGCCGTCGACGGCGAGCTGCTTGAGCATCAGCTCGACCCGGCCGCGGCGTAGACCGGTCTCGGCCTCCAGCGCCGGCACGCTCGCGGGGTCCGACCCGTACGTCTCCAAACCGCTGAGCAGCCGCTTCATCTGGTCCGGATCCGGGATGGTCGCCGTGGCGAAGTAGTCCCAGACCCCGGCGTCCGCGTCCGACGGCAGCAGCACCACCGACGCGTGGTCGATGCCCCGGCCGGCCCGGCCGACCTGCTGGTAGTACGACACCGGCGAGGGCGGCGAGCCGACATGGACGACGAAGCCGAGGTCGGGCTTGTCGTACCCCATCCCGAGCGCCGACGTGGCGACCAGCGCCTTCAGCTCGTTGCCGCGCAGCGCGTCCTCGAGCCGCTCCCGCTCGGCGCCGTCCAGGCCACCCGTATACGCCGCGACCGGCACCGTGTCGCCGTGCACCTGCCGGACCGCGGACGCCAGCCGCTCCGCGTCCGACACGGTCAGCGTGTAGACGATGCCGGACCCGGGCAACGACGGCAGCTGCTCGACCACCCAGGCGAACCGGTCCAGCGGCGACAGCGGGTCTAGCACGGTGAGCTGCAGGCTGCGACGGGCGAGCGGTCCGCGCAGCACCACCGTCGCTGTGACGTCATGGCCGAGCTGGTGCGCGACGTCCTCGGTGACCCGGGCGTTCGCGGTCGCGGTGGTGGCCAGCACCGGCGTGTCCGGGTTGAGCCGCTGCAGCACGTCGGACACGCGGCGGTAGTCCGGCCGGAAGTCGTGCCCCCAGTCCGAGACCGCGTGCGCCTCGTCGATCACCAGCAGCCCGATCCGGCCCGCCAGCCCGTCCAGCACCCGGCGGCCGAAGCCCGGGTTCGCAAGCCGCTCCGGCGAGACCAGCAGCACGTCGATCTCACCGTCGTACAGCTGCCGCTCGATCCGCGACCAGGCGTCGACGTTGGAGGAGTTCAGCGTCGCGGCACGCAGCCCGGCGCGGGCCGCGGCGGCGACCTGGTCGCGCATCAGCGACAGCAGCGGCGAGACGACCAGCGTCGGCCCGGCACTCTCCTGCCGGCGGATCGCGGTCGCGGCCCAGTACACCGCGGACTTGCCCCAGCCGGTGGCCTGTACGACGAGCACGCGCGCGGCCGGCTCGGTCAGCGCGGCCACCGCGACGATCTGGTCGTCGCGCAGCGCCGCGTCCGGTCCGGCGATCGCGGTGATCACTCCAGCGGCGGTCCGGGCGCGTTCCTCAGTCAGCTGTGCAGGCATGCCCCCGACGCTAGACCACCGCGACGACAGGCTCTGCGGGGCGTTTGGCGATCAGGTAGGACATCAGGGCGGCGAAAGCGCACAGCGCACCCGCGGCGTACCAGGCGAGGTCGTAGGTGCCCTGCACGTCCCGGATCCGGCCAGCGCCGACCGCGGCCAGCGCGGCACCGATCTGGTGCGAGGCGAACACCCAGCCGAACACGATCGGCCCGTCGGTGCCGAACCACTCCCGGCACAGCGCCACCGTCGGCGGCACCGTCGCGATCCAGTCCAGGCCGTAGAAGATGATGAACACCCACATGCTCGGCTCGACGCCGGGCGAGAACAGCGACGGCAGCACCAGCAGCGAGGCTCCGCGCAGCGTGTAGTACCCGACCAGCAGCACCCGCGGGTCCCAGCGGTCGGTCAGCCAGCCGGACGCGATGGTGCCGGCGATGTCGAACAGGCCCACCAGCGCGAGCAGCGACGCGGCGGTGGTGTGCGGCATCCCGTGGTCGTGCGCAGCGCTGACGAAGTGCGTGCCGACCAGCCCGTTCGTGGACATGCCGCAGATCGCGAACCCGCCCGCGAGCAGCCAGAACGTCCGCTGCCGCATCGCCGACCGCAGCACAGTGACCGCACGCATGGCGCCGCCGCTCACCGCGACCCGCTGCCCGGCGGTGCTGCCGCGCGGCGCGCCGTACGCCGTCGTACCCACGTCGCTCGGGTAGTCCCGCATGAACAGCAGCACCAGCGGTACGACGGCCAGCGCGGCTCCCGCCACCACCATCGCCGGCGTGCGCCAGCCGTACTCGGTCGCCAGCGCGGCGACCAGCGGCAGGAACACCAGCTGGCCGGTCGCGCCGGCGGCGGTCAGGATGCCGGTGACCAGGCCGCGGTGCTTGACGAACCAGCGTCCGGTGACGGTGGCAACGAACGTCATCGCCATCGAGCCGACACCGATTCCGACCAGCAGACCCCAGCACACGACCAGCTGCCAGGCGCTGGTCATGAACACGGTCAACCCGCTGCCCGCGGCCACCAGCAGCAGCGCGCCCGCCACCACGACCCGGATGCCCAGCTTGTCCATCAGCGCGGCGGCGAACGGCGAGATCAGCCCGTACAGCAGCAGGTTGAGCGACACCGCCGCGCCTATCGTCGCGTGCGACCAGCCGAACTCGGCGTGCAGCGGGTCGAGCAGCACGCTCGGCACGGACCGGAACCCGGCGGCCCCGATCAAGGTCACGAACGAGACCCCGGCGATCAGCCAGGCGCGGTGCGGCAGCCGCGTGCGAGCGGCCGGCGGGGTCTGCAGGAGCTCCTGGGTCACCTCTTGAGGTTCGCCCATCAGGCACGACACGACGAGTGGCCGGACCGCCAACATGTGTCAAGATATGGCCATGCCCTCGAGAAGCAGGCCGAGAAGCAGGCCGAGAAGCAGGCACAGCCCTCACCGGGTCGCCGTACTCGCCCTCGAACCCGTGGTCGGATATGACCTGGTCATCCCGTCGGCCGTGCTCGGCGCCGCCGGTCACGGCGACGGCCACCCGCTGTACGAGGTGCGCGTGTGCGGCCTGGACCGCGCCCCGGTCCGATCGCTCGGCGGCTACGCGATCGTGCCCGACCACGGCCCGGAGGCACTGGCGTGGGCGGACACCGTGATCGTGCCCGGCACCCGGATCGACGGGCCGCGATACGAGGGCACGCTGCCGGACGACCTGGCCGCGGCGCTGGCCACGATCCGGCCGGGCACGCGGATCATGTCGATCTGCACCGGCGCGTTCGTGCTCGGCGCGGCCGGGCTGCTGGACGACCGGCCGGCTACCACGCACTGGGCGATGGCTGACGACTTCCGCGCGCTGTACCCGGACGTGAAGCTGGACGAGAACCTGCTGTTCGTCGACGACGGCGACCGGCTCACCTCGGCGGGCCTGTCCGCGGGCGTCGACCTGTGCCTGCACGTGATCCGGACCGACCACGGCAGCGAGGTGGCCAACCGCGCCGCCCGGTACTGCGTCGTCCCGCCCTGGCGCGAGGGCGGCCAGTCCCAGTTCATCGACCGGCACGTGCCGGAGGCCGGTACCGCGAGCACCGCCACGACCCGGGCCTGGGTCCTGCAGCACCTGGACCGCGAGCTCGACCTGGCCAGAATGGCCGCGCACGCGCGGATGAGCGTGCGGACGTTCAGTCGCCGTTTCAAGGCCGAGACCGGGCTGTCCCCCGGGATCTGGCTGCAGCGCCAGCGGCTGGAGCGCGCACGGCACCTGCTGGAGACCACGGACCTGCCGGTGGACCGGATCGCCACCGCGGCCGGCCTGGGTACGGCGGCTTCGCTGCGCCATCACATGCGCACCGCGCTCGGCGTCGCGCCACTGGCGTACCGCAAGACGTTCAGGGCCTCCTGACAAGCAACCGGCTCGTCTGATGAAAGGTTGCCGATGACAATCACCTTCCCCGCCGGGTTCCTGTTCGGGACGGCGACTGCCAGCTACCAGATCGAGGGCGCGGCCGTCGAGGACGGCCGTACCGCGTCGATCTGGGACACGTTCTCGCACACCCCGGGAAAGGTGCTCAACGGTGACACCGGCGATGTCGCCACCGACCATTACCACCGGTGGCGCGAGGACGTGGCGATCCTGCGCGATCTCGGCGTCGACGCGTACCGGTTCTCGGTGGCCTGGCCGCGGGTCCAGCCGGGCGGATCGGGCGCGTTCAACCCCGCCGGTCTCGACTTCTACTCGCGGCTGGTCGACGAGCTGCGCGCTCACGAGATCAAGCCGGTGGTCACGCTGTACCACTGGGACCTACCGCAGGAGCTGGAGGACCTGGGCGGCTGGGCGCATCGCGGGACGGTCGAGGCGTTCGCGTCGTACGCCGCGAAGCTCGCCGAGGTGCTCGGCGATCGGGTGCACCTCTGGACCACGCTGAACGAGCCGTGGTGTTCGGCGTACCTCGGTTACGCCTCCGGCGTACACGCGCCCGGCCGGCACGAACCGGCCGCCGCGCTGGCCGCGGTGCATCACTTGAACCTGGCGCACGGGCTCGGCGTGCAGGCGATCCGCGGCCTGCTCGGCGCGTCGGCGCCGTGCTCGGTGACGCTGAACCTGCACGTGTTCCGGCCGGACGACCCCGACTCCGCCGAGGACGCCGACCTGGTCCGCCGGCTGGACGGGATCGCGAACCGGACGTTCCTCACGCCGATGCTGGACGGCGGCTACCCGGACGACCTGATCCGGGACACGGTGGCCGTCACCGACTGGGGCTTCGTCGCCGACGGGGACGCGGCGGCGATCCGGCAGCCGCTGGACGCGCTCGGCGTGAACTACTACACGACCAGCACGGTGCGCGCCTGGGACGGCAGCACCGAGCGCGGTGCGGACGACGGCCACGCGCCGTCCGAGCACTCCCCCTGGGTCGGGATCAACGACATCGACTTCGTCACCGTGCCGGGCGCCCGGACCGCGATGGGTTGGCTGGTCGAGCCGGCCGGGCTGACCGATCTGCTGGTCGACCTGCACGGTCGCTATCCGGACCTGCCGCTGCTGGTGACCGAGAACGGTGCGGCGTACCCGGACACCGTCTCGCCGGACGGCGCCGTGCATGACGCCGACCGGGTCGCGTACGTCCGGGACCACCTCGCCGCGGTGCGGGCCGCGATCGACGGCGGCGCCGACGTGCGCGGGTACTTCCTGTGGTCGCTGCTGGACAACTTCGAGTGGGCCTGGGGGTATGACCGCCGCTTCGGCATCGTCCGCGTCGACTACGACACCCTCGAACGCACCATGAAGGACTCGGCGCTGTACTACCGCGACGTGATCCGCGCCCAGCCCTGACCTTCAGCTGGTGAGGCGGTTGGCTTGGGTGAGGAGGTACTGGCGTTCGGGGAGGCTGAGGGTGCGGCGGGCGGCGGTGCGGTAGTGCTCGACGGCGGCGGCGCGGTCGCCGGCCAGCTCGAGCAGATGCGCGCGGGCGGTGTCGAGCCGGTGGTTGCCCTTGAGGCGCTGGTCGTCGTCGAGCCGGTCGAGCTCCTTCAGACCGGCCCGCGGGCCGAGGATGCGGGCGAGCGCGACGGCGCGGTTGAGCTTCACCATCGGGTTGTCGCCGAGCTTGAGCAGCAGGTCGTACAACGCGAGGATCTGCCGCCAGTCGGTGTCCGCCGCGCGGGCGGCCTCGTCGTGTACGGCGGCGATCGCTGCCTGCAGCTGGTACGGACCGAGCGGCGCCCGCGACATCGCGGCGGTGACGAGCGCCGTCCCCTCGGCGATCGCGGTCTGGTCCCACAACGCCCGGTCCTGCTCGTCGAGCGGCACCAGCTCGCCAGCCGCCGTCGTACGGGCTCGACGACGCGCATCGGTGAGGAGCATCAACGCGAGCAGTCCGGCCACCTCGCCGTCGTCGGGCAGTAGCCGGTACAGCAGCCGGGTCAGCCGTATCGCCTCGGCGCTCAGCTCCACCCGGATCGACTGCGCGCCGGACGTCGCGGTGTAGCCCTCGTTGAACACCAGGTACAGCACCTGCAGGACCGCGGCCAGCCGTACCGCCCGCTGGTCCGGGGGCGGCATCGAGAACTGAGCGCCGGCCGCCTTCACGGTCTGCTTGGCCCGGGTGATCCGCTTGCCCATCGTCGCCTCCGGCACCAGGAAGGCCCGGGCGATCTCGTCGGTGGTCAGGCCACCGACGGCCCGCAGCGTCAGGGCGACCTGGGACGGCGGCGACAGCGTCGGGTGGCAGCAGAGGAACAGCAGCACCAGGCTGTCGTCGGTCGAGCCGCCCTCTTCGATGGCGGGCTCCTGGCCGACCGCCTCCTCGCGGCGACGCCGGGCCAGTTCGCTGCGCACCTGGTCGGTGTACTTGTTCGACGCGACCCGGATCAGCCAGGACCGCGGGTTGTCCGGCACACCGTCGACCGGCCACTGCTGCGCGGCCGCCAGCAGCGCCTCCTGGACGGCGTCCTCGCAGGTGTCGAAGTGACCATGGTGCCGGACCAGCGCGCCGAGGGCCTGCGGCGCGAGCTCGCGCAGCAGGTCCTCGATGCGAGCCGCCGTCACGGCGTGGTCAGCTCCCCGCCCGCGCCGTCCGGCAGCGGCCGCACCTCGACCGTGTCGCCGACCGCCGCCACCACCCGGCCGGCGATCTCCAGGGCTCGGGCCTCGTTCTCGACGTCAACGATGCTGAAGCTGACCAGTACCTCCTTGGTCTCGGCGTACGGCCCGTCGGACGTGACGACCGCGTCGCCCTGCTTGCGCAGCGTCTTCGTGAACGACGGCAACGCCAGCCCTTCGCTGCCCACCGCCTCGCCGGACTCGGTCAGCTCCTTGCCCAGCTGCTCGTAGAAGTCGCAGGCCGCCTGGAACTCCTCGGGGCTGAAGTTGCCGGTCTCCCAGGCGACCGCGTTCGTGTAGGCCAGCAGGATGTACTTCATCGCGTCTCTCCCTCGCGGCGCGGTGCCCGAGATGTCGGGCACCTCTCGGGACTATGTCGGATCTGCGGTCTCGGGTTCGGACATCGGTACGGAAATCCTCTCGCATGTCCCACCCGGCGGCCCGGCTCCGACGTACTCCCAACGGTCACCACCCACCGGAGAGAGGACACGATGATGACCAGACGGATCACCCGGGCCGCGACCGCCGTACTGGCTCTGCTGCTCGGCGTACTGCAGCTGACACCCGCCACGGCCGGGTCTGAGGGACGCCGGACCTACACCGGCATGATCGACGGCGCGGTGTACAAGGTCGAGATGCCGGTGCGCTGGAACGGCACGCTGGTGCTGTACAGCCACCCGTACTACACCGCGGAGATGGGCGAGTTCCCGATCGGGCACGCCGGCCGCCCGGAGACCGCGGCCTGGCTGCTCGAGCACGGGTACGCACTCGCCGCCTCCGACTTCACCGGCCGCAACGGGTTCGCGGTCGAGACCGCGCTGACCGACCAGATCCGGCTGCTGGACTGGTTCGAGACGCACGTCGGCCGGCCGCGCCGTACCGTGGCCACCGGCTCGTCGATGGGTGCCGCGATCGCGCTGATGCTCGCCGAGCAGAACCCGGACCGGTTCGACGGCGCGCTCGCGATGTGCGGCCCGCTGGATCTGTACGCGCAGTGGAACCTGTCGCTGGACGTGAACTTCGCGATCGCCACGCTGCTCGCTCCCGGCGAGGACATCGACCTGGTCCGCGCGGAGGACCCGGCGGCGAGCGTCGCTGCGCTACAGCAGGCCGTCGGCCGGGCGATGCAGACATCGCAGGGCCGGGCCCGGCTGGCGCTGGCCAACGCGTTCGCGAACGTGCCCGCCTGGAACTCCGCGCACGAGCCGGAACCGACGGACCTGGTGGAGCGGATCCAGCAGCTGGCAGTGATCGACCAGTTCGTGCTGATCGGCACGTTCGGACCGGCCGGGCAGGCGGAGCTCGCGCGCCGCGCCGGCGGCAACCCGTCGTACAACACCGGCGTCGACTACGCCCGCCAGCTCGCTCGATCCGCGCGCAAGGACCTCGTGTACGACGCGTACGCCGCCGCCGGCCTGGATGTGCGGCGAGACCTGGCGGCACTGGCCAGGGCGCCGCGGATCGCGTCCGACCCGGTCGCGGCGCGATACATGCAGCGGCTCGGGGTGCCGCGCGGCACGACCCCGTCGCCGGTGCTGACGCTGCACAACACCGGGGACGCGGCTGTCGCGGACCACGAGCGCTGGTTCGCCGGTCAGGTCCGCGCCGTGGGTGACCCACGCCGGCTGCGGCAGCTGTTCTCGGACCGCGCGTCGCACTGCGCGTTCAGCGCCGCGGAGGAGATCGTCGCGTTCCAGGCGCTGGTCGAGCGGATCGGCGCCGGCCGCTGGACGGACACCTCGCCGGGCCGGATGAACGCCGCGGCCGGACGGTTCGGTGACGAGTACCAGAAGGTGTTCGACCTCGCCGCCGGCGACGCGGTCCGGCCGCCGTCCTTCATCCGGTTCACTCCCCCGCGCCTGCTCCGCCCGAGCCGGTGACTCGCCCGACCTGGCAGCCGATGTTACGGACGAGTAATGTCTCGTGGCCATGGGGTTCGGAGGCGAGCTGAGGGGTCCCGCGCGGCGTGCCCTGGCGAACCTGTCCAGCGGCCACGCCCGCGCGGAGCTGGCCCGCGTCCCGGCTGCCCTGCTGCACTCGGGTGTGTGGCGATCGGCCCGGCCGACGCATCTCCTCCCGGTCGAGCGGGCCGTGCGCAGGTGGGGCTCGTCGGTCGCCACGCTCGGCGCCGTGGCCGCGATCCGGTTCGGCGACGACATCGCCGTGTACGACGATCGCGGTGCGCTGACCTACCGCGAGCTCGACCGGCGTTGTGCCGCACAGGCCGCGGGGCTGCATGCCGATCTAGGCATGGGCCCGGGCAGCAGTGTCGCGGTGCTGTGCCGGAACCACCGCGGCTTCCTCGAGGCGACACTGGCCGCGTCCAGGCTGGGCGCGGACGTATTGTTCCTGAACACCGAGTTCGCCGCACCGCAGCTCGCCGCCGTACTCGAGGCCCATGCGCCGGGCCTCGTCGTACTGGACGACGAGTTCACCGCCGTCCTGGACGCAACGGGCTGCGACGTGCCGTCCGTGCTCGCCTGGCACGAGACCACCGCCGCGCACCTCGACCTGGAGCGGCTGGCCGAGTCGACCGCCCCGGCGCCGCCGACGCCGGCAACCCCCGGGCGGCTGGTGATCCTCACGTCCGGTACGACGGGTACGCCGAAGGCCGCCCCGCGAGCACCGTCCGCGCTGGCCCTCAGCGGTCTCACCGTCACCGCGCTGAGCCGCTTCGGGCTCCGGTCCGGCGAGCCGATGCTGCTGTGCCCGCCGCTGTTCCACGGTCTCGGCCTGCTGCACTCGATGCTCGCCCTGTTCCTCGGGTGCCCGCTGGTGCTGTCGCGCCGGTTCGATCCCGCCGACGCGCTGCGACTCGTCGAGAAACGCCGTGCCGGCGCGATGCTCGCCGTACCGGTGATGCTGCGCCGGACGCTCGACGGCGCGCCCGATCCCGCCGACACGTCATCGCTGCGCACCGTGATCTCGGGGGCGTCGTCGCTCGACCCCGCGCTCGCCACCCGGTTCATGGACCGCTTCGGCGACATCCTGTGCGACACCTACGGCTCCAGCGAGATCGGCATCGCCAGCATCGCCACCGCCGCGGACCTCCGTTCCGCGCCCGGCACCGTCGGCCGTCCGTGCCTCGGCAGCACGGTGCGCATCCTCGACCGCGACGACCGCCCGGTCGGACCGGACACCGTCGGCCGCGTCTTCGCGGGCGGTGGTCTCGTCTTCGGCGGGTATGCCGGAGGCGGCACGAGGGAGGTCGTCGACGGCCTGATGAGCACCGGCGATCTCGGGCACCTGGACGCCGACGGCCGGCTGTACATCGACGGCCGGGAGGACGACATGATCGTGTGCGGTGGCGAGAACGTGTACCCGCAGGAGGTCGAGGTGGTGCTGGGCTCGCACCCGGCCGTCGCCGAGGTGGCCGTTGTCGGCGTCGACGATCCCGAGTTCGGCGAGCGCCTGGTCGCCTACGTCGTCCTTTCCGAGCATGCCGAGGCGGACGCGGAGGCGATGCAGGACCACGTCCGGCAGAACCTCGCGCGCTACAAAGTGCCACGTGAGATCCACCTAGTCGGCTCGCTTCCCCGCAACGCGACCGGCAAGGTCCTGCGCAACCAGCTCGGCTGACCGGGCGGGCTACGCCGACCGTCGTCTCGGCCCGGCCCGCTTCCGTCGCGGATCAGGTACCTGCTGGCCTGCCATCTCGAGCGCCAGCCGATCGAACGGCCCGCTGTAGTCCCAGATGAACGGCGTCGGCGCGAACCACGGCAAGACCGGCTCGCGCCCGAGCACGGACCGGATGTACTCCCTGTTCGGGTGCGGCGGCAACCAGTTGTGCGGTCCCTCGCCGTACCACCCTTGGTACCGCTCGGCGTCTCGCGCGTCCCGGTTCAGCCGATAGGTGTGCGCCGTCAGCGGGTTCGGTCTGTACTCGAAGCGGCGTCGCCAGGTCAGCTCCGCCGGACTGAGCTCCCGCACATCCAGATGCGGCGGAAACCTGCGCCCATGCCTGTCCCGGCGGTCGTCGACCATCAGCTGGTCGACCGGCTCACCCTTGCGGTTCACGATCACGATCCGGTACCCGGCCGTGTTCAGCAACTGCTGCGCGACGTGCAGACTCGTCGCCCGCAGCCCGGTCTCCGCATCGGCGATCACCGACTTCGGCACCCCCGACCACCGAGCCAGCTCCCGCTGCGACATGTCCGCGTCACGACGCGCCTGCCGCAAGAGCACGCCGAACCACGCAATCCGATCGTTCACACCCAACAACCTGTCGCGACAGGCCGGCCCCACAGACGCAATCTCCATCCTGTGCACAACCCACGCCGACCCTCCCCCTGTGGACAAATTCCGGCCCCCGCCGTCCCCGCCAGGGAGTACTGCTCCGGCCCCTGCGAGTTGCCCGAGATGTCGGGCACCTCGCACGGGCGGGGTAGAACGGAGGCATGGTGCGGACGCGGGTGGTGGCGCACGGCCGGG
>Ga0075419_10000153_pt1 | contig 38797 bp, 30 predicted proteins | sample SoiMetdeltSBSDD3_FD_76900 | JGI IMG/M metagenome (GOLD analysis project Ga0075419, IMG submission 76900) | Bulk soil microbial communities from a Populus tree surrounding site in Tennessee, USA - Soil MetaG P. deltoides SBSDD3 | ecosystem: Environmental > Terrestrial > Soil > Tree plantation... | reverse complement strand
TCGAGGCGGCTGCCGCAACCGCGGCTTGGTCGATCTGATCGGGCTTCAGCGGTCCGCCGGCGGCATGACCACGGCGCCGGGTGCGCTGCTCGACCTTGTTCGCGACGATGCTCAGCAGCGAGTTGATCACGATGAAGATGGCGGCGACCACGATGAAGGCGGGGATCAGGTTCGCCTTGTAGTTGCCGATCTGCTCAGCCTTACGGAGCAGTTCCTCGTACGTGATGATGTAGCCGAGTGCGGAGTCCTTCAGGATCACGACCAACTGGCTCACGATGGCCGGAAGCATCGCCGTGACTGCCTGCGGCAACAGCACCGACCGCATCGTCTGACCCTGCGTCAGGCCGACGGCCAGCGCGGCCTCACTCTGCCCCTTGGGCAGCGAGTGCACGCCCGACCTGACCAGTTCCGCGACGACTGCGCCGTTGTAGAGGGTGAGACCGGTGACCACGCCGGCGAGCGCGAGCCGGTCCGACGGCACCAGGTCGTACTCGGCGTAGAGCTTGTAGGCGAACAGCATCATGAGCAGCACCGGCACGGCGCGGAAGAACTCGACGAGCACGTTGGACGGCCAGCGGATCCACGCGGCGTGCGACAGCCGGCCGACGCCGAGCAGGGCGCCCAGCGTGAGCGCGAGGACAACCGAGATGGCCGCGGCGGTGATGGTTCCGATCAGGCCGGGGATCAGGTACTCGGTCCAGATCTCGCCGGTCAGGAACGGCTTCCACTTCGCAGCTGTCAGCTGGCCCTTCTCGTTCAGCTTGTCCAGCACGAACCAGATGACGACTGCCAGCACGACGACACTGACGAGGCCCATGATCCGGTACAGCCGGCGCGACCGCGGGCCCGGAGCGTCGAACAGGACAGTCACTTCGGAGCTCATCGCTTCACCACCAGCCGCTTGGACAGTGCGGTGAACAACATGCCGGTGGGCAGGGTGAGGATCACGAACCCGACGGCGAACATGCCGAAGATCACGAAGAGCACGTCGGGCCGCTCGTCCATCATCTCCTTCATCAGCAGCGACGCCTCGCTCACACCGATGACCGAGGCCACGGTCGAGTTCTTGGTCAGCGCGATCAGTACGTTGCCGAGCGGCGCGATGGCCCCGCGGAACGCCTGCGGCAGCACGATGTAGGTCAGCGTCTTGACGAACGGCAGGCCGATCGCCCTGGCCGCCTCCGCCTGGCCGACCGGGACCGTGTTCACGCCGCTGCGCAAGGCCTCCGCCACGAAGGACGCGGTGTAGATCGAAAGACCCAGCACCGCGAGCCGGAAGTTGTTCGTGGTGATGAACGTGTTCGAGTTCTTGTCGGCCAGAACCACGCCGAGCTGGATGAACAAGCCGAGGTTGCAGAATACGATCAGCAAGGTCAGCGGTGTGTTCCGCACCAGCGTGACGTACGCCGCGCCGATCGTCCGGAGCGTAGCCACCGGTGACACCCGCATGATGGCGACGGTGGTGCCGATGATCAGGGCTCCGACAGCGGACAGCAAGGTGAGGTAGATGGTCGTCCTGAACGCGGCGAAGAAGTCATAGTCGCGTAGCAGGTCGGGGATCTGGTCCATGCATGCTCCTGCCGGGATGTGACGGAACGGCGCTGTGGGGAGGAGCCGGCGCCCCTCCCCACAGTCACGCGGATGTCAGGCGCAGGCGTCCGGCTTCGGCGGGTTCTTGTCCGCTGCCGGCTTGAAGCCCGACGGACCGACCGTCTTGTCGAGGGCCTTCTGCCACTCACCAGAGTCGATCATCTTCTGGATCGCGGTGTTGACCTTGCCGCAGGTGTCGGTGTCGCCCTTCTTCATGCCGACGCCGTACCGCTCCTCCGAGAACGGCTTGCCGACCACCTTGAGCTTGCCCTGGTTCGCGGGCTGCGCGGCGAAGCCGGCCAGGATCACGTTGTCCGTCGTCACGGCGTCGATGGCGCCGCCGACGAGTGCCTCGACGCACTTGGAGTAGGTGTCGTACTCCTGCAGCTGCACCTGCGCGGCGAGAGTGTCCTTGACCTTCTTCGCCGAGGTCGAGCCGGTGACCGAGCACAGCTTCTTGCCGTTCAGCGTCTCGGGGCCGGTGATGTCGGTGTTGTCCGCCTTGACCAGCAGGTCCTGTCCGGCGACGAAGTATGGGCCACCGAAGGAGACCTTCTCCTTACGGGCGTCGGTGATCGAGTAGGTCGCGAAGATGAGCTTCACCTGGTCGTTCGCGATCAGGTCCTCGCGCTGCGCCGACGGCGACTCCTTGAACTCGATGTTGCCCTCTTCGTAGCCGAGTTCCTTGGCGACGTACTTGGCCACCTCGACGTCGAAGCCGGTGTAGTCGCTGCCTTCCTTCAGGCCCAGACCCGGCTGGTCGTATTTGATGCCGATGGTGATCTTCTCGCCGCTACCGCCCGCTCCGCTGTCGTCACCCTCGTCGCCGCACGCGGTCAGGCCGATGGCGGCCACGAGCGCGATTGCGAGGGCGGCCATCTTCCGCTGTCGCATGTTCCCTCCATTTTCGATACTGCTCAGTCTCGGATAAGTGTTCGAGTGAGCGTCATTCGCTACACCACTGGTTCGGAGCCACCGTTCAATGGGTGAGGATCTTCGACAGGAAATCTTTGGCCCGCTTGCTCTGCGGGTCGGTGAAGAACCGCTCCGGCTCGGCTTCCTCGACGATCTGGCCGTCGGCCATGAAGACGACCCGGTTGGCCGCCTTCCGGGCGAAGCCCATCTCGTGGGTCACGACCACCATGGTCATGCTCTGCTTGGCCAGGTTGATCATCACGTCGAGGACCTCGTTGATCATCTCCGGGTCGAGCGCCGAGGTCGGCTCGTCGAAGAGCATCACCTTCGGGTCCATCGCGAGCGCCCGGGCGATCGCGACGCGCTGTTGCTGTCCGCCCGAGAGCTGTGCCGGGTACTTCTCGGCCTGGTTGGCGACGCCGACCCGCTCGAGCAGGGCCCGGGCGCTCTTGTCCGCCTCCGACTTCGACATCCCGCGGACCTTGAGCGGCCCGAGCGTGACGTTCTGCAGGATCGTCTTGTGCGCGAACAGGTTGAACGACTGGAACACCATCCCGACGTCCGCACGCAGTCTCGCCAGTGCCTTGCCTTCCTCCGGCAGCGGCTGGCCGTCCAGCGCGATCGTTCCGGAGTCGATCGGCTCCAGCCGGTTGATCGCGCGGCACAGCGTCGACTTGCCGGACCCGGACGGACCGATCACGACCACGACCTCACCCTTGCCGATGCTCAGGTTGATGTCTTTCAGCACATGCAACTCGCCGAAGTGCTTGTTGACGTCCTTCAGTACGACGAGACCGTCAGCGGAGGTCACTCCCGCCCTGTCCGACGCCTCCACGGCCGAATCACTCATGGCGGCAACCTAGCGCGCTGAGGGTCATTGCTGCACGGATCATCGATTCCACCGTGGTAACGATCGCGGCGTGGTCGCCGAGCAGCCGATCAGTGACAGCAACCTGCCCTATGGACGGTCCTGCCAGGCACCGGCGGCTCCCGCGCGGCTGCCTCGACGGCGGCCAGCATCCGGGTTCGTTCGGGCGTATCGATGGTCCGGCCACGCACCGCGACGGCGTGGATCCGTTGCGTGTTGCGGATGTCGTCCAGCGAGGGGTCCAGGTCCACCATCGGGCGGGCCACGACGTACCCTTGACGACTGATATGCGCACGTACGAGGTCCGCACCTACGGGTGCCAGATGAACGTCCACGACTCCGAGCGGCTCAGCGGCCTGCTGGAGGACGCGGGCTATGTCCGCGTGCCGTCCGGCGAGCAGGCCGACGTGGTCGTGTTCAACACCTGCGCGGTGCGGGAGAACGCGGACAACAAGCTGTACGGCAACCTCGGGCACCTGGCGCCGGTGAAGGCGAAGAAGCCGGATCTGCAGATCGCGGTCGGCGGCTGCCTGGCGCAGAAGGACAAGGCGTCGATCGTTCGCAAGGCGCCCTGGGTCGACGTGGTCTTCGGAACGCACAACATCGGCGCGCTGCCGGTGCTGCTGGAGCGGGCCCGGATCGAGCGCGAGTCGCAGGTCGAGATCCTCGAGTCGCTCGAGGTGTTCCCGTCCACGCTGCCGGCCCGGCGCGAGTCGCCGTACTCGGCCTGGGTATCGGTCAGCGTCGGCTGCAACAACACCTGCACCTTCTGCATCGTGCCGGCGCTGCGCGGCCGGGAGAAGGACCGCCGCCCGGCCGATGTGCTTGCCGAGGTCGAGACGCTCGTCGCGGACGGCGTCCTCGAGGTGACGCTGCTGGGTCAGAACGTGAACTCGTACGGCGTGGAGTTCGGCGACCGGTTCGCGTTCGGCAAGCTGCTCCGGGCGTGCGGGCAGATCGACGGGCTGGAGCGGGTCCGGTTCACCTCGCCGCACCCGCGCGACTTCACCGCGGACGTGATCGATGCGATGGCGCAGACCACGAACGTGATGCCGTCCTTGCACATGCCGCTGCAGTCCGGCTCCGATACGGTGCTGAAGGCGATGCGCCGGTCGTACCGGCGGGACCGGTACCTGAAGATCATCGCCGACGTCCGCGCCGCGATGCCGGACGCCGCGATCACCACCGACATCATCGTCGGCTTCCCGGGCGAGACCGAGGCGGACTTCGCCGAGACGCTCGACGTGGTGCGCGAGTCGCGGTTCGCGGGCGCGTTCACGTTCCAGTACTCCAAGCGGCCGGGTACGCCGGCGGAGTCGATGGACGACCAGGTCCCGCGCGAGGTCGTGCAGGAGCGGTACGAGCGGCTGGTCGCGCTGCAGGACGACATCGCCTGGTCGGAGAACAAGCGGCTGGTCGGCTCCACGGTGGAGCTACTGGTCGCCGAGGGCGAGGGCCGCAAGGACGCCAGCACGCACCGGTTGTCCGGCCGAGCCCGCGACAACCGCCTCGTGCACTTCGCGCTGCCCGACGGCGTCGAGCCGCCGCGGCCCGGCGACATGGTCATGGTCGAGGTCACCTACGCCGCCCCGCACCACCTGGTCGCCGACACCTTCGGCTCCGTCCGCCGCACCCGCGCCGGCGACGCCTGGTCCGCCGCCCGGGCCCGACCGGACGCGGTGCCGTCGCCTGGCGTGATGCTTGGCATGCCCGGCATCGGTGCCCAACCTCTCGAGCCCGCCGCGGCGCAGGCCTGCCACACCCACTGAGTCAGCCCGCGAGCCTCGGCGGCGCCAGGGTGGAGGGACGGCGCGTCACGACCCTGGTGCGTCGAAGCCGTGGCTGAGCACCGCGGGCACCGCGCCCTTGCGCACCGCCTCCAGGACGACGGCCTCGTGCGGAACGACGGGGTCTGGCAGGGCGTCCAGCGGGAACCAGCCGAGGTCGGCGGCCTTGTCCGGCTCGCGCAGCCGCGGCTCGCCCGACCAGCGCGACGCGGTGAAGAAGAAGTCGACCCGCTGGTCGATCGGATCGCCGGTCGGCAGGGTGCGGTGCATCGCGCAGAGCGGCTCGAGGTCCTCCAGCGCGATGGTCACGCCTACCTCCTCGCGTGCCTCGCGGAGCGCGGCCTGCTGTACCGACTCGCCGGCCTCGACGTGCCCGGCTGCCATCGCCCAGAACCCGTCCATCCAGCCGGTTCCGGAGCGCAGCAGCAGCAGGACCTGGTCACCCCGCCGCAGGGCGATGTACGCCGCCGGAACCACCACGAATTGATCCACCCGCCGCACCCTACGGCACCGCCCGGACGGGCTCGTTAGGGTCGGAGCGTGCTCGTCGCAGCTGCGTTGTGCCCCCATCCGCCCGTACTGGTTCCGGAGGTCGCCGGTGGTGCGGCATCCGAGCTGGACGAGCTGCGAGCGGCCTGCGATGACGCCGTCCGCGCCCTGACCACTGCTGATCCGGACGTCGTCGTTGTCGTGGGCAACGGTCCGCGGACCGAGGAGCTCGGCGGCGACGCGGGCGGGAGCCTACGGCGGTACGGCGTTCCGCTCCGCGCCGGTGGTCCGGCCGGTGAGCTGCCGCTGTCGCTGACGATCGGTGCGTGGTTGCTGGACCGGGCCGGTGCCGAGGTGCCGCGGCGGTACGTCGCGATCGCGGCGGACGAGCCCGCGGAACTCGCGGCACGTCTCGGGGCCGGGATGGTGACGGGGGAGGAGCGGGTCGGGTTACTGGTGATGGCGGACGGCTCGGCGCGGCGTACCGAGAGCTCGCCCGGTCCGTTCCACCCTGACGCCCTCGCCTTCGACGAGACCGTCGCGGCCGCGCTCGTCAGGCAGGACACCGCCGCGCTGCTCGCGATCGACGAGTCGGTGTGCGCCGAACTGTGGGCGGGTGGCCGGGTCGGATGGCAGTGCCTGGCCGGTGCGCTCGTTGCCGCGGACAACGTCGCCATCGGCATCGGTCAGGTCCGGTACGACGCCGGACCGTACGGCGTCGGGTATCTGGTCATGAGCTGGGACTAGCCGGAGGCGGGCGCACTGTCACACTGTTTGTCATGTCCCGGCCCAGAGTCGTTGCTGTCGTCGGCCCCACGGCCGCCGGCAAGTCCGACCTGGCGGTTGCTCTAGGGCAACGACTTGGTGGCGAGGTGGTGAACGCCGATGCGATGCAGGTGTACCGCGGCATGGACATCGGCACCGCGAAGATCACCGTGCCGGAGCGACGCGGCGTACCGCATCACCTGCTCGACATCCTCGACGTGACGCAGACCGCGACGGTGGCGGAGTTCCAGCAGCTGGCCCGGACCGCGATCGACGACTGCCTGCGCCGCGGCGTTGTACCCGTGCTGGTCGGCGGCTCCGCTCTCTACGTCCGCGCGATCCTGGACGACTTCGCGTTCCCCGGCACCGACGAGCGGGTCCGGGCACGGCTGGAGGCCGAGCTCGCGGCGGTCGGGTCCGGCGCGCTGCACCGGCGCCTGGCCGAGGTCGACCCCGCCGCAGCGCGGCAGATCCTGCCCAGCAACGGCCGCCGGATCGTGCGCGCGCTGGAGGTCATCGAGATCACCGGCGGCCCGTACGTCGCCACGCTGCCCGAGCACCACTACGTGTACGACGCGGTGCAGGTCGGCATCGACGTACCGCGGCCGGTGCTGGACGAGCGGATCGCCCGCCGGGTCGCCGCGATGTTCGCGGCCGGGCTGGCCGACGAGGTGCGGCAGCTGCTCGGCCACGGGCTGCGTGACGGCCGGACCGCGAACCGGGCCCTCGGCTACTCCCAGGTGATCGCGATGCTCGACGGCGAGATCTCCGAGGCCGAGGCTCGCGAGCGAACCACGCAGGCGACCCGGCGGTTCGCCCGGCGGCAGGACTCGTGGTTCCGCAAGGACCCGCGGATCACCTGGTTCGGGCACGACCTGCCGGACCTGGTCGAGCGGTGCATGGCCCATCTGGGCAACCGGCCGGACGCGGGCGACGTAGAGGAGTTGTCAGGCACGGGGACCGCAGATGCCAGGGGGTGACCGAGACCACGAGTTCCGTGAGTACGTGCTGGGTGACCGGACCCGGCTGATGCGGACGGCGATGCTGCTGACCGCGGGGGACCGGTACGCCGCCGAGGACCTGGTGCAGACCGCGCTGACCAAGGTGTACGTGCACTGGCGCCGGATCCACCACGAGGGAGCCGGGCCGTACGCGCACCGCGTGCTGGTGAACGCGTTCCTCGACGACCGCCGCCGGACGGCCCGCCGACCGGAGCTGATCAGCGCGGACGCGTTCGAGCCCCGCTCGCATGGTGAGGTGGACGCCGCGGACCTGCTCACGGTGCGCAAGGCGCTGCTCGAGATCGCGCCGAGGCAGCGCGCGGTCCTGGTGCTGCGGTACTTCCAGGACCTGGACGTCGCGGAGTGCGCACGGGTGCTGGAGTGCTCGGAGGGCACGGTCAAGAGCCAGACCGCGAAGGCGTTGAAGAGGTTGCGGGACGTGATGACGGATCCGGCGACGGAGGGAGCTGAGTGAACGAGCACGACGAGCAGGTCAGGAAGCTGCTGACGGACTTTGCCGACCGGGCGGTCGGCGACCACCCGGCCGCCGACGTGGAGGCGGACGTCACCCGCGGCCGCCGGGCACTGCGACGGCTACGGATGCGGCGCCGTACCGCGGGCGTCCTGGTCGGCGCCGCCGCGGTCGCCGCGGTGGCGGCCACCGGCGGACCTGGTTCCTGGTTCGCCGGTGACGGCCCGCAGGTCGCCTCGGACGCGCCCGGCGCCACCCAGCAGACCCAGCAGACCCAGCAGACCCAGGCTGCTTCCGCCCGGCCGCAACCCGCCGCGACCCGGGTGCTCGAGCAGCCCCTCGCGAGGGTGGTACTGGCGAAGAACAGCGCGCGCTGGAGCGGGGTCGGTTGCGGGCTCGCTCCCGCGGGCTGGCACGCCCAGCGGTCGCTGCCGCAGCAGGTCGTGCTGGCGCCGCCGTACTCGAGCAGCTCCGACGGCCGCGACCTGAACGGCAAGCTGGTACTGCGTAGCGCCGAGGTCGCTGACCCGTTCCTCAAGCCGACCCCGCACCAGCAGCCCGGCCGGCTGGTGTTCCTCGGCTGGTACGCCGCGGGCGAGCGGGCCGCCCAGGTCAAGCTCGGCGAGGACTGGCTGATCGTCCGGCTGCCGCGCGGGGCAGCGGGCTGGAACGACGCCACCCTGCTCCGGCTGGTCGGCTCCTGTACTGTCTCGAAGCCGGCCACGCCGACCGTGCGCTGAGCGGCGACGCGCCGTACCTGGCGCTCGGCGGCGCTTAGGGGTAGGCAGGAGGTCGGTAGCAGCCCACCGCAGCAGCTCAACCGCCCCGGAGGTCCGCGATGCGTGTCCGTCGTACCGTCGTCAGCAGCCTCACCGCCGTCGCGCTGGTCCTCACCGGTCTGACCACCGGTCCGGCCGCGGACGCGCAGCCGAAGACCAAGCCGCCGCAGCCGACCCCCAAGACCGCTACCGCGCTCGGATTCGGCGGCGCCGTGTCGTCGGTCGACGCGGACGCGACCGCGATCGGGCTCGACGTGCTGCGCCGTGGCGGCAACGCGGTCGACGCCGCGGTCGCCACCGCCGCCGCGCTGGGTGTCACCGAGCCGTACTCGGCCGGTGTCGGCGGCGGCGGGTTCTTCGTGTACTACAACGCGCGGTCGCGCACGGTGCACACCCTCGACGGGCGCGAGACGGCGCCGCAGAGCATGCCGGCGAACGCGTTCATCGACCCGGCCACCGGTCAGCCGTACCGGTTCTTCCCCGAGCTGGTGACCACCGGCCTTTCGGTCGGTGTACCGGGGACCCCGGCGACCTGGGAGTCCGCGCTGGACCGGTGGGGCACGCTGTCGCTGCGCAAGGCGATCGAACCCGCCGCCCGGCTGGCCGAGCACGGGTTCGTGGTCGACCAGACCTTCCGCCAGCAGACCCTGGACAACAAGGAGCGGTTCGCCGCCGTGGTGCCGACCGCTGCGCTGTTCCTGCCGAACGGGGACGCGCCCGTGGTCGGCTCGGTGTTCAAGAACCCGGACCTGGCCCGCACCTACAAGCTGCTCGGCAAGGAGGGGCTGGCCCCGTTCTACCGTGGCTCGCTGGGTGCGGAGATCGTGCGCACCGTGCAGGCGCCGCCGAAGACACCGGGGACCACGCTGCCGGTGTTCCCCGGCTACATGACCGCTGCGGACCTGGCGTCGTACCGTGTGCAGGCGCAGCAGCCGACCAGGGTGCGGTACCGCGGGCTGGATGTGTACGGGATGGCGCCGGTCTCGTCCGGCGGCACGACGGTCGGCGAGGCGCTGAACGTGCTGGGCACCACGGACCTGGGGGCGAAGTCGGCCCCGGACGCGCTGCACTGGTACCTGGAGTCGACCGCGCTCGCGTTCGCGGACCGGAACGCCTACGTCGGCGACCCGGCGTACGTGAACGTCCCGACCGCCGAGCTCACCTCGGCCGGCTTCGGTGCCGAACGCGCCTGCCGGCTGGACCCGGCGATTGCCGCGGTGAAGCCGGTACCGCCGGGCTCTCCGGACGGTGACTACGAGCCCTGCGGTACGACGGTGGCGGCGGCGCAGCGGCCGGACCACGAGGGCCTGTCCACCACGCACCTGACCGCCGCGGACCGCTGGGGCAACGTGGTCGCATACACACTGACGATCGAGCAGACCGGTGGTAGCGGCATCACCGTCCCGAGCCGTGGTTTCCTGCTGAACAACGAGCTGACCGACTTCTCCGCGGTGCCGAACCCCGCCGACCCGAACATCATCGCCGGGGGCAAGCGTCCTCGGTCCTCGATGTCGCCGACGATCGTGCTGCGGAACGGCAAGCCGGAGCTCGCGCTCGGCTCGCCCGGCGGCTCGACCATCATCACGACGGTGCTGCAGGTCCTGACGAACCGGGTGGACCGCGGCATGTCGTTGCCTGAGGCAATCGCCGCACCACGGGCGTCGCAGCGCAACACCGTGAACGTCACCGCCGAGCAGGCGTTCATCAACCAGTACGGCGCGGCGCTGCAGGCGTACGGCCACACCTTCGTGCCGGCCGGTGCACCCGGGACGTCCGCGGCCGAGATCGGGGCCGTCGCCGCGATCGAGTTCCTACCCGGTGGAGCTCTGCTGGCAGCGGCCGAGCCGACTCGCCGCGGCGGTGGCGATGCCGGGGTGGTGTCCCCCATCCGCTGACCGGCAGGAAGACCCGTGAGCCGGACGTAGCGACCGCCGACCGACGGCCGCTCGACGTTCTGCGGCGTGAGCGTCTCGGTGAACGAGCCGCTGGCGATCGGCGCACCCCACGTCACGCCAGCGGCCGAGACCGCGATCTCGTAGTCCTTGATCCGTCAGTTCCGGGCGTTCTGCCGCTGCAGGTACTGCAGCCCGGTCACGTCGTAGGTGCGCCGACCGCCATCTCCGCTGCCGGCGCCCGTAGGATCGACTGCTATGGGCGCCGGCACATTCCCCTGGCTCAAGGGCCATGGCACCGAGAACGACTTCGTGCTGCTGCCCGACCTCGACGGCAGCCTGCACGGTGACCTCGACGAGGGCTTGGTGCGGTTCCTGTGCGACCGGCACGCGGGCATCGGCGGCGACGGTGTGCTGCGGGTGATCGAGGGCGGCCGGCAGTCGTACGTCGGCGACGGCGGGGACTGGTTCATGGACTACCGCAACGCCGACGGCTCGGTCGGCGAGATGTGCGGGAACGGGGTCCGGGTGTTCGCCCGGTACCTGCGCGAGGAGGGCCTGGCCGGTGACGGCAAGGTCCGGGTCGGTACCCGGGCCGGCGTCAAGATCGTGACCTTCAACCCCGACGAGACCATCACAGTGGACATGGGCGAGCCGTCCTTCCCGGGCCCGAGCCGGATCGTGGTGGAGGCGAACGGGCACCAGTGGTCGGCGCTGCATGTGGACATGGGCAACCCGCACGCGGTGGCGTTCGTGGACAACCTGCGCGATCCGGGTGCCCTGGTGGACCAGCCGACCTGGACGCCGGCGGAGGCCTATCCGCACGGGGTCAACCTCGAGTTCGTGGTACGACGCGGGCCCGGCCGGGTCGCGATGCGGGTGCACGAGCGGGGCGTGGGGGAGACCCGGTCGTGCGGGACCGGGACCTGTGCGGTCGCGGTCGCCGCGGCGAAGGCCGCCGGGGAGGCGCTGCCGGTGACGTATACCGTCGAGGTACCGGGCGGAACCGTCACGGTGCACTGGCGGGAGGACAACCACCTCGAGCTCACCGGTCCGGCCGTGCTGCACGCGCGCGGCACCTTCGACCGCAGCTGGCTCCGGTCCTGACCCCAGCCCGGGTCCCGTCCTGCCCCGAACCGTCACCCCGAGTGTGTTCACGAATCGCCAAGGATCCGGCCGGATCCTTGGCGATTCGTGAACACACTCGAGGTGACCTGGCGAATTGCGCACGCGGCTGCCCGGCCTGGCTATTCGTGAACACGCTCACGCAGATGTGACGGGTCAAATGCGGGTGCGGGTGTTGGGAGCGCGTGGGAGCATGGATGACATATGACGAGCCAACCGAAACCGTACGACGACGAGCTGGACAGCGACCTGACCGGGGACCTGACCCGGGACCTGCTGGACGACGACGTCGACGGTCTGCAGGAGTCCGCCGCCGGCTACCCGGCGTACGAGATAGACGATGACGACCCGGACACGGGCGAGCTGGACCTGGAGGACCGCCAGGCGCTGCGCCGCGTGGCCGGTATGTCGACCGAGCTCACCGACATCAGCGAAGTCGAGTACCGCAAGCTGCTGCTCGAGCGTGTGCTGCTGGTCGGCGTGTGGACCGAGGGCGGCGCCGACGAGGCGGACAACTCGCTGGCCGAGCTGAAGCTGCTCGCCGAGACCGCGGGCTCGGAGGTGCTGGACGGCGTGATCCAGCGGCGCAAGCGGCCGGACCCGGCGACGTTCGTCGGCCGCGGCAAGGTCGACGAGCTGCGCAACCTGGTCGCCGCGTCCGGCGCCGACACCGTGATCGCGGACGGCGAGCTGGCGCCCGCGCAGCTGCGCAACCTGGAGGACCGGCTCAAGGTCAAGGTGGTCGACCGGACCGCGCTGATCCTGGACATCTTCGCGCAGCACGCGAAGTCCAAGGAGGGCAAGGCGCAGGTCGAGCTGGCCCAGCTGCAGTACATGAAGCAGCGGCTGCGTGGTTGGGGCGGGCAGCTGTCCCGCCAGGCCGGTGGCCGGGTCGGTTCAGCCGGCGGTGGTATCGGTGGCCGCGGTCCCGGTGAGACCAAGATCGAGACCGACCGGCGCCGGATCAACACCAAGATCGCCAAGCTCCGCAAGCAGCTGGCCGGGATGAAGACCACCCGTGCGACGATGCGCCAGGAGCGCCTCCGCAACGCGGTTCCGTCGGTCGCGATCGCCGGGTACACCAACGCCGGCAAGTCCTCGCTGCTGAACCGGATCACCGGCGCGGGCGTGCTGGTCGAGGACGCGCTGTTCGCGACCCTGGACCCGACGACCCGTCGTACGACGACCGGCGACGGCCGGGTCTACACGCTGACCGACACGGTCGGGTTCGTCCGGCACCTGCCGCACGATCTGGTCGAGGCGTTCCGGTCCACGCTTGAGGAGGTGTCGGACGCCGACCTGCTGCTGCACGTCGTGGACGGCTCGCACCCCGACCCGGTGTCGCAGATCACCGCGGTCCGCGAGGTGCTGGCCGAGATCGGCGCCGCGGACGTACCGGAGATCATCGTGGTCAACAAGGCCGACGTCGCCGACCCGATCACGCTGAAGACGCTGCAGACCCGCGAGCCGCGCTCGGTGGTGGTGTCGGCACGGACCGGCGCCGGCATCGGCGAGCTGCGCGAGGTGCTGGAGGCGGCCCTGCCGCAGCCCGACGTGCCGGTCGAGGTGCTGGTGCCGTACGAGCGCGGCGACCTGGTCTCCCGGGTCCACTCCGAGGGCACCGTGGACAAGCTCGACCACACCCCGGACGGCACCCTGCTCGCCGCCCGGGTGCACGGCGACCTGGCCGGCGAGCTGGCGCCGTACGAGATCACGTCGACCCGCGGCTGACCCACGCGGACGACGCGGCGGGCCGGGAGGACGTCCTCCCGGCCCGCTTCGTTCGTGCTACCTGAGTACCGGATCTAGGAGCGCTTGGAGACCCGGATCTTCATGGAGGTGCCGTCGCGCTCGAGCACCTTGATGTTGATCCCGTTGTTCGGGACCTTCACGCCGGCGGTCGGCTGCTGCGGGAACCAGTACTGCCTACCGTCATTGAATGTCGACACTGCGTTCTGGCCACGGATGTACGACCCCTGACCGTTGAGGTGCAGTGTGAACGAGTCGGCCTTCTCCAACCCGAAGGTGGCGTCGTACCCGGCGATCCTCGGCCGCCAGATGCCACCGGCGAGGTTGTTGATCGGCACCGGGTGCGCGTCGACCGGCAGTACCAGACCCTCGCCGGGGTGCACCGACGTGTTGTTGTCGGCCTGCGAGGTGTCCCAGTACCAGACGAGCAAGCCGTCCTGGTACGGGAAGTGCTCGACCCAGTCCGGCTTGGTGTTGGCGAAGCCGAAGTTGTACGGGCCGGTCTTCAGGTACTGGTCGTGCGACACGTAGTTGATGTGCGACGCCAGGTAGAAGTTGTCGTGCATCGTCGTGACCGAGGCGCCGACGGCGGTGAAGCCGCTCAGCGTCCAGCCCTCCGGAGTTGACTCCGCGCCGGACTCGAACACCGTGGTGGTACCCGAGGTCACCTTGACCGCGTCGGCGAAGAAGCCGAGGCCGCCGGCCGCGCCGTCGGTGGTGTACCGGAACCGCAGGCCGACCGTCTTGCCGCCGTACGCGGACAGGTCGAAGGTCGCCGGCACGTAGCCCGACGTACCGTCGATGCCGTTGCCCTCGGCTGCCTTCGTGATCGAGCCCGGGATCGGCTTGTAGCCGGTGCCGTCGTCGACCTCGACGTAGGCGTAGTCACACGGGTCGGGACCGCAGTCCTCGATGTCCCACTTCGCCTGGAAGGTCAGCGTCGCCGCTCCAGCCGGCAGCGTGACCTGGCGGCTCATGGTGTTGTTCAGGTCGTCGCCCTTGCCACTCCACCACTGGCCACTACCCGCCGCCGGTGCGCCGTACTGCGTCGTGACCGCCTTCTTCGGCAGTACGACGACCGCGCCCTGCGCCTTGGCCGAGTTGTACTCATGCGGCCCGAGCTCGAGCGTGCGGGTCTGGCCCGCCAGCACGATCTCGTAGTCCAGCCAGCCCAGCTGCAGCTTGGACCACGCGTCCAGGTCCGCCGAGCGGGTGCCGATGCCCTCGTCGCCCGCGGCGCTGACCCGGCTCTGGGCCATCAGCGACCACCAGTTGATGCCGTTCTCGGACGCGCCACCCGGGCCCACCGTGTCGTAGTGGTCCGGCAGGCCGAGGTCGTGGCTGTACTCGTGCGTGAACACGCTGACGCCACCGTTCTCAGGCTGGATCGTGTAGTCCGCCACCCACAGACCGGTGGTACCGACCTGGGTGCCGCCGTCGGGGTTGCCCGTCGGGCCCTGCCCGGTGCCCTGGAACGCCTTCCAGCGGTGCGACCAGATCGCGTCCTCACCCTGATGCGGGTCACCGTCGGCCTGGTCGCCACCGGAGTGCACGATCTGGAAGTGGTCGATGTACCCGTCCGGCTCGTTGAAGTTGCCGTCACCGTCGAAGTCGTTGCGGTCCCACACGTCGTACGAGGCCAGGTCGGCCTTGATCTGCTCGTCGGTCCGGCCGGCAGCGTGCTGGTCGGCGACCCACTGGTTGATCGCGTCACGGATCAGGAACCAGGTGTTGGAGCAGACGCTGCCGCCGCAGGGGAAGCCGTTGCTGCGGCCGTACCGCGCCTCGTTGAACTGCACCTTCACCCAGTCGGTGACGACGCCCTCGACGCTGTACCGGCCCGATGACTGCTTCTCGAAGTACTTGTGCACCGGCTCGACACCGGCGATGCTGCCGCTGCCGAAGTACAGGTCGTTGAAGTACGCGTGGCTGAAGTCCGGCCGCCACACCGTGCTGTTGTCGACGGTACGGTCCGGCTCCGGGATCGCGTTGTGCAGCGGTCCGTCGAAGACAGCCGGCCCCGGCGTGTTCGGGTCGGTGTCCTGGTCGGGGTAGCTCGGGTGCCGCTCGTTGCCGAACTCGGCCAGGATCACGAAGATCTTGTCGGTCTTCTCGCGGGCCAGCTCGACGTACTGGTCGACCTTGCCGTTCGCGTTCACCCGCTGCCGGGTGTCCGTGCTGCGGCCCTTCTCACCCATCTTCATGACCGTGCTCGGGCCACGCTGCTCGGCCTTCGCCTCGCCGCTCAGGAGCATGCTCCACGCACGCTCACGCAGCTCGCGGCGCTTCTCCTCCTGCGGGTTCGGCAGGTCATCGCTGGGCGCCTCTTGCGCCGCCCCCGCTGCCGGTGCTGCGGCGGGTATGCCCGCGGATGTCGAGGCGACACCGGCTGAGCTGTAGCTCAGTCCGAATGCCGCCGCGACTGTCAGGCTGGCTAGCCCGACTGCTGCTTTACGCACGAATGCCTCCCTGATCTTGACGTCCGGCGAATCGTTACCGGACGTGACTGCGTTGCCCCCGAGAGTTGTGCTGCCCGTGAGAGTACGGCCAAATCTGCGTTCTCTGAAGACTTTCCGGTCTGCATGTTTGCCCTAGAACGCAAGACCGACGGTTACGGTGTGGGCAGTGGCGACTCCCAGTGACACCCCCACGGACCTGGTCCGGCCGCTGTGGCGTGCGCTGGCCGTGTTCCGTGTGCTGACATTGGTATTCGCCTGCGTAGGTGTTTACACCCGGTGGGACGACCTTGTCCGGCCCTGATGAGCCTCATCGCGGTCTGGACGGCGGTCGTCACCTTCGGCTACGGCCGGTACTGGGGCCACCACACCACGCGTCTCGCGGTGTGTGATCTTGCGGTCACGATCGGTTGTATGGCTGGCACGTTGCTCGCCCAGCCGCTGAGCCACCTGCAGAACGGCGCTTCGTTGCTGACCTCGGTCTGGGCGACCGGACCGGTGCTCGCGCTGGCGATCGCCCGCGGCCGCGACGGAGGGCTGCTCGGCGCGGTGGCGATCAGCGGGGCGACGCTGCTGCTGCGCGGCACCGACGACCTGGCGCGACAGCTGTACAACATCCAGCTGCTGCTGGTCGCAGGACTGGTCGTCGGGTACGCCGCGACCACCACCCGGCGTGCCAGCGCCCGGCTCACCGACGCGATCGCCGCCGAGTCCGCGGCAGCGGAACGGCTCCGGCTCGGCCGGACGATTCACGACGGCGTGCTGCAGGTGCTCGCCCAGGTCCAGCGCAGCGGCCGCGGCGGCGGGGACGCGGCCCGGCTCGCGGACCTGGCCGCTGAGCAGGAGGTGGCGCTGCGCGCGCTGATCACGAGCAGTCCGGCCACCACCTCGGGCACCGGCGAGTCCGACCTGGGCGCTGCGCTCGCGGTGCTGGCCACCACCCGGGTCGAGGTGGTGCTGCCGGCCCACCCGGTACCGTTGCCGGCCGCAACGGTCGCCGAGCTGACGGCGGCGGTCACCGAGGCACTGGCGAACGTGGCCCGGCACGCCGGGCCGGACGCCCGGGCCTGGGTGGTGCTCGAGGACCTCGGCGACGAGGTGCTGGTCGCGGTCCGGGACGACGGCGTCGGCACCACGTCGGAACGGCTGGACGGCGCCGCGGCCGACGGCCGGCTCGGGGTCAGCCAGTCCATCCGCGGCCGGATCGCCGACCTCGGCGGTGACGTCGCCGTCCGTCGAACGCCCCGGCCGCCGTGCGGATCGCGAAGGCCACCCGCCCGGACGTCGTGCTGATGGACCTGCAGCTGGGCACCGGCTCCGGAGTGGACGCCACCCGTGAGATCACTGCCGCGCTGCCGGACACCCGGGTACTGGTGCTGTCCGCGAGCGGGGAGCAGGCCGACGTGCTGGACGCGGTGAAGGGCGGCGCGTCCGGGTACCTGGTGAAGTCGGCGTCCCTGGACGATCTGGTCGACGCGGTACGGCGTACCGCCGCCGGCGACGCGGTGTTCGGCCCCGGCCTGGCCGGGCTGGTGCTGGGGGAGTACCACCGAATCGAGTCAGAGCCCGACGTACCGCGGCTGACCGAGCGGGAAACCGAGGTCCTGCGCCTGGTCGCCCGCGGCCTGACCGCGAAGCAGATCGGCGCCCGACTGGTGCTGTCCCACCGCACCGTCGAGAACCACGTCCAGAACACGCTGCGGAAGCTCCAGCTCCACAACCGCGCCGAACTCGTCCGCTACGCCCTCGAACACGGTCTCGACGAGGCGCCCGGGTAGGCTGACCGCCTCGAATACGTATGCCCGGTGCCGCCGTTGCGTGCGCCGCTGGCTGCCGACATCCGGAGGATGTTTGTGAACCGCTCGTCCGTGGTCCGTGCGTTGCTCGCGCTGGTCGTGCTCGGTATCTCGACGTACGTCGTGCTGACCGCGCGGCCGCAGCTCGGCCTGGACCTGCGCGGCGGTGCGCAGATCGTGCTGGAGACGCAGGACTCGCCGACGGTGAAGGCGGACGCGAACTCCACCGGGAAGGCGCTCGAGGTGCTGCGCCGCCGGGTCGACGCGCTCGGTGTCGCCGAGCCGAGCGTCACCCAGTCCGGCGACCGGCGGATCATCGTCGAGCTGCCCGGTGTCTCGGACCCGCGCGAGGCGGCCGAGGTGATCGGCAAGACCGCGCAGCTCACCTTCCACGAGGTGCTCGACGTGGTGCCGACGAAGCCGGCCGAGCCGGCCGCCGGCGACCTGTACCTGGACAGCGACCAGGGCGACGGTGTGCTGCGGCTGGCGAAACCGGCGATGACCGGTGAAGGCGTGGGCGGCGCGGACGCCGTACTCGATCCGCAGCAAGGACCGGACTGGTTCGTCACCATCGACTTCAAGGGCGACGGCGGCAAGACCTGGGCGCAGATCACCGGCAAGGCCGCGTGCCAGCCGGTCGGCTCACCGCAGCGCCGGGTCGCGATCGTGCTGGACAACGAGGTGATCACCTCGCCCCAGGTCGATCAGCGCGGCGGCACCAGCCTGTGCAACGTCGGCATCGCCGGCGGCCAGACCCAGATCACCGGGCAGTTCGGCGAGACCGAGGCGAAGGATCTGGCGGCGCTGATCGAGGGCGGTTCGCTGCCGGTGCCGGTGGAGACGATCGAGCAGCGGGTGATCGGCCCGACGCTGGGCGACGCCGCGATCAAGGCCAGCGCCGAGGCGGCGATCATCGGGGTGGCGCTGACGGCGCTGTTCATCTGCCTCGCGTACCGGCTCGTCGGGCTGATGGCGGTGATCGCGCTGATCGGCTACGCCGGCATCTCGTACGCCGCCCTGACCGCGCTCGGCGCGACCCTGACGCTGCCCGGCCTGGCCGGCTTCGTGCTCGCCATCGGGATGGCGGTGGATGCGAATGTGCTGGTCTTCGAACGAGCCCGGGAGGACTACGTCGAGGGACGCACCGAGGGGCTGAGACGCTCGATGCAGAGCGGCTTCGACAACGTGTTGTCCGCGATCGCCGACTCCAACATCACCACCCTGATCGCGGCCGGCCTGCTGTTCTTCCTGGCTGCCGGCCCGGTCCGAGGCTTCGGCGTGACGCTGAGCATCGGTGTGATCGCGTCGATGCTGTCCGCCTTGGTCGTGTCCCGCGTGCTGTGTGAGTTCGTGGTGTCGCGGAAGTTCGCCGAGCGGCACCCGGGGATCACCGGCATCGCCGGGCACGGGCGGGTACGCCGCTGGCTGGAAGGTCGCCGCCCGCAGCTGATGAAGCACAGCCGCCGGCTGCTCGTCATCACGCTCGCGTTGGTCGCAGTCAGCCTCGCCGGCATCGTCGTACGTGGTCTCAACCTAGGCGTCGAGTTCACCGGCGGCCGGCTGATCGAGGTCAGCACCAACCAACCGGTGACAATCGACGCGGCCCGGGCGGCGGTGTCCGAGGCCGGCTTCCCGCGAGCCGTCGTGCAGGAGTCCGGTACCGACGACATCACGGTGCGGACCCAGGAGCTCACCGACGACGAGGCGCAGGCGATCCGCGATGCGCTGGCCCAGGTCGGCGGTGGCATCGAGCCGATCCGGGACGAGAAGATCGGGCCCAGCCTCGGCAACGAGCTGCGGAACAAGGCGCTGATCGCACTCGGGGTCGCGCTCGGCGCGCAGCTGCTCTACCTGGCGGTGCGGTTCCGCTGGACGTACGGCGCCGGCGCGGTGCTCGCGCTGCTACAGAACTCGCTGGTCGTGCTCGGCGTGTTCGCGTGGCTCGGCAAACCGATCGACGGCATCTTCCTGGCCGCGATCCTGACCATCATCGGGTACACCGTGAACGACTCGGTCGTGGTCTTCGACCGGATCCGCGAGACCCGGACCGCGCGGGCCTCGGACAACCTGGCCAGCATCGCCGACACCGCGATCATGAATGTGCTGCCGCGGACCATCAACACCGGTATCAGCACCCTGTTCATTCTGGGCGCGCTGCTGGTGCTCGGCGGGGACTCGCTGTCGGACTTCGCGTTCGCGCTGCTGGTCGGCATCATCGTCGGTACCTACTCCTCGAACCTGACCGCGGTGCCGCTGATGGTCGAGCTGGAGAAGCGCTACCCGGCCCCGCCGCCCAAGCCGAAGACCCAACGCCGAGACCGCGACCTGGACCCCGACCGCGGCGCCGTCGTCTAGCGCCTGGGCCCACCCCAGACTGGCGATCATCGGTCACTTTTTCCCTTTCTGTGGATAACGCGGTCGCCTGACCGCCGGCGTGCGCCTGACCGGTTATCCACAGAAAAGGAAAAAGTGACCGATGATCGCGTAAGGGAGGTGCGGGTGGTCCACAGGGCTGGCGGAGGGGTCGGACGAGGGGGCGGTCCGGGTAGGCTGACGCGGTGGCGGATGTAGGTGAGCTGCTCGAGGCGGCGGTTGCGGGGATCGGCGGTACGACGCGGCCCGGGCAGGTGGCGATGGCGACGGCCGTCACCGGCGCGATGGAGTCCGGCGAGCACCTGCTGGTGCAGGCCGGGACGGGTACCGGCAAGTCGCTCGGCTACCTGGTTCCCGCCCTGCTGCACGCACTGCAGGACGAGCCTGTGGTCGTGTCGACCGCGACGCTGAACCTGCAGGCGCAGCTGGTCGACAAGGACCTGCCGGCGCTGATGGAGGCGACCGAGAACCTGCTGCCGCGCCGCCCGTCGTACGCGATTCTCAAGGGCCGCAACAACTACGCCTGCCTGCACCGGATCCGCGAGGGCGCGCCGGACGAGGACGGCGTGCTGGTCGAGATGCCGGTGGTCGGGCCGGTCGGACAGCAGGTGCTGGAGCTGCGGGAGTGGGCGGAGCAGCAGCTGCAGGACGGCGGCGCCGGCGATCGCGACCACGCGCCGACCCACCAGAACCAGGCCTGGCAGCAGGTCGCGATCAGCGCCCGCGAGTGCCTCGGCGCGCAGAAGTGCCCGTACGGGCAGGAGTGCTTCGCCGAGAAGGCGCGGGACGAGGCGCGCCGGTCCGACATCGTCATCACCAACCATGCGCTGCTGTCGATCGACGCATTCGAGAACCACACGGTGCTTCCGGAGCACGACGTGGTCGTGGTCGACGAGGCGCATGAGCTGCCGGCCCGGGTCACCGGTGCGGCGAGCGCGGAGCTGTCGCCGCAGATGGTGGAGCGGGTGGCCAGACGGGCCCGGCCGTACGCCGAGGACTCCACCGTCGACGACCTCGCGGACGCGTCTGACGCGCTGCGGAAGGCCCTGGCCGATGGCCGCGAGGGCCGGATCGAGTCGAGCCACACCGCCGTACTGGAGGCGGCGGCGCTGGTGCGAGACGCGGCGCGCCGGCTGTACACCGAGCTGGGCAAGAAGGACGACGACGCCGACGAGGACGCGGCGAAGCGGCAGACGCGCGGCGCGGTGAAGGAGATCTTCGACACCGCCGAACGGGCCGCCGCGCTCGGTGACGTCGACGTAGTCTGGCTGGCCGACCGGGACCGGTTCGGCCGCGAGCTGCGGATCGCGCCGCTGACGGTCTCCGGCCTGCTCCGCGAGCTGGTGCTGAAGGACCGCACCGTGGTGATGACGTCGGCCACCCTCACCCTCGGCGGCGAGTTCGACGCGATAGCACGCCAGGTCGGTCTGCGGCCGTCCGACCGGCTCGCGGACGACGAGGAGGAGGTTGCCGCTGGCAACGATGACTCAACGGTCGAACCGCTGCCATGGCGCGGGATCGACGTCGGGTCGCCGTTCGCCTACGACAAGCAGGCGATCCTGTACGTCGCCAAGCATCTGCCGCCGCCGCACCGCGACGGCCTGGGCAGCAAGCAGTTCGCGGAGATCATCGACCTGGTCACCGCGGCCGGCGGCCGGACCCTCGGGCTGTTCTCGTCCCGCCGCGCGGCGGAGGCGGCGACCGCCGCGGTCCGCGACGCCACCGACTTCACCGTGCTGTGCCAGGGCGACGCGCAGCTCAAGGAGCTGTCCGAGCAGTTCGTCGAGGACCCGGAGGTGTCCCTGTTCGGCACCCTGTCGCTGTGGCAGGGCATCGACGTACCAGGCTCCACCTGCACGCTGGTGATCATCGACCGGATCCCGTTCCCGCGTCCGGACGAGCCGCTGATGGCGGCCCGGCAGCGGGCCGTTGACGAGGCCGGCGGCAACGGCTTCATGGCCGTCGCCGCGACGCACGCCGCGCTGTTGCTTGCCCAGGGCACCGGCCGGCTGATCCGCCGTACCACCGACAAGGGCGTGGTCGCGATCCTCGACCCGCGGCTGGTGACGGCCCGGTACGGCGCGTACCTGCGCGCCTCGCTGCCGCCGATGTGGGCCACCGCCGACCGGGAGGCCGTGCTGGGGGCACTGAAGCGGCTGCAAGCGGGATGAACGCGCCGCTGCTGCCGATGATGGCGGTGCCCGGCGCGCTGCCATCCGGCGAGGGCTGGGCGTACGAGATGAAGTGGGACGGCGTCCGGGTGATCGCGGAGATCGCCGACGGCGGCTGCCGGCTTTGGTCTCGCAACGGCCGGGACGTGTCGGGTGGCTACCCGGAGCTGCTCGGGATCGCGGACGCGGGGCTGCCCGAACCGCTGCTGCTGGACGGCGAGATCGTCACCCTGGACGAGACCGGCGCGCCGTCGTTCGGCCTGCTGCAGCGACGCATGCACGTCCGTGACCCGCGCCAGATCGCCCGGCTGATCAACGAGGTTCCGGTCAGCGTCCGGCTGTTCGACCTGCCCCGGTGCGCCGGGCAGTCGTTGCTGGAGGCAACGTACGACGACCGGCGGTCGGTGCTGGAGTCGCTCGAGGTCGACGACCCGTTCTGGGAGCTACCGCCGTCGTACGCCGACGGCGCGCAGGCACTGGCATCGTCCGCGGAGACCGGGCTGGAAGGCGTGGTCGCCAAGCGCCGGGCCTCCCGGTACCTACCCGGGCGGCGCAGCGCGGACTGGGTCAAGGTCAAGCACCTGCGGACCCGCGACGTGGTGCTCGGCGGCTGGCACCCGGGGGAGGGGAACCGCGAGGGCCGGATCGGCTCGCTCTACTGCTGCGCGTACGACGGCGACGAGCTGGTACTGATCGGCAAGGTCGGTTCTGGGCTGGACACCAGGATGCTGGACATCCTCGGTGCTGAGCTGGCCGCCCTGGAGGTGGACGAGCCGCCGTTCGACCCGCGCTCCATCCCCGGGCCCGACCGGCGCCGGGCGCACTGGCTCGATCCGGTGCTGGTCGCCGAGGTGACATACACCGGTTGGGCCGCGGACGGCCGGCTGCGGCATCCGGTCTGGCGCGGGCTCCGGCTGGACATAGATCCGGAGTCGGTACGACGCTGAGCCCGGCCGGTCTCAAGTCGGTCCGGTGTGCTGCGAGCATGGCGCGGTGCACGCGACCTCAGGACGAGCCCGGCTGGCCTACGAGATGACCGGCGCCGGTGACCCGGTGCTGCTGATCCACGCGGGGATGACCGACCGGCGCAGCTGGCGTTCGCTCAGCTCACGGCTGGCGCCGGACCATCTGGTGCTGACCTACGACCAGCGCGGGTACGGCGAGACGACGTACACACCGGAGCCGTACTCGCCGGTCGCCGACGCCGTCGCCGTACTCGACGCGGCGGGCATCTCGCGTGCTGCCGTGGTGGGCTGTTCGATGGGTGGCGGCGCCGCGGTCGACCTGGCACTCGAACACCCGGGGCGGGTGTCGCGGCTTGCTCTGATCGCCCCGTCATTCTCCGGCGGACCGCGGCTGGAGACGTACCCGGAGCCGGTCCACACGCTGGAGCAGAAACTGGAGGCCGCGGAGCAGGCCCGGTGACCTGGCCGCGATGAACCGGCTCCTTGCCTGGGTCTGGCTGGACAGTCCGGCGGCGCCCGAGGGCCGGGTCGGCGGTGCGGTTCGCGAGTTGTTCCTGGACATGAACGGCACGGCACTCGCGAACCCCCACCCCGGCGAGAAGCGCCGCCTCGAGTCCGCTTGGGACCAGCTGGACCGGATCGGCGTACCGACACTGCTGCTGGCCGGCGAGTACGACCTGCCCGACCTGCTGCCGGTCTGCCAGCGCGCTGTCGAGCGGATCCCCGATGCCCGGCTGGTCGAGCTGCCCGGTGTGGCGCACCTGCCGCACCTCGAGGACGACGAGACCTGCCTGTCCGCCATCACGAACTTCCTCCGCCCGTCGGCCTGACGTTTCCGCGGAAACTCCGGCGATTTCGTACCGCACCCATGCGCGGCGGATAGCAGGAACCCGGACCGACAACCGCGGGTCAGCCGAGGGCGGCGACGACCTTCGGCTCGAGCTTCTCCGGGGTGTCTTTGGGTGCGAACCGGTCGATCACGGTGCCGTCCCGGCCGACCAGGAACTTGGTGAAGTTCCACTTGATCGCGCTGCCGAGCAGGCCGCCCTGCTCGGACTTCAACCACTGGTACAGCGGATGGGCGCCGGAGCCGTTGACCTCGATCTTGGCGAACATCGGGAACGACACGTCGTATGTCAGCGAGCAGAACTCGGCGATGTCGGCCTCGGAGCCCGGCTCCTGGTGCCCGAACTGGTCGCACGGGAACCCGAGCACCACCAGGCCTGCGGCCCTGTGGTCGCGGTACAGCTTCTCCAACCCGGTGTACTGCGGGGTGAAGCCACACTTCGATGCCACGTTGACGATCAGCAGTACCTTGTCGCGGTAGTCCGCGAGCTTGCGCTCCTCGCCGGTGATCGTCGCGGCGGAGAACTCGTAGACGTCGGTCATGCCTTCGATCCTCTCAGACGGAGCGAAGGCATGACCGGATCGTCGGCGAGGTCACATCCGCCGCAGGACGGTCACCACCTTGCCGAGGATCGTGGCGTCGGTGCCGTCGATCGGCTCGAAGGCGGGGTTGTGCGGCAGCAGCCAGATCTCGTCCTTGGTCTTCTTGAAGGTCTTCACCGTGGCCTCGCCATCGATCATCGCGGCGACGATCTCGCCGTTGTTCGCGGTCGGCTGCTGCCGGACGACCACCCAGTCGCCGTCGCAGATCGCGGCGTCGATCATCGACTCGCCCTTGACCTGGAGCAGGAACAGGGTGCCCTCGCCGACCATCTGGCGTGGCAGCGGGAACACCTCCTCGATGTGCTCCTCGGCGAGGATCGGTCCGCCGGCGGCGATCCGGCCGACGACCGGAACGTATGCCGCGTCCGGGTGCGCGTCCCCGGCGCCGGTCTCGTCGTACGACGTCTGCCGCGCGGAGCCGAGCGCACCGCGCTTGGCGGCCTCGGCGACCTCACCCGGATACCGCACCTCGATCGCCCGGGGGCGGTTCGGATCGCGCCGGAGCAGACCCTTCTGCTCGAGCACGCGGAGCTGATGCGATACCGACGACGAGCTGGTCAGGCCGACGCGCTCACCGATCTCGCGCATCGACGGGGGATAGCCGCGGCTGTCGACCGAGTCGCGGATGACGTCGAGCACACGGCGCTGGCGTGGGGTCAGGCCGGTGGCGTCGGCCGGACCGTCGGGGAGCTCGGTGACGGTCTGCTTCAGGGCCGACTGGTCCGCGGTCTTGCTGGACGTCTTCTTCGACGTGCCGGCCATGGTGGCTCCTCTTCCTCGCGCTCGGTGCGGTCGCGTGACTCCTGATGCCTGTGCGACTCGGGTTGCCTTGACGGTAGCGGTAAACCAGAGGTCTTTCAAACATCTGTTCGAAGGTGTGTCGGTGGTTCCAGAGGTTCCGGGGCATTCATAACGATTCGAACACGCATTCGACGCCAGGTCCAGGTTGCGTGCGTTTTGTCGACGCCGTGCGGTATCCATTCGTACAGGCGTTCGATCGAACAGGCGTTCGGCGGAAAATGTCGGAGCCGCCCGGTAGAAAGATCGCCGTCGGACAGGAACACCCCGCCCGGCACACGCAGGACAGGTCAGGAGGACACGATGAGCGCAGTGGTTGCCGCACCGGAATCCACCGGCACGCGCGAGGCCACCCGTCCACGCCGCGTCGCCCTGGTCGGTCCCACCACCGAGTCGCTGCCGGTCCGCGCCTGTTCCGGCGAGGAGATCGGCTGGCAGCCGGTCGCCGACCGCCCGGCCCTGCGGCTGACCAGGCGCGGACGCCGGCTGGTGACCGCGGTCTCCGCGCTGGTGTTCGGCGCCGCGGTGTTCGTGGTCGGACAACAGGCGGTTGCCTCGTTCAACGACGAGCCGCGGTTCACCCGGACCACCTCGGTGCAGGTCGGTGCCGGTCAGAGCCTGTGGTCGATCGCGGAGGAGACCAACCCCGGGGTGGACCCGAGGGTCGTGATCGAGGAGATCGCCGATCTGAACGGGCTGCGCAGCGCCGCCGATGTCATCCCCGGTCAGACCCTGGTCGTCCCAGCTCCCTAGCCCGGCGTCGAGCTCACCGCGTGGTGCCGGAGGCCGGCGCAGCGAAGGGCTGGCTGATGGTGTCCAGCCAGAGCGCGGCGTAGCGCGCGCCGTCGACAGCGAGCGCGACGTCGACCCGGCTCGGCGCGATCCCGTGCGGGTCGTGGTCGAGGTTCCCGGACCAGTCCCGCCGGTCCACGATCGTGCGGCCGCGCGAGTACGTCCCGGACAGCTCCACCCGGACCGGCAGCGGTTGCGTCGTCAGCGCGGACCGGTCGATCACCGCGCAGACCGCACCGGCGTCGCCGAGATGCGCACGGTCGGCGCGGTACCGGTCGCAGACGAACTCGACCAGCCGGCCGCCCAGCTCGGCAGGGCCGTGGCCCCCGGCGGCGACCAGCTTCGCCGCGTCCGCCCGGGTGACGGTCACGTCGTAGAACACGTCCAGCCCGTACATGGTCACGTCGACACCGAGCTCGGCCGCCGACTCCAAAACGATCGCGGCCGCCTCCGGGTCGTGGAACACGTTGAACTCCGCGGACGCCGTCGCATTCCCGACATTCGCCGCGCCACCCATGAACACGATCTCGCGCAGCCCGGCCGCCGCCTCCGGATACGTCCGCAGCAGCAGCGCCACGTTTGTCAGCGGCGCGGTCGGTACCAGCGTGACCAGCTCGCCGCTGCGCGCGGCGGCGACCAGCAGGTCCCGGAGCAGCTCGACCGCGTGCCGCGCGTCCCGGGCCCGGGTGGACCGGGGCCAGCCCAGGTCGCCCATCCCGTCGTCGCCGTGCACGTGCCGCGCGTCGGGACCGGGTTCCAACAGCGCCCGCGCCGCACCGCGGGCCACCGGTACGTCGGTCCGGCCGGCCACGTCGAGCACCGTCATCGAGTTCCGCACCACGTCGTCGACCGTCGCGTTGCCGCCGACGCAGGTGACCGCGCGCAGGTCCAGGTCCGGATGCAGCGCCGCGAGCAGTAGCGCCATCGCGTCGTCCACGCCGGTGTCGACGTCGAGGATGACCGGGGTTGCCATGGCGTCATCCTGCACCGCGCATGGTCGTACGCCAACGACCGCAGGTTGGCCACCCGTTCACCGTGAAGTGTGGAAACCGTTTACCAACTGAACTGGGTCTCGGATCATGACGCCCAGACCACCGCGCGGCATCGTCACCGGGCCAGGTCGGCAATCAGGGCGTCGATGACGTGCTCCTCCTCGACTGCCCGTCCGGTACGTCGCATCTCGTCGGACAACGCGTCATCCCAGACCGCGATCGCAGGCACGCCGCGCAGCACGTCACCGCGCTCGGCGGCTGCGCGGTAGTCAGTCGCACTAAAACGCCAGGGCGTGGCCGGAAGGCGGCCGAACACGACATTGCCGATCCGGACGCCACCCCAGTCGAAGTCGCCGTGGTACCGCATCGCTGCTCCGCCGTCCGCCAGCGTGCGGAGCAGGTGCATCGCGGCGGCACCGGGCTGGCCAGCCGTGCAGACCAGCGGGGCGCATCCGGCACCGAGTTGCTCAGCCGCCGCCGAGACGACGACTGGGTTCTCGCAGACGAAGACCTCGCCGGCCCGCGGCCGGACCCGGTCACGGACGAGCTGGCGCAGAGTCAGCACGGCCGGCTCGCCTGCCGCTTGCCACCCGGCCAGCGCGCGACCGGTCGGTGTGTCGTCGCCCGGGAAGCCGAGCGTGAGCACAGTGGTCGAGAGGTCGTCCTTGAGCAACCCCACAGACGCCCAGAGCTCACGTCGCCACTGGGCGCCCGACCCGTCCGCGAATCCAGAGATCGCACGCGCCGCGCTGAGCGTAAGGGTCGTGAGGGGCTGATCGTGGTCCAGGGCGTGCGATCGTTTCACGACCCGCGCTGCGAAGTGGCCCAGCAGCTCACCGTTCGCGGGCAGCCCGCCGATCACCGCAGCCAGCTCGCTGAGCAGCGGGGTCGCGGCCTGCGGAGTCTTGGCCAGCTTGCGGACCAGGCCGGAGCGGGTGACGCGCTCGAGCCAGTCACCGAGTTCAGGACGCCCGGCGACGACGGCATCGAGCGGTGCGAACGCGGCTCGCCACGCACGATCCAGGGCCGCGGTCGCCGCTGCCCGGTCCGAGACCTCGCCGGTGAGCATCACCACTGCGACGGCCAGGCCGTCCGGGCACGCTCCCGAGCGACGCAGGACGGCGTCGACCGCGGGCAGGGACACCGTCAGAGTCTCGCCGGTTCGCGGGCGGCGGCCGAGCAGCCCTTGCACGGCGGCACGTTGCCCTGGAGTGGCGCCAGTGAGCGTGACCGACGTATCCAGCGACTCTCCGCGTTCCAGCCGCCGGCGGACCCGATCCAGCAGCCAACCCAGATCGTCACCGCCGAGCAACCGCGACAGCCGATCGTGATCCGTCACGCCCATAGGCCGTCCTGTGGCGTCGCGGGCGACTCGGCGCCGCTGTCCCGGATCGCTCTGACCTCACGGTCGACGCGGGCACGTCGCGCGCCGTCCCACTCCCAGCTCGTGACCAGGACGGCGGCGACGTCGTCGGTCCGGGCCAGCTGCGAGATGGCCAGGCCGGGCACCTCCGGATAGCAACCCCACTCGCGTTCACTCGTCATCACGACGTCGAGGTCGAACGCGGCCAGCAAACCGAGATACTTTGCGCGCGCGTTGTCGTCGACCCCGGCGAAGGCCTCGTCGAGTGTCACCAGGCGGGGAGCATACGGGCTGCCGGCTGAGGCGTAGTGCGACGACGCCGCGGCGAACAGCGGCACGCTCGCGGCCAGCACCCGCTCGCCGCCCGACGCCGGTCCGGTCGCCGGCCGCCATCGCCCGTTCTGGTGACGCTGGATGATGAAGCGGTTCCAGGTCCGGTAGTCGAGTGCCTCGGTCAGATGCTCCAGCCAGGTGCCGGTGTCGTTGCGAGCTCGGACCTCGGCGATACGCGTCTGCAGGAACGCCCCAAGTGCGGCCTGGTCGTCCGTCGACCATGCGTCCGCCGTCTGCCGCAGCAGTCGCTCCCTCGCCTCGGCGAGGCCGGGGGGACCGTCCTCGCGCGGACGCCACTGCAACCGCAGCCGCATACCGGTGCTGGTGGGGCGCGCCTCCAGCTCGTCGTTCATCGCCTGCACCTGCGACTCGGCTGTCGTGATCAGCTCCTGCAAGGTGCTGGCGACCTCGTTCACCAGATGGTTCTCGAGGATCTCCCGCTCGCGCTCGTTGAGCAGCCGCTCCCGGTCCGCGACCTCGGACTCCAGCGCGGTGGACAGTTCCGGTACCGAGGCGGGCCGGCCCTGGAACTCCACTTCGACCACGACGCCGCCCTCGCGGAGGTCGGCCGAGGCCCTGTTGCCGTGCCGGGACAGGGTGTCGTGCAGCGCCTTCAGCTCGCTGTTCACCCGCTGCTGCGCACGCTCCCACGCGCTGTCGTCGTCCCCGATCTCGGAGAGGTCCTCGTTCACCTTGCGTGCCAGCCGGACGGTGGGATCGGGTGCCCACGGCCGGTCCGGATCAGGCGTGTCCAGGTGGGGTAGTGCGACGGTAAGCAGTCCCGTGGCGGCGAACCGACGGAACGCCTCGGCCGCCGCCGCCCGCTCACCGGTGACGACGGTGAGCTGCTCCGTCAGCTCATCCAGCCGCCCCTGCGCCCGGCCTCGCGCATCGATTGCCCGCTCCGCCTCGGCTACTGCCGCCCGCTGGGCGGTCTCGTTCGCCGCCACCAGACCGCCGACCTCGGTGAGCTGTCGCTGCAGGTCAGCGACGGCCGCGCCGACGGTTCCCAGGAGAGTCTGATGGCGCTCCTGCGCGGCTGCTGCCTGCCCGGCGATCTCCTCAGCCCGCTCCGCCTGCTCGGCCAGCCTCGCTGTGGCGACCTCGAGGTCGTCGGCAACCTCGGCGACACGGCGGCGACGGTCCTGGACGGCCTCTACCGCAGGCCACATCTCGGCGAGCCGCACCTGATAGTCGGCGAGTGCCTCCGCGATGCGGGCCAGCTCAGCGCGGTCTGCGGGCAGGCCGACGTCCCGAGCGCCTTCGGCGAGCGCGGTGGCCGCACCCTCATCGGCCGCGGTGGCCGCGGACAGCGACTGCCGGGCTGCCTCCCGACGGTCGAGCAGGCGGGCCTGCTCGTGGCCGAGACTGACGACGAGCGCGTGTGCCTGGCGAAGGGCGGCGTCGTCGGGCACGGTCGCGACCTCCTCGGCGAGGATCGACCTCCGCGCAGCAAGTCGATCACGGCCGACGGCGATCTCGGTGAGCTCCGCGTCCAGCGCCTCGAGGCCGGTTCGTAGCTCGGCGAGGCGGGATCGCCGTGCGGCTTCGCGCGCGCCGCGACCGATGAAGGTGGCAGCCGGCTTGTGCCACGAGCCTTCGACTACGCCGATGCCGAAGCGTCCGTCCGTGGCGACCCAGGTCGAACCGCCACCGCCTTCGGGCGAGGTGACCAGCCCGATCGACGCGAGCACCGCCGCGATCATCTCATCGGTCACGGTGGCGGCCAGTGGGTTCTCCCGGTAGACGGACGGTCGGAGCACGCTGCCCACGCTCACCGGCACGGGGTCGGTTGCTCGCAGCACCACGTCGTCGCTGCCCGCGGAGACCAGATCGCCGGCAGGAGTCAGCCATGCGTCGAGCACGCCCGCCGCCTCCAGTGCCGCCTCGACTCCGGCCCGGTCGTCATGACCGACCTCGTCGAGGAAGTCGATCAACTGCCACAGTGGTGCGCCGGGACGGCCGTCGCGGGCAGCGGCGCCTCGGGTGTGGGGGACCGGCGGGAGCGCGTCCTCTCCACGTTCCAGCCGGGTGATCTCGTCGGTCAGCTCGGTACGGCGCAGCCTGGCTGCCCGCAGCCGCGTCTCCAGCCCGGCGTCGGCCGTGGCGAGGGCCGCGGACGACGCGTGCGCGGCGGCACTCACCGCTGCGGCCGCCGGGTTCGGCCCGTCGAGTGTCTCCACCCACAGCTCGAGCCCGGAGATCGTCGTGGCGGGATCGGCGAGCTGGAGCTCGGCCGTCGCGGCGAGATGGTCGCGGACCGACGCGACCAGCGCCGCACCCTGCCCGGCCACCACCTGCCCGGCGTCCGCACGCCGGCCGGCCAGCTCGTCCGCTTCCGCGTCGAGATCGGCAACCTTCTGCCGCGCGGCCGACAGTCGCGCCGACGCTGCCTCCGCGGTGTCGATCAGCCCTGTCACATGGCCGGTGGCCCGCCGCTGGCGTTCGCGGACCTGCTCGGCGTCCCGGCGTACCGCGGCCAGGTCCGGGCCCGCAGCCGCCGGGGCGGCGTCCAGCGGACGGTCGACCCGGATGTCGTGCTCAGAGCCGATCAGCGCGCCGGCCGCGGCCTCCGCGGTCGCTCGGCGAGCCGCCAGCAACGCCTGCTCGGCGTCGTCGAGGCGGGCGACCGCTGCGACTTGGCGCTCCTGCTGGACGGCGGCCGTCCGCGCTGCCAGATCCCGCTCACCGCCGGCGCGGCCGGCTTCCTCGTCGAGCCGTCTGGCGTCGTCCGCGGCGCGTTCCAGCTCGCGCGCACTTCTCATGTCCGGGCTCGCACGCAGTGCCTCGTCGCGGCTTCGCAACCGCCGCTGCTCAGCGCTGAGCTCCAGCTGCCGTTCCTTCGCAGCCGCAAGAGCCTGTTCGGCCCGCTGTTGGTCCGCCTCCGCGGCGGTCAGGTCGCGGTTGGTCCGCTCGTACGACGACTGGGCGTCTCGTGGCAGTCTCGACCTTTGCCGGGCAGCGATCTGCGCATACCGCCTGTAGTGCGAGAGGAACGAGGTGGCCGCGTCCCGCGCGTCGGTCATCGCTCGCAGCGCGTCGCGGTCCTCCTCGAGGCTGCGGAAGGCTTCGGCGACATCGGCGATCACCGCCTGGTCCAATGGCGGCAACGCGTCGGTGAGCGCGTCGGACAGCGCCTTCTCGCTCGGCTTCTTCGACAGCTGCGGCTGACGCAGCCGGATCAGCAGCTCGACCAGCGCGCCGTACCGCTGCTCACCGAACCCGAACAGACACTCGTCGACCGCGCGGCGGTAGTCGCGGGCGCGGTCGTACACGGTGCCGAGGTCGCTGAGTGCGTCGATCAAGCGGTCTCTGGTCAGCGCCGTGCCGGTCGCGTCCACCAGGGCGAGGTCCACGCCGACCCGGCGGGACGTGACGAAGAACCAGTTCCGTGCCACCCCGCGGCCTGAGACAGCCTTCAGGCCACAGCCGAGGGTGCGGAAGTGCTGCTCGCCGTGGTCGTCGACCCTCCCGAACTCGATCCAGGTGTAACCGAGCCGCTCAGGGTACGGATGCACGCCGCCGAGCAGCAGGTTCCACTCCATCCGCTTCTTCGGGTCGGCATCAGGTTCGACCCGGTGCGGCGACAGGTCACCGTCCAACAGGAACGGCAGTGTCAGCGCCAGGACCTTCGACTTCCCGGTGCCATTGTTGCCCCGGAGCAACAATCGCCCGTCACGAAACCAGAACTCCTCGGTGTCGTAGTAGAACAGGTCGATCAGGCCGGCGCGCAGCGGCTGCCAACGCTCCCGTGCCGGCTCGGGAAGGACACTGTTCACCGGGTCTCCTCGATGGTCGGTTCGGCAAGGGCGTAGCGCGCCAGTGCAGGTCGTGGCTGCACGGCGGCGTCGGTGCGACGTACCAGGCGGAGCGCCTCGAGCCGGGCGAGCGCGTTGTCGGTCAGTTCCACTTCCGCGCCGGCCTCGGTCGTGTCGCGACGCCAATAGGCGCGATGCCGCACGGCCTGCTCACGAACGTAGCCGTGCAGTCGCTCGATGGGCGATGGGTGGCCGGCACCATGTGCCAGGTGCTCGGCAACCAGCAAGGTGGCGTGGCCGTCCGTGCCGCTCTCCGGCATCCGGATGTCGGTCAGGTCATCATGTGGGTCGACCATCGCGATGCCCTCGGCACGAACCTCGGCGACCAGGCCGGTGAGCTCGCTGATGCGCGACGTGATGGCGGCGCGCTGACTCGTGAGATACGCGCGCTCGACGTCATCGAGCTCGTCGAAGTAGAGCACCGGTTCGTCGAGCAACCGGCGGGTCAGACGGTGCCGGACTCGCTGGTTGCGCAGGTCGTCGGTCGTCGCCGGGATCTCGTCGTCGAGCGCGGCGAGCCGTTCGGCCAGATCGCCCGCCTCGATGGTGGACGGCCCGCGCGAGGCCGCGAGCAGCCCGGCCAGCACGCGTCGGTCGACGTCGTACAGGGCGTCGCCGGTGTCCTTGACGAATGATTCCTCGTCACCGGCGACCCGTCCTACCACGCCGAGGTCCAGCAACAGCCGGACGACGGCGACCAGATCGGACCGCTCGTCTCGGCCCTGCAGTGTGAACTCCAGCCCGGCAGCCGTCAGCTCGGGGTCGGCGGCTCCGAGCACGACCTGCTCGGCGAGACGGCCGAGGGTGATCTGAGCGTCGGCACGTTCGAGCGTGGCGAGCGCGAGGCAGGTGAGCACATAACGCCGCCGACCGAACGGCTGCCTGGAGCGCACGTCACGCGCCGGGTGAGTGGCGTCGTGCGGTGTGGCCGCCTGCTTGAACAGCCTGGCCACCTCGCTGTCGACCTGCAGCCGCCATCCGGTATTGCGGTCGAACCAGTCGCGCAGTTCGGCGGCATGCCGGCGGACCAGTGCGAAGTCGTCATCCGCCGAGCGCAGGAGCGGTCGCCGCAGTACGGCGCGGGCGGCGCGGCGCAGCTCGTCGGCGCGCGACACCGTCAGGGCGTCTGTCAGGGAGCTCACGCGGTCTGCTCCGCCTCCTCTTCCGACATCAGGTCGACGATCTCGACCAGGTGGTCCGGCCCGCGGAAGACACCGTGTGGTGTCCGGATCTCCGCGGTCCGGCCGTCGCCGAGGGCGGTCAGCCTGATGGCCAGCGTGCCGTCGGAGGTGGTGGTCTCGACCACGCTGGAGCCTGCGGCGCGGCCGGCCAGCGCATCGCCGAGCAGGGCGAGGAACAGCCGGAAGGAAGTCGGGTCGAGCTCACCCAGATCGGCCAGCCGAGTCGGCCGGGCGGTCGCCAGCCGCTCACGTGCGGCCGCGGTCTCGGCGGCTTCCTTGGCGGCGAGCTCAGCCAGGTGGCGTCGCTGCGCGGAACGGTCCAGGACGCGGTTCGGCTTGCCGCGGCGTTCGTAGCTGCCGGTTCGGCGCAGCCGCGGACTGATGTCCAGCGGTGGTGCATCCGCCCATGCCGTCTGGGCCGGCACTGCGCCGTCGCCGTCCGCGGAAGCGCTGAGGTGCCGGGCCGACGAGAGTCCGAAGGCGACCCGCCACAGCCGGTGCAGGTCCTCGTCGGTAGGTGCCTGCGCGAACCACCGCGCCAGCCGGCGGAAGTCCGCGGACCGGTCCGATCGACCGCCACGCCGTTCGTTGAGCGACGCGACGACCTGCAGCAGCTGTGGGATCGCCGCACGCGCCTGCGCTCGCAGCAGCTTCGCCTGGCTCGGGTGGTTCGGAGTGCTGACGAACCAGGTGCGGAAGCCCAGCCAGCGGTCCTGCCAGAGCACGCGGTGCCTGTCGAACTCCGCGGTTCTCGGGTCGTCGCCGTCCGCCGCCTCGCCAGGCGCGGCGTCCTCGGCCTCGCGCCACGCGGCGATGTCCAGCAGCCGGTGGACGTCGCGGCCTTCCACGGTGTCGACCAGTACGGCGATCTCGGCACCTGTGCCGACGAGGTCCTTGATGAAGCGCTCGAGGTAGTCGACCAAGCGGTCCTTGTACGCGCGAAACACGTCGGCGTCGGCGTCGTGCAGGTCGATCGTGCGCTGCAGCGAGCTCATGAAGGCACGTGCGTTGGCGGCCAGTTCGATGAACCGATCGACCAGCCCGCGAAGCAGCAGGTGCACCTTGGCGCGATCCGGATCCTGCTGTCCGGACAGCTCGGCCAGGGCACGCAGTTGCGTGGCGATGTCGGTGAGAGCGACGGCCTGCAGCGCCCCACGGCGACCGAGCGCCTCGTCGTAGGTCAGGACGGCTTCCTCGACCGCCTCGCCCCGCTCCGTGAGCTGGTAGAGGAAACGCGCCCGGTGGAAGTCCTCGACCGTGGTGACCCGGCTGGTGTCGGGGTCGGCGCGCAGGTTTCCCCATTCCACGAGGCGGTGCAGGGCTTCGACGATCGCCTCGACCTCGACCTCGGACCGCAGCGCCTCGTGCACGTCCTCCGGGCGCAAGTGCACGATGAACCGTCGCTTCGCCTGCACGAACGTGCCCATGACGCGCCGGTACAGCGCGGCGTTGGGGACGGTGAGGTACCCGAACGGCGTGAAATGTGCGTCCTGCACGTGGACCCTCCCGTTGCGACTCCCACGAGAGTAGAGCGTCGCGCGGACAGATCGTCCGCATTGCCCACGGGTGTCACCGGTCAGGCGGGCGGGATGTTCTGGTTGAGGTGGAACAGGTTGTCGGGGTCGTACTCGCGCTTCAGCGCTTGGAGCCGGGCGTACTTGGCCGCGCCGTACATCTCGCGGATCCTGTCGTCGCCCTCGTCGCCGAGGAAGTTCACATAAACCCCGGTGTGGTGTGGCTCGAGCGACTTCCACGACTGGCGGGCCCAGTCCCGCTGCACCTCGAACCCGTCCTCCGTCTCGGTCGACGCGGCGAAGTTGAACGTGTGCCCGGACTGCCGCCCGCCGAACGCGGTGGCGTCCTCGTCCACCCGGGCGATGGCGCCACCCAGCTGGAAGATCGGGTACGACGACAGCGGCCCGCTGATCGCCGTACCGGACTCGACCGCGATGTCGATCACCTCGTCGGTCAGCTTGGAGACATCCGCGGACCGGGTGTAGTACCAGCGGCCGTGCGGGAAGCTCGGGTCGAACATCGCCTGGTGGGTCAGGAACGGCTTCGGCTCGCACAGGTCCAGCAGCGGCTTGCCGTACGACTTCATCGGCGCGAGCACCTTCAGCCCGTCCTCGACCGGGCCGCACCAGCAGGCGATCACGAAGACGGCCGGCTTGCCGTGCAGGTCCTCGGGGAACACCGGCAGCGCCGGGATCCAGCGGGACACGATGATCGTGGTCAGCTCGTCGGGTATGTCGGTGATCCAGTCCCGGTAGTACCGCAGCACATCGACGGCGTCCTCCATCGGCCACGCGATCGGGCCGGCCACCACCGTCGGGCCGACCGGGTTCAGCCGGTACTCGAACTCGGTGACGACGCCGAAGTTCCCGCCGCCGCCGCGCACGCCCCAGAACAGCTCCGGGTTCTGCTCCGCGCTCGCGGTGACCGCCTCACCGGACGCGGTGACCAGGTCGACGGACAGCAGGTTGTCGATGGTCAGGCCGTACTTGCGCTGCAGCCAGCCCAGCCCGCCGCCGAGCGTCAGCCCGGCGATCCCGGTGTGGGTGACGATGCCGGACGGTACGGCGAGGCCGAACGCCTGCGTCTCGCGGTCCAGCTCGCCGAGCAGTACGCCGGCCTGGGCCCGGGCGGTCCGCCGGATCGGGTCGATCCGCATCCCGCGCATCGGCGACAGGTCGATCAGCACGCCGTCGCAGGTCGAGTGACCCGGGAAGCTGTGCCCGCCGCCGCGGACCGCGACCGTCATCTGGCTGCGGCGCGCGAACCCGACCGCGTTGCGGACGTCCTGCACGCTCGCGCAGCGCAGGATCACCGCCGGGTGCCGGTCGACGGACCCGTTCCAGATCACCCGGTGGTCGTCATACCCGAACTCTCCGGGCTGGATGACGTCACCGCGGAACTCGCTCGCAAGATCGACCAGTTCCCGTTGGTCGATCGTTACGCCCGGTGCTGTGTAGCGCATGCCGGACCCCCTCCCCAGCTGACAAGTGTGTCGTCGTCGCCAGGGATTGAACACTGACGAAGCCCTGACATCACGTGAGCACCGACCGTAGCGGTCCGAGCTTGCGCATCCAGGACAGCACCAGGTTGGTCTTGCCGGCCGCCGCCGAGTCCTGCTCCCACAGCTTGATGACATCCTCGAGCTTCTGCGGCGGGCGGTCGTCCTCCGTAGTGACGGTCCCCCAGGTCGCCCCGCAGCTGCCGCGCGAGCTGCGGATGTTCCAGCCGGCGAGCAGCCCGTCCGACTGTCCTTTCGGCGGCTCACTGACCTGCTTGTACGCCTCGTACAGGCCCAGCAGGCAGGTGACGATCGCGGTCCGGCTCGGGGTGTTCCGGGTGAACGCGTCCGGGCTGCCGTGGGCCACCTTGTTGACCAGGTAGTCGTGCGCCAGCCAGGCGGCGGTCAGGGACAGGTCGAGCGTCCAGCTCACCGTGGCGGGGGACCGGACCAGCATGACCTGCCCGGGCGGCAGTACGTCGGCCTCGATCGCGAAGGTGTCCCGGAACGAACGGGACTGGAGGCTCTCCTTGACGAACGTCCGGGTGCTGGTGCCGGACGACCGGACCTGCCAGACGGTCCCGCTGGTGTTCCGCAGTAGCACCGACTGGCCGGACTCGTCACCGCAGACGATGATCAGCCGGACGGTCGCGGCGTGCTTCTCGTCGGCGGCCTGGATCCGCACCGGCTGCGGCCGCGGATGTGTTCGCGGGCACCGCTTCTCCGGCGCGGTCAGGGTAACGGTCGGTCCGCTCTGGGTAGTCGGCGCCGATCCGGACACGGCCGACTGCCCGTCGTTCGCGCAGGCCGCGGTCGCCGCGAGCATCAGGCAGGCGACAGCGATCTTCCCCCACACGGCGGTCTCTCCCCCCAGCCAGATGAGCCGGCCAGTGAGCCGAGGGTACGACGTCGCCGGGCGCCGCGGCGAGTTTTTCACAGGCGTTGTTACCAGCCTGGTAGCGGAGTCATCGGGGGTCGGGATCCGGGCATCCACGGAGTGTCGGCGGTGTTGTACAAGATGTGGCCGGAAGGCTGGAAGGGGACCGTTCAAGCGTGTTGTTGGTGTGACTGGTGTGACTGTCTGTGGTCGCGTGGCGTGCCTTGCTTCTGTCGGTGGCCCGACGTACGGTATCCCTAGATGTAGTAGTTACACCGGTGTGGTTCGTCCACAGGTTGTGGTCAGTAGGCCACAGGACACACACAGGTTGTCCCCAAGAGATCCACAGATCTGTCCCCAGGCTCGGGAGGAGATGATCGGCGATGCACTGTCCTTACTGTCGGCACGCCGACTCCCGCGTGGTGGACAGCCGGGTGGCCGAGGACGGTGGCGCGATCCGGCGCCGGCGCCAGTGCCCGGTCTGCGAGAAAAGGTTCACCACCGTCGAGCAGATGCAGCTCACGGTCGTGAAGCGCTCCGGCGCGACCGAGCCGTTCAGCCGCGAGAAGGTGATCAAGGGCGTCGGCAAGGCCTGCAAGGGCCGGCCGGTGGACGACGACCAGCTCGCGCGGCTCGGCCAGGCGGTCGAGGACGGGCTCCGCGGCGGCGGCTGCCCGGAGATCCCGGCCCACGAGGTGGGCCTGGCGATCCTGGGTCCGCTGCGCGAGCTGGACGAGGTGGCGTACCTGCGGTTCGCGAGCGTGTACCGGCAGTTCCAGTCGGCCGACGACTTCGAGACGGAGATCGCGCTGCTCCGGGCGGAGAAGGAGCCCGAGGGCCGCGAGCCGGACCCACAGACAGCAACGGGGAAGTAGCAGTACCCAACGGGCGCAGTCTTCGGGGCTGCATTGGCGGGATCGAGGCGAGGAGAAGAGATGACAGAGACGGTGACCGGCCAGTCGGGGTCGACGAAGAAGTCGGCGGCCGG
>Ga0075419_10000152_pt1 | contig 39082 bp, 40 predicted proteins | sample SoiMetdeltSBSDD3_FD_76900 | JGI IMG/M metagenome (GOLD analysis project Ga0075419, IMG submission 76900) | Bulk soil microbial communities from a Populus tree surrounding site in Tennessee, USA - Soil MetaG P. deltoides SBSDD3 | ecosystem: Environmental > Terrestrial > Soil > Tree plantation... | reverse complement strand
TCACATCATCCCTATCCACATAGATGTCCTCAGTCGAAGGCTCCAGATAGTTCCACCGCAAGCGGCCGGGCTTTTTAATGTAGACCTTTCCCGATGAGGTCATCGGTCGTTCAAATCCTTCTATCGTCGTCCTCTGTGTAAAATCCGCCTGAAGATCTCTGGTCTTCTCGTAGCGCGATTGCAGGCGCTTCACCACTTCCCGCACTTCTTTGCGAGACTGTTCATCCGTTACGTCTTGAGCCGATGCCGTCACCACGACACTGATCGTCAACAAGACGGCGCACCACATGACACCCCACCGGATCATTCGTGGGCGTCTCCGACAGGGCCGCGCCGCCCGATGACTTCACGACGGCCGTCACGTCCCGCTGCTCCTACCAGACCGTCCGCTTCCATCTGCTCGATCATCCGTGCGGCGCGCGGATAGCCGACCCTCAAGCGGCGCTGGATCAGTGAGGCTGAAGCCTGCCCCGTCGAGAGAACTAACTCTTTGGCCTGTTCATAGACTTCGTCCTGAGCTTCTTCCTCCTTCGCCTCTTCCTGCTTCAGGGATTGCAATTCCTGGTTGTAACTGGGCAGCGCTTGTGCCTTGACAAATTCGACGATGCGGCGCACATCGTCGTCGGAGACGAAGGAGCCGTGCAAACGCATCAGACGACCGGTTCCGGATGCGAGGTAGAGCATATCCCCTCGACCAAGTAACGCCTCAGCGCCGTTGGCATCGAGGATCGTCCGCGAGTCCGTTTTGGACGAGACTTGAAACGCAATGCGGGCAGGAAAATTGGCCTTGATCAAGCCGGTCAGCACATCCACCGACGGTCGCTGGGTGGCCAGCACCAGGTGAATACCGGACGCCCTCGCCATCTGCGCGAGGCGGGCGATTTTGTCCTCGACGTCTTTCGGCGCGACCATCATCAAATCCGCAAGCTCGTCAATCATGACCACGATGTAGGGTAACGGTTCCGGAGGCGTCGGAGGAGGCATAAAGGATCCGGGGCTTCCGTCCGGCAGGGCCGTTTCGCCGGCGGCTAGGCGATCCTCTTCCGAGAGAAACCGGATCGGGAGCTCGGCCTGATCCGGCTTTCCTTCGGTGCCCGCGTCTCCCAGCACGCCCTGAGCGCCGGCGACTTTTCGGTTATATGAGTCGATGTTGCGCACACCGGCCTCGGCCAGCAGCTTGTAGCGGCGCTCCATCTCCTGAACGACCCAGCTCAGTCCCCGCGCCGCCGATTTGGGATCGGTGATGACGGGTCTCAGGAGATGCGGGATGCCATCGTATGTTTGGAACTCCAGCATCTTCGGGTCGATGAGAAGCAGTTTCACTTCGTTCGGTTTTGCCGACAGCAAGATGCTGATCAGCATCGTATTTAAGCTGACGCTCTTGCCGGCCCCGGTCGCGCCAGCAACGAGCAAATGCGGCATGGTCTTGAGATCCGCCGTGACCGGAGTCCCGAAAATATCCTTGCCAAGAGCGAGAGTCAGTTTCGAACGGGCTCTTGTGAAAGCGTCGCTGGCGACGACTTCCTTCATGGAAACCGTTTCGCGTTGCGAATTGGGTACTTCGATGCCGACGACTGATTTTCCCGGGATCGGGGCGACAATGCGCAAACTGATCGCTTTCATGGCCAACGCCAAATCGTCCGCAAGATTCACAATCCTGGCCACCTTGGTACCGGGCGCCGGCTCGAACTCATACATCGTCACAACCGGGCCTGGGCGCACCTCGGTGACTCTGCCTTCAATGCCGAAACTCAGCAGGGCTTTCGACAGAATGTCCGACTGCCCTTTGAGCTCCTCGTCGGTGATCCGGGCGAATATCCCCGACGGTTCCGTCAATAATTCATCCGCATCAGGCAACTGATAGTCGCCGGAGTCCTCGACTTTGCCGACGAGAGGGACATCCGGCTCCGCTTCAACGACTTCACGCGGCTCTGGCAACACGACCGTTGGCGGCGTGACAGCAAACACCTCGGCGGGTGGAGTGTCTTCGGCCGCCGGGAGGACTTCTTCTATGACGGCGCGAATGGACTTTGGCTTCCGCGTTTTGGTGGGCTTCGTCGGATCCGTCACCACCGGCGCTTGCTCCCGCCTCGGCATCAGAGCGCTCAGCCGTGCAAATGCGTTGCGTCCCCACTGTGGCGCTTGCACAGCAAGTTGAGCCAGCGACAAGGGCGCGGTGAAGAGCAGCGCCACGAGAAAACCGGAGATGATGAGAATATGGGCGCCTGTGTTCGCAAAATAGGCACGCAATCCCTCGGCCAGCAGCTGTCCGAAGAGCCCACCTGCCTGCCCTCGAAAGACCATTCCACTTGAGACGGTCGGCACCGCCGTTACTTCCAAGTGAAGCAGGCCGCTCAGGAAGAACAGCGCGGCCAGCGATGCTCCGGCGTTCCGTAGCCTGATTGAAAGATCGCTCTGGGTAAAACATCGGCCCCCGAGCAGTCCCAGCAGGATGGGGAACAGATAGGCGGCGCCGCCGATGAGAGAAAACAGCAGCGAGGAAAAGACTGCACCCGCGGAGCCAATCAGATTGTGAGTCGGTGGAGTCATCGTCGCCGCTGGGGTAGCGACAACCTTTGGCTCACCGGGCACAAACGACAGGAGACTGAGCAGCGTGAGCAGACTCAGCGCAATCAGGATGACGCCAATCACTTCACGCTTAAGATGGGAGGGGGGAGCAGGGGCGCGGCGGGCCTCGCCCCGCTTGGCCGAGCTGGTTACGCCCATGTGCGGGATGCTAACACAGGGGGTCAACCAATTCAAACGACGACTGTCATATTGACATGGGTTTATGACGGCTTGCGACGATCAAGCCGTCGGGCAAGACGACTGAATGTCTCGAGGCTCACTGTCTCAGCCCGAACGGTTGGGACAAGCCCGACTGCACTGATTGCATCAATGACCGCCTGTGTGTCGTATCCCTCATCACGGAGGGAGTTCACCAGTGTCTTTCGTCTATGTGCAAACGCCGCCTTCACCACAGCGGCAAAAGCCGGTTCTTCATGGGGGAACAGGAGGGTCTCCTGCTTCGTACGCAATACGGCGACGGCGGATCCCACATCCGGTCGAGGCCGAAAACAATTGGCCGATACGGTGAACGCCTTAGAAATGTCGGCCGCATATTGCCCCATTACTGATAAGACGCCGTATGCCGAGGTGCCGGCCTTCGCAACCAGCCGGTCGGCAACTTCATTTTGAAGCATCAGCACGAGCCGCGGGAAGCGGTGGCGATGCTCGAGGAATTTGAAGAGCAGAGGTGTGGAGATATAGTACGGGAGGTTCGCCACGACGACAGCACCAGCAGCCACTTCCTCGAGCGAATACGAGAGCGCATCGGCACAAACCACTTCGACGTTCTTCCACTCGCTCTGCCGGACCTGAAGCAACCGGTACAACTGCGGATCGATCTCCACGGCCACGACCCGGCGGACGACTGAAGCAAGGGCCTCCGTGAGGATACCCAGGCCAGGCCCGACTTCGAGCACCGTATCATCCGGCGTCAGTTCCGCCGCCGCCACGATCTTCCGGACGATATTCTGGTCGATGAGAAAATGCTGCCCGAGTCGCTTGTTGGCCCGCGGGAAAGCCGGGCCGGGCACCTATGAGCCTCCGTCAGCCGGACGCTGGGCCGTCTGAGAGATCTGCTTGGCCAGGGCACTGAGAGGCACGCGAAAGCAGTCGACAAGATCGGTGAATTCCTCGACAAGGTCGTTGGTAAACACCATTCCGGGCTGCAGCCGGCCAAAGTCCTGCGCCGCCTTTTCCCCAACCGACTCGGCCAGCAACGACACCGTTCGAACACGCCATTTTGCGACTCGCTCGGTCCCGGCCACGGTGTTGAGCGACATCTGCATGGTGTCTCGATAAATGGCATCGAGTTCCTTGAGTTGCTGCTGTATGACGAGCAGCGCATGGTTGGCATCCAATGGCATGGTGGGCGTGTTCTCCTATGCTTGAGCGTGAGACGTTCGACGTCGCGCTAGCGACGCGGCCAATTTAACCGCTTCGATGAGACTCCCCGGATCGGCGATTCCCTTTCCGACAATGTCGAAGGCGGTGCCATGATCAACCGACGTGCGGATGATTGGCAACCCGACTGTCAGGTTGACGCAGGTTCCAAACGCCACCATCTTAAGCGGAATCAACCCCTGATCATGATACAGCGCCACGACTGCGTCATAATCGCCCTTGGCGGTCTTGCCAAACAGGGTATCGGCTGGGAGTGGATCACTGGCCAGAATACCCTGAGCCTGAGCGGCGCGTGCGGCGGGCCCGATCAGGCGGATTTCTTCGTCGCCGAACAGTCCGTGCTCACCGGCGTGCGGGTTCAGCGCGGCGACCCCGATGCGAGGATTTTTGATGCCGAAGAGGGTCGTCAAAGCGAGATGCGCGAGCCGAATGCCCTTTTCAATCTTGGCCTGGGTCAAAGCCGCGGGCAGCTCTTTTATAGAGAGGTGTGTCGTCACAAACATGATTTTGAGCCGGCCGCCGATGATCATCATGCCGGATTCCGGCGTCTGTGTCAGGTCCGCCAGGAGTTCGGTATGGCCGGGAAAATGGCAGCCGGCCATGTTTATCGCTTCTTTGTTAATGGGCCCGGTGACCATCCCGTCAATGCATTTCGATTGGGCCAGATGCACTGCCGTTTTGATAAACGTGACGGAAGCCGCTCCGGTTTCAGCCGCCGCCACCCCCAGCTTGTAAGCACCGAGCGGCTGCTCAAGAGGATCGAGCAGAGCGACGTGTCCCGCGCTCAGACGAATGGGGTCGTGGCCCTCCACGGGACGCACAGGCAGCTTTAGGTTCAACTGCTTCACGGTCCGCTGCATGACCTCCTGCGATCCGATGACAAGGGGAAAGCAGATCCGGCGGAGCGCCGTTCCCGCGAGAGCCTTCGCAATAACCTCCGGTCCAATCCCGGCGGGATCACCCATCGTGATCCCAAGCATGGGGACGCGGGTTGGTGATTGAGCTCTTTTCACGGTTGCTTCCGGCTGAAGACGTCAAGGTATCGGCACTGACGTGAGGCCGATCTCTGCGCAGGGGTAGTCTTCTGGAGAGTCCGTGGATCAATAGCCATACAGATAGAACGCATAACCTATATAAAGTATCGCCCCGATGGTGAGCAACCACGGTCGCCAGTGACCGGACCAGACAGCTTGAAGCAATAAACTCCCTGCCGCCAGGACGGCCAAGACCATCGTCAGAAGCGCCGAGGGCGCGAGCGTCCATTCGGTTCCTATCAAGCCGACCGAGACGGGAATGGTGCCTTGGAATACCATTGCTCCCGTGACGTTGCCCACGGCCAGACGATCCTTTTTTTGATAAAGCCAGAGAAAGCTGTTGGACATCTCTGGCAGCTCCGTCGCGAGCGGCGCAATGAGCAGCGCCAAAATCAACGGAGAAATCGCGAGCAGATGCGCCGTTGAATCAGCCGCCGTGACAAACAAATGCGCCCCGAGCGCGAGACCTCCCAGGCCGGCCACCGCTTGCAGTCCGATTAAGGGATAGGATGGCCGGGCGCTGTTTTTGGCGAACACCAGCGGACTCAAATCGCTTGGCTCACCGCCGACATCATCGTCGCTGAATTTGATTTTGACGTAGTAGCTGTATAACCCCAGCAACCCCACGGCCACGATAATGCGCAACGGTCTGGACGGCACGAAGGTGCAGGCCATCGCGACCGTATAAGCCAGGACAAAACAGGACAGATCGACCGTGACGTCTTTGTAATTGAGACGGAAGGAACGGCCGCGTTTCCCCAACCGCGCATAGACCAAGAGGAGTCCTGCGAGTAGAGGGACGACCAACGTACTGAGCATGAATGGCGCGCCCAGGATGGCGCCCAGGCCGACTTCTGCTTCCTCCCGGGTGGCGCCGAAGAAAATGGCGACGATCGGGATCGAGGTTTCGGGCAGAGTCGTTCCGATCGCCGCCAGCACGCTGCCGACGGCGCCCTCGGACAGATTCAATCGCTTCCCCAGCCATTCAACCGCGTTGGTAAACAGCGCGCAGGCGCCGAGGGTAATGACGACAGAGGCAACGAACAGCAGGGCGTACCCCAGCAGCGTCACAGACGATCCTTTGCTGCGCTGCGGGTCTTCGCATAGGCCAATGTCGCCTCTTCCAATACCGTCTTCACCGGACGGCCCGTGCGTTCCGCTATCCGTTTACAATCGATGAACTCGGGCGCGGCCTTGCTGCTCGTATGATTGACCGCAGCGATCTTGATGCGGACAGTGCCACCGCGGACCCTCACCGACGTAAACCGTCGTGAGAGGATATGCCGGCTGACTTCCTGCACACGCACTCCCAAAGCCGTGGTCTCCTCGAAAAGCGCATCCAGCACAGAATCGACGGAAGTGAAGGAAGCCAGGCAGGTCAATACGATGGCGGGACGCCCACGCTTCATGATCACAGGAATCAACGCCACATCAAGGGCGCCAGCGTCGAAGAGACGGTCCATGATGTGTTCATAGGTTTGAGGGTTAGCATCGTCCAGGTTCGTTTCAATCTGCACCACGGTGTCGCGGCTCCGTCCATCAACACCGGCGTCTCGTGACAAAAACACCCGAAGCACATTCGGCCAGCCTTCGGGGTTGGCATCCCCTGCGCCATAACCCACGGCGACCGGTTTCATCTGAGGCATCGGGCCGAAGTGTTCCGTGAGAGTTCGTAACAAGGCAAGGCCGGTTGGCGTAGTCAATTCCCGCGATGGTCCGGCACTGTATATAGGCACCCCTTTCGCGAGTATCGCCACGGCAGGGCCTGGAGAGGGCAAAATTCCGTGTGCAGACTGCAGTGTACCGGTTCCGACATTGACCGCAGAAGCCGTGACGCGAACCACGCCCAACAGGTCGCAACAGATGAGGCCTCCCACGATATCGACGAACGAATCCACCAATCCGACTTCGTGGAAATGCACGCGGTCTCTTGCGACGCGATGGGCCTCGGCCTCTGCGTCGGCCAGCCGCTCGAATACGGCGCGGCTTTGCTGTTGGATTTTCGAAGAGAGCCGGCTGTTGGAAAGGGTCTTCCGGATACGGCTCAGCGGCCAGGGTCGGGGAAGGCCAGACGTGATGACGACGTCTACTTTCGTTGCAGAAATGGCGCCACGCTGAACTCGTCTTTTACGAAGTGTAAAGCCCGGCACGCCGAGTCGTTGGAGCAGCTTGACCAGCTCGCCGAATGGTGCACCCGCGTCTACAAGCGCACCTAAGGTCATATCCCCGCTGATGCCGGAAAAACAGTCAAAGTGGAGGTGTACGCTCACGCCATCCTTTCGGGAACAATCCGCTCATCTTACGTGACCGTGCTGGCGGTTGCTGGACGCCTTCGCACCACGATGAGTAGAACGTTCATGCTTCAACCGCCGAGACATGGTCATATGCTGGGGGTCGCGTCATCTTACCCAACGGTCCCTTGAGACGGCAACGACGAGTGTGCATTGACAGCTTCTGTGCACTGTGTTATCCCACTCCGGTACCTGTCTCCCCTGCCTCTTGGAAACCTGAGCCTATAGATTCCATGCTGGGAACCACACCGGCCACTGAAACGCCACCACCCTGCTTCCATCTCCTTCGTGCGCTTCTCGCTTCCACCCTGGCCTCCTGCATCTTCCTGCTGCATCCGGTTGCCCTTTCGGCGAAATCAAAACCGACAAGGGCTCCACGTCCGGAGCCAGAATTGAAGGTTCTAGAATTGAAGATCAGCCCCAATCCCTACACCGTGTCAGGCGGGTCCCTGGAATTTTCAACGGTCGTTCAATTGCCCCGAGAACTGGATGGGGCAACTATTTTGGAAGTGTCCTCCCTGGTCACCTCTCCCTCCAAACGATCCATCCGCTTTCTTTCCCTGCGGAAGCCGCTCGAATCGCCGGCGATCACGCCTATCAGCACCGATCGATGGACGATCCCCGTCGTACTGACCTGGGATGGAATGGACCACACGAAAGCGCCGGCGGAGGCGGGAATCTATCAATTCGAACTACGGGCGAAGCTCCTTTCAAACGGCGAAAAGGGCCCGCGGACGCTCATGGTTTCCTGGCCAAAACGCGGCGCACTGGAAGTGAAGTAATCAGCCTGACCGATCCTGCTTCATCCCCAAGGTGTTGATGCGGTGAGCCAGACAGCCGGCCCCGAACCCGTTGTCGATGTTCATGACCCCGACGCCGGCCGCGCAAGAATTGAGCATGGTCAGCAGTGCGGCCAATCCGTTGAAGCTTGCCCCATACCCCCGGCTCGTCGGCACGGCCACGACAGGACACTCCACCAGGCCTCCGACAACGCTCGGCAAGACCCCATCCATACCGGCGACCACCACAATGACGTGGGCGTCGGTGAGCTGCTGATGCCGGCCCAGCAAGCGATGAATCCCCGCAACGCCTACATCATAAAGCGTCTCAACTCGGCTGCCCATGACTTCCGCCGTAATACGGGCTTCCTCGGCGACGGGGACATCGGACGTTCCAGCCGTGATGACGAGAACGCGGCCATGAAGCCCTCGCTGCGCATCGCGGACGGCGACGATGCGGGCGGCTTCGTGGTAGACCGCCCGCCGATCGATCCGTTTGATCACGGCCGCTATGTCGCGAGTGGCTCTCGTCGCGAGAAACGGCCGATGGTGTTTCAACAGCGATCCCGCAATGCCGCGGATCTGCGCCGGCGTCTTGCCCTCACATAAGATCACTTCGGGGAAGCCCTGACGAATCGAACGATGATGATCCAACGAAGCAAACCCCAAGTCCTCGAAGGGGAGTGATCGAAGCTGCTCAAGAGCGCTGGCGATGGAAGCCTTGCCGGCCTTGACCTCGCGGAGCAAGCGCTCAAGCCGTTCACGATTCATGGATGGCCCTTTTCCGGTTTGGCGACCCGCTCCATGAGATCGCTGACGGCTTTGCGACACGATTTTCCTTGAAAGAGCACGGCATTGACTTCCCGGACAATCGGCATCTCGACACCGTGCCGCAGCGCCAAGCCGGCAGCCGCACGGCTCGTGCGTACCCCTTCTGCCACGGCCTGCATCCCCGCGAGGACGGCGTCCAATTGATCGCCTTGCCCGAGACGCACGCCGACATGGTGATTGCGACTCAAGGTACCGGTGCACGTCAACACCAGATCACCGACCCCTGACAAGCCATAGAAGGTTCTTGGATCCGCTCCCATCGCGATGCCGAGCCGGACCATTTCCGCCAGACCTCTGGTGATCATGGCGGCCCTCGTGTTGTGCCCTAATCCCAAGCCGTCGACAACTCCGGCCGCTAACGCCATGACATTTTTTAGCGCCCCTCCGAGCTGCACCCCGACGACGTCGCTGTCCGCATAAATACGAAGCGTGGGCGTGATAAAAGCGGCTTGAAACGCTCCGACGAGCGCCGCATTGGTCCCGGCCAGACATAGGGCTGTGGGTTGGCCCTGACTGACTTCCATGGCAAAGCTGGGCCCGGACAGGACCATTAAGCCGTCATGCAGATCAGGCGGCAACACCTCGGTCACGACTTGCGTCATGAGTTTGAAGGTATCTTCTTCGACACCTTTCGTCGCGCTGATGATAGGGATGGGGTGAGAGAGCAAGGGAGCGAGTTGTTGAAGCACCTGCCGAGCGACATGGGACGGGACCACAAAGAGCAGGCCGTCACATTGCTCCAAGGCCTCCGCCAGGGTGTTGGTCACCCGGAGTGAGGCGGGAAGCGTCACTCCCGGCAAGAAAAGCTGGTTTTCGTGCTTGGACGCAATCGATTCGAGCACGTCCCGTTCGTATGCCCACAGGATGGTCTGTAGTCCCTTCTCCGCGAGATGCTTCGCTAGAGCGGTTCCCCACGCTCCGGCACCGATAACCGAGATATGCTGGATCGGCTGCATAGTTTTGGATGATGGGCTCAAGGTGGACGGGCTGATGCCGAGTTTGTGATCAGGCGCGCGGATTATAGGAAGGCCATGTTTCTCCTGTCAACGAACCGGTCGTCCATGGATTGTAGGCACCCACTGTCGCCGAAGAGAGCAGAAGGTAATGACACCGCGGCGCTGTGGTATTCCACCTTTTCTTGAGGCACATCGCTCCTCAAACCACAGTCGGAATTTCACAAACTTCTTCGTGTCAGGCTGCCTGACGGATAGGATGGGACAGGCGGATCCATACCATGAGTGAGGACAGGACGATGCATACCATGCGAACGATTACTGCGCTCATCGGAGCAACCCTGCTCGCCATTAGCGCACCGGCCGCTCCGTCACTATCGACGGCACAGGCCGAAACGTATGTGGCCGGCCAGTTCGGCGTGACCATCCCCTCTATCGGCAAGGGTCTTACAGATGTTGATCTGACGGGCAGCTTCATTCCCGGGTCGTCAACATCCGACCAGGCTCTCAAATCCTCCATTATGTACGGAGGAAAGATCGGTCACTATTTCAGAGCCGCCCCCTGGTTCGGCCTTGAAGCAGAAATCTATCGCACGACTCCCCATATCAAACAACAAACCGTCGAGTTCCGCGGTCCTAATGGTCCTGTCGGGTCCGCCGAGCTTGCCGGCGTCCATATGAGCGTCCTCACACTTGCACCGCTGAATCTCAGCTTCCGTTATCACAAGACCAGACTCCAACCGTACTTCGCCATCGGTCCTGGAATTTTCATCGCGAAAATCAAAGATCCCGCACTCAGTTCGGATAATTCACAGTCCAGCACGAAACTTGGACTCAACGCACAGCTCGGACTCCGTTATTACCTCACCAGACATGTCACGATGTTTGCCGAGGGGAAATACAACCACGTTCGGTTCAATTTCCCGGAAACCCCGCCAGGCAGCAGTTTCAATCTGTTCGGTTTCAACGCCACGTACAACATGGTTCATGTCGCCTTCGGCGTCAGCTATCATTTCTGAACGAAGACCTTGCTTGTACAGTTGGAAAAGAGAAGGGTTCCGTGTAGATTGCACGGATCCCCATGAAAGTCTGCCCGTCATGCCGGCGTGAGTGGCCTGAGGTTTTCCGCTACTGCACCCATTGCGGCAGCCAGATGGATGGGCCACGTCGACCGATCGCTCGCGCATACGCCGCTCCCGAAGGCCTCAACCTTCATATCTTGTATGGCATGGTGGCTCTTCTGGCCTTGGCTCTCCTTTTCCCGCCTTGGGAGACACCTCAGGCACAACCTCCCCAATTCTTGGGGCTGCATTTCATCCTGGCGCCGCCCACGCCTGATGCCGTCGTCAGCCGGCTTGTGATCACGATCGAGCTGGTGACGATTGCCATCGCCGGCCTCTATGGCGCGTTTCTGTTTCGCAGCGGCAGGTAAGAGGATGCGTGTCCTGGTCCGAGTGGACAATCAATCCAAAGCCAATGTGAGGCACTTCGCGGAACCTCCGGATTTCATAAATTCATCCAAAGGAACCGGGTGTGGAAGATACCCGCGGCTCGCGAGCCAGGCCGTCGTTTCCGGACAACCGTCCGGCAGCACGACGTGCTTGCCCACGCAGACGGCATTGCAGGCAAACTGAAGTGCTTCATGCTCAGGAACAGGAAGCCTCGACGCCGTCGGGATGCGATCGGCGATGGCTGCCTGCGCATAGCGGTCAAACGCCGCAGGATAATAAAGGAGATCTCCCCCGCTCAAAGGACAAAAGCAAGTGTCGAGATGGTAAAACCGGCCGTCAATCAGTTCCAGAGGGAGGATCTCTTTTCCGAACAACTCGCTAAGAACAGGGAATGCGCGGATGTCCGAACGCTGCCTGTAGCCGCCGAACCAGCCATCGTGGAACCCAAGCAGGTCGCCAGCCCCTTCGAAAAACATATCCGGGTCCAGTGTGAAGATTTCATAACCCTGTTTACGGAACCAGCCTTCGTAGTGCGCCTCTTCCCGTTGCCGCTCCGCATAGCGGAAACGGCTGGGAACCGCCTTGCGGCCGACGACGACGCCCGCATTGGCGGTAAAGACCAGATCCGGCAGCCCGGGAACTGGCTTAATCCGTTCCAGCACCGCGCCGATGTCCCGCTCGAGGACCTCAATGAGCCGGTGCCACTGTCGAATGGCGCGTTCAGGAGCGACGACATTTGAGCGTCGCATCCACGGATTGATCTCGTAGTCAATGCAGAAATAGTCCGGCGGACAGACGAGTAACCGGCTCATCCTTTCCACCCTAGCTCTCTCGCCACGTCGCGCAAAAATGAGGCGGCATCCATCACCAGGCCTACCGCTTGGAAACTGCCGCGATCGGCCAGCTTCGTCGGCACCGCCGGGTTCACGTCGACGCACACAGTCGGAATGGTCGCCGGTAGGAGATTACCGGTGGCGACCGCATGAAGCGTAGAGGCGACGAGCAAGGCGAGGCCCACGCCGGGAATCGCCGCACGCATCGCAGCCTGCGCCGCAACGGAATCGGTAATGACGCCTGGAAGCGGCCCATCGTCTCGAATGGTACCCGCCATTACCGTGTCCACGCGCTGTCTGACACAGGAGGCCATGATGCCTTGTTTAATCACGCCGGTTTCGACGGCTTTCGCGATGCTGCCAATGCCGCGAATGCGGTTGATGGTGCGCACATGGTGCTCATGTCCATGCGGCACCACCCTGCCGGCCGAAAGTCCATACCCCAATGAGGTGCCATACAAATCGGCCTCCATGTCGTGCGCCGGAAGCGCATTCCCACAGAACAGGACATGGACAAATCCTTGGTCAATGAGCCAGGTCAGCGCTTCACGCCCTCCGGCATGGATGACCGCAGGCCCTCCGGCGACCAACACCTTGCAGCCGGATTTTCCAGCCCGGTGACCGTCGCGCAGCACCTCCATCCGTTTCGCCACGTCGGCAATAATATGTCCATGTGGCCGCTCCGCAGAGACCTGCGACTCCATGAAACTGAATACGTCACGTTCTTGAGGCCGCTGCAACGGGACCACGCGGATTCCCGTTCGGCCAGTCACCACTTCATCACCGACTTGAACGCCGGCCATCGGTACAGCGACGGCTTTGGTCCTGTCCTTACTCACCACGATGCCCAAATCCATTTCGATGGCTTCTACATCGGTCCAATGGCCCGAGAGCCGAACCTGCGTCGGCAAATGGGTCGTCGCATAGAAATCCTCCGGAAACACACCGTCGTGAGGGGCCATAGTCAGTTTGCAGTCCGCCTCCCCATCCACGGATGCCCCATGAGGTTGGATGGCCCTCAGGATATCCGCGAGCAACTTTGCAGAGTCTGCTCGAACGACGATGTGAGCGCGGGACGGTTCGTTGCGGGTTTTGCCGATCGAAACCTGCTCAAGATCGAAGCTCCCGCCCATCATCAGAATGGTGTCCAGCACCTTGGCAAGAATCAGCGAATCGATGATATGCCCACTCAGCACAACGGTTTCTTGGGTGGCTGCACTCATTGCCAGGACTCCTTCATCTAAATTCTACCATGCAGCGGCTGGGCGCCCGGTCCACTGACCGGCAGCAAAAAGACCCGGCCACTCAGCCCAGTTCGGGTGTTTTCATGAGTTCGCGAAGCACGCTCGTGGCGTAGGCGCCCGGCGGAAGGGCGAACGACAGCGTAAGAATGGACCCATGGAGCGACCAGTCCAGCTCCCCCAATGGCACCCTCAAGGACCGTCGTTCCCCGCGGAAACCACAGACTTTTGCCGCTTGAACGAGGGCCTCAGGGGTGGACCCTTGTTCAGTGATGACGGCGTGTTCGATCTCACCCGCCCGACCGGTCGCCCAAGACACACGAGACCCGAACAGCACACCGGTGGGACTGATCTCAAACCGGTCAGCCCGCGCCTGTTCTTGCTGAGCGTCTTCCACGAGAAAGCAGGCTCCGTTATCCATTTTCATGGCCCAATCACCGGCCCACACGCAATCAAGACTGTCCAACCGGCGTTCGAGAATCTGATTGAAAAGATGGGATTGGAAGGAATTGACGTACCACATGCGCTTGGACCGACTCATCTGAGCGCGCTTCCATGAATCCGTGAGTAAGGCCGCACCGACCTGGTAGTTTTCTCCGCTTTTCCCTTGGCGCTGAGGTCCGAAGAAGTTCGGCACACCGCGACGCAATAATCCACCGAGGACCGCAGGCACGGCTTCGTTCGCATGGGGGGCGACGTCCCGGATAATGAGCCGAAACCGGTTCCCGGCATGATGGCCAGGGCGCAATCGGTTCCGATGCCGTCCGAGCACTTCGACGGCCAGAATGTGGTCACTCAGTTTCAATCGAGCCACACGATCAGGCGTAACGGCGTGCAATGACAGCATTTGCGTGGTCACGGCTCTGGCATCCTTGAGGCCGGCCGTGCCAATTCCGTTAACCTTAACGCCGACAGTGGATGAGATTTGCCGGACCAAATCCGGAGTTGAGAGCAACCGCTTGGTCACCTTGATATAGAGGTGTTCGCCTTCTCCACAGGGGAGATAAAGAGGACGTTCGTCGACTTGGAAGTCCTCAGGCTCCGTACGGAATCGTCCGCCGATTCCCGGCACGGTCGCCGTCAGATAAGGCTGCGGCATGTGTGACGGACCTCCTTCGCTTCCATGATATACTCGGAGTCATGCTGGCTACGTGGAACATCGTCGCCGCCCTTCCTCTTGCGTTCTCCGCGTTCTCGTCCGAATGGCGAGGTGCGTTCGTTGCCGACAACGGTGTCTTCCCAACGTTCACTCGCCATATCGCCAAGCAGGTTACGATTGATAAACAAGCCTTCGCCGAGGCGAGCACCTGTCTCTCATGGTTCTACAAAGGAGAGAAAAAGTCGCCTCCAGCCGCCCCACAGGGAATCAATCGGCGTCTGGATGTCGCAATGCTGCCCGAACGGGACTGTCCCCTTCATTATCCCGGCGGCATGGAACCAGCCCGAGAGGATTTTGCGAGAAAGCAGGCCTTGTTGTCCGTAAGCCTGACGGTATACGAGTTCGCGCTAGTCGCCGACCATAACGACGATCAGCAGTACAATGCCGCAGAACTTCAAGACATCTTCCATTCCCTGTCCCTGACCTATGATGCGGAGGCACCGCCGGGCGCCGCCGGCGCCGCATTGACCGCCCGCTTCGACCAGTGGTACCGGACCAGAAATCTCGACGACGTCATGAAGGGCATGAGCACCCTCTATGAACGGGGGTACCGCGTGACCCAGCATGACCGGGCTGAGCTTGACCGGGTCATGAAATGATCAGACGAATCGTCTCATGGCCCGATCGAGTCCGTACCTGTATTGGACACAGCTTGAGCGAGCCCTTCTATCGCTTTTTTCGGCTGTTTCCCAATTGGGAAATCGGTCTCGACCAGCACGAAATCACGCATCACACCCACATCTCCGCCCCTCTTGCTGGCCGCCGGGCCGTGCATTTGAGTGACCTGCACGTGGATCGGCTCCAACTGCGGCATGACGGGGTCGTCTTGACCGTTCAGGAGCTTCGACCCGATTGGATTTTCATTACCGGGGACCTGCTGAACGTGCCAGAAGGCTTACCGCCACTGTTTCGCTTCCTCTCTCAATTACGAGAGATCGCTCCAGTCTTTGTCACGTTGGGCAACCATGATCACTACAGCGGCGTGCCGCTGTCTCAATATGCCGAACTGGCCGACCGCCACAAAATCACGTTACTGATCAATCAGAGTACGTTCATCCCGAGCGGGTCCGGAGAACTGGCGATCGTTGGAGTCGACGACCCCTCGCTTCATCGAGCGGATCTGCGATGCATTCCCCCACCTGCCGACGGCCGCTACACGCTCCTCCTCGCACACGCCCCCAACATCCTCGACATGATGGACGACGAGCATGCCGTCGACCTGATCTTGTGCGGACATAGTCATGGCGGTCAGTGGCAGATTCCAGGGGTGCCAACTTTCTGGCTCCCCCCCGGCTGTCGAGGTCGAATAGCGGGACGACATGAAAACGCTCGCCATCGACTCTATGTGAATCGTGGCCTCGGCTGGTCCTTCCTCCCTTTCCGCTGGAACTGTCGGCCGGAAATCGCCGTCATTAATTGGGTCGAGCAGGACACAGCGGCCTAACTCTTTTCACCCTTATCACGCGCGAAGCTGGATATCGTTCTGCTCATTCGTCGTCCTGAACGATGACGGAGACGGCATTTTGTCTATCGACGGAGCACGCGGGATACCCCCCAAGTCATACACCCATCCGCGCCAACGCTTCCTTAGCCCGACTCCTGACTGTCTGGTCCCAGTCGTCCCTCATGACGGTGGTCAGGCGCTCTATTGTCTCGGTGGCACGTAAGCGTCCGAGGGCCAATGCTGCACAGGAACGGACGTAGGCATGGTCGTCCTCCAAGGCTTTGACGAGCAAGGGCACGACGCTCAAGTCCTGCAACACACCGATATGACTGGCCGCCATTCCGCGTATGCGATGCTGTTTGTCGCCGGCCGCGCGTTGTAATGTCGTGGCGAACAACTCTTTAAGGGCCGGAACCACTGATTCCAACCCCTCCACGCGATATTCGTTGGCCTCGATAAGGGCAAAGGCTGTTTCCAACTTTTTTTCGTGGATCGTTTCCTGTGCCAAGCGCGCCAGTAAGGTGGACCGGCGACGCAGCCGGGCCTTACGCTTTTGGACGGCTCGAATAATCACCCACACAACACACAGCCCTATCGCCGCAAACAAGGCGATCGGAAGGGCTTGATCGATTATATAGTCTTGCGTTTCGAGCGACAGCCGCTTCCATACCCAGACCGCCGCAATGACGGTGCCGAGAAGGACCGCGATCGAGGTGAGATTAGCCTGTCCCGTTGGACGGCTTAGCATACGCAGCGCATCATAGGGAGCGCCAGCGTTGGCGTCAAACAGCCAGCCCTCCTTGACCGGTAGTTCTAATTCGGACTATTCTCAACGGCGGCATGGATTTGCCCAACCTCAAAGACGACCCCTACCTTCAAGTGCTTCGCCCATTGGTGGAAGCCTACCTGGCCTTCTCTCGCATAGATAGCCGGCACATCCGATCGCTCCGCCTCACACCCTCGCAATTTGATGTCATCGTCACGCTCGGCGACACGACAGGGTTGACCTGTTCTCAACTCTCTTCACAGACGCTCGTGACAAAGGGCACCTTGACCGGGGTATTGGACCGGCTGGAAAAAAAAGGGTTGATAAAACGAGAGTCCGTAACAAGCGACAAGCGGCGCACCAAGATCAAGCTCACGGAAAAAGGCAGTGTACTGTTTCGAAAAGTCTTTGTCGCCCATATTGGCTTTATCCGACCGTTCTTCGAGCGGGCGCTGTCGCAGCAAGAGGTCCATACTGCCAGCACGTTGCTGCTCAGAATTCGTGACAGTTTCCAAAAGGGAGGACCGGTTTGAGCATACGTCTCACCATTCTCGGTTCAGGCACAAATGTCCATCGCACGCGGGCGGCAGCCGGATACCTGGTGCAGACAGATCAGACGCTCTTGCTGGATTTCGGCCCTCGAACGCTGATGAATCTGATCAAAACCGGTGTGGACCGGCACCGGATCACCCACATTTTGTTTTCGCACTACCATGCCGATCACTTCTCGGATTTCATTACGTACCTCTTCGACGAGATCATCCACACGAAGTTCGAAGGTGGCAACAGGCCGCCCTTGACGGTGATGGGCCCGCGGGGCACCACCCATCTGTTCCGGACCATGTTCGGTATGTTGCCGGGGTTTGACCAAGTGCCATTCCCGCTCCGGTATCGTGACCTGGGTGATCGGGCCCTGCGCTTGGGCTCCACGAAAATCATCCCTCACACTGTGTTGCATACCCCCGATTTACATTGTCTTGGCTACCGGATCGAATACCGTGGCCATGCGCTCGCCTACTCAGGTGATTCGCAATATTGCGCGTCGCTCGTACGGCTCTGCGGCGACGTGGATCTCGCGGTGCTGGATTGTTCGTTTCCAGCGAACCGACCCAATCCGGCCCACCTGCACGCTGGCCAATGCGGACACGTGGCCCACGAGGCCGGGGCGGGAAGGCTGGTGCTCTCGCACTTCTATCCGATTGCCGAGCGTTACGACGTACAGGCGCAGGCAGCGGAGGCGTTCGCCGGACCGATCGTTGCTGCGCGGGATCTGCTGCGCATCAAGGTCTAAAGTCCCGTAAGGCGTTCACACTGTCACAGGCAGGCGAAGAGAAAAGGAGATACAGACCAAGCTGTGTTTGGTGAGGTACGTGGCCGCGCCAGTTCAGGTGGTAAGTCGAGCTTTATGGCGATGCGATGAAAGAGGTTGGGTCCAAGCGCGTCCAGGCCTTTCGACGGCGGCACGATGGCAAGGTCAGGCGGGTTAGGAGCCTTCGCCAGGGTTGGAGGGAGGAGCTTGGGAAAGGCCCGCCGGGGTTTGGCGGGCGAGAAAGCCGGCTTTCAATGTCCTACAATCCGCCTTCCCTGATCTCGCAGCCCAAAATTTCCATGAACTTGGTGAGACGCGTCTGCCTAATGGGGTCACCCAGCTTGACATAGATCGCCAAGAGATTCTTGATCATTCGTGAGAGGATCGCACGGACAGGGCTGTGCTGAAGGTAGCGCTCATCGAAGCCGTAGCCGGCCTCCGTCAAAAAACGCTGGCAATTTTTTTCCGTCAACAAGGCCCCGCCATTAAAGCAGTCGACGAAGATCTTGTATCGGTCGGATTCGTATTTGACCAAGAAGTGACCAGGCATGCCAATGCCATAAACCGGCAACCGCAAGCGCTTGCCGATGAGCAGGTAGACGATGGACAGACTGATTGGGATACCGGTCCGCCGGTCAATGACACGGTTGAGATAGGTGTTTTCGACCTCATAATAGTTCTTGGTGTTGCCTTTGAAGCCTTGTTCCGTAAACAAGTACCTATTGAGAGTCTTGACCGTTTCCTCCCCTGACGCGCGCGGTCCGATGCGGTCACGCACCTCCTGCGCCATGTCGTCGAGCTGTCGACTATAGGCCGCCACATCCAAGCCCGGGTAAGCGTAGCGTGCGATCAAAAATGACCCATGTTCCAAGTCCATCCGGTCGTCGGGTAGCGCCGCTTGCGTGATGAGTTCGTCCTCCAGCTTCCCGCCACGGATTTCTTCCAGTACGGACGCGATCCGCTCTGCCATCTCAGGCTGTTCGATTTCTGCTTCCTGCAGGAGGGGCACCGCGGAAGGACCGATGTCGATTAGCCGGCCACTGATCGTTTGAACGATTTTCTCGTCCTCATCAGCGAGGAGCCGGATTAGGGCGCGAATCTGACTTTCTGGGATGACCATCATTCCCACCCTTCTTACCAGCCCTTCCGTTTGATGGTCAACATGTGAGGGGGTCTGCGCCTTGCCGCTCATCCCATGGCCCGGCGGAACGCTTTGGCCCCACCATAGAGGCACAGCGCATCAAAGAGAACCATCACGACTATGACCATCCCGACATGCGGGAGCGCCTCGCTCCAGCTGGAAAGGATCAACGGTCGCACCGCATCGATGGCCCATGTCATTGGATTGAACTTCGCCAGCACGCTCATCCAGGCCGGCATTGCCGTCAAGGGAACCAACGCTGAACTCAAGAATATCATCGGCAGGGAAAGAAACCCTAATACGGAGAAGAAATCACCATGGCTTTTTACGGAAAACGCCATCGCCATGGATATCGCCGTCAGGCCCACGCCGAACATCATGCCGATCACCAGGATGGTGGCGATACCCAGGAGGCCCGTCGCCGGCTGGACGCCGAAGAGAAATGCGACCCCCAGAATGACCAGCACTTGCAGCGACGTGATCGTCATGACAAAAATGAAGCGGCTCAGAATGACCGACGTCCGGTGGATTGGCGTAGACATAAGCCGTTCTAGAAATCCGTTTTCTTTGTCAAACAGCAAATCCACTCCTCCCGCGAGCCCATTGTTCAGCACGGTCATGACCACCACCCCGGCCGCTAAAAAACTAATGTAGTTCGGGGCCTGTGTGACCTGGGAATCGGCCGCCCGCTGGAACAGGTTTCCAAAGAAGATCAGCCAGAACAACATGGGCTGCACGAGGGTGAAGAGCATGCTGAATTTTTCACGGCTGAGCCGCAGCACCCAACGCATGGTCAACGCACTGATCTCTTGCCAGTATTCATGCATGGCGGAGTTCCAGAAGTAGGTTATTCGACATGAGGTGCCGCGGCATCCCCGATGTGTCGTCCGGTGTGAGCCATGAACACATCATCCAACCTGGGCCGGTTATATTGAACGAATTCAACAGTACAGCCCAACCGGTTGGCCAGTTCCAGAATGGTAGGCAGCGCCTTCTCGGGCGACTCGACGCGGATGTCCAGTCCCTTGGACGTTGCCCTGACGGTCTTGATAGCAGGCTGGCCCCTCAAGGCCGATTCGAGGGATGGAATCCTCTCCGCTTCCTTGAGCGTCAAGGAGACGATGTCGCCACCGAGTCCGACCTTCAATTCAACCGGTGAGCCGATGACCTTGATGACCCCGCCATCGATAATCGCCAATCGGTCGCAGAGCTGGTCGGCTTCATCGAGATAATTGGTCGTCATGACCACGGTTAATCCCCGAGCCTTCAACATACGGATGTAGTCCCAAATCCGCAGTCGACTTTGGACATCCAACCCCAATGTCGGTTCGTCTAAGAACAGGACTTTTGGATCGGGCAGAAGACCGCAGGCGATGTCGAGTTTGCGCTTCATGCCTCCGGAATAGGTCTTTGCCGGACGGTCGGCATGCGCTTCGAGTTCCACCAGCTTGAGCAACTCCGCGATCCGCCTCTGTGCTTCATTCTTGGACAGATGGTACAAGGCGGCCAGCAGCTCGAGATGCTCTCGGCCGGTCAGAAAGCGGTCGATGGCTCGCTCCTGCGGCACGTAGCCGATCAATCGCCGGACACGATCAGCATCCCGTACGCAGTCAAGGCCAAAAATCGTCGCATGTCCGGCAGAAGGCGCGAGCAACGTAATCAGCGTACGCAGGGTTGTGCTCTTGCCTGCGCCGTTGGGACCCAGCAAGCCGTAGATTTCGCCGACATGGACCTGAAAGGAAATATCGGCGACGGCCTGGTGGCCGTCGTATGACTTGGAGAGATGGGAAACGTCAATCGCAATCGCCCCGTGCATCACCCCCAGCCCTTCGCCCCATGATGATCGTGCAACAGGAATTGGATCAGATCGCTGAGGCGGCGAGCCTGTTGATGGAGAGTGACAGCTTCCAACAGGAATTGCTTTTCCAGCGGGGTGCAATCCAGGTAGGTGGATAAGGTATTGACAAGAATATCGTCACTGACATCTTCGCGGAACCATCCCTGCCAAGTCGGGGCATCCTGACGGGACCGCAGATAGTCCTCGAGCGCGGTAACAAGTCGCTGTCGTACGCCAGGATCCAGGGAGGCCTCCGCCTCTCTCGGCTTCAGGGTAATTGAAGCTTGACGGTAGGGCTTCTCATACGACTCCAGGGTAATCTCAAACCGCTCGAGCCCCTGGAGAAGAATGTTGGACCGGCCATCGGGCAGCGGCTGCACGCTGACCAGCCGCCCGACACATCCTGTCGAGAACACCGGCGGATTACCGTAGTACTCGGATTCCCAGCCTTCTTTAAGCAGCGCAATCCCGATACATTGCCCGCCCATTACGGCATCATCCACCATTTGGCGGTACCGCGGCTCAAAAATATGGAGCGGCAGATACGTTTTGGGAAACAAGACCACGTTCGGGAGCGCAAAGACCGGAATGTGCTCGGGAATGGAAAATGGCGAGTGTTTTTCGGATGGCTCCGGTTCCTGATGATCACGCTCGCGATCGGTTTGCATGCGGTCACGATAGCCGATGGCTGACAAAATTGTCAACGGCGTGACCGCGAGGCGCACGAGTGAGAAAAGCAACGAAATCCCTTGTCGCTACTGGCAATTTGTGACTTCATGCGGCCGCATGTTATAAGCGCACGCATCGTGCGCAGACTACATACGACTTCGACGCGGCGATTGATCTTCCTGCTCGGCTGGCTCGCAATCGTCCTTCCGTCGATCGCGGCGGACACCACGTCATTTGCACCAGCGCAAGAAGGTTATCGCTATACATTCCCCCGCGACCACGGTTCGCACGATGACTTCCGCACCGAATGGTGGTACTACACCGGCAACCTCGTGAGTACCGACGGACGCCCCTTCGGCTATCAACTGACCTTTTTTCGCCGCAGCATTCCGGAGGATCAGGTCAAAACCCTGCCCTCACGATGGTCCATTACCCAGCTCTATCTCGCTCACTTTGCCGTGAGCGACTTGAAGAACGGACGATTTCATGTGTTTGAAAAGCTCAGCCGTGCCGGCGTCGGCAAAGCGGGGGCGGAGACGGAACGTCTGCACGTGTGGATTGACCGATGGCGAGCCCAATCCTACCAAGCACAAGTGGCCTCACAGACCCTTCAGGCGTCTGCCGACGACCTGGAGATCGCCTTGACGGTCGTGCCAGAAAAGGCACCTGTCATTCATGGCAAAGGGGGCGTCAGTCGAAAAGGTGCAGAGTCAGGCCAAGCGTCTCATTACTACTCGTTGACGAGGCTGGCGACCTCAGGGAGAATCAGCCTGGGCAAAGAATCATTCAATGTGACCGGAACCAGCTGGATGGATCATGAGTTTGGTTCTGCGGATCTTGGCAAAGACCTCGTCGGATGGGATTGGTTCAGCATCCAGCTTGCCAATCACACTGAATTGATGCTCTATCGCATGCGCCGGTCCGACGGATCATCCGATCCCGTTTCTAGCGGCACTTTTATTGAACACGATGGCCGGGCTCAGCATCTTACACTTGGGGAGTTCATGCTGGAGCCCATCACCACGTGGACGAGTCCTGCCAGCAAAGCACGGTATCCCGCGACCTGGCGGCTGTCTATTCCGTCGAAGGATCTTTCGCTTGCACTTGTTCCACGGATGACCGAGCAGGAACTTCGCACGAACCGCAGTACCCAGGTCACCTATTGGGAGGGTGCCATCGAAGCGTCCGGCACCTTGGAAGGAAAGCCGATCACCGGCCGCGGCTACATGGAGCTGACCGGTTATGCGGAGCGATTCTCGAAGAAACTGTAGCGTTACTGACGGAGACGGTGCTCAACCTTCTAGGCGCTTCACCGCGGCCACACTTAGTCTCACATCGGCATCGCCAGGCTGGTTGGTCGCATCTGATTCACAAGGCGGTACCCGATCTCAGCGCGAGTCGGGATGTGACACCGTCTCCGCACTAGATGACGGAAGGGGCAAAAGGGATCGGCAGATGTGGAGTGCACGTGTATGGCAGTTCGCCTACCCTGCGCTGATCGGGCTAGCGCTTCTCAGCGTCGGCTGTCAAAAAGACAGCGAAGCAATTGTCTCCATCGCTCTGCATCCCACGAATTCGAACATCCTCTATGTCGCGACCAACGACGCGGTGTACAAAACGCGCGACGGCGGCCAAAGCTGGGAGAAATTTCCCAGCTTCAGCGCCAGACGGGTGACGACCGTGGCCATCGATCCGCAGCTACCCGCCACGGTGTACGCAGGCACGATGGGAGATGCTGTCTACAAGAGTCCCGATGGAGGACAGCATTGGCTGCCGCATAATGTGGGATTGAAAGAACACGTGTCCTTTGTCAATCAGTTTGTTTTCCATCCAGCACTGAGCGAACGGATTTATGCCGCGACCACCGTGGGCGCTTTCTACAGCAAAGATGCCGGTCGCGAGTGGGAAGAACGGATGAATGGCATGAAGGAAGTCCACATTGTCACGTCGGTCGCCATTGATCCAAGAAATCCATCCGTGCTGTACGGCGGAACGACGGGAGGAATATACCGGTCAGAGGACGGAGCGATGACCTGGAAAAAAATCAACAACGGTCTCATTCCGGACAGCGAATTGATGGCCTCCATGGCTTTGGGCGTCAATGCGATTGAAATCGACCGGACAAATCCCCATGTGGTCTATGCCGGCACAACCAAGGGTCTCTATCGGACGACAAACAGAGGAGAAGAGTGGCAGCGAATCGGGCAATCGATTCCAGAACCCTTTGTGAGCAGCATCGTGATCCATCCTTTCGATTCTGGATTTTTGTATATCGGAGGGCCGGCAGGGGTCTGGAAAAGCGCCGACAGCGGTCAGACGTGGCAGGCCCTCAACGAGGGACTCGCTTCATTAAACATCCGAGCGCTCGCGATGGAACCGAAAAATGCCCGAACACTCTATGCCGGAACCAACGGGAGCGGGCTCTACAGATCGGTTGACGCCGGCGCTACATGGACGGCCATGCCTCTCCGATCCGCCGCTCTGCCAAGCCAACCTGCGATGTAACCTCCTTTCCGTTTCAATAGCCCGGTTGTGATTGGCCACCATGTTGGTATCTACCGCTGTACGCCCGCATACGGTCGGAAAGAGCCTGCCACTCATCGGCGGTCATCTGGTCCTTCATCTTAAAACGCAGGTTCAAAATTTTTGCCGCAGTCTGCATCCGTTGATGATTTCCCTCATCGATGAGCTTCATAAATTCTTCAGGCGTCGCAGTGTAACTGCTGTTAAGTGCATGCAGTTGGCGGTGGTACGCGCGTTCCTGTTCACGGCCCGTCTTCAGCTCTGTGACGATCTCACCCGCGAGCTTCTTGACCTCCCGAGCCTTCTCAGGATCTTTCACCGTTTCATCAATCAGGCTGGCCAACTCCTGCTGCCCCTGCCAATACCGATCTCCTTTGTCGTCCATCATCCCATGGTGATTGGGAGAAGCGCACCCTCCGACGGCAAAGAACAGTGCCACTGCTAGCCACGTTCTCATCATTGCGAACCTCCTTGACACCACGTCAATCCCCCTAGACCCATTGTCAGCAGGAATCATCTTCCCGTATCATCAATCGTGCAATGAGTCACCCCGCTTCCTCCCAGCCGGATACTACGCAGACGCTCCGCGAGGAATTCCGATACCATTTGGAAACCTTTTACGCCCAGCTCAAACTGGCCCCTCCCTACGAAAGCGTCGAGAAAGCGCTCCGCGCATTGACCACAGCTTTGCATGCGCTGCCGAAAGCACAGCAGTCCAGCATTGCCTCAGACCCCGTTCTCAAATGGGACCAATTCCGGCAGGCATTCGAAACCTCCGGGTTGAGCAAAAAGCATCGCGGGATCATTACCGCCCTGGTCAAAGACCGGAAGTCCATGAATCTCCCACCGGAATACGGCCAGTTCCTGAAGCTCTTTCAGTCGTGAAACCCTGGTCCCTGTGCAATACCCATCGGCCATAGGCTGAGCCATTAGTGCACTCCAGTCGTGTCATTTACTAAGGCTTTCAGTTCCTCATATACCTTTGCCAGCCGGCTGCTTTCCAGACGGTAGGAAAACATGACCGTGACCACACCAAAAGCCAATACGAGTAATCCGATTCCAAGAATCCCGATGCCCATCAGCACACCGCTCAGGGAATCGAAGCCCCCTTGCGCCGCGTAGGCGATCATGAAGCCCGTCGTTCCTAAAGCGACCAAAAGAAACCAGCCCAGGGTTATGATGGCGGAAGACCAGGGTATTCTCTGAACGCAGACGGCATGGACCGCCTGCTCGTCTAACTGCAAGTGAATCAGACCCTTGACCGGCCAGGCCGTACGGAAACTCATCGAGAACAAGTGATACTGGGGGCGCAACGCGATTTGCTGAATCTCCGGGAAATACCGTGCAATGCCATGGGGCAGCGTCAGCGCGCCGTTGACATCACACCGAGCCTGAAGCCGTGTGAGGCTGTTCACGGAAAATCGGTCGAAACTGCGTGCAATACCGCAACCATACCGTCCGGCGTCCGGGCTCAAGCGAACGAAGTAGAGCCAATCTCCGAGAATCAAGCCGATGAGTAGCACGCAGGCGAAGAGACCAGCCAGCCACATGCTCGTACCCTATTCTGGGCGGAAGCCTCGAATCAAGATGGGAACCCTCTAGCAGATGCGTTCGCTTTAGCCCTCTAGGATTTCCCTAGGTCCAAATCTATTGTATTGACTCGATATCAGGACTTGGTTATTGTACCCTTGTGTCAGGTTAGGCGGGTTCCTCGCTCCATTTAGGCGCTCCGCCGGTACGGATTCTCCCCATTGGAATTGATCCTCAGTTCATCCCTGCTGTCGGGCAGAAGCAGAAATCTCACGTGCGGTTGGAGGTCATATGGATTTGCATAAGGTCGAGCGCGTCTACACGTCCTATGCCGGTATCTACGACAAGATCTTCGGCAAGGTCTTTCATGAAGGGCGTGAGTCCGCTATCCGGAACCTGAACGTCCAACCGCAAGAACGCATCTTGGAAGTGGGCGTCGGCACGGGTATCGCCCTCCCCATGTACCCGCGTCATTGCGAGATCGTCGCGATCGATTTTTCGGAAGGCATGCTGGAGATCGCAAAAAAGCGAACGGCAGAGCATCAGATGGACCATGTGACACTGCACCGCATGGACGCAGGCGCAATGGAATTTGCCGACAGCACGTTTGATACGGTCGTCGCAGCGTATGTGGTGACAGCGGTGCCCGATTACCGCAAAGTCGTCAGCGAGATGATTCGGGTCTGCCGACCCGGCGGGCGCATCATCATGCTCAATCACTTCAGTAATGAGAACAAAATGGTTGCCGCAGTAGAAAAAGTGCTGTCGCCACTGACCAAGCATCTGGGCTGGCGAACGGACCTATCGTTGGACAATGTGCTGGAGGGAACCGAGTTGCAAGTGGCCCGGAAGCAAAACGTGAACCCGCTGCGATTTTGGGCTCTGGTTGAATGCGTGAATTGTAAGGACAGCGACGGCATGGCGCACAAAAAATCGGCTGCTTACGCGAACGGCACGACCGTCTATACTCCGACTCCTAGCAGTCTCAGCGCCGGAGCAACGAACGAAGAAGCCCTCGCCTGATTCAAAACACTCTCTTAGTCCATTGCGGTGTGCCGGCAACGGCATTCTGATTACTCTTCGATCTTTCCCGCTCTCCTCCACCGTAACTGCTCTAACGACTTCCAGTTCAGCCATTCTCCTCCGGGTATGATGGTGTTACCGACCAAGCATTGACCCGAAAATCGTCTGACGATGACATCGGACAGGCAGGACAGGACGCGGTTTGCAGCCGAGGCATGGGAGCCGTCCACGTGCAGCAGGATTCCGAAGCCGGCCCCATCGAGCGGCCCATACAGCATGACATGCACGGCGGCCTCTTCGATGGTGTCCGCTCCTTGTGCCGGAAGCAGCGTCCCTACCCATTGGATGACCGACCTTCCTTCATTCGGTGTCTTGGCTTTCTTCCATGTGCATGGCAAACCCGCTCCGTCGAGCTCTTCGAGCAACCACTCTATTGTTGGCCATTCGGCGGTCGGGCTTTGGAATGTCCAGCGGGCAACCGGCTCGCGCGAGCAGTCGTCAGCCGACGGCATCGCCACTTCTTCCAGCTGTGCCTCATCACAGACGACATACAGCTCGCCCTGTGGATCGAACCAGAATCGTAGCTTGCCGGCCGTATACTCGGCATGGATCACGCCTAAACTGGAACAGTCAGCGCCTTCCTGTTCAAAAACCGAAAAATCCGTGACGCCTTTCATGGTCAGTCTTGCCACGCGCTCCATGTGACGAAGTTGGTACCGCACGACGACCGTGACGACAGTATCAGCCAGGACTTCGCGGCCGGACCCTTCATCGAACAACCGACGTTTCGCCATCTGCACGTCGGTAACATATCCGCCACTGAAACCACCCGTGTGGCCCAGTAGCCAGCGAAGATCCTCAACATCCTTGATCGTGAATTGCATAGTCACGATTGTAACGCAGGATGGCGCCGGAGGCTAGAACGATCGCCGTCGTCAGGCATCCACCCCTTATGAGAAACAGCCCCGGATAGAGGCGACCGCTGTCACTCGCAGCCCACACGTTCTCCCTTGAGAATCTTGCCTGTCAGATCGGCAAAAAAATGGATTTGACAGTTGACATTGCCACCGTACAGAGGAAGGAGATTGAACGCGTCGGCTTGACCTGGCATGCGATCGATCGAAAAATCCCAAATCATCTGGATGGTCCCATCCTCGCTTTGATGCGGATGTAGATTGGGCGGACCGAGTTCGACGTAAAGGTCCGACACCTGCCCTCCGACCCACCGGTTGATCACCTCATCCCAGGTCTGATAGGGGCCGGCCACATCGCGTTTCGCCGCGTCTTTGCTTTCCGCGACGCAGCCGCCGTACGCCGCGCTCATAAGGCAGATGGCACACCAGATCGGTGCCAAAACGATTCGATGCCGCATGGTCAACCTTCCGGTAGAGGTGCACCGCGCTAAAAGCCTGGACCCGCGGGCAGGATAATTGGGAGCCGATAATGAGTCAATTCGGAGGATTCGCCAGGCCACAGAAGACGCGGGTTAAGAACCGCAGGCTGTGTCTCTTACATTGATTACCGGCTTATTCCTGAAGTAGCCTAGAGGCGTGGTGTCGAAGCACGCGTTCTTGACCGAAAGGAGATTCTTCGATCATGGCCGGTTTTCCCATTGAAGTCGCGACCCGCATCAAAACATTGCCCCCCTATTTGTTCGCCGCCATTGACAAGATGAAGCAGGCTGCGATCGCCCGTGGAGTGGATATCATCAACTTAGGCATCGGCGATCCAGACCTGCCCACGCCTGAGCCAATTGTCGAGAGCCTCGCACAGGCCGCCAGAAATCCCAAGCACCACCAGTATCCCTCATATGAGGGAATGCTGGCATTCCGCCAAGCGGTGGCCGAGTGGTATCAGCGCCGTTTTGGTGTGAAGTTGGACCCGGCAGACGAAGTGCTGACCCTGATCGGTTCGAAAGAAGGCATCGGACACATCCATTTGGCCTTCGTCAATCCGGGCGATGTAGTTCTGGTGCCCAGTCCAGGCTATCCCGTCTATCCGGTCGCCACCAGTTTCAGCGGAGGGATCTCGCATCTCATGCCGCTCACGAAGGCCAACGGGTTCCTGCCGGACCTGCAGGCGATCCCTAAGGACGTGGCAAAAGTGGCCAAGCTCATGTGGCTCAATTCCCCGAACAATCCCACGTCGGTGGTCATGACCAAGGACTACTTCAAGCGCGTCGTTGAATTTGCGAATCAGCACCAGATTATCGTGTGTCATGATGCGGCGTATTCAGAAATTTTCTATGATGGCAAGCGGCCCGCCAGTTTTATGGAAGTCGACGGTGCCAAGGAAGTCGGAGTGGAATTTCATTCCCTCTCAAAGACATACAACATGACCGGATGGCGACTGGGATTCGTCGTGGGCAACAAAGACGTGCTGGCTGGTCTCGGCAAAGTGAAGAGCAACCTGGACTCAGGTGTGTTCGAGGCCGTGCAAGCGGCGGGTATCACGGCGTTGAAACTTGAGGATGCGGTCACTGACGCCATCAGACGCATCTACCAGGACCGGAGGGACACGTTGGTTCCCGGCTTGAAGACAGTGGGACTTGATGTCGACACGCCCCCCGCTGCGTTTTATATCTGGGTGGCGGTTCCCAAGGGTTATAGCTCTGTGTCGTTTACGGGACATTTGCTGGAGAAGACAGGAATCGTGACCACTCCGGGCAATGGATTCGGTGTGCCGGGTGAAGGGTATGTTCGGATGACGGTCTGTACTTCGAAAGAGCGGCTGGGTGAAGCGGTCGAGCGGATAAAGAAAGCGGGGTTTTAGCGCCGCGATGGAATGCGAGACGACCTATATTGGGTTTGGCTCCAACGTCGGCGATCGGATTGATTATTGTGATCGTGCCGTCACCCTCTTGAGTCTGCTGCCCCACTCGCAAGTCACCGGCGTTTCGCTGCTCTACGAGACGGAACCGGTGACAGACGGAGCCAACCCAGGCGCCGGATGGTTCCTTAACGGCGTCGTACAACTAGAGACAGCCATCACGCCGGAGAGCCTTTTGAGCATGTTGAGAGAAATTGAACGCTCTCTTGGCCGGGACGATGACAACCGTTCGGGGCCACGGACGATCGATCTTGATCTGCTCTTTTATGGGCAACGCGTGATTGACCAGCCCGGCCTGAAGGTTCCCCATCCGCGCCTTCACGCACGGCGCTTTGTTCTGATGCCCTTGAGCGAACTGGCACCGCTCCTCGTACATCCCATTCGTCTTCGCTCCGTGAATCAGATGCTCTCGGAGACCACCGATCCATCGGAAGTCCGTCTCCTCTTTCCACAACCGTCGACCCGCTACGGTTCACGCCCGACCTGCAGCCCCCGCATGGATTCATGAAGACGATCCGATCGCCTTCGGCGATGACGGTATGGAGCGATCAGCTGCATCGGGAAGGAGTCGTCATCGGCCTGGTGCCGACGATGGGCGCGCTTCACGACGGGCATCGGGCATTGATCCGCGCGGGAAGACGGCAGTGTGATGCGCTCGTCGTCAGTATTTTTGTGAACCCGGCACAGTTCGCTCCGAGCGAAGATTTGGCGACCTATCCCAGACCAATCGAGAAGGATCGAGAGCTATGCCGGCACGAAGGCGTCGATGTCTGTTTCGAGCCTACGGCTGGCGCCATGTATCCCAAGGGTTTTCAAACCACTGTGGCCGTGCCGTCCATCGCCCGTCGGTGGGAAGGGGAATTCCGCCCCCATCATTTTTCCGGCGTGGCGACCGTCGTGGCCAAGCTTCTCAACGTCGTCCGCCCCGCTATCGCGCTCTTCGGACAAAAAGACTATCAGCAATGTAGGGTCGTGCGGCAATTGGTAACGGATTTGAATTTTTCCACCCGCATTGTCGTCTGCCCCACTGTGAGAGAACAAGACGGCCTGGCCATGAGTTCCCGCAACGTCTTTCTGTCAACGGAGGATCGCCGCATTGCGCCAATCTTTTTTCAGGCCTTACAAGCCGGCCGTCAAGCAATTGAAAATGGGCTCAGCGAGACCGCGTCAGTGGAGGCACTGATGCGGAAGGTGATCGGAGGAGAGCCCGCCATTCGGATCGATTATTTAGTTGTTTGCGATCCAACGACGCTGGAGCCTCTCATCCACATCGAGCGCCAGGCGGTTATCCTCGGTGCGGTCCGCCTCGGGTCTGTACGCCTCATCGACAACGTGCATGCGAGAAGAAGAAATGGTTCATAACAGCATTGGCCCCTCGCAGCTCAGGAGAGGCTGAATGATGTTGGCATCGAGCGGAGCGAGGCCCGGTGCGCGGCACGTTGGCCTTCGAGTGGAGGGGAGACAGTCGCTGGCGGCTGTCAGGCTAAGCGCTGGCCACCGGATGGTGGCCTTGGCTCACGAGCAAGCCAAGGACCACTTGGCTGAGGCGTCGCTGATCAGGCAACGGAATCTCCAGAAAGCGCAGCCCGACAGATGTCGGGCGCACGGAGCAGACCATCGCCGTTTCGATTCGGATCGCCTCGTCTTCCCGGTCGGGTTTGAGCACGAGACCCAGGAACGTTCCCCGCGGCAGGCCGGTGGTTTGGAGGGTGCAGCCATCCATCGAAATGTCCGTAATCCGATTGGTCGACCGTATTCGATTGTCTGCAAGAAACTGCGCCTGGATTGAGGTGGGAAGCCGTTTGTATTGCCGGCGATCGGACGCTTGAGCACTGCGCGTCGCCTCGCGGCTAAAGGCATGAAACTTGTTCATGCAGAGTTGGCAGCGGAACGGAACCACATTCAGGTGTTGCAGGACACGTTCAACCATGCCCGACTGAGGCGCGACGCGGACGAACGGCGTTCCGCAGTTCGGACAATGGAGTGTTTTCATGCTCCCAACTTCATCTCCACCAGTGACTGGGCAGATTGTTCTTTCCCGGAAGCCGCTTGTTGTTCTGTCAATATCGGTTCAATCATAGCTGGCGAGTAGGTTGCCGGCTTGACCCATTTACCGTCCTCCCGTTTATAGCCTCCGACTTTACTCATATTGGACCGGTGCACTTCGCGGAAGACCGGCTCCATATCGATACCATACGATACGGCGGTCCCATAGACTACATACAAGACGTCCGCAAGTTCCTTCGCCACAGCGAACAGGTCGTTCTTGGCCATGGCCTCTTTCAGCTCGTCAAATTCCTCATGGATGAGGCGTTCACGCAACCTGCGGGTCCGCTCATCGATGACGGTCGGCGTCTGGTGGATCACGATGTTGAACAAACGATGGAATTCTTCGACCATCGATTGGGCTGTCGGTCGGGCTGCTGGCTCATTCCTGTTCATACAACAACGCCTTTCGCGGAACGACTTCTATGGGACTTAAGGATGATAGGTCTTTGTCGGACGACACTCCCAATTCTTTGAACCGGCGTGCCGCGGGAAGGATTCTGCTCTCCAATGAGCCAACCGCCTTGTTATAGGCTAGCACGCTCTTGCCGAGCGACAAGCCGACGTCGTTTACATATTCGGCGAGCAGCGCCATTCGTTCATAGAGATCCTTTCCCAAGCGACCGGCCTCCTCGGCGTGAGCGGTCAATCGCTCCTGTCGCCAGCCGTACGCCACGGCTCTGAGAAGCGCCATCAGCGTAGTAGGCGTGGCGAGGACGACCCCTTGCGCAAACCCGTCTTCGATCAGCCGCGGATCCTGCTCTAATGCCGCTCCGAGGAACTGCTCACCCGGCAAAAACAGCACGACGAACTCCGGCGCCTGATCGAATTGGCTCCAGTAGGCTTTGAGGCTCAAATCATTAATGCGTAACCGAACTTGCGCTGCATGGCGCCGTAAGCCTTCCTGACGGCGCTCTTCATCCCCGGCTTCATGCGCTTCGAGGTACCCGCCCAACACCGTCTTCGCGTCCACGATGATCTGACGTCCGCCCGGGAGTTGAACGATCATATCCGGTCGAAGCCGCCCATCGGACGACGCCACCGATTCCTGCTCGAAAAAGTCACAGTGCGCGACCATGCCGGCCAATTCGGCGACGCGCTTTAGCGTGATCTCACCCCAGCGGCCGCGGACGGCCGGCGCCTTCAACGCATTCACCAGGTTCCCCGTTTCCTGCTGTAAGCGCTGCTGCGTTTCTGCAAGCAATTTAAGATGCTGATCGAGGCCGCCGTAAGCAGCCTGGCGGGACTGCTCGAGATGACGAAGCTGCTCGTCATAGCGGTGCAAGGACTCAGAAAGAGGTTTGACTAACTCGTCGATGGCTTGTTGCCGTTGGGCAAGATCACCCTTCGCTTCGGCATGCAAGGTCTGAAACGTGCTCTTGGCAAGCGTGAGAAATGCCTCATTATTCTGCTTGAGTGCCTCTCCGGAGAGCGCTTGAAATGATTCGGCCAGCTCATGACGCGCTTTAGCCAGAAGTGCCTGTTGTTCCTCTGCATGTTTGACGGTTTCCTCTGCCTGCGTTTCAGCGATCGCGCGGGCTCGCGCAGCGTCGGCGAGCTCGCCGCGGAGACGATCGATGTCTGCCAGGTCAACCTGCCTACCACGCCGCAATTCCTCGGCCAGCGTTTCGGCGAATTGGGCGCGTGCAAGTGCCCGGCATAATTCGCCATCGAATCTGGCACGCAGGCGAGCAGAAATCCAGGCGCCTAGCGCCAGTCCTCCAAGCACAATGCCCCCGAGGAGGCCGAGCGCAAACGCAGGATTCTCAAGCATAGGTCGAACTCCGTTCAGTCACGGAGCGAAGCTCTGGGTCCGGTATGGCTCTATAGACAGGCAATTGAACGATTAGCTGCGGGAGGGTACGTAATAACACAAAAAACGTCAAGAGCAGGAAAAGACACAGAGCCGTTCGGCCCTACAGCGAGGAGCCTGCATCAAGAAAATTCCCTTAAGGTTGTTGACAAACGTCTTGCCTGCAGACGAGATGAGCGCGGATGACCAACGGACGCAGCACGTTTCTTGTCAAGTAGGCCGTGAGGTTCCCGACGGGGCTGCCTCGCGTCTCACGATACCTTGCCGGGCATCGACGGTCACAACTTCGCCTTCGGAGAGTTGAGTCATGACGCGACGCACATTGGTGATCGTCGGCAACCCATACTCGCGGGCGATGATCGCCCCGTGTGAAAGCGTGCCGCCCATTTCCACGACCAATCCTGCCGCAAGACCGAACAATGGGGCCATGCCAGGATCGATGACCGGTGCGACAATGATGTCGCCTCGTCGCACCTTGATCCAATCCGCCTCTGATCGCACAAAGGTCACTGGCCCGGACACCCGTCCGGAGCTGACAGGAATGCCTGAGAGCAGGCCATCGCGCTCCAGCAGATGACCGTTCCGCTCCGGGGGCTCTTGGTGCCGAATAGTATCCGGCACCTCCAGGGTCAGCCACTGTTCCCGCTGGGCTCGGCGGGCCCTGACCAGAGCTCCCCAGTTTTTTCGCCGCTCCGATGACATCGCCCCGCGTTCTTGCAGAGTCAGAAAGAAGATGTCCTCTCGAACGCGGAACAAGCCTTGGTCGGTCATGAGCTCTCCGACATGAAGCAACAGATTTCGCGCCGCAGCGGAATACCACATCAAATGGTGGCGATTGGCTTCCCGCAGGGCGAAGAATCGGCAGAGCCGCCGATACCACCAGCGAAAAATGAGCCACCGATCGAACCGAAGACCGCAGCGAGCCTTGACCGAGGCCAATGCCTCTTCTCTCGTTGCCTGTTGGCGTCCAGCAATGGCTGCCGGAGTAGTTGGCGGGCCGGCGAGCTGAATCCGGATCACCTCGAGTAGAGCTTCGGGCTGATCGGCCATTCGCGGAGACATGATGTCCGATTCCCCTATACTGCGATGCCCATAGTCCGCAAGGTAGCGGTCGAACCCGGCAAGAAATTCACTGCCCGCGAAGCTTCGGCAATAGAAGCCTCGCTCCCATTCTCCACGCGCAAGCCGATCCGACACAGCCGGCTCGGCCCTGGCCAGCTCGACCAATTCGGCAAGGCGTAGTATTTGTTGGGCACTGATGACGGTACCTAGACCCTGCAAGGCCGCGTTCAACAAACCGCGCCAATCCATTCCAAGCCAACCGGGCAGCAGCCGGCTGAAGGCTTGTAAACACTGCCCCACTCCTGCAGCAATACCAAACGTCACTTCGCGAGAAGGCAGCCAACGAGCTAACTCATCAAGGCGAGCTTCAGCCTCTTTCAGGGATAAGTCCCGAACGCGGTCGGGACTATACAGGAGAGCGAGCGCCTTCATTTCTGCGAACCAGGTGGGACCCCATCGCAAGACTCGTCCCATCTCCTGCCACATCAGAAACCCGGCTTTGAGGAATGTCGGCCAGCCCAATGGTTGCACCATTACGGGCGATCTCAGTGGTTCGCCTCCCATCTGTTCCACAAGCAGCGCGGGATTGCCACCCAGTTGACCGATCAGATTGTAAAACAGGGACACGTTCAGATAAGGCCGACCTGACAGCGTACGGACGGACGAAACATTTGACGGGATTCGACAACCCATCCGGCGATAGTGGGAGAGGATGTACGCCTCCATGAAGTACTCAAGAAATGAAAGACCCATCGGACTGGGCACCTCAGGCAGCGTTTCCTTGAAGTTCGCTCTCGACCACTCGCTCTCATCATTGGTGAGGTCGGAGAGCGATCGGGCTGCCGTGATCGGACGCGCTTGAAGGACCCACAGCCCCCGGGAGTCAAACGCCCATTCGACGTCGACGGGTCCCCCGAACGCCCGTTCAATTCGGTTGACCAGCGCAGTCAGTTCGACCAGTTGCTGCTCCGAGAGAGCAGAGACCTTGCGTTCTTCGGCACGAACGGGCTCGGTCGTAACACCGCTGCTAGCGAGCAAAAGCCGCTCAACCTGATGGCCGGGGGCGTACCGGATCAGACGAGCCGGCTGGTCGGGCCTCGCCTCAACTGTGTATTGATCGGGCGTGACTTTTCCGTCGGCAAGGGGGGCTCCCAGCCCACGGATTGCGTTGATAGTCACATGACCGCTTCGCCCTGTCACCGGATCGACCGAATAGGCAACGCCGGCGACCGCTGCATCCAGCATCGGTTGAATGATCACCGCCATGGCCGGCGGCGCTTCCGCGTTACCACTCTTCATCATGTACTCGATCACCCGCACGTCCCAGACAGAGACCCAGACCGCTGCAATGCCGCGCCCGATCTCCTCCCACGGCAGTCCGAGCTCCGTTCGATACAGGCCGGCAAAACTCATCCGGACCATGTCTTCGTTCGTTGCCGACGAACGGACTGCCCACTGCTGGTCAAGCCCTGTTATCTCCCCGAGGGTTTGATGCAAGCGGTGCACGAGGTGGGTAATGTCTGCGCGCAGAATGGTCTGCCGGCAGTCTTCGAGCTCCCGTTTCCGGTCATCACCCTGGAGTTGAATCGCCCGTCGCCAGCGTTCACCTGGAGACAATCCGACCGCTTCCAGCGCGGCACGATAGGCAGAGGTCGTCAAACAGCACCCCGGCGGCACCTTCAGTCCGGCCTTCAACAGGCGCGCGAGACCGGTGGCCTTGCCGCCGGCGAGCGAGGCATCACGGCATTGGGCAAGTGGGAGCACCAGTGGAGCAACCATGAGGTGGATAGTATCTACAAGACAAAGAGCAGGTAAAGGTCATTGACATTGGTGCCGGTTGGACCCGTCATGATGTGGGATCCGAGCCGCTTCAACGCACGATACGTGTCGTTCTGTTTCAGGGCGGCGTTAAGATCAATCCCTAACCTCCTCGCGCGTTGCCACGTATGTCCATCGACAAGAGCTCCGGCCACATCCGTCGGACCATCGGTGCCATCAGTGCCCACGCCGGCCACATACACATCCGGAAGCCGGGCCACCGCCTTGGCGGCTGCTACCGCAAATTCCTGCGCGCGGCCGCCTCTGCCGGCTCCCCTGACGTTCACCGTTGTTTCGCCTCCTGCCACAAGGCAACAGGGCCTCGGAATCGGTTCCTGTTTTGTCAGAATGCTATGTGCGAGCGAACCTACATAGGCTCCGGAGACACGGGCTTCTTCCATGAGCGGAGGGAGAAGGACGGTTCGCAGTCCTACGGAACGCGTGCTCGATATCAAGGCATCGAGCGCCGTCTGATTGTTGCCGATGATCTCATGGTGCACTCGTTCAAACAGTCGGGCCCCTGATTTGGGGGTCTCTGTCAACTGTCCCTCGATCCCACGCCTCAGATGGACCCGTATTGGCCGCGAAACGGCGGTCCACAGACGGTACTGCCGGAGACAGTCAATGGCATCTCGGTAGGTGCTCGGGTCGGGAGCGGTCGGTCCCGAAGCAATCGCGCTCACATCATCACCGATCACATCCGATAGGATGAGCGTAAGGATGGTGGCATGGGTCGATGCCGCCAGTCGACCGCCTTTGAGATTCGACAGGTGCTTGCGGACGCTGTTGATGTCTCGGATGCCGGCGCCGCACCGAAGCAGCAACCTAGTCATGTGTTGTTTGTCCGCAAGCGTCACCGTCGAGACAGGCGCCGGCATCAGACTCGATGCCCCTCCCGACAGCAACACGACAAGCAGATCTTCGCGGGTGAGCGAGGATGCCAGCGACAGCATACCTCGAGTTGCCGCGAGACCGGCCCGATCGGGAACCGGATGGCCGGCCTCTACTACACGTATGCGTTTGGTGCGCACCGTGTGGCCGTATTTCGTAATGACGACTCCACCAGCCAGCCGACGGCCCAGAATTGGCTCGATGGCGTGCGCCATGGGGGCTGCCGCTTTTCCTCCCCCGACGACCACGATACGGCGATACTTGCGCAGGTCGTAGCGGCGGGATCCGATCGTGAGCACGTCGCCGCGCTTGTGTATGGCCCGTCGCAACGCCTTGCCGCCGTTCACAGCGTCCAGGGCGTCCCTCAGCATCCGGTTTAGGAGCTGACGTACGGGCGAAGCAGGAATCTGCATGGAATGGGCGGTCAGACGACAGCAGGCGTAAGCAGCGGAAAGTGCCGTGAGGCCATCAAGCTGGGAATCATGTCGAACAGCGCGTTACGGAATCTTCTCCTGCTTGAAGCAGCGGGTCGGGCAGGTTTGGCGCGGCACCTTGATTTGGTACGTCCCGTGCGGCAGAAAGTCTTTCTTGAATTCTGGATTGAGCAATTTCAGCTCCAGGAAGTAGGTGCCGAATTCTTCCGCGATCGATGTCAACGCCCGTTGAGTTTCCTTGACGTTGACCGTGATGGTCTCGGTCTCGAGCGGAACGTACAGATCTTTTTTGCTCAACCCGAGGTACTTTTCCGGCTGAGAATAGATCTCTTTTGCGGCGATGATGCGCGGGACATAGCGCATCGTCTCGCGCGGTCCATGCATTTTCCAATAGTCCGTGATCTTCTGATCCTTCAGCAACTTCCGAATTCGCTCTTCGCCGGCGTTGTACGACGCCATCGCCATGAACCAGTCGTTTTGCTGAAAATCCTTCAGGTACTTGAGGTACTTCACGGCGGCTTCCGTGGACATTTCGAGATTTCGGCGCTCGTCGCGCACGGCATCGCTCTTGAGCCGGTACCGCCGGCCGGTTGAGGGAATGAACTGCCATGGACCCGAGGCTTTCGCTTTGGAATAGGCGGCCGAGATGCACTTGCTTTCAACCAGCAGCATATACTTGAGATCGTCCGGCAAGCCGGCCTCAGCCAGCTGCCGTTCCGCCGGCGGAAAGCAGCGGCCGGTGCGCTTGGCAAGAACGATGCTTTCGCCCTGGTCCTCGAGGAATTGGTAAAATTCGTATTCGATCCGCTCCCGGACCTGCCAGTTGTCGAGCGGGACGGGTTGTCCTGCAAAAGTCAGTTTCTCGGGCAGCTTGAACGAACTGAGATAGAATCGTTCGCCTTCTCGCTTGATCTCCGGAAGAATCACGAGACGGTCTTCTGACTCGCCGGCGTTATCGAGCGGATCAGAAGGTCCCAGCTCACGCTCCAATTCGCCACTCACTCCGGACTGAACCGCCAGGTCCTTCATGGGATCCAACTGGGACTGCGCCTCTGTGGACATAGGCAAGAGGGAGGCCAAAAGGACTGTGACTGTCAGTAGACGGCGCATCCACCGGTCGACCATACGCACCTATCCTCCGAGTTGTTCGACCTGATCTCTTTCAGTCCGCATGCTAGCAGCAAGCGTCGTATGCGGCAAGCAGGATCGGCTTTCACTAACGTGCTACACTTCGGCGCCATGCGATCGCTCGCCGTCCTCAATCAGCACATCATCACCTGCACTGCCTGCCCTCGTCTGGTGACTTACCGTCAAGCCGTTGCCGAAGAAAAGCGACGGCAGTATCGGGAGTGGACCTATTGGGGGCGACCGGTTCCGGGATTCGGGGATCCGGATGCGCGCCTCTA
>Ga0075419_10000150_pt1 | contig 39192 bp, 32 predicted proteins | sample SoiMetdeltSBSDD3_FD_76900 | JGI IMG/M metagenome (GOLD analysis project Ga0075419, IMG submission 76900) | Bulk soil microbial communities from a Populus tree surrounding site in Tennessee, USA - Soil MetaG P. deltoides SBSDD3 | ecosystem: Environmental > Terrestrial > Soil > Tree plantation... | reverse complement strand
AGGGACACGACACTACGAGTACTGCCAGTGCAGCGGCAAATGCCCGCGACGGATCGATGACGCTCCATGCCACAGCCGTAAGCACCGTCACACTCAATACGCGCACCACGAAGCGTGCGGTCGCCTGTTCGCCGGCGCGAGCAAGCTGCGGCCGTTCGACTTGTGCGCGCTCGACCAATCCCGCGATCCCCGCGAGCACTGTGTCCGCACCCACTCGCTGCACCTGCAGATCCACCGGACCATCGACGAGAACGCTGCCTGCGATCAGCATGTCTCCAGAGCGCCGCAGGACCGGCGCCGCCTCTCCGCTCATGAGCGCCTCGTCGACTCGACAAGCGGGACTGAGCAGCAGTCCGTCGGCAGGAATGAGACCTCCCTCCCCGACATGAACGCAATCGCCAGCACGGAGCTCGTGAGTACCGACACGCTCGAGCGAATGATCCTCGCGCCGGCGATCGGCAAAGGACGGCGTGAGGCGTGCGAGCGCGTCGACCAGATCTCCGGCGTGGTGGCGCGCCCGCATCTCCAGATATCGGCCGGCGAGCAGGAAGAACACGAACATGGAGACGGAGTCGAAGTACACGTGGCCGCCACCGCGCAGCGCCTCGACGAAACTCGCGGCATAGATGAGCGCAATGGCAGCGGCGACCGGCACATCCATGCTGAGCTGCCGCGCGGCAAGCGAGCGCGTCGCGGCCTTGAAAAACGGCCCGGCGGAATACAGGACGACCGGCGTTGCGACGATGAAGCCGAGCCAGCGGAACAGCGCTTCGGCGGAAACGTCCGGTGCTTCGCCACCCCGCAGATACAGCACCGCGGCGAACATCATCGCCTGCATGGCGCCGAATCCGGCGACGACGAGTCGCTTCAATGCGTCGCGGGCTTCCTGTCTGCGGATGTCGTCGAGCGCCCGGGCGTGCAGCGGCCACGCTCGATACCCCGTTCGCGCCAGACACTCGAGGATCTGCGCGAGGGATACGCGATCATCGATCCAGGTGATGCGCGCGCGTCGTGCCAGAGCGTTCACCTGCACGCTTGCCACTCCATGCAGCGACTGCAAGGCACGCTCGATCAACCACACGCAGGCCGTGCAACGCACGCCTTCCACGAAGAGCATCGTCTCGCGGCGCCCTTCTCCGAGATCGCGCACTACGTGGCGGGCAAGCTCGTCGCGTTGCCACGCGAGGTATCCGTTCCGGTCCGCGTCCTGGGAAGGTTCCGGCTTCTTCGCCGGCTGCGTGCGCAGCAAATAGTAGTCGGCGAGCCCGAGCTGTCCGATCCATTCGGCGGCCGCACGGCAACCGTTGCAGCACACCGCATGCAGCTCCCCGCCGACTCGCGCGTCAATCACCGTGACAGGCAGCGGCTCACCGCAATGCCAGCACAGGGTGTTCATTTTTTCTCGTTGCCCTGCGCGAGGACCCAAGCCGCGATCACGCGCAACTCGTCCGTGCTCAGGCGCTGGCCCCACGCTGGCATCACGCCAGTGCGTCCTTCGCGGATCGATTCAGCGACGCGACCGAACTCGCCGCCATAGAGCCAGGTCTTGTCAGTGAGATCGGGCGCGCCGAGGCCCGGATTGCCGCGGCCGTCGACGCCGTGACAGGCCACGCACATCGATTCGTAGCGCGCCTTGCCTGCCTCGCGCCAATCTCCGGGCGTCGTGACGCCGCTGAAGCCAAGCACGTACGACGCAACCTGATTGACGCCATCCACGCCGAGCGCTGCGCCCCAACCCGGCATCGTCCCTATGCGACCCTCCCGGATGCTCGTCATTACGCTGTCCGGATCGACACCGTGCAGCGAGTCGGAGTCGGTGAGGTTCGGTGCACCGAGGGCAGTGTTGCCGAGTGCGCGATCGCCATGACAGGCAGCGCAGTTGTCGAGGTACAGACGATGGCCGATCGACGTCGCCGTGGAGTTGGCGGCTAGCTGACCGAGGCTCAACCCACGCAGCGGCGCAAGCGTCGCTTCGAGTCGCTGCTCGCTCGCAGCGGTATCACGCTGCAATTCTCCCGCCGAAGTCCAACCGAGCACACGGAACAGGACCAGGTAGCCGATCGCTCCCGCCACGCCGACGAGCGAGTACACGACCCACCACCACGGCAGCTTGCGTACTCCTTCGCGCAGCACACCGTGCGCCCACACGTGCCCCGTCGTGCCATCGGGCTCGGTGGGAATCTTCACGATCTGTCCCCACACGAACAGGAACAGCACCAGCCCGACGTTCAGCAGCAGCAGGACGACGACCCAGGTTGACCAGAAGCCGCTCATGACTCGGGGTGCTCCGCTTCATCGTGCATCGGGATGCGCGCGAGCCGCTCGAACGTCGGGCGATGCGCGGGGAGCCAGGCCCAGATCCAGATGCCGATGAAGATCAGCATCAGCACTACCGTGATCACGCCGATCGCATGTCCCCAGATCGCGTTCATTGCGCCTGCCTCGCGGGCACACCGAGGCCCTGCAGATACGCGACCAGCGCGTCCAGCTCGGTTTTGTTCCTGACCGCTTCGTAGGCCGCGGCGATGTCTGCGTCGGTGTACGGATCGCCGAGCCGGCGCAGCACGCGCATGCGTGCCATGACGTCTGCATAGTCGAGCTGGCGGCGCTCCAGCCATGGATAGCCCGGCATGTTCGATTCGGGTACGAGCTTGCGCGGCGAGATGAGATGCAGGCGGTGCCACGCATCCGAATACTTCCCGCCGACGCGCGCGAGGTCGGGACCGGTGCGCTTGGAGCCCCACTGGAACGGACGGTCGTAGACCACTTCGCTCGCATCCGTCGGCTGGCCGTAGCGCTGGGTTTCGAAACGCAGCTTGCGGATCATCTGCGAATGGCACTGGTAGCAGGCCTCACGCACGTAGACGTCGCGGCCCGCGAGGCGCAGCGCATCGTAGGGCCGCAGTCCCGGCGCGGGCGCGACCGTGTGCGCGTTGACGAAGAGCGGCGTGATTTCGGCCAGGCCGCCGAACGACACCAGCACCAGGATCACGATGCCGAGCAAGCCCGCGTTCTTCTCGATCCGTTCCAGCGGTCGCGAGTCGTGCGCCATGACTTACCCGCGTGCCGGCAAGGGGGGCGGCACCTGATCCGGCACCGGCTCCGGGATCGGTTCGGGAATCGGCACGAGGATCGGCTTGATCTGGTCCAGGCGAGCAGCACCCGCCGTGTGCCACAGATTCCACGCCATCACGACCATGCCGGCCAGCACGAGCATCCCGCCCACGAAGCGCGCGACATAGAACGGGTGCGTCGCTGCGATGCTCGCGAGGAAGCTGTGGGTGAGCGCGCCGTCGGCATCAGTTGCCTGCCACATCAGTCCCTGCATCAATCCCGCTGTCCACATCGCTGTGATGTAGACGAGCAACCCGATCGTGTGCAGCCAGAAGTGGATCTCCATCGCACGGTGCGAGTGCATGGCCGGCCGATCGAGCGCGCGCGGCGCCATCGCGTAGAGCGAGCCCATCGTGATCATCGCCACCCAGCCGATCGCGCCGGAATGCACGTGCGCGACGGTCCAGTCGGTGTAATGCGTGAGTGCATTGAGCGACTTGATCGACATCAGCGAGCCTTCCAGCGTCGCTGCGAGGTAGAACACCAGCGCGGTCACCATGAACTTCGCCGGCGGACTCTCGCGAATCCGTTCGCGCGCGCCCTTGAACGTCATCAAGCCGTTCGCGGCCGAGCCGAGGCTCGGCATCATCAGCAGGATCGAGAACGAAATGCCGACCGACTGCGTCCAGTCGGGCAGCGCGCTGTACAGCAGGTGATGCGGGCCTGCCCACATGTAGATGGAGATCAGCGCCCAGAAATTGACGATCGAGAAGCGATAGCTCCACAGCGGCTGCTTCGCTTCGCGCGGCACGAAGTAGTACATCATTCCGAGAAAGCCGGCCGTCAGGAAGAATGCGACCGCGTTATGGCCGTACCACCACTGCACCATCGCATCGACCGCGCCCGAATAGACGGGATATGACTTGGACCACGACACCGGCACGGCGATGTTGTTGACGATGTGCAGCAGCGCGACGGCGATGATGAAAGCGCCGTAGTACCAGTTCGCCACATATATATGTTGAATGCGCCGGCGCATGAGCGTGGCGAAGAACACGACCGCGAACGAGACCCAGACGACGGCGATCAGCAGGTCGATGAACCATTCCGGCTCCGCATACTCTTTGCTCTGCGTGATGCCGAACGGCATCGTCGTCATCGCCAGCAGCACGGCGAGCTGCCATCCCCAGAACGTGAACCGCGCGAGGCCGCCCAGCGCCAGCCGCACATGACAGGTACGCTGGACCACGTAGTAGCACGTGCCCATCAGCGCAGAGCCGCCGAAGGCGAAGATCACGCCGAAGGTGTGATTGGAACGGATGCGGCTGTAGCTGAGCCAGGAGACATCGAAGTTGAGCGCAGGCCAGGCGAGCTGCGCAGCCGCCAGCACGCCCGCGAGCATGCCCGAAACGCCCCAGATCGCCGCCGCCATCAGGAACAGGCGGACGACATGATCGTCGTAGGTTTCAGCCGACTTCGTCGCAACAGCAGCACGGGCGCTCATGCGGCGATGATAGCCAGCGTTCGGACGATTTAGCCTCGTGGAAGAGTACGCACCTGCTACGTACCGGACCGCAGAGACTCAGAATCGATAACGTGCTTTCACCAGCAGCTGGTCGCTGTCGCGCAGCCCGGCAGCGGACTCGAACAGTCCACCGAAGCCGTCGCGAGCTTCCCCTTCCTCGAAGGTGAGACCACCGCGCCCGTAGACGACGTACAGGTCCGACTGCGGCGCAAACGTCCAGCGATAGCGGATCTGCAGGCCGAAGTTGTTCACTGCGAACGGCAGCACGAGGTCGTTGCTCTCGATCAGCTTGCCCGATGTACCTATACGGAACGGCTGCGGACTGTGGGCGTCGATCGCCAGCCACTGCAGCTTCACGCGTAGCTCGTGGCGGTTGGCCGGGAACCAGTTGAGGTCGCTCTGCAGGATCGCGCGCCGCCGCTGGAAGCTCGCGAGCAGGTTGTCGTGTTGCCAGATGAGCCAGTCGCGGCTCCAGCGCATGACGCCGCGGACCGACCAGCTCAGGTCGTCGCGCGTGAAATGCTCGAGCTTGCTGTCGACCTCGAATGCGAAATCGTCATTGCCTTCCTGCAGCAACGCACCGGCCGCGAATACGCGCCACTTGCCGATGCGTGCGCTCTGATAGTTCTGCGCCAGCGCTAGCAGTCGCGCGTCCATCTGCACATCGCCGTTGCCACGCGAGATGAGATCGTCGACGCCGGCGCCTACGACTTCGATCGTGGAATTGAGGACCGCTCCGGACCGACGCCGGGACTCGCGGTACACGCCGATGAAATTGCCGAGCCGGTCGCCGCTATCGTTGTAGCGCAGCTCCGGCCGCATGCGCCATCGCACGCTGGCGCGCGCATCGCTCTCGTCGAAGTCGCGGAAGCGGCGCGAGATCAGATAGCTGGCGTAGTTCACGCTCGGGCGCTGCTGGAATCCCATGTCGTTGAAGTCGAGCGCAGCGGAGTAGTGCGTCAACCCGAGCTCGTGCTGCCAGTCCGGCGACGGCGTGTAGACGGCGAGCAGGATCTCGCCATCGCCGGACGTGTTGTCGGCGGACAGGTCGACCAGGCTCTTGATCACCTGCCCTTGCAGCATCAACTGCGGGTTGGGGCGCCAGATGACGTCGCTGGAGTGGACCTGTGCGGACCGATCCAGGTACGGGCGATCGACCCACGTCCCCAGGTAACCGACCGTCAACGGCCCGGCGGCGTATCGCAGCCGCGACCCGGTGAATGCGCGACCGATGTCGTCGCTATAGTCGCTCTCGATCGCCGACAGCACGCCGTAGTCGAGACGCCCGACGTTGCCGTTGAGCTTCACCGCGCCGTCGATGTCGGCTGCCAGCGTGGGATCGTCGTCGCGCTGACCGCCGATGCGACGTGTATAGAGCAGGCGGTCCCTTGCGGTGACACGCGTGTCGGTCTCCGGCACGCGTATGTCGAACAACGCCTGGTTCTCCGCGAAGAATGGCCGCTTGTCGCTGAACAGCACTTCGATCGCGTCGAAGTTCACGACCAGCTCGTCCGCTTCGACCTGGCCGAAGTCCGGATTCAGCGCCGCCGTGAGCTGGAAGTTGCCCGACGGCTTCCACTGGATGTCGGCGCCGAATTTCATGTCGACCTCGTCGTCGACCATGTCGTTCGCGACGCTCGCGTACGGGAAGAAGTGCAGCAGCGATCCCGGGTATTGATCGATCTCGACCTTCGGGAACTCCGACACGTAGCGCGGCCGCGTGAAGCTCACGCCCGCCAGCGCACTGCGCTCCTGCGTCGCGCCGATCACGCGGTCGAAGGCGATGCCGATCGTGCGCTTCGGCGCGTCTGCGTTCTTCATGCCCGCCGTCGTCCACGGCAGCAGCAGCTCGACGTACCATTCCTGGTCGGTCTGCGTGATGGCGTACTCGACGTCGCTATCCCAGTCGGTGCTGTACTGGTTCTCGTTCGTGAGCGTCGCGTCCTGCAGCGAACCGGCGAGTGCGATCGTGACGTTGTACGCGACCTGCGCGTCGGCGTTGAAGTCGATATAGACGTTCACGCGATCGCCGTTGTTGTCGGCATCGCGCGGCGTTTGCGCCAGTTCCCGCGGTGTGCCCGGCGGATGCGTGCAGCGAAAGCCGACCACGATGCCTTGCGGCGTGCCGAGCAGGCGGGCCTCCGTCGGATGGCGCGGCTGGCCGAGCGTGTACGGCTGCGTCACGCGAAAGTCGGTGAAGACCTGCGCGCGCTCCCATTCGGGCTCGGTCAGCAGGCCGTCGATCTTGATTTCGGCGCGCGCACCGGCAGACGCGAGGAACGCGATGGTGACCAACGCACCACGCAGCAATCCATGAGATCGCTTCATGTGACGACGAAACCCAATCCCCGCTGTTGCAGCGTACTGTCGCGCATGCACGTGGCGCCAGCAACGCCAGTTGCTTTCGTCAGCCGCAAATCCCGCTTGTGACTGACGCGACCGCGCAAGGATGCCCGGGCCGGGCAGTCAGTGGAAGAGCCACTTCGACCCCTTTTATGGGGCCAAGTGTCTACGCAGCGTAGCGCGCGAACACCGCCATCTGCGCTGCCAGCGCTCGTTGAAATGCGGGTCGCGCTTCGCAACGCAAGCGATAGTTCTCGAGGACCGGTATCTGCGCAACGATGCTCGTGTGACGCAGGATGCGCAGCACGGTCGTCATGAGCAGGTCGGCCGCAGTGAAGGGCCCTTCGAGATAGTCGCGCTCGCCCAGCCAGGCCGCGAGATCCTGCAGCCGCTTCTGCGCCGCTTCGACAGCGCCCGGCCGGCGTGCCCTGGCCCAGGCTTCCTGCGCATAGAACAGATCGATCGCAGCGAGATTCTGGATCTGCGGTTCGATCGTATTCATCGCTGCGAACATCCACGCCGTGACGCGCGCCCGGCTCGCTGCGTCTGCCGGCATCAGCGCTGCGCAGCGCTGCGCGACGTGATGGACGATCGCTCCTGATTCGAACAGGACCAGGTCGCCTTCCTCATAAGCGGGGACCTGCCCGAACGGTTGCAGGCGCCGATAGGCTTCGGACTTCTGGTCCTCGGGTCCGATGACGTGCTCGGTATAGGCCTCGCCCGCCTCTTCGAGCGCCCAGCGGACGCGCAGATCACGGACCAGGCCCTGGGCAAAGGGCGGAACCGCTCGGAAAACGGTGACTCGGATCGTCATGTCGGCATACCTCGTAGTGGGACCTCTATGCCAATGACGATCCGCCGACCCGGGGATCTACCGATTCGCTCGCTATTGTGAACTGCGTAGCCGACAATGGCGCCCGGCTACGCCATAAGAACACGAATCGGCGGCCCCGCGACGAAGCCGCGCCGCGCCACATGAGAAGAACGAGAACAAATTGGCAACCCTGGCTTCTGCGCGAGCCGCACTGGCGCTCGCTGCTGACCGTTCGCGGGAATGGCCCATCCGGCGACTCGGCCCGTATTCCTGCATTCTCGGATTCATGCTGCTCGGCGTGCTCGCGCTCGGCATATCGCGAGCGCTGCTCATAGCCTGGCAATGGGAGCGCGCTGCCGTCACGGATTCCGTGCTGTCGATGCTGGTGCAGGGATTGCGCAGCGATCTCATGACGCTCGGGCTGTTCGCCACACCTGCCGTGGTTCTGGTGCCAGCGTTCCTCTTGCTGGGCCGGGTCAAGTCGTGGATCCGATTGTGCTGCGCCTGGTTGGCCGCGAGCCTGGTCGCGATCATCTTCCTCGAGCTGGCGACGCCGCAGTTTCTGATCGAATACGACAGCCGCCCGAACCGCCTGTTCGTCGAGTATCTGGTTTATCCGCGGGAAGTGATGGCCATGCTCTGGAACGGCTATCGCGGTCTGCTGCTGCTCACGGCCGCCGGCGTCGCCGGACTCGGTTGGGTCATCGCGCGGCACTTCAGGAAATACGCTGCCGAAACTGACGGATGGCGCAAACGCACCATCCTGCTCGTGTGGCCGATCGTCGTCCTCGTTCTGTTCGTCATGGTGCGGTCGAGCTTTCAGCACCGCCCGGCCAACCTCGCCACGTTTGCGTTCTGCGACGACGCGATGGTCAACAGCCTGGTCGCCAACTCGGCGTATTCGGTGCTGTCCGCGGCCTATGGACTGAAGAACGAAACGCAATCGAGCTGGATGTACGGCGACATGCGGATGGCGGAAGTCGTGCAGCGGGTGCGCGCCGGAATGGGCGTGGCGCCGGCGAGCTTCACATCGGACGAGTTGCCGACGCTGCGGCAACAGGTCGCGACCGTGCGCCGCGAAAAGCCGCTCAACCTGGTGATCGTGCTGGAGGAGAGCCTCGGCGCAGGATTCGTGCGGCAGCTCGGCGGGATCCCGATTACGCCGCATCTCGACCGGCTCGCGGATCAGGGCATCTGGTTCGATCAGCTCTATGCGACCGGCACGCGTTCGGTGCGCGGCATCGAAGCGGTCGTGGCAGGCTTTCCACCGACACCGGCGCTGAGTGTCGTGAAGCTGTCGAAGGCGCAGCAACACTTCGCCACGCTGGCCTCGGTGCTGCAGGGTGCGGGCTATCGCAGCGAATTCGTCTATGGCGGCGAATCGCACTTCGACAACATGCGCGGCTTTTTCCTCGGCAACGGCTTCAACAGCGTCATCGATCGCCAGGATTTTGCGACCCCGAAGTTCGTCGGGAGCTGGGGCGTGTCGGATGAGGATCTGTTCGACATGGCGCACGCTCGCCTGCGCACGCTGCACGCCACCGACCGGCCATTCTTCATGCTGGTGTTCTCGTCCTCCAATCACACGCCTTTCGAATTTCCGGACGGGCGCATCGAGCTGTTCGATGCGCAGAAGCAGACCGTGCACAACGCGGTGAAGTATGCCGATCATGCGCTGGGACAGTTCATCGAGCATGCCCGGGCCAGCACCTATTGGGCCGACACGCTGTTTCTCGTCGTCGCCGATCACGACACGCGCGTGTATGGCGACGAGCTCGTGCCCGTCAGCAAATTCCACATTCCAGGCGTGATCCTCGGCGCCGACGTCAAGCCACACAGGATCGATTCGCTGGTCAGCCAGATCGATCTCGCTCCGACGCTGCTGTCGCTGATGGGTGTCGATAGCGAGCATCCGTTTGCAGGCCGCGACCTGACGCGCACGCTGCCGGAGTTCGGCAACTCGCCGGCGCCGCTGCCCGGGCGAGCGATGATGCAGTTCGATCAGAACTTCGCCTGGCTGGAGCGGGATCAGTTGACGGTCCTGCTGCCGGACGGCAGCTCGCGCCAGTTCGCGTTCGATCGACGCACGAAAGGGCTGGCGCCCGCCGTGACCGCGGATGCCGAAGCCGTGCGCCAGGCGCTCGCTCATGTGCTGATGCCGGCCTGGCTCTATCGCGAGCGGCGGTATTCGGTCAGTGGCTCAGAACGCGCGCGTTGAAGCCGTTACGGATTCGTCACCGCCTTGCGACTGACTTGCTAGCGGCGGCTTGCCTAGACTGACCCAAGCAGTCAGACCACCGCAGGACGAGCCATGACGAGCACAGACATTGCCACGACCGCTGACCCGGTTTCCGCACCCCCGCTGAAATCCGTTCTCGACGTGCGGACCATCCGGTTGCGGCCCCTGACTTCGGCAGGGCTCGGCTGCAGGCACGAGCTGCTCGTGTTCGACGAGATCAACGACGTTCGCTGCGGACAGTGCGGGGAAGACTTCACCGACTGAGGCCTGTCGCGATTTGCAGCAGGGATGGAGTCGCCGCCGTTGAGCGGCGACTTCACCCCCCTCCCGGCTCACTCCTGCAGGCTGCAATCCGGCGACGGCCGCAACAGACGCCCGGTGCACCACAGAACTACACCGTGAATGGCTTGTGTACCGAAGTGGTTCGCGGCCGGTGTGCTGAACGCCATCGTCATGTTCGAGAACTTGACGCTGTCCGATCCGAGGATGCACACCGTGAACGGCGTCGGGTTGCCGAAAGGCGCAGGGTTGCCATTGCCGGTCACGAAAGCAGTGCCGGTGATGGCGAAGCCCTCCTTGACCGCCGGAGCGAACTGCGGACAGCGCGCCGGCCAGTCCAGCGTCAGTACGCCGTCCGTCATGCTGATGTGGTGGGTATGCGCGCCGCGCGTCGTCGGATCGTCCGGCTTCACGATGCCCAGAGTGATTCCGTAGTCCGAAGTCTGCATATCCATCGTCGCGGTGAATTTGCCCGTCCCCCGACGTTCGTCCACTTCCAACGACCACTTCCCACGCATCTCATAAGGACCGCCCTTGACGACCGATGGCGTGTGGTCGTTGAGCAAGCCGCTGTAATGCACGGGTAACGTATCGCGCCGCCACTGATCCCAGTCGCCCGCCCCCGCCGTACCGACGCAGCACGCTGCCAGGACCGCCATGCCGCAGGCCCGCTTCCAGTCTCGATTCCTCATTGGACTTCTCCCATCGCCGTTGTTGAAAATCCCGGTGAGGGCGACTACTAGCTGACAGGGCCACGCCGGTCCGGACCGAAACGCGACTGAACTCAGAGAAAAAGGCGAGAGGGGGGCCATGTCAGCAACGAGCACGTCCAGAGCGGATTTCCGTCTCGGCGACTGGCTCGTCCGGCCCAGCCTGGCGACGATCGAGCGGGGTACCGAGGCGGTGCACGTCACGCCGCGGTCGATGGCCGTCCTGGTCTACCTGGCAGATGCTGGCGGCGCGGTCGTCTCCAGGAACGAGCTGCTGGATGCCGTGTGGCCGGGCATGTCCGTCACGCCGGACGCGCTGTCGCAATGCGTTGTCGAGTTGCGCAAGGCATTTCACGACGACCCGAAGCACCCGGCGGTGATCCAGACGATTCCGAAGCTGGGACTGAGGCTGCTGGTTGCGGTCGGACCTGGTGCGGACATCAGCGTCGAGGCAGCGCCGCCGCGTCGCTCAAAGCTCGTCCTCGTTGCCGCCTGCATCGTCGCAGCCATCGCCGTCGGCGCCGCCCTGCTCTGGACCGCAAACCCCGACAGCACCTGGCACGATCCGCTGGTCGGCGCGGACTTCACCCCCGTCACCGATTTCATCGGCTCCGAAGAGCACGCCGCGATTTCGCCGGACGGTCGCTTCATCGCTTTCGTTTCCGACCGCGACGGCGCGTGGGACGTGTTCGTCGGCCAGACCGGCACCGGCGATTTTCAGAACCTGACTCGCGGGCGGATTGCCGAGCTGCGCAACCCGGCCGTGCGCATGCTCAACTTCTCCGCCACCGGCGCCGAGGTGATGATCTGGTCGTCGAAGAACGTGAGCTGGAGCATCCCGATCGTCGGCGGCGACTTGCGTCCCGGACCTGCAGGCATTGCAGAGCTCGACTGGTCCCGCGACGGCCGGCGCGTCATCTCTCATCCTGCAGCACCCGGCGATCCGCTGTTCATCGCCAACGCCGATGACATCGCTCGCGGCCAGCGAATCTACGCAGCGCCCGCAGGAATCCATTGTCATTTCCCGCTGTGGTCGCGCGACGGCAAGACGATCTACTTCGTGCAGGGGTTCGTGCCGGACGAGATGGACATCTGGCAGATTTCCACGAGCGGCGGCGAGCCGCAGCGCCTGACGTCGCACAACTCGCGGATCAGTTTTCCGACGCTGCTCGACGAGCGAACGCTGCTGTATCTCGCCACGTCCGAGGATGGCTCCGGACCCTGGATCTACGCGCTCGATCTCGCCGACCGCACCACGCATCGCGTGAAGTCCGCGAGCAACGCCTACACGTCGCTCGCCGCGAGCGCGGATGGACGGCGCCTCGTCGTCACGGAGTCGCGCCCGACTGCGAGCTTGTGGAGCGTGCAACTGACGGACGGAACTGCCGGCCCGACTGCTGTCACGCAGATTCCGATTCGCACGCAGCGCGGCGTCTCGCCGCGGCTCGGACCGGACTCACTGATGTATCGGGCACCGAAGGCGGGAACCGATGCACTCTGGAAACACGAAGGATCGGCGGACGCGCGCGAGCTGTGGAGCGGCCGCGAAGGTCGGGTCATCGATGGGCCAGCGCTGAGCGCAGACGGTCAACGAATCGCCTTCACCGTGCAGAGCCGCGGCAAGACCTGGCTCTACGTGATGAACTCGGACGGCAGTGGCGCTCGTCGCGTGGCGCAAGAACTCGACGTCCGTGGCGCGCCAGCGTGGTCGCCGGATGGCAAGTGGATTGCGATAGCAGCGCTGCAGGGAAGCGAGCCGCGCCTGTTCAAGATTCCCGACGCGGCAGGTGCCGCTGTTGCGTTGACCGATGAGTACGCACTGGATCCGGCGTGGTCGCCTTCAGGAAAATTCCTGGTGTACACCGCGGCCGACGTCGGCACCGTCTTCGAAGTGCGCGCCGTGAATGCCGATGGCACGCCTCACGCGACACCGAAGCTCGCCCTGAGTCGCGGCTCGCGACGGCTCGCGTTCCTGGGTGCGGACGAAAACACGCTGGTCATCCTGAAGGGCGCGATGTCGCACAAGGAATTCTGGGCGATCGATCTTCGCAGCGGCGCGGAGCGCGCGCTGACGGACCTGGGGCCGGGACCGGTCATCGGCGATTTCGATGTCGCTGCCGACGGTCGCAGAATCGTGTTCGATCGCGCGCGCGAGGAGTCGGATCTCGCGCTGATCGAGCTGGCTAAAGCGTCAGAGAAATGACTTCTAGCCGAGCGTCAGTGCGGGAATGCATCGATCAGCCTCTTCGGACGCGCACGACGACCCGCCGCAACTTCGCGCACGAACCCCAGGACGGTGCGTGAAATCTCGTCACCCGGGGCCAGGCGTTCGGCGCGCTCCGCACACTCGATGGCGGATGGGTCGTCGCCATTCAGCAGATGCGCAAGCGCAAGGTTGGCGATCAATCCGCCATTGCCGGCTGCATTCTCGACAGCGGCAGTACAAAACCGAACAGCCAGCGTAGCTTCGCCGCAGTCGAGTGCCGCGAGGCCCGCCTCGCGCGCAACATCCGGATGAGTCGGATTGGTCTCATGCGCCTTTGCAAACCAGCTCAGCGACGCCTGGTGCTGCGCGAGCCGTTGATAGATCTTGCCGAGTGCCCACATCGAGGACCAGCCTTCCGGGTTGATCTCCAGTGCCTGCTCGAAACAGCGCACCGCTTCCTTCAACCTGCGCCGTGCCAGCCAGCCAGGCGACCCTGTCGGCCCGGCCCCGTCGACGATCATGTGATCGCGTGCGAGCTGCCACGCACGCTCCACCAGGGAATTGTGGCGCTCTGCCTCGCCTTCCGTGAACTCGCGCTTCATGCATCGAGTCTAGCGCAGCGAGGCAAATATCCGCTCGATCTTCGAGGAATCGATGCGCTCCAGCTCGCGGGCGCAGGTATGCTGCGCGCGATGAACGACGCACTGCTCGCCGGCGAGCTCAAGCAACGCTTCGGCTTCGATTCCTTCCGGCCCGGGCAGGAAGCGATCGTGCGCGACATTCTGCGCGGCCGCGACGTGCTCGCGATCATGCCGACAGGCGGCGGCAAGTCGCTGTGTTTCCAGTTACCTGCCCTGCTCCGCCCCGGCGTCTGCATCGTCGTCTCGCCGTTGATCGCGCTGATGCAGGACCAGGTCCGCCTGCTGCAGGACAACGGTATCGAAGCGACGTTCATCAATTCGTCGCTCGATCGCGCGGAGATTGCGCGGCGGTTTGCCAAGCTCGAGCGCGGCGATCTCAAGCTGCTGTACGTCGCACCGGAACGGCTGCTGCAAGCAGAATTCGAAGGCGAGGTGCTGCCGCGCTTGCAGGCAACGCACGGCATTTCATCCCTCGTCGTCGACGAGGCGCATTGCGTCTCGGAATGGGGCCACGATTTCCGCCCGGAATATCGCCAGCTCCATCGGCTGCGCCCCCGCTTCCCCGACGTGCCGATCGCAGCATTCACGGCGACTGCCACCGAACGCGTGCGGCAGGACATCGTCCGGCAGCTAGCGCTGCGCGAGCCCTGCATCCACGTCGCCAGCTTCAACCGACCCAATCTGTACTACTCCGTGCGGCCCAAGACGAAGTCGACGTACACGGAAGTTCTCGCGCAGGCACGCGGGAGCAAGGGTGCCGGCATCGTGTATTGCCTCTCGCGCAAGCGCGTCGACGAGATCGCCGAACGACTGCAGAGCGACGGCGTTCGCGCTTTGCCGTATCACGCGGGCCTCGAAGCCGACACGCGGCGGGCCAACCAGGAGGCGTTCATTCGCGACGATGCGCAGGTGATGGTCGCCACCATTGCGTTCGGCATGGGCATCAACAAACCGGACGTGCGCTGGGTCGTGCACTACGATCTGCCCAAGACGCTGGAAGGTTACTACCAGGAGTCCGGGCGCGCCGGCCGCGACGGCGAGCCTGCACGCTGCACGCTGTACTTCGGCGCAGGCGACATTCGTACCGCCGAGCTCATCATTTCGCAGAAGGTCGATCCAGTGAGCTTCGAGCCGCTGGTCGACGAGCAGCGCATTGCCCGCCAGCAGTTGCGAAATGTCTTGAACTACGCGGAGTCGAGCGAATGCCGCCGGGCGGTACAGCTTCGCTACTTCGGCGAGATCATCGAAGGCAAGTGCACCGCGTGCGACAACTGCACCGAGCCGCGCACGCTGCTCGATCGTACGACCGAGGCGAAGCAGTTCCTTTCATGCATCGCGCGGCTCGCCCAGCGGCGCGAACGGTATGGCATCGCGTATGTCATCGAAGTCCTGCGTGGCGGCGAGACTCAGCGTGTGATCACGCGCGATCATTCGAGTCTCAGCGTGTACGGCATCGGCAAGCACCTCGGCTTGAACGAATGGCGCGATGTCGCCCGCGCGCTGCTGCACCAGGGCCTGATGACTCAATCGCAGGATGGTTACGCCGTGCTGTCGCTCAACGAAGCGAGCTGGCAGGTGCTGCGAGGAGAGCGCGCCGTTCAGGTCGGCGAATCGGTCAAGCCGGCGCGCGGGCGCAAGGCGGCGAAGCCGGTCGCAACGGGTGGCGACGATGCGCTATTCGAGGCGCTGCGCGCCTTACGCAAGCGTCTTGCTGACGAAGCGGGGATGCCGCCGTATATCATCTTCAACGATGCGAGCTTGCGGGACATGGCCCAGCGCCAGCCGACATCGCTGGAGGAATTTGCGACGATTGCGGGCGTGGGGCAGGCGAAGCTGACCCGTTACGGCACGCAGTTCGTGGAGCTGATCCGGGAACGACAAGCATGACAAAAATGATCATCCTGTACGCCATTGCGCTGGCCCTGGCCGTCACCGGGCTCGAATGGCTCGAATACCGCTACGTGACTCGCGCCTTCTCGACCGAGATCTACATCGTGCTGCTCGCGGCGGGCTTCGCTGCGCTTGGCTTGTGGGCGGGACAGCTTCTGACCCGGCGCCGGGCACCGGTGGTGGGCTTCGAGCGCAACGATGCCGCCATCCGCTCGCTGGGCCTGACGCCGCGGGAGTGCGAGATCCTCGAGCTGCTCGCTTCCGGCCGGTCGACGAAGGAAATCGCCCGGCAGCTCGCGATCTCCCCGAACACCGCCAAGACGCACCTCGCCCGGGTTTTCCAGAAGCTGGAAGTGCAACGGCGCACCCAGGCGATCCACAAGGCGCGCGAACTGGCGCTGATTCCGTAATCCGTTCGGCGAAAAGAACCGGAATCATCCCTCCGGGTGATGGCATTGGACGGCGCCGGCGGCGACTTTGCGACCATGAAATACGCACTCACCTACGGCCTGCTGTCCGGCCTCGTGATCATCGTCACCATGATCACCGGGATCGCCCTCACCGACCGCGAGAGCTTCTTCAGCTCGGAGTGGTTCGGCTACCTCGTGATGCTCGTCGCGCTGACGTTCATCTTCGTCGGCGTGAAGCGCTATCGCGACGTCGAGCGGGGCGGCGTGATCAAGTTCTGGGCCGCCTTCGCGATGGGGCTCGCGATCGCCGCCGCCGCCGGCGTCGCCTATGTCGCCGTGTGGGAGGTGTACCTGGCGATGACCGACTACAAGTTCATGGACGAGTACATCGCCGGGATCCTGCGCGCACGGCAGGCAGCCGGTGTGTCGGGTGCAGCGCTCGCCGAGGAAATGGCCAAGCTGGAATCGATGCGCACCAGCTACGCGAATCCGCTGTTCCGGATCTCCATGACGTTCCTGGAGATCTTCCCGGTAGGGCTGCTCGTATCGCTGGTCTCGGCAGCGCTGTTGCGTAATCCACGGCTGCTGCCGGCGACGCGAAGCTAGCGCAGCTCGACCGTCTTGCCGTCGACCGTGATGCGCTCGGCGCGCATCTCGCCGGGGTCCGTCTTGTGCTGATAGCCCTCTACGGACACCTGGGTCCCGACCTTCAGCATCTCCGGCGTGAGGCCGCGGTTCGTCATGCGCGACGGCGGCGCGAGCACGATGAGCCAGGTGCGATTGTCGGCCGTCAGGCGAATCGAACCGTGCGGACTCACGTAGCTCGACTCCTCGATCATGCCGCTGAGCTTCTGGATCTCGGTCCCATAACTGGTCCAGCCGTGATGCGCGACGGCGGCGGCGCCCGCGCCGAGCGAACCTGCTGCCACGATCCCCACGAATACATGTCGCATGCGATTCATGATGGCTCCTCGTTTGCGGTTGTAGGAATTCTAGACCCTGCCCCCCGCAACCCTGCTCCTGACTGGAACGTTAACCAGTGCGTAACAGGCACGGAGGGTTCCCCATGAGCACGCGCGTCACGATCGCCGGACACCCTGTCCATGCAATGCTGGTCACGATTCCGATCGGCCTCTGGGTGTTCTCGCTGATCTGCGATTTCGTCTACGTCGGCACCGGCGATGTTCGCTGGGCGGTAACGGCCTATTTCACGCTCGGCGGCGGCATCATCGGCGCCCTGGTGGCTGCCGTGCCCGGTCTGCTCGACCTGCTCGGACTGCGCGACTCGCGTGCGGCGCGGGTGGGCACCTATCACCTCGTTTTGAATCTCGCCATCGTGGCCGTGCAGGCCGCGAACTTCTGGCTGCGCATGGAGGACGGCGGGGACGCGGCGGTGCTGCCGCGCGCGATCTCGATCGTCGCCGTCGTCGCACTGGTGATTTCCGGCTGGCTCGGCGGCCACCTGGTGCACGTCATGGGTGTGACGCAGCCTCAGCACCACGCGGGCGAAGTTGCGGGGCACCGCGATGAACCGCATCCTCGCACGTAACCGCAGCCCTGCTACTTCGAGTCAGCAACTTCCTATTGCGGATCCGTCCTACCCGCCGATCGCCGACTATGCGGCGATCGGCGACGGACGCAGCGTCGCGCTCGTATCGCGGGCAGGTGCGATCGAGTGGCTCTGCCTTCCGCATTTCTCCGCGCCGTCGGTCTTCGCCGCGATACTGGACCGCGACGGCGGCGGCGTGTTCGCGATCGTGCCGGAGGAGGCATGCACGAGCACGCGGCGATACGTCGACGATACGAACGTTCTGGAGACGACATTCCGCACGAGCACGGGCGTCGTGCGAGTCACGGATTTCATGCCGATGCCCGCCGATGCGCAGCGCCTGGAGCCGATGCGCGAAGTGCTGCGAATCGTCGAAGGCATCGAAGGCAGCGTTGCCATCCGCGTGATCATCGATCCCAGACCCGACTACGGGCGCGGTCGAACGAGATCACGACGAGCGGGCGCGAACGGTTGGCGATGGACCTGGGGCAATGAGTTGCTCACGCTCGAAACCGACGCGCAACTGCCGAAATCCTTCGATACGCCCATCACCATTGCGGCAGGTTCGAAGTACTCCTTTTCCTTGTGCTACGCGAAGGGCGACATCGGCTGCAGCCCGCCGCTCGGAGCGGCCTCTGATCGACGACTCGCGTCGACGCTTGCATGGTGGACGCAATGGTCGGGTCGCTGCAGCTACGAAGGACCGTATCGCAGCGAGGTGATCCGCAGCGCGCTGGCACTCAAACTGATGACCTATACGCTATCGGGCGGCGTCATTGCCGCGCCGACGACTTCACTACCCGAGACGCTGGGCGGCAACCGCAACTGGGACTACCGCTACTGCTGGATGCGTGACGCCGCGCTGACGATGCGTGCGTTCACCGGCCTCGGCTTCATGGCTGAAGCGCGCGCATTCTTCGCCTGGCTCGTGCACACGACACGCCTCACCCGGCCGAAGCTGCAAGTCCTCTATGACATTCACGGTCGCACCGACGTACCAGAGTGCGAGCTGTCCCACTGGGAAGGCTACGCGCGCTCGAAGCCGGTCCGCATCGGCAGTGGCGCGGCCACGCAACTGCAACTCGATACGTACGGTGGCGTGCTCTCCGCCGCGCTCGACTTCGTGCGCAGCGGCGGCCAGGTGCAGGCCGACGAAGCGCGCGTGCTGACCGGTTTCGGCCGCAGCGTGCTGGAGCTCTGGGAACAGCCCGACAACGGCATCTGGGAAATCCGCGGCGGCTGTCGGCACTACACGCTCAGCAAGGTGTGGTGCTGGGTCGCACTCGACTGCCTGCTGGAGCTACAGCAGCGCGGGATCGTCAAAATCGATACGGCGCGCGTCGAAGCGGGTCGCGCCGCGATCGCGGCAGTCATCGAGTCGCGTGGCTTCAACACGAAGTTGTCGAGCTACGCGCAGACTCTCGATGGCGATCGAGTCGATGCGAGCCTGCTGCTCATGGCGTGCCTCGGCTACAAGGACCCGAACGACCCGCGGATGCGCGGCACCTACGACCACATCCGCGAACGGCTCGGTCGCAATGGGCTGCTCTATAGATATGAGTCGGACGTCGATGGCCTGCCGCCCGGCGAGGGCGCGTTCGGCATCTGCTCGTTCTGGGCGGTCGACTATCTCGTCGGGCGCGGCGACGTCGATGCCGGACGGCAACAGTTCGAGCACATGCTCTCACTCGCCAACGACGTCGGCCTGTTCGCCGAGGAAATCGATCCGGAAGACGGCAGTCAGCTCGGCAATTTCCCGCAGGCCTTCACGCACGTCGGCGTGATCTTCGCTGCCTTGTCATTCGCGCGTGCAGAACGCCGCCGCAAGGAGAGCGCTCGATGACGCCCGAGCTGCTGCCACGCCTGGTGCTCTGGGGCCTGATCGCGACGGTCGCGATGACGACGATTCTCCTCGGCAGCCAGGGACTGGGACTGTCGCGCCTCAGCCTGCCCTTCCTGGTCGGCACGATGTTCACGGCCAATCGCAGCCGCGCAACGGTCGCCGGCTTCATCGCGTATGTGATCGGTGGCTGGCTGTTCGCGCTGCTCTACTTCGCCCTGTTCGCCAGCATCGAACGGGCGAGCTGGTGGCTCGGTGCCGCGCTCGGATTCCTGCACGGATTGTTCCTGCTGCTGTGTGCGCTGCCGTTGCTGTCGTACATGCATCCGCGGCTTGCTTCCGAGCACGACGGTCCTGCGAGCGGCTTCCGCCTCGAGCCGCCCGGCTTCATGGGACTCAACTACGGACGCGGCACGCCGCTCACCACTCTGCTCGCGCAGACGATCTACGGGTTGACGCTCGGACTGTTCGCGCAGATTTTCGGAGGGTGAGTCATGCCGCAGATTGCCGTCATCACCGGCGGGTCGGCAGGAATCGGGCGAGCGACCGCTGTGGCGTTCGCGCGGGCCGGCTATCGCGTCGGCATTCTGGCTCGCGACCCGCAGCGGCTCGAATCAGCGTGCGAGGAGATTCGCGGAAACAGCGGCCATGCGCTCGGCATCTCGACCGACGTTGCCGATGCTGCGCAACTGGAGCACGCCGCGGAGCGCATCGAGCATGAGCTTGGCCCGATTTCCGTCTGGGTGAACAACGCGTCGACGACGGTGTTCGCGCGCGTGCTCGATATGACCGCCGAGGAATATCGTCGCGTCACGGACGTGACATACCTCGGCGTGGTGCATGGCACGATGGCTGCGCTGAAGCGCATGCACCCGCGAGACCAGGGCATCATCATTCAAACAGGCTCCGCCCTCGCCTACCGCTCGATTCCGTTGCAGTCCGCATATTGCGCGGCGAAGGCGGCGATTCGCGGCTTCACCGACGCGTTGCGCTGTGAGCTGATCCACGATCGCTCGCACGTGCGGTTGACGATGATGCAACTCTCCGCATTCAACACACCGCAGTTCGATTGGGCACGCAGCAAGCTGCCGCGGCGACTGCAGCCCGTCCCGCCGATCTTCCAGCCGGAGATGGCTGCCGAGGCGATCGTGCGCGCGGCGACTGAGCACCGGCGCGAAGTCTGGGTGGGCTGGCCGGCAGTGAAAACGATTCTCTCGGCGCGGCTGCTCCCCGGACTCGGCGACCGTCTCGCGGCTCGCAATGCCTACGACTCGCAGATGACCGATGAGCCCGCCGATCCCGGCCGACCGGACAACCTGTTCGCGCCAATCCCCGGCGACTTCGGCGCGCACGGCAGGTTCAACAGCGATTGACCTGCGGGCGGCCCGATGCGAGGCTGGCCGCCCTCGCACCAGGAGCTCCGCCCGTGAACAAAAGCCCGCTGCGCTGGCTCGCCTCGATCGCATTGCTGCTTCCTGCCCTGCTGCTAGCGCAGGATCGTAAGCCCATCACTCACGAAGACATGTGGCTCATGCCGCGCGTCGGCGCCCCGGCAGTGAGCCCGGACGGTCGCTTCGCAGTGTTCTCCGTCGTCGAGCCTTCGTACGACAAGGACAAGCAAGTGAGCGACCTGTGGCTGGTCGGCACCGACGGCAAGTCGGAGCCGCGTCGTCTGACTCAATCGCGCGCGCCGGAAGCGGGTCAGACCTGGAGCGCGGACAGCAAGCGCGTCGCCTTTACGGCGAAGCGCGACGGCGATGAAGCCGACCAGGTCTACGTGCTCGATCTCGCCGGCGGGGAAGCGCAGCGCATAACGCAGATCAGCACCGGTGCGCGTCTGCCGAAATTCTCGCCGGACGGCAAGCGGATCGCCTTCACGAGCAACGTGCACCCGGACGCGCGCGACGATGCCCAGATGCGCAAGATCGTCGAGGAAGAAAAGACCCACAAGTACAACGTGCGCGTCTACACCGGTTTCCCGATCCGCAACTGGGATCAATGGGTCCCCAACAATCGCCAGCCGCACGCCTTCGTGCAAGTGATCGGCGAGGACCAGGCGCGCGACCTGTTCGCCGGCACGGCGTTCATCAAGCAGCCGGGATTTGCCGGCCGCACCACGCCGGGCAGCACAGAGCTCGATCTCGTGTGGACGCCCGATGGCGAATCGCTCGTGTTCGCAGCAATGCGCAACGCGCATCGCACCGCTTACGACTACACCAACAGCGAGCTTTGGCAGATTGCGATCGCCGGCGGCGAACCGCGCCGGCTGACGGGCGGCGAAGGCCTGGAAGGGGGCGAGAGCTGGAGCGAACCTGAGTTCAGCCCGGACGGCCGCAGCCTGTACGCATTGCGGGAAGGACGCAGCGATCGCGTCTTCAATCCGACGCGCCTAGGTGCGCTCGACTGGCCTGCGGCGAAGGAGCGGCCATCGATCACGCTGCCGGCCGATCGGGACGTGATGAACTTCGCCGTCGCGCCGAACAATCGCGACGTGTTCCTGCTGAGCGAAGATTCCGGGCACGTGAAGCTCTATCGTGGTGCGAGCCGCGGCGGAGAAGCGAAGCTGGCGTTCGACATGACGTCCGGCATCTACCTCAATCTCGTCGGCGCCGATCGTGCCGCGAAGCCGGTGCTGATCGCGAATTTCGACGCGTCGAACAGCCCGTCGGAAGTCGTGCGCATCGATCCCGAGCGCGGTGGTCACCAGGCGCTGACGAAATTCACCGCGGAGACGCTCGCGAAGCTGGACCTGTCGCCGCCCGAGCACTTCTGGTTCGACAGCAAGCGCGGCGCGCGCATTCACAACATGATCGTGCGTCCGCCGGGCTTCGACCCCGCTAAGAAATATCCGCTGTTCGTGATGATGCACGGCGGCCCGCACACGATGTTCCGCGACAACTATTTCCTGCGCTGGAACTATCACCTGCTGGCGGCGCCCGGCTACGTGCTGTTGATGACGAACTACACCGGCTCGACCGGATTCGGCGCGAAGTTTGCGCAGGGCATCCAGGGCGATCCGCTCGAAGGGCCGACGCTCGAGATCAACCAGGCCGCCGACGAGGCGATTGCACGCTATTCATTCATCGATGCCAGCCGCCAGTGCGCAGGCGGTGCAAGTTACGGCGGCCATCTCGCGAACTGGCAGCAGGCGAGCACGGATCGCTATCGTTGCCTGATCAGCCACGCCGGCCTGATCAACCTCGAAAGCCAATGGGCAACGAGCGACGTCACCTACTCGCGCGAGCAGAACATGGGCGGCCCGCCCTGGCAGAAGGGTCTCGACTGGAACAAGCAGAACCCGATCCGCTACGCGACGAAGTGGAAGACGCCCGTGCTGGTGACGGTCGGCGAGCGCGACTTCCGCGTGCCGCTCAACAACACATTGGAGTACTGGTCGGTGCTCCAGCGCCAGAAGGTCGAGAGCCGCCTGCTGGTGTTCCCCGACGAGAACCACTGGATCCTGCAAGGCGAGAACAGCCGGGAATACTACGGCGAAGTGCAGCGCTGGCTGGCGCGTTGGTTGAAAGCTGAGTCCGGCGGCGAGTAATCCTCGCCGCGGACTGTCAGAGCGGCTCGAACTGCACGTGCGCAGACGGCTGCACGAGCAACTTGTAGAACGCTTCGTTCACCCGGGCCCACGTTGGGCGATCCTTCATGAGCTCGATCCACCGCGCGACGTTCGGCCAGCGTGAGTAGTCCAATCGCGCGACTTCTCCCATCGTGAGCTGCGCGATGCCGAGGTAGTCGGCAATCGTCAGGCGCTCGCCGCACACGTAGCGATTGTCACCGAGCCAGCGGTCGTTCAGCACGCTCAGCCAGCGCGTGGCATTGCGCCTCGACCACGCGATCGTCTGTTGTTGCGCGTGATCGTCCGGACGCTTGTGAGCCGGAATGATCTGCGGATACAGAAAGCCGTAACACAGCTCGCGCGATAAGCTCGTGTTGAACCAGTCCATGCGCTCGTTGACGCGCGAACGCTGCTGCAGCTCGCGCGGATAGGCGGCAGAGCCCGCCTTGTCCGCCAGGTACTTGAGGATCGCCGAGCTTTCGGTCAGGCGAAAGTCACCGTCTTCGAGTACCGGCACCGCCTGATTCGGGTTGATCGCGCCGAACGCGGGCTGCGCCTGCTCTCCGGCAAACAGATCGACGACCCGATACTCGAGCTCGATGCCGTGATCGGCGGCAAAGAGCGCGACCGGTCGGCTCGTCGTCGATGCGGGATGGAAATAGAGCTTCATGATGCTTGCCTCGCGCGGCGGCGGCGCATGCAAGCGAATGCCACGAAACCGACGCCCAGGAGCGCAAGCATGTTGGGCTCGGGAACTGCGGTGCCTCGCACCGACCATCGAATCGGACCGTAGGCGAGACCCGCACGCTGTCCATCTGTCAGCGCGGCGCCGCCAGAGCCGAGCGCGTCGAAGTCCGGCGCGCCGCCGCCGCTCGAGGTGCAGGCATAGCGCAGGAATCCGCAGGTGCTGGGCAGGAACGAGCCACCGATCGTCCAGTTGCTCAGCACGCCGTCGGTGAAGCTGAGCGTGCCGATCCTGGCGGTCGTCTCGTCGAACGACACGCCGAACCAGGTGAAGAACAGGTCGAGCGTCGGCAGGCCGGCGATGGGATTGCCGACGAGCCCGTTGCCGCTGACCGGCATCAGGGCGTCGTCGAACGTGAAGTAGCCGCTGCCCGTCACGCCCCGCTCCCACGCGGGATTGGAAACGTCGTTGCTGGTGACTGTGAAATCGACGGTGATCGGGCCGGCCTGGGCCGCCATGGCACTGGCCAGCAGCGCGAGCGCCGCGGTGATCCTGGTCGTGGTCCGCTGAATGGTCATGGGAATCTCCGTACGTTTAATTCGTCATGAGGAAGGAACGCGGCAAGCGCGGGAAAACCGGCTCACTTTTCTGCAACCGCGGCCGTCGCACCCGGCGGCAGCGGCTCCGGCACGCGGTTCTTGATCGGCGGGATGCTGCGCAGGTACGCGAAGATCGCGCCGAGATCCTCGTCGGTGAAGTTGCGGTACATGGCGAACGGCATCGGCGGCAGGATCTGGCGTCCACGGCCCATGTGACGCCCGGTGCGAATCGCCTGCATGAAGGTCGCCTGCGTCCACTTGCCGAGACCGGTCTCGGGATCGGGCGTCAGGTTGGCCGTGAAGCTGACGCCCCACGCGCCCGACCACGCGGTGTTCGTCGGCGCGGCAGCGAGCGTCCACGGCCCGGATGTCAACGTCGCGGGCTGCTTGATCACCAGGCTCTCGGGATGACCCGAAAGCTGGCGGCTCATGTCCGGCTCAGGGCCGGACGGTCCGAGATGCCACGGCGTGTGGCAGTCATTGCACGCGCTCGTGGTGACGAGATATTTGCCGCGGGCAACCTTGCTCGCGTCGTTATCCGCTGCGCGCACCGGCTCTGTCGCGAACGTAACAGCGCCCAACAAGATCATGCCCGTTACCGGCCACACACACGTCTGCTTCAGTCGATTCATGGCTGCAACTCCTCTGCTTTGGATGATTTCTCTGAGATCCAGCGCTCGAGCAAAGCGAGCGCTTCGGTATCGATGAGGCGCGTGCCGAGCGGCGGCATCTGCCTCTGCGGATTGCGCGAGCTCACGCGTGCGAGGAAGCGATCGCCGACGGCGATCAGCGAATGCAGCACGCGGTGTGAATGGGTCGGATCGCGAGCGACGCTCTGTGCGAGCATCAGGTCGACCGGCACGCGCGTCTCGGTGTCGTTGTGACAATGGCCGCAGTTGCCGTGCAGATAGCCAAGTGCTGCGCGCTCGATCGGCGAGCTCGCATCGATGCGTGGCCGCGTCGCGTTCAGCGGCAGGTTTCTGATGAGTCCGCGCGCGACGAGCTCGTCGAGATCGATGTGAGTGCCTGAGTCCGCGTGCGGTGCAAGCGGATCGCGGTCGGATGACAGTTGCAGCGCGCTGAACCCGAGCACCGGAACGGCGGTGCTTTCGTGACAAGCGCGGCAATCGGACTCCGAAGGAATGGAATAGCCATCGCGGTTCGCCAGGGCGGCGATGCCATCGGTCGGCGCGAGCGTCGCGTCCGTGCCCTCCTCGTTCCAGACATAGGCCGCGTAGCGCCAGGTCCCGTCGGTCAGCCGCTCGATGAAGCGCGTCTCGACCGGACCGTCGTCGAGCGAGAACTCCTTCCACAAACGCGTGCCGGGCGGAAACTGCCAGGCGTCCGCACGCGACGCATCGATCGCAGTGCCGGGCGGCAGGTAGATCCAGCGTCGCTTGTGCGCGCCGTCCGACCACAAGGGGTATTGCGGCGAGAACGCGAGGTTCCGCGCCTCGCCGAGCCCGGTATCGTGCAGGTGCACGGGCAACGGCTCGGCATGCACCCAGGCACTGCAGGCAAGTGCGGCGGCGGCGATGAGGTACAGGGCTGGACTCGACATGCTGCTCCCGTGCGTTATGCTCGGCCCCAAACAGGGCCCTAGCCCGACGCGCTGCATGACACCGCCCTCCGCCCCTCCAGGCGAGGATCTCCGACCGACCGATTGCCGACCGCATGCCGATAACTGCCGATGAAAGACCCCCGCCGGTCGATCTGGCGCGGGAACCCGACTTCACGATCGGAAATCTCCAGGTCCACCCTTCGTCCCGCGAAGTGGTGGTCGGCGGGGAGCGCGAGATCCTGGAGCCCCGTGTCATGCAGGTGCTGGTCGTGCTCGCCCGCCGCCGCGGCCAGGTCGTCTCGCGCGACCAGCTCATCGAGACGTGCTGGGCCGGACGGGTCGTCGGGGAGGACGCGATCAACCGCTGTATCGCGAAGGTGCGCCGCTTGGCCGAAGCCCACGGCGCCTTCTCCCTCGAAACGATTGCCCGTGTCGGGTACCGGCTGACGGACGGTGCCGGGAGAGAAAACGAGGGGAAACTCAGCAGTGCAGCATCATCGAGCGAAACCGTCGCTCCGCCAGCCCCGACCCTCCTACCCGACCGCCGATCGCGATGGATTGCCGTCGTTGCCGCCGTTGCCGTCGTGGCGGCGGCAGCGTTCTACGTCTCGGAGATGCGTGCCCGCGAGCGAGCGCAGCAGGCCAATGTGTTGGCACAGATCTCATCGCTGGTCGGCAAGGATCAGTACGGGGCGGCCTTCGCGCTGGCATGGCCACTCAGCCACAGCGAAAGCACACGGGCGAATGCCGACTTTGCCGAACTGTGGCGCCAGATCGTCGTGCCGATGAAACCATTGGTCGTGCAGGACGGCGCGAGCGTTTCCTTCAAGGCCTATGACGATCCCGACGGCGCCTGGATCGATGCGGGCACGACGCCGCTGCAGAAATGGATCGACGCGCCCCGCGGCGCGCTGCGACTGAAGATCAGCAAGCAGGGCTTGCGCACCGGCGAGTTCGTCGTCGCAGTTCCGGGACCTTCGGTCCAGACACAGCAGCCGCGGAAGTTTCCGTTCGATCGGCCGAGCGTTCCGCTCGAGCTCGTCGCCGAGAACAGGATCCCGGCCGACATGGTGTACGTCCCGCACACCGACGTACCGGTCTATCTCAGCGGCTGGTCCACGAATCTGCTGGGCAGCGATCGCCACGACATCCCGGCGTTTGCAATCGCTCGCACGGAGGTGACGAATCGCGAGTTCAAGGAATTCATCGACGCCGGCGGCTACGAGAACCAGCAGTACTGGCAGGACCTGAACTTCCGCTATCGCGGCGAGTCGCTGTCGTGGCAGCAGGCGCGGCAGCTGTTCGTCGATTCGACGGGCCGGCCGGGCCCTGCTGGCTGGCAGCTCAGCACCTATCTGCGCGGGCAGGACGATCTGCCTGTCGTCGGAATCAGCTGGTACGAAGCTGTCGCGTATGCGCGCTTTCGTAAACAGATGCTGCCGACGATCCATCACTGGATGCGCGCCGCGTTCACGCCCTACGACCCGATGTTCCCGACGGCTGCAGCAATAACGAAGCAGAGCCGGTTCTTTACCGACGGGCCGGAGTCGGCTCGCACCGAGCACGGGCTCGGGCCGTGGGGCACGTATCACATGGCGGGCAACGCGCGTGAATGGGTCTGGAACTTTGCGGGCGACGATGCCGTGGCGCTCGGCAGCGGCTGGACGGAATACGCGTCGAACTTTGCGCGCGTCTATACCACGGACCCGATGGCGCGATTGCCGGATCACGGCTTGCGCCTGATGCGCACGCTGGACGATGCGCCGCTCGAGCCGGCGCTGCTGGAGCCGATCAAGCTCGTACGCGACACGCCGTTCGCGAACCGCGCGCCGGTCTCCGACGACGCGTTCGCAGCGATGCGCTTTCAGTTCACGACTCCGCGCGCCGCACCGACCGACGTCAAGGTGAAGCAAGTCGACGAGTCGCCGCTGTGGATCGCAGAGGAAGTCACGCTCACGTTCGCGGCGCAGGAAGCGACGACGCTCTACGTCGTGCGACCAAAAGTGCACAAAGGACCGCTGCAGCCGATCGTGTACTCGGGCGTCGGCGACTGCTGCTACATGAAGCGGCCCAACCGCGATGTGCTCGAGCAGATGCAGATCGCTGGATTCATCGTGAACAGCGGTCGCGCGCTGGTGATGCCGATCTGGGCGGGCGGCTACGAGCGCTACAGCCTGGAGCCGAGAGAGACAGCGGAGGCCATGGATCGCGAGCGCCGCGTGGCACTGCTATGGCAGCACGATCTCAGCACGACCATCGACTACCTTGCGACCCGGAAAGACATGGATGTGCAGAAGATCGGCTACTTCGGCGTCAGTCGCGGCGCCAGCTTCGCGGGCGTGATCAACCTCGCGCTCGAGCCGCGCGTCCGGGCCGCCGTGCTCGCCTCCGGCGGCATCTGGATCCACAGCCCACTGCATCCGATGATCGACCTGATCAACTACGCGCCGCGCATCACGCTGCCCGTGCTGATGCTGAGCGGACGTTACGATCACATCTATCCCTACGAACAATCGCAGAAACGGACGTTCGATCTGCTCGGCACGGCTGCCGGCAAGAAGCAGCAGATCGCGTACGACACCGGGCACTTCACGCTGCCGCAGAACAGGGTCGCGGCGGACGTTACGGATTGGTTCGACCGGTATCTGGGCGCCGCTCGTCCATGATTCTGACGCCGAACGTCAGGCTCGCGAAGATCGTTTCGAAGTCCGCATCGGAGGAGCTCGGCAGCGGCTTCGTCCAGACGACGCTCACGAGCCAGTTTCCGCGTTTGGGCATCGCGAACCTTGCCACGCCCGCGGTGTCGCTGCGCCGTGCGTCGACTACTGCAAGATCCTGTTCGAGATCGATGAGCTTCACGAGCGCTCCCGACAAAGCTCGGCCCTCGTACAGAACGCGCACCGGAAAGCGCGCCAGCCGTGGCTCGCTGTACGGGCTGAATACCGGAACGATTTCCAGCGGCAGTCCGGTGGGCTTCGTGACATGCGCCTGCGATTGCAAGCCCGGCGCACCGACGAGCACGATCGATTTCGCAGCACGGCTGTAACGCTCGAATCCATCCACGTGCATCTGGTGCTCACGTCTGCGCTGCTCGAGCGCCGGCGTCAGTCCCTCTGCTTCCAGATATGCGTTGAAGCGCTGCGCCGACTGATGACTGTACGCACGATTGTCAGTCGCGAGAGTCAGCACGTATGCGCCGGGCACGTCGAGCACGAGGTCGCGCCTAGCGGTTGCCGCGAGGGTGGCGCGCATGTCGATAGCATCGCCGTTCGCTCGGACTGCATCGAATCGTGTGATTCGATGCAGTGGAAGCGGCGAAAGCTGTCGCATAGGCCCGTCGCCGACTTGAAGGGTCAGTGACAACGGCGCCCGCGGCGAAATCCAGAATGCCTCCGGTTGAACCCAGAACTCATGCGCGTTGCAGTTGCGCGCGATGCCGAGTCCGAGCAGCAGGAGCAGTGCGGCTCGCATGAGGACTCACTCGACCAGGAAAGGAAACGCACTCGATGAGTGGTCGCGGCCGTCGTGCGCAAGGCCGTCATCAATGCCGGTCGGCTTGCCCGTCGCGAGCAGCGATCGATAGACGTTGGCAGCGGAATACGTCGGCGTACGACCGCCGCAGTCGTTGGCGAGCTCGCGTTGCTTCTTGAGCTGCGCCAGCTCGACGGCAAAGAACTGCGTGCAGACCTTCGATGCGCTGTTCACCCAGAGGCGATCGTCGGCGAGCAGCGCAGCGAGAGCATGATAGCGCCGCCCTGCACTCTCGACTTTGCCTGCAAGCAACTGATTGCCGCACTGGCCGTCGAAGCCGTCATACAGGCCGAGCGCCTTCTCGATCTCCGGCGCGAAGCGTGCTGCCGTCGCGGGTGTCGCGTGGTTGTAGTCCTCCTTCAACTTGTCGCTCACCTCGGGCGAAGCGAGCGTCCCCAGCAGTGCGTTGCCGGTCAGCGGACGACCCATGCGATCGAGCTGACCGTCTTCGGAGGAAGTCGTCGCCCAGACGCCCAGCGTCGCACCGCCCTTCGTCACGAGCTCCAGATCGATCGCGACCACCAGCGATGCCGGTGACCATCCCGCGAGGAAGTCGCTGGCGGGACCGCCGTCCGTGTGACGCCATTCGGACAGGATCTCGCTGATCGTGGTCGCATCGAAGCGCGGGCAGCTCGCCGCATCCGTGGAGACCCCGCTGCTCAGCGCCGCAGCAGCGCGCTTGTACGCAGCGCGCGTTCCCTTCACGTTGTTGAAGAACGGATCGTCACGTCGGCCAGCGAACACACGCAGCGAACGTTGCGCGTCGTTCACTCGACACCTCGCCTGCTGCTCGGCGTTGAATCGGCAGGCGATCGTGGTCGTACTCGTCGTCGCGCCAAGGGTTGTGCCGCTATCGACATGAAAAGCGTACTCGACGACGTCCGAGAACGACTGGCCCACGATCGTCATGACCAAGTTCAGTTGCTTGCCATCCGCGGAGGTCCACGCATATAGATCGCCGATGTCCGCACGCGGATTCGTGGCAACCGTCGGCGTATCGAGATGATCGGACGCGTGCGCGGATCGCAGGCCACCCAATACCGCGATGCCGGCGAACAGCGTCGCCAGCAATCGTCCTGTCGAAGTCATGCAAATCATGATGTCGGCGCTCCTGAATGCCGTTGGCAGGTACGTAGCAGGCCTGACGGCGCATCCGCGGCGCTATCAAACTCTTTAGCGACTCGCGCGGCGGACTGCGAGATAATCGCGGCCAGCCATGACAGAGCTGTCAGTCAAATTGCTGCTCGACACCGCGACCGCGAACGTGCGCGACGTGCTCTGCAACGGCGCATGCCGGCACAAGAGCGCGGCCGAGTGTGCAGCGTCGACCTTCCTCGTTTTTCCGTATCGTGGCGTGTATGTCCGGCATGTCGGCCGTCACGAGTCGGTCGCCGAGAGCAACCAGGTGGTCTTCTTCAATAAAGGAGAGGACTACCGCATCAGCCATCCGGTCGACGGCGGCGACGCGTGCCTTTCGGTCGGCGTCGCCGAGCACTGGCTCGAGGAACTGGCACCGAAGGATGCGATGCGCGATAGCGACGGCCCTGCCTTCCGTCGCCAGCGGCTGCGCATCGACGCACGCACTCAGGCGCTCGTTGCAACGCTGCGCTACAGCCTCGATCGCCAGGTCGCAGAGACGCTGGAAGCGGAAACGCTCACGTTGACGCTGGTCCGCCGGGCGCTCGGGGAGCGCACGTCGCATGCAACACGCGCCAGCAGCGGCCGCCAGAAGCTCGTCGACCGCGCCAAGCTCCTGTTGTCATCCGAGGTGGCGCGGCGGTGGACGCTGAGCGAAATCGGGACCGAGGTCGGCGTTTCTCCGGTATATCTCACCCAGGTGTTTCAGCAAGTCGAAGGCATGCCGCTGTATCGCTATCAATTGCGGCTGCGCCTGGCGCGCGCGCTGGACCTGCTCGGTCAGTATGACGATCTGACCACTCTGAGCATGGACCTCGGGTTTTCCAGCCAAAGCCACTTCGGTGCTGCGTTCCGCCAGGCGTACGGCCGGACTCCCGCGGAATTCCAGCGCTCCGTGCGCCTGCGCTGAAATCGCGTCGCTAAAGATTTCGACAGCCCCGTCTTGCTGAAGGCGCTCTACTGCACTCACGCCGAATTCCTCGGCGCTGGAGTTGCATCATGAGCGAAGCGACCTGTGCGGCCTGCGACTGCAAGATCGAGGGCGAGGCCATCCGGGTGAGCGTCGGCGGCCGCACCGTCGAAGTGTGCTGCGAAGAGTGTGCCGTCCGGCTGCAGGAGGCTCAGGCGGAGACTCGCTGACCTCAATCCGACTTCGGTCCGCGCTCCATCAGGCACAGCAGCTCGGCCTGCGACCGTACCGCGCATTTCTCGAAGATGCGCTTCAGGTGCGTCTTGATGGTGTGAACCGAGATGGAGAGCGCGTCTGCGGCTTCGTTGAGTGTCAGCCCTTTATACAGCTGCGCGGCGACGAGCGCCTCGGTGACGGTCAACCCGTGCATCTGCCGCAGCAGGCGCGGCGAGATGCTTCGTCGCGCCTGGAAGTCGAACAGGTGCACACAGCACGTCGAACCCCGCTCGGCTGTCGGGTCTGCTGCCCCGATCCGCTTCAGACTGGCGAGATAGTCGGGCGCACCGGGATTTCGCGAGATCCGGAAGGCGACAGCGTGTGCCGCGCGCAGCGAGTCTTCGGCGCTCGTCACCTGGGCCACGGCGCTCATGAAGCGATGCGTCGTTCCGGAGTCCAGGAAGCGCAGTCGCTCGTCGCTCAGCAACATGCACCCGCCGTGATCGATCATCGCCCGCGCACGCCTGTTGGTCAGCGTAACCCGCAGTGCGCGATCGAAGACGATACGCCGTACGGCAGGTCATCGAGCAAGGACACCGCGACTGCATGCGATGCGCCTGTTGGCGCCGCAGCAATTGCCGCTGGGCTCGACGCACGCAACCCGGAGCGATCGAGCGTTGAGATTGCGCTGTTCATCCTGACACCCCCTCCGCTGTCGTCATTCGTCGCTGCATCCCGTGCAGCCATGGCGGGGCGAGTACATTAGAGCGACAACGCAGGCGCGCGAAAATAGGCCATCGGTTTAGTGCCGCCGTCGACGTTCGGACTTATGATCGCTGCACCTGCTGACACGGAAATTTAGGGGACAAGATGCGGGTACTGCTGGTCGATGACCATCCGTTATTCCTTACCGGCATCAAGACCGTGGTTGCCGAGCTCGACGCGTCCGTGGAAATGCAGGAAGCGCTCACCATAGAGGCCGCGATGACAGCGGCCGAGCGCGGCGCATTCGACCTCGCGCTGCTTGACCTCAACATGCCCGGCGTCACCGGCCTCGACGCGCTGCGGCTGCTCAAGCCCAAGCTCGCCTCCGCAGCGGTCGCCGTCGTTTCGGGTTCGGACCTCGACAAGGATGTGCGTGACGCGCTCGAGCTCGGTGCCGCCGGCTACATTCCGAAGACACATGGCCAGGCAGAGATGATGCGGGCGCTGAAGGAAGTGCTGGAGAAAGGTATCTACGTGCCGCCGAGCGTGCGCACCGCCGCCGATCCCTTGCGCGACGAAATCTCGCTGACGGAGCGGCAGATGGATGTGCTGCAGGGTCTCCTGCAAGGTAAGCCCAACAAGGTGATCGCGCGCAATCTCGATGTCGCGGAGGGGACGGTCAAAGCTCACCTGGAATCCATCTACCAGAAGTTGCACGTCAACTCGCGCCTGCAGGCGATGTCGCGCGCGTATGCCCTGGGGCTGGTCGACAAGTTCAAGAAAGTGCAGTGAGGCGGCGGCGTCCGATGGACTCGTCAACAGCGGCCCTGATTCGCGTCGAGAGCTACGAACAGCAGCTCCTCGATCTGCTGTCGAAGCAGGTGCGCCGTGTGCCGCTGCCGGTATTCGTGTGCACGTGCATGATCGCGGGCATGGCGTGGCCGTACGTGCCGACGTCAGTGCTCGTTGCGTGGCTGGCTACCGTCGTTGGAGTGCTGGCACTGCGGTGGCGCATTCTCGGCCGCCTGCACGCGGATGCACGAAGACCGCTGGAAGCACGCATCAGGATCGCGGTCGCATTGAGCGCGCTCAATGGCTCGGTGCATGGACTGTCGCTGTTCTTCTTCCCTGCCCTGCCGCGGTTCGAGTGTGCTGTCGTCTCGATGGTGCTGATCGGACTGAGCGCAGGATCGGTGGTCACTACTGCAGGTCATCGCGCGGTGTTTCTCGCGTATAGCTTGCCGACGCTCGGGCCACTGGCGCTGATGTGGGCGTTCGGGACCAGCTTCGCGGGCTCCGGGTGGCTGCACTGGGTGATGGCTGCGATGATCCTCGTGTTCGCGGGCATTCTGGATGCCGTCGCACGCGACATGGGCCGCGTCATGCGCGAGTCCTTCGATATCCGCATGGAACGCTCCGCACTGAATCGCGACCTGCAGCAGGCGTTGGACGTGGCCGAAGCAGCGAGCCGCGCCAAGACGCGCTTCCTCGCTTCGGCAAGCCACGACCTGCGTCAGCCGATGCAGGCGCTTGCGTTGTTCGCCTCGGCGCTCGCGATGCGGCCCCTGGACGAACGCAGTCACGAGATCGCGCTGCATATGAACACGGCGTTGAACGATCTCACCTCGGAACTGGATGCGCTGCTCGATGTCTCCAAGCTCGATGCCAAGGTGGTCACGCCGGAGCCGTGCGAGATCGACCTGCAGTCGCAGCTGCGCCGGATCTGCGAGAGCTTCAGGCCGTCTGCTGAAGCCAAGGGCCTGGAGCTGGTGCTCACCGCCGCCGCACCCGTCTACGTGCGCACCGACCGCAAATTGTTCGAACGCGTGCTGCGCAACCTGATCGAGAACGCGATCAAGTACACCGACTCTGGAAAGGTGCACGTGCTCGTGGAACGCGACGGCACACGCGCCTGCGTCGCGATCACGGACACCGGATGCGGTATTCCGGAGGAAGAGCGCTCGCACGTCTTCGAGGAGTTCTACCAGGTCAACAATCCGGAGCGGCATCGCAGCCGCGGCCTCGGCCTTGGCCTGGCGATCGTCAAGCGCCTGGTCGAGCTGCTCGGCATCTCGCTGGAGCTGCAAACCCCACCCGAACGGGGGACGCGTTTCGTGCTGACGCTCGCCACAATCCCTGGCATGACAGGCGCGACGACGGTGAAGGGTGGCGATGACGCACAGTTCGGCAAGCTGCGCATCCTCGTCGTGGATGACGAGGAGGAAATCCGTATCGGCATGCGCACACTGCTCGAAGAGCTCGGCTGCCGTGTGATGCTTGCGTCCGCGACGCCGGAAGCGGTCGCGCTCGCGCGCAGCGGTCGCCCGGACGCCGTCATTGCCGACTTCAGACTGCGAGGGACGGACACCGGCCTCAAGACGATTCTTGCGGTGCGCGCCATCACCCCCGCCGTGCATGCGATTCTGATGACTGGAGAAACCGCGCCTGACCGCTTGCGCGAGGCGCAGGACGCGAACGTGAACGTGATTCACAAGCCGGTCGTAGCTGAAGTACTGAAGCAGGAGCTCGTCAGACTGTCGGGCACCTGAGAGAGGGACCGTGGGCACACAGACCCGCACCGCGGCGGAAGCCGCGAGTAAGCCCGTCGCTCGCTGGATTTCGTGCGGCTTCGAGAAGCTGGCGCATGAGTATGCCGGGCGGTCGCCCGGCGATCCGCCGTTCCATTGCGAGGTCGCGATCGTCGGCAGCGGTTACGGCGGCGCCGTGGCCGCAGCGGAACTCGCCGGACGCAGGGATCCGGAAACTGGCAAGAAGGCCCGCGTCTTCGTGCTCGAGCGTGGCAGTGAGTATCTGCCAGGCATGTTTCCCACAAACGAGGCCGACCTGCCGGGCCACGTGCGCTTCAGCACGTCGGAGAACCCGCAACCGCAAGGCATGCTCGACGGGTTCTTGGACGTGCGCGTCGGTCCCGACGTGTGCGCTGTGCTGGCGTGCGGCCTGGGTGGTGGATCGCTGATCAACGCGGGCGTCATGGCCGAACCTGCTGAGGGGTTGTGGTCAGAGACGGCGGACCTGCCGTACGACGAAGTCAGGCAGAAACTCGGATCGCTCGTGGGCAAGACGCCGAACACGATAGAGCGCAACCCGCATGAGCTTCCCCTCAAATTCACCGAGCTCAAGAAGCTGGGTAACGGAAGTTTCACCGCCGCGCCCCTGTCGATCAGCATGACCGCCGGCGACAACGCCGCAGGGATCCGACTGCAGGAATGCATCCAATGCGGCGACTGCGCGACCGGCTGCAATCACAGTGCGAAGAACTCGCTCGACGAAAACCTGCTGGTCGAGGCGCATCGCCTCGGAGCCACGCTCTACACCGGCGCCACTGTCACGCATCTTGAGAAGCTCCCGGAAGGTGGCTGGACACTGTACGTCGTCCACACCAGTCGGCCGTTGCGAAATCGCGCGGGCGCGCCCTTCGAGCTGCGCGCCCGTCGCGTGATTCTCGCGGCCGGTACGTTCGGCTCGACGGAAATTCTGCTGCGCTCAGCCAGTGAAAAGCTGCGGTTCTCGCAGCGACTCGGCCGGCGTTTCTCCGCGAACGGCGACGCGCTGGCCGTTGCGTACGGCCAGAAGCACGAAGTAAATGCGGTCGCACGCGAGTCTCAGGACCCGGTCCCCACCGACGCGAATGAAGGCCGCAAGGTCGGACCGACCATCACGGGAATGATCGACCTGAGCAAGACCAGCAACATGTCGGGCACGATCGAGGAGTTTGCGATTCCCGGCCCGTTGCGGCGGCTGTTCGCCGAAAGCTTCACGCTGGCGCGCTGCCTGCAAGACCTCGCGCAGCCAGATCTCAACGAGCACGCGCCGAACGATCCCGATCCGCTCGCCGTCGATGAAGACGCGCTGCACCGGACACAGATTTTCGGCCTGATGGGAGACGACGGTGCGGGTGGCTCGCTCGAGCTGATCGAGCCACGCGACGGGCATCACGATGTCGGCGACGGGGCGATTCGCGTGCGCTGGCCGGACGTCCGCGAGAATCTCGACTTTCGCCTGTTCGACGAACAGATCGCAGCGCTCAAGAAGCTGGTTCCGGATCCGCAGCAGGGAGGGGGCCGGATCCTGCCCAACCCGATGTGGCGGCCGCTGCCGGACGAGCTCGATGGAATCCTCGACGTACCGAAAGGTCCGATCACGACCGTGCATCCGCTCGGCGGCTGTCCGATGGGCAACGACGTCGCAGAGGGAGCAGTCGATCGTTTCGGACGCGTCTTCGATCCTTTGAAACCCGGCGATTTCCACGAGCGACTCGCGGTCCTTGACGGATCGGTGATTCCGACCGCTCTCGCAGTCAATCCTGCACTCACGATCGCGGCGATCGCGCTACGCGCGGTCAGGGTGCTGCGCAAGGAATGGGAACTCTCTGAAAGCCCGATCCCGCCCTACGTCGACGTCGGCTCCGTCCGACCGCGCTTCACGAAGCCGCAGTATCCCGTGCGCAAACCGACGAAGGTCGAGATCGTCGAACGGATGTCCGGGCCGATCACGCTGCGCGGCGCGGATGGCCGGGAGTCTGAACGCATCGTCGAGTTGACGATGCAGTTCGAGCCCGTCGAGCTTCGCGAGCTGATGGGAGCAGCGCCGCGCATTCTCAAACTGCTGCCGGGCAAGAGTCACTTGCGAACGTTCACGCCGAAGAACTGGGAGGACCTGCATCACTACGGTTGCACCGACGAGCTGTTCGAGGCGAAGGCGCAAGGCAGCTACGCGATAACGGGCACGCTGGAGGTGCTGCAGCGAGAAGCGTCGACACCCGAGCAGCGCCGCTGGCGTGCAGCTCGGGCATGGCTGTTGAACCGCGGCCTGCGCGACATCTGGCAATGGGGTTCGCAATGGCTCTTGCGCCAAAACAAGCCGAGCAGGAAGAGGAATCGCCGGAAACTGCTCTTGAACCTGACCACGCGCGCCGGCGAAGTGCGGCGCCTCGACTACAAGCTCGATCTCGGCATCGCGCATAAGCCGGACACCGCGATCCATGCGACGCGGATCTCCGGCTTCAAGCGCTTCACGTACTCGCGCCGGGGCAATCCGTGGAACCAGCTCCAGCAGCTCTTCATCACGGAGTTCCCGAGCATGCCGCGCGGTCACGGCGATCCGCCGCGGCTGGACCTGGATCTCAACTTCCTCGCGAGCAAACGCCTGCCGTTGCTGTGTCTGACGGAGCAGGACAACCACGCCACCGCACTGTTCGATTTCGCATCGTTCGCCGCGTACTTCGCACGGGTCCTGCTCACGATCCACACGTGGAGCCTGCGCAAGCCCGACTCGCCCAGGCAGCTCGTCACCCCGAACCGCCTGCCGCGGCAGACTCGCGGACTGCCGAAGCCTGAAATCATCGAGCTCGATGTGGGGCGCCACAGCGACGGTACCGTCGCACGCGTGCGGCTCACGAGATTCCCGCGACGCAACTCGCCGCACAAGCCGCTGATCATGATCCACGGCTACAGTGCGAGCGGCACGACGTTCGCGCATCCTGCCGTGGAGCCGAACCTGGCCAACTATATGTGGCGGCGCAAGCGGGACGTGTGGATCCTCGATCTGCGCACCAGCAGCGGCATGCCCACGGCGAGCTTGCCGTGGACGTTCGAGGAAACCGCGCACGAGGATATTCCAGCGGCCTTCGGCCACATCGTGACGGTCGTCCAGAACGAGCGCTTTCTCCGTGCGCAGCGCGACGGCGACGAACTCGAGAACCCGCCGCCGATCAAGCTCGATGTCATCGCGCACTGCATGGGCTCGGCGATGATGACGATGGCCATCCTCGGCCGGCCCGAGCCCGGTGCGCCGTTCTTCAAGGAGCGCGAGCAGCTTCCGAAGCAGATCGACTGTCTCATCCTGTCGCAGGTCGCGCCAACCACTGTGTTCAGCCCGGCCAATGTTTTCCGCGCCTACGCGATGGGCTACCTGCGGCACCTGCTGCCGGTCAACGGCTATCAATTCCATCCGGTGCACGAGCCGACACCGATGGACCAGATGCTGGACCGGGTGCTCGCGACGCTGCCGCATCCCGAGGCGGAATTCGACATCGCGAACCCGTGGCTGCCATGGAAGACGACTCCATGGACGCGAACGCGTCAACGCATGGACGCTTTGTACGGTCGCGACTTCAACGTCGCGAATGTCCCGCAGTGTGTTCTCGACCACATCGACGATCTGTTCGGTCCTTTGAACATGGACACCGTGCTGAGCGCGATCCACTTCGCGCGCACGTCGCTGATCACGAATCGCGCGGGACGCAATGTATTCGTGAAGCGCCAGCGCCTGCGCGAGCACTGGCGCGACATCAAGACACTGTGCGTGAACGGCGCGGACAACGGGCTCGTCGACATCGCGACTGCCTATCGCGTTGACGACCTGATGAAGGATGGTGACGTGCGAATTTTCCGCACCTACATCAAGGACGGCTACGGCCACCAGGACTGCCTGATCGGCCGCGACGCAGTGGACGTGTTCGCGCAGATGCACGACTTTCTGAAGGACCCTGAAAACTACGAGTCGAAGCCGTGCATCGAGCGTCCAGACTGGCTGCCGCACAAGCCTGGTGTACCACTGCGACTGGGCGTGCCATGGCTCGGCCCCGTACGCGGAAAGCTGGACGCACTCACCGGAAAGCTGCACATAACGCTCGCGCCCGATCCGCAAGTCGGTACGCCGGGCCATGTCGCCATCGTGCCGGTCGTCAGGCACGAAAAGCGTTATGAGCGTGACAAGTCGCAACCCACTCTTGTGCGACTCTGGCGCGGCTACGGGTTT
>Ga0075419_10000149_pt1 | contig 39193 bp, 37 predicted proteins | sample SoiMetdeltSBSDD3_FD_76900 | JGI IMG/M metagenome (GOLD analysis project Ga0075419, IMG submission 76900) | Bulk soil microbial communities from a Populus tree surrounding site in Tennessee, USA - Soil MetaG P. deltoides SBSDD3 | ecosystem: Environmental > Terrestrial > Soil > Tree plantation... | reverse complement strand
GGACAGTCGATGCTCGACTTCCGGATGCGGCATCTGGTCCATTTCCCACGCCGTCTTGCGGATGAGTTGTCGCAGCATCTCGGCCTGCGTCGCGAGCTCGACCAGTGGCCACTGGATCGCCTGGTTCTCGGCCAGTGCTTTGCCGAACGGCTTGCGCTCGCGGGCGTAGCGAACGCTCTCGTTGATGCAGTACACAGCCGCGCCGAGCGACGAGGCAGCTTGTCGAATGCGGTTTTCGTGCACGAACGCCTGCGCGATGGGCAGGCCGTTATCGATCGCGCCGAACACCGCTGCATCCGGCACCCACACGTTCGTTAGGCTCACGCGCGGGTGATCGGTCGGCATGTTGAACGTCCACAGATATTCCTCGACCTTCACGCCGGGCGTTGCAGTCGGTACGAGGAACGCGCTGATGCCTTTCGCTCGGCCTGCGTCGCCGCTCGTGCGCGCGAACACGACACAGTGAGTCGCGACATGCATGCCGGTCGTCCACATCTTCTCGCCGTCGATGCGCCAACCGTCGACACCGTTGCGCACTTCGCGAACTGCACGCGTCTCCATGTGCGTGGCGTCTGAGCCGTGCAGCGGCTCTGTCAGGCCGAATGCGACGATGACTTTGCCTTCGAGGCTGCCGCGAATGAAGTGCTCCTTCTGCGCCGCGCTGCCGAAGTCGCGCATCATCACGATGAACGGAAAGTTGCCGACCACCGAGTGCTCGTTCTGCAGATCGTTGTGCAGCCCGAGGCCTTGCGACGCGAGATGTTCCCGAATCACCGCCATCCACAGGTTGGAGCCGCCTTCGCCGCCGTACTCGCGCGGCAGCGAGAAGCGGTAGAAGCCCGCGCGGTCGGCGCGACGGCGCGCTTCGCCGAGCAGCTCTTCCCATTCGCGTCGCGGCAGGCCACCGCCCTCGAAATCCGTGCGCGCCCATTCGCGGCGATGATCGAAGAAGCGCTGGTTGTCGTCCTGCGCCTGCAGCGGCGCGATCTCCGCGGCGACGAACGCGTCGAGCCGCGCGAGATAGTTCACCAGGTCGGCGGGCAGCGAGAAGTCCATGGTGTCAGCTTCCGGTTTCGCGCCGATACGACGCGTACGTGGGTTGATCGATCGCGACCTTCGCCAGCGTCGTCGCCCACAGGTGCTCGGCGAGACCGGGCGTTTGCAGGCCGAGCTCACCGGCGGCGATGCGTCGGCTCAGGAGCGAATTCAGTTCTTCGAGCGAGCCGTCGGCGCGGAGTAACGCTTTGAGTCTCGAGTGCTCGTCGAACTCGGCTGCGGGCCGTAACTCGAGCTCGCGCTTGACGATGTCGAGCGCGTTGGCGGCGACGCGCGCGTGAAACGATGCGTGGCCGGAGAGCTGAGGAACTGCGACTTCGCGGAGGAAGGCGGCGGTGGCGTCGAGCAGTTCGGTAACGGTGGGTGGGTCTTGCATGGGGGAAGATTCTCGAAGGATTGTCGGGCTAAAGCCCGGCCTACAGGTTTCTACCTTGGCGTTCTTGGCGCCTTGGCGAGAGAATTCTGAGCAGGTCCAACTCACTCTCTGACGCGCGACGAGCAATCATCGCGCGCTCCACACTCTTATCTCTTCCGCTGCGCAACCACTTCGGCATGTCCGCGCACATGATTCCCCAACGCAAGCTCCCGAGCACATCCCACCACTCGAGCCGCGCCTGCTCGATCGACCTGCCGCTCGCGCGCTCGTACGACGCGAGCAGATCTTCCCGCTGACCGAAGCCGCCGACCGGTTTGTCGAGCTCACCGAAGCGCCACGGCGGAATGCACAGCCACGTGAGATCTTCCGCGGGATCGCCCCGATGCGCGAGCTCCCAATCGAGCACCGCGTGCACGCCTTGCGCGCCGATGACGAGATTGCCGTGACGATAATCGCCGTGAACGAGCACCGGCGCGACTGCGGGCGGAAGCTGCTCACGCAGCCAGCGGAATGCGAGATCGAATACCGGACGTGCAGTCTCTTGCGCCTGGTACTGCGAGTGCAGGTGCTGAACCTGTCTGTCTGCATCGAGCAGCGGCAACTCCGGAAGACGCGACAGATCGACGGCGTGGATCGCCGCAGCGATGTTGCCGAGCTGGCTCGCGAGTTGCGACCGCACGGACTCGAGCGCCGGATCGCGCAGGATCTTGCCCGGCAGCGTCGCGCCGGCGATCCGCTGCATCAGGAAGCCTTCGCCGAGCCCGTCGTCCGGTGCCAGCACATGACGGACTTCAGGAACCGGAACGTTGCGACCGTGCACGGCAGAGAGGACGCGCGCTTCCGCTTGCAACGAAAGCACTCCCGGCCCGCGACCGACCGCGGACCGACGCAGGATCAGCGGCTCCACGCCCGCATCGCGAACGGCATCGAGCGACCAGGTCTCGTTGGTGGCGCCTGCGGACAAGCGCGTGAGATTCGTTACGTCCCGCACCCGCGGATCGAGGCGTGCCAGCGCGCGACACAGGCTCTCGCTCATTGCAGGATCTCGGCCGCTCATGTGATCGTATATACCTCAGACTCACTGGCGGTGGACCGTGGTGCAAAAACTTTTCGACTTGTCCGGCAAGGTCGCCCTGGTCACGGGCGGCAACGGCGGTATCGGGCTCGGCATGGCGGAAGGGCTGGCGCAGGCCGGCGCGAAGATCGCGATCTGGGGCCAGAACCCCGAGAAGAACCGCATCGCCGAGGACAAGCTGCGTGCCCACACGCGCGACGTGCTCGTTCAACGCATCGACGTCGCGGACGAGCAGGCCGTCGCCAGCGGCATCGCGGAGGTGGTCCGCACGATGGGACGGCTCGACTTCGTCGCGGCGAATGCCGGCGTCGGCGGCGGTGGCCGCTCGTCTTTCGCCGAGACCACGACCGAACAGTGGCGCCGCGTCACGATGACGAATCTCGACGGCGTGTTCTGGACCTTGCGCGAAGCGTGCAAGCACATGATGACGCGCGCCGAAGGCGGCGACCCCGGCGGTTCGGTGGTCGTGACGTCGTCCACCTCTGCGATCCACGGCGCGCCGCGCAACCAAGCCTATGCTTCGACCAAGGGCGCGGTGATCGCGATGATCCGCGGCATCGCCGTCGAGTACGCGCGTTACGGCGTGCGTGCGAACGCGATCCTGCCCGGCTGGATCCGCACCGACATGACCGCCACCCTGCAGTCGTGGGATAAGTTCAATGAGAAGGCGATCGGCCGCGTGCCGATGCGCCGCTGGGGCGAGCCGGAGGACTTCGCGGGCATCGCGGTGTACCTGGCCTCGGATGCCTCGCGCTTCCACACCGGCGACAGCTTCGTCATCGACGGCGGCTACACGATCTTCTGAGGCTCGAGCCCCAAGTTTTATCAAGAACCGGGCGCCGGGCAGCCGGATCGCCGATACTGCCCGCCATCCTTGCAGGGGGAACAACCATGAACCGACTTCTGACGTTCGTAGCGGCTGCCGTGACCATTCTGGGCTTCACCCAAGTCGCCTGGGCCGATGGGCTCAGCACCCAGGACTACATCGACATCGAGCAGCTCTACGCGACCTACAACCACGCGATCGATTCCGGCGATGGCGAGGCCTGGGCTGCGACCTTCACGCCCGACGGCACCTTCAACAAGTTCGCGGGGCACGACCAGCTCGTCGGCTTCATCCAGCAGTGGAAGGAGAAGATGAACGGCGCCAATCGCCGGCACTGGAACACGAACCTGCGCATCGTGCCGAGCAAGGACGGGGCGAGCGCTTCCGTGTTCCTGATGCTGGTCGACGTGACCACGAAGGGCATCGTCGCGACCGGCATGTACAACGACACGCTCGTGAAGACTGCCAGCGGTTGGCGCTTCAAGAGCCGCGCGACGAAGATGGACGCTGCACCGCCGCCGCCGGCCGCGGCCGCGCCGAAGCAGTAGGAGCCGCAGAGTCCAGTGTTGAACACCTGGTTGCTGAGAATCGCCGAATGGATCGGCGCGACGGACTTCAGCGTCGGCCTGCACGAGTCGTACTACATGTATGCGTGGATCGAGTCGATCCACGTCATCACGCTGATGATCAGCCTCGGCATGCTGATCATCATCGACCTGCGCATGCTCGGGTTGTGGCTGACGAGCGTGCCAGCCTCGAAGATCGCGGAACGGCTCGACCGGCCGATGCTCATCGGCTTCTCGATCATGGTCGTCACGGGCGTGCTGTTGTACCTCGGCATCCCGATCCGTACGACGCAGAGCCTGTGGTTCCGCATCAAGGTGATCCTGCTGGTCGTGGCATTCATCAACGCGTGGCTGTTCCGCCGGCATATGCAGCAGTCGGCCGGCTCGTGGGACGTCGCGGCTGTACCGCCGCGCCGGACGCGCATCGCTGCTGCGCTATCGCTCACGCTCTGGGCCGCGGTAGTGATGTGCGGCCGCTTCATCGCGTACGACTGGTTCGACTGCGGCCAGGACAACTCCGCATTCATCGACTGGGCGGCCGGTTGCGTGGCGGGGTAAGACGACGATGAATCTATTGCCTGCCTTCGAATGGCTGGAAGCCTCGCCGATCGGCGTGTTCGTCAAGGACAAGGCCGCGACATTCGCGATCATCGAGGCCGTGCACCTGATTGCGCTGGCACTGCTGGGTGCGGCTGTGCTGAGTGCCGACCTGCGGCTGCTCAACGTCGTGATGCGCGACGTGCCGTCGAACTCGGTCACCGATCAGGCGCACCGCTGGTTCAAGCTGGCGCTGCTCGTGCTGCTGGTGACGGGATTCTTCATGCTCGCGGGCGTCGCGACCAAGTGCTATCACAACCCGTTCTACTGGGCGAAGATGATCACGCTCGGGATCGGCATCGTGTTCGTGTTCGCGATCCGCGCACCGCTCCTGCGCAAGCCTCACGCGGAGCTCAGACCGTTGACGCTCAGGCTGATGGCGCTGGCGTCGATGACGATCTGGTTCATCGTGGCCTCGTCGGGCCGATGGATCGGGTTTTCGGGGTAGGAAAGGAGTCGGGCTAAAGCCCGACCTACGGAGCGCTACGTAGACTTGCAGGTCGGGCTTCAGCCCGACTCTTATCCGTACGCCAACTTGAGCGTGGCGATGACGTCGAGGATCTGCACGGTCCAGTAGACCGCCGCTGCGAGCAGGATCGCGGCGGACACCGCCACCGCGATCTTTTCCCGTGTGCTCACTGCAACCAAGAATTACTTCTCGGTCTGGTCCGAGCCGTCTTTCGGCGCGCCGGTGCCCGACGAGCCCATGAACAGCTTGCGGCCGTCCGGGAAGGTCACGTCGCGGCCGTTGGCGCGGCACTCAGGCCGGCACAGCGAGTCTTTCGACTGGTAGCCGCGCACGACGATCTCGGTGCCGATCGCCAGCGTGTCCTTGGTGATGCCTCGGCGCAGCAGCGTGTTCGGCGTGCCGCCTTCGACCATCCACTTCGTGACCGTGCCGTCGGCGTTCTTGTGCTCGATGTGGATCCACGCGTGCGGGTTGATCCACTCGACCTTGGTGACCGGGCCACGCAGGTTGACCGGCTTGTTGGCATCGAACTCCGCGGCGAAGGCGTGGTGCGCGAGCGCGGCCGCAGCTCCGAACAGTGCGGTGGCAGCCGCCGCACCAGCCATCACAAACAATTTCGTTCGCATGGGTACCTACCTCTACTCTTTCTGTTCCTTCGGCGGGGCGGGCTGGGTCGGCTTCTTGCGCAGATCGCCGTACATCAGCTCCTCGACGAATTCGACGCACTTGAACTGCATCAGCTGGGCGTTCGGCTCCACGCGCCGGTACAGCGGCATGCTGATCTTCCACGGACGCGAGAAGGTCTTGGGATCCTCGATCGTTGCCTCATACCACAAATGATCGGGGCCTTTCTGGCTCCAGCGCTCGGTGACTCTCAGCGCATCGCTGTGATGGTTGCCGGCGCGATCGAACCAGGTCGAGTCGTTGAAGCCCGTGACCGTGATCACCAGCGTATCGCCTTCCCACTTGCCGACGGACTGGCCCATCCACGAGTCGGCCGGCGCCGGCCCCGGATCCTTCATGTAGATGTTGCGGACCGCTCCGGCGTACTCGTACGCCATGAAGACGTAGTCCTTGCTCTGGAAGATCTGGAACGGGTACGGCATGTAGTTGGCGCGCGGCACGCCCGGCAGGTAGCACTTGATCTCGGGATCGGAAGTCAGCCAGTTCTTCTGGTTGTCCTTCTTCTTCTCGAGCGCGGCCGGCAGGTACGGAATCGTGTCGCCCTCGACCAGGCCCAGGCCCGCCGGCACCGAGCCGACGGCGCCCATCTTGACGATTTCCGGCGCGGGCACGGGCACGAACTGGCCCGGCACCATGGCGAGCGCGGCACGCGCAGCGTGCGGCTCGAGATCGAAATTGGCGGTGTTCAGAGCCTGCCAGATGCCGTTCAGGTCGGGCTTGCCGTCCTTGGTCCGCGGCCCCTTGGCCGGTGCTGCCGCAGCCAGTGCGCCAGTAGCGAAAACTGCAGCCGCAGTCAGCAGTAGCGCGCGTGAAAGTACTCGCATCGTTAGTGTCTCCCCCAGGGTGCGGCAATAAACAATGTGCGCCGCAGGCTGTCAATACAGCGCCGCGTCAAGAACGCTTTATCGGCGTGCGCGCACACAGTGTGGCGGGCGAACCCCGCGGGCTCTGTGGAGAATCGTCAGATTCGCAGCCATTCGCAGCAGATCGGCGTGGCAGCAGCGGCAGGCCTCTGCAAGACTAGCTCCATGAAGACACGACTGGCCTGCATTCCACTGTGCGCAATGGTGTTGATCGGTTGCGGCAATTCGCCGCCGCCCGCCGCCACGACGAGCTCCGCGCCGCCGTTTCACACCACGCTGACGACCCAGCAACTGATGACTTTCATCATCGATCCGAACGCCACCGCGATCTGGGGCTCGGTCGGCAGCGTCTCTACAGCGACGGGCATCGAGGAAAAGCATCCGAAGACGGACGAGGAATGGGCCACGTACCGGAATGCCGCGGCCGTGCTGGTCGAGTCAGGCAACCTGCTGATGCTCGACGGACGCGCCGTCGACAAGGATCAATGGATGGCCACGGCGCGGGGGATGGCCGATGCGGCGGCGGGGGTGCTCGAAGCCGCCGAAGCGAAGGACGTGCAGGCCTATTTCGATGCCGGCGGTGCGCTGTACGAAGCCTGCACCGCCTGCCATTCGAAGTACTTGATCAAGCCGCCGGAGTCGGGCTGAAGCCCGACCTGCAGGTCACTAGTCACGCCGACGGTTTGTCGCGCTGATACGCCGCGAACTCCTCGGCGCTCAGCAGCCCGTCCTTGTTCGTGTCGAGGCTCTTGAAGGCCACGAACAGCGCATCGTTCTCGGCCGCCTCGTTGAGGCTCACCTTGCCGTCGGAGTTCTTGTCCAGCGACTCGAAGCTCGGTTTCGCGGGCTGCGCGGCCAGTGCCAGACCGGCGACCAGCGCGGCGAGCGCACCGACGACGGATACCTGAGTGCGAATCATGGCGGGTCTCCTGAGTCGAACTTTCCGGGGGTATGCTGAAGTCATGGCCAAAGACATCAATCAGGCAGTGCGCGAAGTATGCCTGTGGTTCCCTGAAACCGCCGAGGTGCTCTCGCACGGCTCGCCGGATTTCCGCGTGCGCGGCAAGACCTTCGCCACCTACGTCATCAACCATCACGGCGACGGGCGTGTTGCGCTGTGGCTGAATGCGCCCGCAGGCGCGCAGGAGCTGTATACGAAGGAAGAGCCGAAGCACTTCTTCGTGCCGCCCTACGTCGGGCCGCGCGGCTGGCTCGGCGTGCAGCTCGACAAGGGTATTTCGTGGAAGCGCGTCGCGAAGCTGGTGCGCGAGGCGTACGAGAAGGTCGCTCCGCCGGCACTGTCGGCGAAGCTCGGCAAGACCATCGAGATCAAGCCACCGACGAAGGCGCTGACCGCAGCCCAGATCGATCCGATGCAATCCAGGCGCGCGCAGTCCGTCCTCAAGACGATGCGCCGCGTCTGCCTCGCGCTGCCGGAGACCTCAGAGGACCAGCAGTTCGGCTTCCCGGTGTGGCGCGCCGGCAAGAAGACGTTCGCGCAGGCTTATCAGTATCGCGACTCCGACCGGCCGCGGATTGCGTTCTGGGTCGGCGTCGAGCGGCAGGCGATGCTGACCGGCGACGAGCGCTTCGAGATTCCGAAATACATGGGCCACAACGGCTGGATCGCGCTCGACGTGAGCAAGCATCTCGACGAAGACGAAGTGCGCGAGCTGGCGTTGTTCAGCTACCGGCACTTTGCATTGGCGCGGATGCTCCAGCAGTTGGGTGAACGCTGATGTCGAGGTCGTAGGCTTCCAGCAGCGCGTACGCAGACCACGCGATGAGCGTGACCCCGATCATCTCCAGCGCCTCTTCGACGACGACCTGCGCGAGGAATGCACCGCTGGACTTGTCCGCGCTCACCAGGTTGGCGACCATCTCGACGGCCAGCGCGCCGGTGAACATCACGATGAATCCAGCGACCAGCAACAGCAGCGCGCGCGGCGCGCGTGCGAGGAAGATGTGACGCGTGCCGCGCACGACGATGGCGATCGCCACGATCGCCGGAATTCCGATGAGGATCGGCCACAGCCCCGTGCTCCACAGCGCAGTGCCTTCGCGCGTGCCGCCGCTCAGCAGTGCGTCGGTCGCGAAGCCCAGCCGCTCGTGGATCTCGGCGATCTCGTCGACCGAGAACGCTACGCATGCCAGCGCGAGCGCGGCGATGCACAGTGCGCCGCGCATGCGACGGTGCTAGGCATGAGTCGCAAAGGAGCCGAACATTGCGCCGGCGCAGAACCACTGGATCGACGAGTACCACGTCGGTACCGTGCGCTCCGCGTCGAGATTGAAGAGGTTGCTCAGCCGTTGAAACGGATGGCCGATTGCGTAGTCGATCACGGGAATGAGGATCAGCGCGCAGTCCGCCGCGAGCAGCAGCGCGATCAACAGTGGGATTCGGCGCACACCGGCGAACATTGCACAGGCTAACGCCCATGTGTCGGATTCGTTCCAGTGGTGTTACAGCACTTCACGCACGGGAGCCGCGATGGCTGAATACAAGCTGCTGAGCGTTGCGGCCGGGCCGCAGCGCGAGCGTTTCTTGCCGCTGCTGTTACTCGCGGATGAATCGCTTTCGCAGGTTCGCTCTTATATGCAGAGCGGCGAGCTGTACGCATTCGTCGGGCATGACGAACTTGCCGTCGGGATAGTGCTGACACTCCCGGCGGAGCACGGCGCCGTCGAATTGAAAGCGGTTGCTGTGGATACGGCGCAGCAGCATCGCGGCATCGGCCGTCGCATGCTTGCTGCAGTGATCGAGGAATTGCGCCGCCGCGGCGTGCGACGCGCCATCGTCGGCACCGCGAATGCGGGCATCGGACAGCTCGCCTACTATCAAAAAGCCGGCTTTCGTCTGCTGCGCATCGAGCGCGATTTCTTCTCGCCGGGGCGCGGCTATCCCGCCGTCATGGAAGACAACGGGATCCGCCTGCGCGACATGGTGTGGATGGATCTGGAGCTATAGATCCTTATAAGACTCGATGACTCGCGACACGATGCCGTACTCGATCGCGTCCTTCGGAGTCATCCAGAAATCGCGCTCCATGTCCGCGTGCACTTTTTCGTAGGGCTTGCCGGTCTGCTTCGAGATCGTGCGCGCGAGGCGCTCGCGCATGCGCAGGATCTCCTTCGCCTGAATCGCAATGTCGGTGGCCGGTCCGCCGGCGCCGCCGGTCGGCTGGTGGATCATGAAACGCGTGTTCGGCAGGCACACGCGGCGCTCCTTGTCTGCGGCGAGGAAGATGTGAGTGCCGGCGCTCGCGACCCAGCCCGTGCCGATGGTCGTCACCGGCGCGGTGATGAAGCGGATGATGTCGTGAATCGCATCGCCCGACTCGACGTGCCCGCCCGGGGAGGAGATCAGCACGCGGATCGGCGCCTCGGACTGCTGCGCCAGCGCCACGAGCCGCTCGCAAGTCGCGCGTGCGATGGACTGGGTGATCTCGCCGAACACGAATACGAAACGCGATTTGAACGAGAACTGGTCGATGATGCTTTCCGGGCGCTGCTGGTCGTTGCGCTCGGGCTTGTCGTCTTTCTCGTCGTCGGCGTGGGTGCCCATTGCTGCTCCTTCCAATTCGGGCACGCAGTTTAGAACAACGCGAGCACGTTGCGTACGGTGATGACCATAAGCGACAGCGACGCCACCGCGAACACCATGAAGCGCACGGGCACGAAGTTCGAGGTGCACTGGATCAGGGAATGCACGACGCGCAGGCCGACGTATCCCCAGGCCAGGCCGACGTTCAGCGGGTCCGCCACGCCCGCAAGGTGCGTATAGATGGCCAGCGCATAGAACACGGTCGGCTGCTCGTGCAGGTGGTTGTAATTGTCTGCGATCTGCTGCACGGAGACAGGCAACGGGTCGAGGTCGCCCTTGCGCTTGATGCGGGCCGGGTCGATGCCGGCGGCACGCATCGCCGGCAGGCGCGTGGCGTACAGCCAGAACCAGATTGCGAAGGTCCACACGATGAGTGCGAGCATCGGCGTCAGCATCGTCGTCTGCATGAGGCGTCTCCTTCTGGTTTATTCTTCCGCCCATTATGACCACACAGCTCCTGTTCCGGGACGATGCCTACCTCAAGACGGCGACCGCCCGGGTCGTTGCGGCCGGCGAGGCGGGGATCGAGCTCGATCGCACGATCTTCTATCCGCTGGGCGGCGGCCAGCCCGGCGATACGGGCGTACTGATCCGGCAGAACGGCGAGCGCATCGTGATTGCGGACGCTCGCAAGGGCGCGACGTTCGACAGCGTCCTGCACATCCCTGCGGCCGGCAGCCCGCTGCCCGAACCCGGCGAGCCGCTGACGATGGAGATCGATTGGGAGCGGCGTTACGCGCTCATGCGCTTGCACACGGCGCTGCACGTGATGTCGTGTGTCGTCGTCGCGCCAGTCTCGGGCGGTAACATCGCGGCCGACAAGGCGCGGCTGGATTTCGACATAGATATGAACCTGCTGAACGCAGAGCGCATCGAGCAGGGCACGAACGAGCTGCTGGCGCGGGGCACAGCCACCGAAACGGTGTGGATCACCGACGAAGAGCTCGATGCGCGACCCGAGCTCGTGAAGACGATGAGTGTGCAACCGCCGCGCGGTGCTGGCCGCGTGCGTCTGTTGCGCATTCCAGGGATCGACTTGCAGCCGTGCGGCGGCACGCACGTCGCGAACATCGCGGAGATCGGCGCGATCCGCGTCGTGCGAATCCGCAACGAAGGGAAAAGAAACAAGCGCGTCGAGATCGCGCTCGCGTAGATCGCTGCTACAACTCTCGGTTCAGTCTGTCGAGATTGCCTGCCACTGCATTCAGCGCCGACGGCCGATAGCTCGCGTCCGCTTTCCATCGGCGCAGCACGCTGTCGTGAATCGTGTCGGTGCTGGTGACTTGTCGCGGCGAGCGGGGCAGCAGCGCGAACGGCGCCTTGCTCCACGGCTGATGGATCGCCGGGCCGATCAGCGGCTCGGGGGCGTACGTCAGCGGCGTTGCGAGGCGCACGCCGACTTCCGCGAGCTGCTTCATCATCCATTCGAGCGCGATGTCCGAGAGCCGCGACTCGTCCGCGCTGTAACCGCCACCGACGTCAGCGTGCGCGCCGACGAACCACACCTGCTTGATGCCAGCGCGGCTCTCCCACGCGGTGACCGGAAAATCGGCGCGCAGCTCGTCGAGCGCCGTCGCGTGGAAGCCATGCTCGACCTTGTTGCTGAGCTTGGTGTCGACGAAGCGGAAGACGTCGAAGCGCTTGTCGGCAGCGTACGCCGGAATGCCCATCGATCCGACCGTGTCCCACACTGCAACGGACTTGATCGTCACGTCGGGGATGAGCTGGTCCGCGTCGAGCTTGCGCGCGAAGAAGCCGCTGACGAAGTTCAGCATGTGATTCGCGATGTCGGTCAGCTTGCCGGCGCCGTGCAGCGACATGTTCTTGCATTTGCACCAGGCCGCGACGCCGAGGCGATACGCTTCGTTCTTGTCCGACGGATCGTACTCGTTGCGATTCAGCAGGCCGACGCTCGAGATCATTCCGGCCAGTGCGCGCGCCGTGTACGCGCCGCGGCTGAAGCCGGCGATGTGGATCTCGTCGCCGGGATCGTAGTAGCGGGAGATGAACGTGTAGCCGCGCACGATGCGCGCGATCACGCCCATGCCGAACATTCCGCCCATCGCCTTCTTGAGGAAGCTGTCGGAGTCGCCGACGCCGTGGATGTACTTGGCGACCTGGCTCAGGCCGCTCGGGTCGATCACGACTCGTTCCTGCTCGTCGCGCATCGTCATCGTCTGCGGCGTGACGCGTCCCGCCAGGTTCGCGAACAGCTTCACGACGTTCGTGACCTTCGCGCCCGCCAGCTCACCGTGCTCGTCCGCGGAGTCGATCGGCGCGACGCCCGTCTGCTTCTCCGGGCCGTTCCAGGTGCCGTCGGCACAGAACACGATTCGCTTCGGCATGCGGTTCTCCCTCGACTACAGCGCGACCGGGTACGTATTACGCCGCGTCGCACGAGAAAGCGATAGGCCCAAAGTCGCGGATCGAGCGCGTCGCCGGGATAGCCGTTAAACTGACTTCATGAATGCCGACACCCCGGTCGAGCTGGTCATCGAAGCACGTCGCCGCGACCTCGGCGGCTTCGAGGTCGGGCGGGTGCTGCCATGGACCAAGCGCCGCATGGTCGGGCCGTTCGTGTTCTTCGATCACATGGGCCCGGTGCAGCTCGCGGCGAATCTGCCCCGCAGTGTCGACGTGCGCCCGCATCCGCACATCGGCCTGTCGACGATCACGTACCTGTTCGCGGGCGAGATCGTGCATCGGGACAGCCTCGGCTTTCACCAGGTGATTCGTCCCGGCGAAGTGAACTGGATGACGGCGGGCCGCGGCATCAGCCACTCCGAGCGCTTCGAGACGATGCGCGAGCACGGCGGACTGTTGCACGGGATCCAGGCCTGGATTGCGCTGCCGGAAAGCGACGAAGAGATCGCGCCCGAGTTCGTGCATTACGACGCCGACGTGTTGCCGGTCGAGCGCAGCGGAGGGTCGAGCACGCGAGTCATCGCAGGCAAGGCGTTCGGGAAGACGAGTCCTGTGCGCACGCAATCGCCTCTCGTGTACGTGCACGTCGACATGGAAGCCGGCGCGAGTACTGGAGTTCCCGATGGCTACAGCGAACGCGCCGCCTTCGTAGCGGCCGGCAGCGTGCGCGTCGGAGAACAAAGCTACGAAGCGGGTCAGATGGTGGTCTTCGCGCGCGGCAGTCAACCGCAGATCCTCGCGCTGACCGATGCGACGGTGATGCTGCTCGGCGGCGAGCCGCTTGGCACGCGTCACATCTGGTGGAACTTCGTCTCGTCGCGACTGGAGCGGATCGAGCAGGCGAAGGCGGACTGGCGCACGAAGCGCATTCCCTTGCCGGTCGGCGATGCCGACGAATTCATTCCGTTGCCGGAAGATCCGCCGCCGCCGCCGGAACCGATGTCCTGACTCGATCAGGCGTGATTCATGTTCCGGAACACGGCGTCGGCCTCGCCGATTCTCATTGCTTCGTCGGTCCAGATCGGAAACGCGCCGGTGAGCGAGAACTTGCGCTCGTTGAGATAGCGCAGCGTTTCGATGTACGACGATGAGCCTTCGTATACGCTCATGAACTCGAGCTCTGTTTGCAGCGCCAGACATTGCGCTACGAGCCGCGGCGCTCCTTTCAGCACGTCCAGATCCGTGCCCTGCGCATCGACCTTGATGTAGAGCCGGCCTGCATCAACCAGCACTGCATCGAGCGGCCGTACGGGAACATCAACGACGCGGTCGAGCTCAACCGTCTCCGCAACTTCTGTTTCCGCGACCGCCTTCTTGTCGAGCAGCGAGCTCCAGCCCGTACGCTTCATGATCTTCAGAGGAAGGACAGCTTCGTGGCTGCCTGCGGCGCAATCGTGGACTTGCCATTGCCTGTCTGCTCGCGCGCGCTTCTTGAGTTGTGCCGCCAGGTCCGGGTGCGGCTCGAACGACACGATGCGACCCGTGAAGCCGATCCGGTCGCGAAGGAACTCGTAGTACTGACCGAGATTCGCGCCGACGTCGATCACGGTGTCGATGCGAAGCTGCGCGAACAACTCCTGCAGATGGCCGGCGAGAGCCTCGACCGAAGACATTGCACCGAGTGAGGTGTGCGACTTCTTCAGCAATTCATAGCCGAGCGGCTTGAGCGCAAGGCCTGCCGTGCGTCCAATGATCCTCTTGGCTGTTGCCCCAATGCTCATCCTCGAGCAGAGCTTACCGACAACTCCCGTCGGTGCTGAGGCCGAGATTGCGGTTAGCGCGCCGCCTTGTTGCGCCAAAAGACGGTGCGTTCTTTCCGCGCAGCGGTTTCATTCGTCGTGGTCGGCGCGCAGCCGCCGCATGCATCGCAGCCACTTCCCGATGAGCTGTCCGTGAGATTGCCGAACACGCTCGGCAGTGACGTTCGCAACCGCATGCGCACTGCATCGCGCATCGTGCGCGGACCGAGCCGCCACACTGCGTAGCACGCACTCACTACGATCGCGATGATGACGATCGCGTTGGCAAGTACGGTGCTCATGCGCGCCCCATCAGCCAAATGGCGACGTTGTACGTCACGAATGAGGCCGCATACGCGAGTGCGAACAAGTAGCCCGCCATGATCAGCGGATAGCGCCACGAGTTGGTCTCGCGCTTGACTGTTGCCAGCGTCGACAGACACTGCGGCGCGAACACGTACCATGCGAGCAGCGAAAGAGCAGTCGGCAACGACCACGATGCCCTGATCGGCGGATCGAGTGCAGTCGCCACGTCATCGCCAGTCGCGGACAACGAATACACCGTGCCGAGCGCACCGACGGCGACTTCGCGCGCCGCAAGTCCCGGCACGAGTGCGATCGAAATCTGCCAGTTGAAGCCGAGCGGCGCGAAGATCACCGCGAGCGCAGAGCCGATCTTGCCGGCGATGCTGTACTGGATCGCCGGCCCGGTCGCGTCGGGCGGCGGCGCCGGGAACGAGCTCAACGCCCACAGCAGAATCATCAGCGCCAGGATGATCGTGCCGACGCGAGTCAGGAAGATCTGCACGCGCTGCCACAGACCGATCGCGAGATTGCGCAGGTGCGGCCAGTGGTACGCGGGGAGCTCGAGCATCAGCGGCTGGAAGCGCGAGCCCTTCGCCGTACGCTTCAGCACGTACGCGACCGCGAGTCCGCTGATGATGCCGAGCGCGTACAGACTGAACAGGACCAATCCCTGCAGCCGTATCGGACCCCACACGGTTCGCTGCGGGATGAACGCCGCGATGATCAGGCCATAGACCGGAAGTCGTGCCGAGCACGTCATGAGCGGCGCGATCATGATCGTCGTCAGGCGGTCGCGCGGATTCGCAATCGTGCGCGTCGCCATGATGCCGGGAATGGCGCACGCGTGGCTCGACAGCAGCGGAATGAACGAGCGGCCGGACAGACCGGCACCGCCCATCAAACGATCCAGCAGGAACGCTGCGCGCGGCAGGTAGCCGGAATCCTCGAGCACCAGAATGAAGAAGAACAGGATGATGATCTGCGGCAGGAACACGAGCACGCTGCCTGCGCCCGCAAGCACGCCGTCGAGCAGCAGGCTGCGCAACGCGTTGTCGGGCATCACCGAGCGCAGCATGTCGGCCAGCGCGCTGACACCGCCCTCGATGGCATTCATCGGCACTTCTGCCCAGGCGAACACGGCCTGGAACATCAGGAACATCGTCACGAGCAGCAGCACGAAGCCCGCGACCGGATGCAGCACGACGCCGTCGACGCGATCGCTCAGCGTCTCGCCGGGGCGCGCCTCGCCGCCGGCGGCAGCGAGAATGCGGCGCACTTCAGCGTGATCGCGCACGACATCCGTGCTGTCCGCCGACGATGCCGTCTGCGCAGCAATAGGCCAATGCGCATCCAGCCGTCCGAGCAACTCGGTCACCCCCGACGGTTTTACGCCGACCGTCTCGACCACCGGAACACCGAGCTCGCGAGCGAGTGCGTCCTTGTCGACGTGGATGCCGCGCTTGCGGGCGAGATCGCTCATGTTCAGCGCGAGCAGCAGCGGCACACCGAGCCGCTTGAGTGCGAGCACGAGGCGCAGGTTCTGGCGCAGATTCGTGGCGTCGGTGACGCAGACGACCGCATCGGGCCTGGTTTCGCCGTCGCGGCGGCCGAGCAGTACGTCAGCGGTGACTTGTTCGTCGGGCGTCGCCGCTTCGAGGCTATAGAGACCCGGCAGATCGAGGATGCGAACGCGCTTGCCGGTCGGCGTGATCGCGACGCCTTCCTTGCGCTCGACCGTCACGCCCGCATAGTTCGCGACTTTCTGGCGGCTGCCAGTGAGCAGGTTGAAGAGCGCGGTCTTGCCGCAGTTCGGATTGCCAACCAGCGCGATCAGCTGCGGGGTGCCAGCTGCGACGGCACTCACGATCTACTCCAGCGGCGCGATTCGAATGCAGTCCGCTTCCAGCCGGCGCAGTGCGAAAGTGGCGGTGCCGACGCGGACCGCGACGGGCTCGCCTCCGAGAGGTCCGCGCGCGAGCACGTGCACGCGCTCGCCGGGAAGAAAGCCGAGATCGGCCAGGCGTCGCGTCAGGTCCTGCGGCACGTCCGGAGCGCTCGGCACGACGCCGACGACGCGTGCGGCCTGACCCTTGGCGAGATCGCTCAGGACCTGGCACGTGTGAGGCGCAGAGTAGGCATCGAGAGGGAGGACAGCTGACATGCGAACGGAGACTACATGAGAATCGTTCTCATTGCCATCGATCGGTCAGGGAGTCCGCTAACTCACTAATTTTCTAGCGAAAAATACCGTCCCGATTCCGGCGAACGTCATCGTGACCGAGCCCACTAGGTGCGTCGCCGCGGCGGCGATCGCCCACATCGCTCGGCCTTGCTGCAACTGAATCACCAGCTCGGCGGAGAACGTCGAGAACGTCGTGAGGCCGCCGCAGAATCCGGTGATGACGAACAACCGCCACTCGAGCGGCAGGGTGGACGTCGCGAAGAATGCGATCGCAACGCCGACGAGATAACCGCCGATCAGATTCGACAGCAGCGTGCCCGGCGGGATTGCGGGGAAGGTGTGATTGAGCGACTCGCTCAGCGCGAGGCGTAACAAGGCGCCGAGGCTGGCGCCGATGGACACTGCGACGATCGATTTCAAAAGCACGATTGAGCTTACCATCCGACCATGCCGTTGCACTTGGTGTTCTTCGCCGTCGAAACGATCGGCCTGTTTGCAGTCGTGCTGCTCGGCTCGCGTCTCATCGTGAGCGCGCCCGCACGCCGCAACGTGCAGCTCGCTGCGCTCATCTGCCTCAACGCAGCTTGCGCCCGGTTGCTGGCGCGCCAGGAGTATTCGTACTTCATTCCGGCCGCGTACGACATCGACGTCGGCGTGCTGGCATCGCCGATGAATTTCCTGCGCAACATGACGCCGGGTCTTTTCATGGTGCTGTGTCACTCGCTGTTTCGCGAGGGACAGCGCTTGCCGCGATGGCTGCTCGGTGCTTTCGTCGTGCAGTGTCTGCTCGAAGAGCCTGCCCCGCTGCTGCTCGGTGCGAAAGCTGCGCAGTACGACCTGCTGAAAGTCGTGCCGGCCACACTGCAGCTCCTGTTCGTCGGCTTCGGCCTGTACTGGACGCTGTCGGGTTGGCGCGTCGACCTCGTCGAAGACCGGCGCAAGCTGCGCAAGATCTTCATCGCGATCGTCGGCACGTTCGTGTTCGCAATGATCCTCGGCGAGCGGCTGCTGATTCCCTGGCAGTCCGCCGCTCTGTTCGACATGCACATCACGTTGTCGGTGATCGGCGCGCTGCTCAGCACGGTAATGCTGTGGATCATGTTCCGGCCGAACGCAGCGGCGTATCTCGATCCACTCCGCAGCGAGACCGTGCGCGTCGCGCTGGAGCCCCCGCCGGATGACTCAGACCTCGAGGCGCTCCAGCGGGTGCTGGATGTCGAGCGCGTCTATCACGACAGCGAGCTTACGGTCGCCTCGCTGGCCGCGCGCGTGGCGATTCCGGAGTACCGGCTGCGCCGGGTGATTCACGAGCGCTTGCAGTACCGCAATTTCAACGCGCTGCTGCATCGGTATCGCATCGATGAAGCCTGCGCGCTGCTCGCCGATCCCGAGCGGCGCCACCTGCCGATCCTGACCATCGCGCTCAGCGTCGGCTACAACTCCATCAATCCCTTCAATCGCGCGTTTCGCGAGCTCAAGGGGATGACGCCGAGCGAGTTCCGCGCCCGCGTGCGCGCCGATTCCTAGAAACTCGCACCGATTTCTGCAATCGCACGCCGCTTGCAGCAATCGACATGCCGCGCAGCAGCCGCGTGCCTAGTCTCGGGCGATGAGCATCGTCTGTGGTGTCGCGCTGGCGCTCATGCTGCCGGGCAAGTTCTATCCGTCCGTCAGCTATACGAGCGACTATCGCTACAACGGCGTCAGCTACACCGGTCGCGAGCCGACGCCGCAAGCTTCACTCCACTGGCTCGGTCCGCGCGGCTGGTACGCGGGCGTGTGGACTTCGGGCGTCGATTTCGATGATCCGGGCAACACGTCGATCGAAGGCGATCTCTACTTCGGTCGCACGTTCGACGTCGGGCCCAGCCGCATCGCCGGCGAAGTGCTCTACACGTTCTTTCCCGACAAGACTTTCCGCGGGCCGACCTACGACTTCGTCCAGCTCAAAGTTCGCGGCAGTCGCTCGTTCGACCAGCTCACGCTCGGCACGGTGGCAGCGTGGACGCCGGAGGCGTCGTATCAGTCCGGAACGGCATGGCGAGTAGCAGTCGACGCGGCGTATTCGCTCCACGCCGCATTGAAGGCAAGCGCGACGGTGGGGCGCCGTTGGATCGAAGTCGGAGTGGATCGCACGTTCTGGGACGCGGGCGTCACCGCGATGTGGAAGCAGCTCGCGCTCGACGTTCGCTACGTCGATACGAATCTCGACGAGCGCGAGTGCGACTTCACGGAGCGTTGTAGCGCGGCTGTCGTTGCAACGCTGACACTACGCTTCTGGTGAGCGATGGCCCGCTCAGAACCAGGCACGCACGCCGGCGAAGCCGTGCACGAAACGACGGCCCGAGATCACCGGAAGCTCCGCGTCAGCAGCAGCACTCCGGAAATCGACAGCCACAGCGCCGCCATGCCGATCGTGACGATCAGCGGGTTGTTGAAGTTGTCGCGGCCCGTGTAATCCATCGTGTGCAGCATCCAGAAGAAATCGTACCAGCGCCAGGAATCCGTCCTGGCGGCGATGAAGTGCCCGTCGTCGGCGGCAAAGTACAGCGCCGTGCGTTGCGGATCGTCGAACTGCGCCTGCCACACCGGGCTCTTCGCGCGCGACGCGATATCCGGTTGCGTCTGCAAGGTCATCGCCACGAGCTGACCGCCGCCGGCATAGCGACCCAGCGCGATGCGGCGCAACCAGCCTTCGTCGAGGTTCACGCGCGAGCCGTCCTCGACGGCCCTCAGCTCCACTGCGTCGCGCAGCTCGACACGCCAGGCCCAGCGATCCGCGAGTGAGACCGCGCGGACGTCGTAAAGATCCTGCGGCGCATAGTCGCCGATCCAGGCCGCGGGCTCAGTCTTCACGATCGCCGGTAGGAGAACTGCCGGCTCGACGGTCCGCAAGCGGTTCGCACCGCCGACGTCGTCACGATCGAGCCACGCGAACATCACGCCGCTGGCGGCCCAGAGGATGAGCTGCAGTCCGATGATGAGGCCGAGCCACTTGTGAAGCTTGCGCAGGAACAGCATGGGTTTCGGTTTACTCGCGCCGGGCGCGCGGCCGCCAGAAGCTGAAGTAGAGCAGCCAAACGCCGCTCACGATCGTGACGGCGCCGAGCACGGTAGCCAGGCGCGGCACGAGGCCGGTCGCCGTCTCGCGCTCGCCGTAATCCATGATGTGCAGCATCCAGAGGAAATCGTACCAACGCCACAAGCGATGTCGCCGTGCGACCAATGCGCCGGTGTCGGGATGCAGGTAGAGCGTCGTTTGCAACCAGTCGTCGAAGTCTGCCCGCCACAGCGGCGGCGCACGGCCGCGGATTTCCATCGGGACGTCGTGCTCCAGCAGCTCCACCAAGCTCAGTTGACCGTTGCCGGCGTAATAGCTGCGCGCGAGCTCGCGAATGATTCCGGAAGAGAGCGGCGAAAGCTGTTCGCCGCTTGTGGCATCGACCAGGACTCTGCGACCCGCCGCCGTCAGCTCGTAAACCGGCGTGCGCAGGACCGGCAGGGAGTGCAGGGAGAGCAGCGTGATGTCCGGACAGCGGCTGGTGAGCTGCGCGACGGGCAGAACCGCTTGCGTGCTTCCGACCGGCGTTCGCAGGTTGCGCACGAGCGGGTCGCCGTGAATGAAGTCGAGGTCGACCGCGACCATATAGAAGCCGGTGACCGCCCAGATCAGAAGCTGCGCGCCGACGAACAGCGCCAGCCACTTGTGCAGGCTTCGGGAGAGCAGCGACAGTCTCATTCGCGGCGCAGTGTAGCCGCGTTTGCGCGCCGGGAGGCGCTCAGCGTCGCTCGGGTCGCATGGAATCGTGGAGCTGCTGGGCGCGCGCTGCCTTTTCTTCCAGCGTCAGGCTCTGGTCCTTCTCCAGCCGCATCAGCTCGACGAGCTGGCGCGACGTGGCTTCTTCCTCGCCGTAGAGCGCGCGGGCGACGAGCGGCCCGAAGTGCGCCACGCGCAGCGCGTGCAAGCCATCCAGTTCGGCCAGCGCCGCTTCCTCGGTCGCGGGCGCGACGCCGGGCGGATAAGCCTGTCGTTGCGCTTGCTGATAGTTGTCGTACTGCTCGAGCAGCTCGGCCGCTTGCGCGGCGGCAGAGGCGGGCAGGGGCTCGATCGCCTGCTGTTTCGCCGCCGCGAGATGCTCAGGCTCGGTCCGCGCGAACAACGCTTCCATGTTCAGCCGCGTCTGCTCGTCGAGCACGAGCCGCTCGGAGTCGTTCACTCGAAATGTCTTGTCGTTGGTCTGGGCCGTAACGGTCTCCTCGGGCGGAGCGGAATCGGACACGGCGGGGACCGCGGCGACGGATTCGTGGGACTCGCTGCTGGCGGGCGAGTCGCCGGTAGCCGCGGGCTCGTTACGAGTGGTAATCGCCGGCGTCGGTCGCGGTTCCTCCTGGCGATCCACAGGCCCGAGCACGATGCCGATCGCGACAGCGATCGCCACGACGCCGAGCCAGACGAGCGTGCGCTTCTTCCTCATGAGAATGGCTGGGCTCGAAGCGGGGCGGCGATGAGCTTGCGCTCACCGCCGCCGCGCTGACCCCCGCGAGCTTACCCCCACGGATCCTTATTTTTCAGTACGGGCACGTCGAGCGATAGTCCGAGAACACTGTCGGCGTCGCAAACGCAGTGTGCGCTGAGCCGCACAGGAACGTATCGTAGCGCGTGTCGTTGTCCATGAAGCGCTTGGCCCACGACACCGCGTAACGGCCGATAGGCGTATTGGTGCTGTTCGGCGCGAAATGGCTGGCGCCGTTGAGCTCCGCGTACGCCTTGTCGAGCGAGACGGGCAGGCTCGTGTAGAACGGGATCGAGTGCGACGAGACCGGCGCAACCGAATCGTTCTCCGCGCCGATGACGATCGTCGGCACGCGCACCGTCGAGAAGCTCTTGGTCGAGCTCCACGGCGTCATCGGTATCCCCGCCTTCAGCGTCGGGTTGTCGCGCGAGGCCATCAGCGTGCCGCCGCCGCCCATCGAGTGTCCCGCGACGCCGAGCCGGTTCGCATCCACGCGGCTGCGCACGGTGCTGCTGCTGGAGTTGGTGAGATAACGCAGGGCGGCCATGAGCTGCGTCGCGCGACTCGGCGGCTGATCGAACGTCGAGTTCGTGTTGATCGTCATCACGACGAAGCCGTGCGTCGCGAGGCGCCTCCCGATCCAGGCAATCGACGACTGCGTCGCCGTGAAGCCCGGGCAGATGGCGATCGTCGCGTACGATCCCGCAGTCGTCGGGTAGTAGATCGTGCCGCCGCCGAAGCCGGACACCGCGCTGGAAACCGACGCAGTCGCGACCGCGAACGGACCCGCGGTGGCGTTGAGAATCGCGGACGTCGGATCCGGGCCTTTCTGGAATGGGTTCGTTTGAGCCTGCGCGGCCGCCGCGAGCAGCAGCAGACCGAGGCCGACGGCGCAGCGGCGCTGCCAGCGATCGATGGTCTTCATAGTTAACCCCCTGTTGATATGCCGATCTGTCTTGCGCGCCGCTGCCGGTCGTTGACGCTCGTGCCGGAGTCGGCGGCACGGCTGATATATCACAGGTTTTTCTTGATTTGCTACAGGAGTGCAGATATACACCGAAATGTAAAATCTCCAGCGCGACGATTTCCATCGAGCAGAATCCGTTAATGATGGAAGGGCACGACGGCTAGTGCGTATTGCGGAAAAAGCTGTACGCTCGCTGCGGCCCGCAACGACTCTTTCATGCCCGCAACACCATCCGTCGAACAACTTGCGACCGCGGCACCGAGCGCCGCGAACAAGCACGAGCGCGTGCTCGACGAAGCCGCGCGCCAGTTGAACGAGAAGGGCGTGCTGCTCACCTCGCTCGCGGAGATCGCCGCCAAGCTCGGGGTGACCCGCGGCGCGATGTACTACTACGTCGCGGACCGCGAAGACCTGGTGTTCCAGTGCTATCGGCGTGCCGCCGAAATCACCGCGCGACATCTGTTCGAAGCCGGCCGGGCCGGCGGCACGGCTGCCGACGTGTTGCGCAGCTTCGTGACGCGCATGCTCGATCCGAACGAGCCCGAGATCGCCGCGCGCGCCGAGATCGCAATGCTGAACGCGACCCAGCGCGACACGATTCAAGGTTTGTACGACGCATTGGCGACACGCCTTGCGCATGTGCTCGAGACCGGCGAGCGCGAAGGCGTGCTCAGGAAGTGCGACGTCGAAGTCACGGCGCGCATCATTCTGAGTCTCGTGACCTGGGCACCGCTCGCCCGCCCGTGGGCGCACCAGGTCGGCCCGATGGGACACGCGAGGCTGCTGGCCGCGGCCACCGCGACTGTCTTTGAGGGATTTTCCAGTGCCGCGCGGCTGCCGGATTTTCAGCCGTTGGATCTCGCGGCGTTGTCGCCGCCGGTCGTCAGCGCGTTCGATCGCGACGCGGCCGGGCAGGCGAAGCGCGAGGCATTGCTGCGCGTCGCCTCGAAACTGTTCAACCGCAAGGGCATCGACGCGACCTCGCTCGATGAAATCGCCGCGCAGGTCGGCACGACCAAGCGCACGCTGCATCATCACATCGGCAGCAAGCAGGACCTGGTCGCGGCGTGCTACGACCGCGCATTCCGCATCTTCTTCCTGATCAAGGACCGCATGCTGGAGCAAAGCGCCTCGCGCCTCGACGCGTTGGCCGCAGCCATGCACGCGCTGGCGCTCGCTTATCCGAGCGACGAGCAGACGCCGCTATCTCCGCTGGTCGGCCACGGTGCGTTGTCGCCCGAAGGACAGGCGCAGTTCGATCGCAACTCGGAACACCTGGGCGACGCGTACCACGGTCAGATCCGTAAGGGAATCGAGGAAGGCAGCATCGCGCCGATCGAGGACGTCGAAGCGCGGGCTCTGATGTTGCCGGGCCTGATCAGTTGGTTGGTCAAGGACGACGTGCCGCGCGACCCGGCGCAGCAACGGACTATCGCACGCGAAGTCGCGAACTTCGTCGCGCTAGGCCTGCGGCCTGTCTAATACCTCCATAACACGCCCGCCGAGGGCACCAGCGGCAGCCACGAATCCACCTCGCGCGAATAGAGCAGCGAGCCGTCCGGGTTCCGTGTGACTTCGTACTTGATACAGCACTCGTTCGCACGCGACGTCGCGTTGTTCACTTCGACGAACACATCGAGCGCGCCGCGCGGCAAGGCAAACGTGCGCGTCAGGCGAAAGTCGAGAGTGTTGTAGTCGCTGAGGCGCGCGCGGTTGCGGCGCGAGAGCACGATTTGCGGATTGCCGGCATCCGCGCCCGTCACTTCCAGCACCGTGGTCGGCCAGCCGGTGTGAAAGCTGTCGCTCAGCGTCGCGCTCCACGGACCCTTGGTCCACACGATGCCGAGGTTGACTGCGTGGCGCTGATCCCAGCTCCGCGGCACGTCGCTGCCCCGCTCGCGATCTTCCGCCCGCGACCAGCTATAGCTCAGCCAGCCGCTCCACGAGCCGTGCGGCCGAAGCTGCAACATCATTTCCAGTCCGCTCGCACGGGCGCGGTCCGGTGCGATGCGCACGCGGTCGAATTCCGCTTCCGGCAGGAGCACCAGCGGATCGAAGAGATTCTCGAAGCGCGGACTGATGTGCCGGTAGTCCTTGAGGAACGCTTCGACGCGCAGGTCGAGGCCGGCGGCGAAGGCATGATCGACGCCGAGGATCCAGTGGTTGGCGTGCTGCGCCGGGTAGAACGTGTCGACCCCATCCTCCACCTGCAGCTCGTTGATCCCCTGGAATTGCACGAAGCGACCGACGCTCGCGCGGACCTGCGTCTGCGGCGACAGCGTGTAGAGCACACCGATGCGCGGGCTCCATTGCTCGCCGTCATCCGAACCGTCGTAGGTCTGCGTGTCGATGCGGACGCCGCCCTGCATGGCCCAGCGCTCGTTGAACTCCGCGCGGATGTCCCAATAGCCGGAAGACTCGTAGCCCTGCGGCGAGGGCTGCGTCGTGCGCGCCGTGTCGAATCCCGGCGAGCCGGGAAACGGAAAGCCCGGTTCAACGTGCACGACGCTGGAGTAATCGTAGTCGCCCCACAGTCGCTTCACTTCGGCGCCGAAGCGGTGCTCGAGGACGCCCGTGTCGAGACTGTTCTCGATGCGCAAGCCGATGACGTGGAACAACCGCTCGTCGAGCACGTGAGCCGTGCGCACCCCGGGCTCGTTCACATCGCCCTCGCGGCGGTTGTCGAGGTCGGTGAACGAGGCGATCACGCGAGTCGTTGCGCCGTTGTTCCAGTCGTGATCCAGCGTCGCCCACGCGTAGATGTTGCGATACTGCGCGCGGGCGCGCTGTTCTCCCTCGGATTGCCGCGCAACGATCGAGTCGCTGGATATCAGCGTTTCCAGCGCTGCCCGCGTCTGCGGACTGAAGGAGTAGTCGACGCGGGCGAAGCCGTCGGAGTACTGCGGCTCGCCGAAATCGTTCTCGCTGAGGTACGCGAGGTCGCCGACGTTGCTGCGGCGACCCGAGACGAGCGCGTGTCCGCGGCCGTCGTCGAACTGCAAGGAGGCGAGCGCGCTGGCGTGGAAGAGGTTGAGCCCGAGCTCGAAGTAACGCGGGTCGGCGGGGTGCACCGTCGCGGCATCGATGATCGCGCTCATGCGATCGCCGTACACGACGGGAAAGCCGCCGGAGTAGAACTCGATGCGCTCGATCAGCCGCGAGTCCAGCAGGCTCACCGGGCTCAGGAAATTCTTCAGGTGAAACGGCTCGTACAAGCGCAGCCCGTTGAGCACGATCGCGGTCTCGTTCGGCTCGCCGCCGCGCACCGAGCCGATGCTGGAAAAGCCGTTGGTCGTCGTGCCAGGCAGGCGTTGCACCGCGCGCAGCGTTTCGTCTGCAAGTCGCGGCATGTTCTTCACCTGCTCCTGGGTGAGGAACGTGTGGGTCGCGAGATCGCCCGTTGCAAGCCGATAGCGGCTGGTCTGCACCACGACTTCTTCGACGGGCACCTCCGGCGCGGGCTCGTCAGCGCCGCGATCGTGTTGCCCCGAGCTGGCGACGACTGCGAATACATTCGGCGCGACTTGCGACAAAGCGAGGCCGCGCGCCGCGAGAATCTCCCGCGCCAGCTCCACGCCCGTGCGTGCGTGCGGCTCAGTCTCGATGCGCAGATCGTTCGGCACGATCTGCGTGTTGTAGATGAACGTCAGCCCTGCCGAGCGCAGCTCGTCGAGCACCTCGCTGACCCGTCGCCCGCGCAGCTCCTGCGCCCAGCTCGGCGCTGCCAGCAGGGTACCGATCAGGAGCCAGCCGACGAGCCGGCGCTGCTTCATGGTCCTCCAACTCCCACAGGCGCCCGCGAAATGCGAACGCGTAGATCGACAGCGTAGTCGTCCAGACGAGGAACGCGCTCCACAGGTCGTGCGAAACGAAGTGCGCGCCGCGCGACTGTTGCGCCAGGCCGAACGTCAGGCCCGCGAGCAGTCCCAGTCCAAGTCCCAGCTTCGCGAGCTTCGCGTGTCGCTCGCGGAACACGAAGTATAGGGCGAGCAACGCGTAACCTGAGCTGGCATGAGCTGCAGGGAAGCAACGTCCGACACGCAGCGCATCGGGCCGGTCGGCAAACAGCTCGACGTACGGGAAATTGCCGCCGAAGGGCGCGAGGTCCCAGGGGCAGTCGACGTTGGTCAGGGTCTTGAGCAGGCCGACGACGCCGATCGAGAGCAGCGCCGCGATCGTAAAAAATGCAGTCGGCCGCCGCAGCTCCCGCCAGTCACGCTCGGCGTACGTCGCGATCCAGAAGGCCAGCGCGAACGCCAGGAGCCCACGGATCGCCCAGCGTCCGCCGGTGTGTATCAGCTCGTTGACGATCCACGCATCGGCGCCGATCCAGCGTGCATGCGCTGCATCGAAAAACAGGGCGCGCGCGATGTGTTCGTCGAGCGGCGTGACGGCAAAGACAGTGGCAAGCACGACGAAGATCGCAAGCGGAGCCTGCTGATTCGACCACCAGAAGCGCAGGGGCGACACGGTGTTCAGAACGACTTCCGTGTCTCGATGAGGAGCTGCATGCTGTCGATGTCACTGCTGCGATCGAGCGGGAACGCGAGGTCGATGTGCAGCACGTTGCCGAGCCCCGAGCGGGCGCTCCCCAGGCGCAGGCCGATGCCCACGTCCTTGAGCCAGCCCGCCGGCGCGGGTGCGAACTCATCGCGACCCCAGGTGCGCCCCGCATCGAAGAACACGGCCGCGCCGACGTTGAACAGCTTCAGCGGCTGCCAGTCGGTGTAAAACCGCTGCTCGAGCGTGACGAGTGCGCTGGCATCGCCGGCCTGGTAGCGCAGGGGGTAGCCACGCAGGCCATTGTCGCCGCCGAGCAGCAGTTGTTCTTCCGGATCGCGATGTGAAGTGAGCACGCCGCTCAAGGATGCGAAGAACACGCGATGCACCGACTGGCGCAGGTAGTAGCGGCTCGACCAGTCGAGCGACGCGTTCGCGAGTGCATCGCCTTCGACACGCGTGCCGAAACCGAGCGAGTGAATCAGGTACTGCTCGTGACCGAGATCGGCGCCCGCCTGCAGCTTGCCGTTGAGGATCAGGCCGTCGTGCGTCGAGCCGAGCGCCGTGGCGGCAAATCCTGCTTCGAGGCGCGCACTCAGGCCGAGGTACAGGTCTTCGGTGCGGCCGATCTGGTCGAGATTGCGCGTGCTGACGTACTGGTCTTCGAGCACTTCCCAGCCGACCCAAGGATATGCGACGACGCGATCGGCGGGAATGGAAGCCAGCGGCTCGTCGGGAAGCGGCTGGAATTCACGGGCGTCATAGCGAATGCCGCCGAGATAGCGCGTGGTCCAGCCGTCGTGCAGTCCTTCCGAGAAGCCGCCGCCGATCTCGAAGCCGCGATGCTGCATCTGCAGCCGCTCGACGACGTGGCCCAGCGCGTAGCGCGAAACTGCAGCAGTCGCGTCGTCTGCGGAGAATCCGGCGCTCCAGCGCGTGTCCATCGCATAGAACGGACGTTGCAGCGACAGTAACGTCTCGCTGCCGTCGCTCAGCGACGAGTAGCCGGCCGACAGGTTCCACCAGCTTCCGAACAGGTTCGGATCGACGTAGCCGAGTTCCCATGCGCTGCGGTCCACGTTGCTCGAGCGCGCGAAGGACATCTGCTTGCCGAGACCGAGGAAATTCGTGTCCTCGAACTTCACGCGCGCGCTGTTCTCGCCGCCCTTGCGTCCGAACGACAGGCCGGGGCTCAAAGTCCAGACGTCGTGGACGCGCACGAGCACGTCCACGGTATTGTCGACTTCGTTGTAGCGGACCGGCTCGACCGTTGCTTCGTTGAGATAACGCTGAGCGCGCAGCAGGCGCGCGGTTTCATCGAGGACGCGCCGGTTGTACACGTCGCCCGTGTGGAACAGAAGCTGCTGCTGCACAGTGCCGTCGTGCGTTGAGATGTGCAGGTTGTTGGCGATCCGGTACGGCGTGGCGAGCGGCGTGGTGTGCTCGAAGACGTCGTCGACCTGTACTTCGATGTTGCCGATGCGCGCACCGCGCTGTTCGAGATCGGCGTCGAGTGCAACCGACGCTGCATGCGAACACAGCGGCGCGAGCAGCAGCCACATCGTGGCAATTCGAGCGGCTCCGGCCATCGAACCCCCTGCAAGAAACGTCGGGGTTGGACGGAGCGCCGGCGCGGAATCAGTCGGTCGCTAGCGCGATGCCGATCGATTCATCTTCCGTCGCATAACGCCGCAATTGCGTAGTGGAAAGCACCGCGCCGAGCGCAGTTTCGGGGTCGAGTCCTGCAATCGAGCCGCGCAGCTTCAGGTCGCCCGCCCTGCTTTGCGCAGCTTCCGACGCATACACGACCTTGCGTCCCGTCTCGCGCGAGACCCAGTCGAGGAATGCAGCAAGCGTGTGCTCGTTGATGTCGAACAGCGGCGCCGCATGCGCTGCCCATTGCCATGCCGGGTCGTGAGCGGCGACCGAGCTGCGCACGATCTGCCCGCGCGGCGTCACCCGGATCTTCTCGCCGGCGACACCGCTGCTCGTGCCCGCGGCATTCGCGATCATCACGCGACCTTCGCGCACGCTGACGACCATCTCGTCGGCATGCGTCCGGACCTGGTATTGCGTGCCGATGTGACGCACGCTGCCTGCATCGGTGCGGACCGTCAGCTCCTGCGGATTGTCGGCCCGCGAGTCGACGTACACGGCGCCAGCCGTGAGCACGACTTCATCGGCAGATGCCACCCTAACGATCGTGTTGTGATCCAGGCGCAGCGACAACGCATCGCCGAACTCCAGCGCGGCGCGCGAGCGGTCATCCGTCTGGATCGTCTCGCCCGTGGACACACTCTGTGCAACTGCAAGCTCACGAGCTGCCTGCGACTCTTCTCGCACCAGCAAATGACCGTCGACCCGCGTGATGTGCGCGACCTCGACGGGTGCTGGCGCGAGGTAACGCACGCCGAAGATGGCGAGCGCCACAGCAAGCAACGCACTCGCTGCAATCCCCACGGCAATGTAGCGGCGTCGTGCACGACGTGCCTGCAGCATGCTCTGCCACTCCGCGTGCACCGCGGCCTCGACCTCGTGCATCACGTCCGCCGCAGGCTCGTCGCGTGCGCCGACACGTCGCAGCAGCTCCTCGATGCCTGATTCGTCGCTTTTCATAGGTCTAGTTTCCCCGCATGGCGGCCAGGATGTCCTGCGCGGTCGAACCGAATACTGTCTCCAGGGCCTCCCTGAACGAAACGCGCGCACGCGCCAGCACCGATTGTGCGGCGGTGTGCCCGATGCCGAGCCGCTCGCCGATTTCCTCGACGCTGCGGCCTTCGATGTACTTCCACTCCAGCACGTCGCCATAGCGCGCGGGCAGGCGGTCGAGCACGGATTGTACGAGCCTGCGGGTCTCCGCGTTGCCGTAGCCCTGGAGCGGATCGTCTGCGGCCGGCGCTTCGACAGCTTCGAGCGCGGCGCGCAGCTCCGGGCTGTCGTCGACCAACACTACGTTTTCCGAGTGACGCCTGTTCGCGCGCAGGTAATCGACGATCTGCCGCCGGGCTATCTGGCACAGCCAGCTGAACAGCGCTGCTTCGCCGCGATAGCTCGCCAGATTGCGCATGGCTTTGGTCAAGGTCGCTTGCACGACTTCCTTCGCCGCCTCGGTCTCGCCATTCAGGCGCGGCAGGGCGAAGCGGTACACGCGCGGAAAATACGCCGTGAAGAAGCTGCGGAATGCAGCCTCGTCGCCCGCCAGCATGGCGGCGATCAGTTCACGGTCGGTGTCGTACATGGCAGTCGATCCTACTCGTGATCGCGGGGCAGCGGGGATCGGCACCGGGCAAAGAGGTCCAGGCTCGAATCGTAGACGGCGTTGCGTACGCCGAGTGCCCCCAGCACCGTGTGGTACAGGTTGTCGTGGCTGACTGCATCGTGTGCGCGCGACTGGAGGCAGCTCGTGCTCAGGCCGGTCCGTTCGACGTAACCCCGCGAAGTCCAGAACAGCATCGGCACTTCCTTCTGCACGCGTGGCGCGAACGTGTAGGGCATGCCGTGCAGGTAAACACCTTGCTCGCCGAGCGACTCGCCGTGATCCGAGGCGTACAGCAGGACACTGTCGAAGCGGCCCGCGTCGGCTTGCAGCAGATCGATCAGCTTCGCCAGCACGTGATCGGTGTAAACGATGGAGTTGTCGTAGGCGTTGACGACTTCCTCCTTGCTGCAGTGCTGCAGCTCGTTCGAACGGCAGGCCGGCTTGAACACCTCGAACTGCGCCGGGTAGCGCTCCGCGTACGCGGGGCCGTGGCTGCCGATCGCATGGAAGATGACTACGGTGTCCTGGTTCAGCGTCTTCAGGCGCGCAGCCAGATCGCTCAGCATGACTTCGTCGTAGCAGTACGAGTTCGGACAGTGCACCGGGTCGGACTCGCCCGGATACGCGACCTGCACGACCCGCGCACACACCCCTTTGCAGCCCGCATTGTTGTCGCGCCATTCCACGGCGAAATCCGCCCGCGTCAACGTGTCGAGCAGATTCGTGTAGCGGTTGGCCTGGTCGACGTCGAAACGCTCGCGCGGCAAGTGGGAGAACATGCAAGGCACGGAAACCGCCGTCGAAGTTCCGCACGACGTCGCGTGATCGAAGTACACGACGTCCCGACGATTCGCCAGCTCGGGATTCGTGGCGCGCGCATAGCCGCCGAGCTGAAAGCTGGCTGCTCGCGCGGTTTCGCCGACCACCATGAACATCACCAGCGGCTTCGCGCTGGCGGCTGCGATGCGCTGGACTTTGCCCGCCGGATCGATCAGCGGCGCGTTTGGATCGCGGCGTTGCTCCGCCGAGAGCAGGCCAGCCAGGCTCACGACAGGCGCGGCAGGGCTCAGCGCGTAGCGGACGGGCTTGTGCTCGCGAAAGAAGACCGCGTAGTTCGCGGAGCAAGCGAACAGTGCGACTGCACAGAGCGCGAGCGCGGACCCGATGAACACGAGGCGCTGTCTCAATCGCACACGCCAGTTGGAGGAGGGGAGCGACACACGCCACACCAGCACCGCGGGAAGCGCGCCGAGCAGTGCGACGTGCGTGACGAGATCGAAGTTCATCAGCCCACCCACTTCCGCGGGATCGGTCTGGATGACGTTGCGCAGCATCTCCTGGTTCATCACCGCGCCGTAGGCGCTCGTGAAGTAGGAGCTGATTGCGGCGATCAGGAACAGCACGCTGGCCGCGACACGCAAGCCGAAGCGCGTCGGCACGAGCGCGAGCAGCAGCGCCTGCAGACAGATGACCACGACGCATAGCGACAACAGAAAGAGTGCCGCACCAGGCGTGGGATGCCACATCGCGGCAATTGCTTGATGCCAGAACTGCAAGTTGTACAGCACTGCCCACGCGATCGACGCGAGTACCACGAGCGTGATGTCGGAGCGCAGGGCCAGCGCCGTAACCCACCGGCTGCGTAACCTTGCGTAGAATGTCGCGCCGAACCGTGCCGGCGCCCCTGAACGACTGGAATTCATCGCATGTTTGACGGCTGGATCCGCCGAAATCAATCGCCATGGATGGATCTCCTGTGGCTGTTGGCGCTGGCGCTACTGCTGATCGCCACGGGGATCGGTCTGCGCGACCCGTGGCCAGCGGACGAGCCGCGCTTCGCCCTGGTAGCGCGCGACATGGTCGCTACCGGCGATTGGTTGCTGCCGCGCGTCGGCGGTCAGCCCTATGCAGACAAGCCGCCGCTGTTTTTCTGGCTGATCGCGCTGTGCCTGGAGCTGACGCGCTCGCTCCGCGTCTCGTTCTTGTTGCCGTCGTTGCTCGCGGGATTCGGCAGCGTCGTGCTGGTGTACGACCTCGGCCGCCGTTTGTGGAGTCGCGAGACCGGCCTCGCGGGCGCGCTGGCGCTGCTGTTCACGGTGCAATTCGTGTGGCAGGCGCGGCAGGCACAGATCGATGCGACGTTGTGTTTCTGGACGACGCTCAGCTTGTACGGCTTGTTGCGTCACTTGCTGCTGGGCGCGTCGTGGCGCTGGTACACGATAGGGTGGGCCGCGGCGGGGCTCGGTGTGATCACGAAGGGCGTCGGATTTCTGCCGCTACTCGTTTTGATTCCGTTCGCTGTTCTGCGCGATCACAGATGGCAGCCGCGCAAGGCACCCGGCGGCGGCGCACGCTGGCTGCTCGGCCCGCTCGCGTTTCTCGCTGCCGTCAGCATCTGGCTCGTGCCGATGCTGCTCGCCGCGAACCACGATCCGACGCTGGCCGCTTACCGCGACGAGATCCTGTTCCACCAGACCATCAAGCGCTACGGCAACGCCTGGCATCATCGCGAGCCGTTCTGGTACTTCATCGTCAACGTGATTCCCGGCTTGTGGTTGCCGCTCACGTTGCTCGTGCCCTGGCTGTTTCCTCATTGGCGCAACGCGTGGCGCTCTTTCGATCTGCGCAGTGCATTGCTCGCGTCGTGGATCGTGCTCGTCGTGTTGTTCTTCACTCTCAGCACTGGCAAGCGCGGCGTCTACGTGCTGCCGGCGGTTCCCGCTTTCGCGTTGCTTTGCGCGCCCTACCTCGCGCAGATCGCCACGCGTCGTGGCGTGCAGCGCGCGATGTTCGTGCTCGCGTCGCTCGTCGGCGCTCTCTGCGTCCTGGCTTTGCTGTTTTTCGTCGTACGACCGGATCAACGCACCGACTTCGTTGCGTCCAACGATATCGATCCGCTCGGACCGCTCGCGTTGATTGCTGTCGCTGCCGCAGTCGTCTGCGCCATCGCGCGCCCGTCGCGTGGTTTCTTGGCGTACGCCGGTGTGCTCGCGACGTCGCTGCTCGTCGTGAGCTTCTGGGTGAATCCGCGGATCAACGATGAGCGCTCCGGTGCGTCATTCGTCGCGCGCATCGAGAAGACTGCCGACCCGCGCGAGGAGCTCGGCCTCGTCGCGTTCAAGGAGCAGTACGTTCTGAATGCGCGGCGCTCGATCGTGCACTTCGGTCATGCGCGCTGGCGCGAAGCAGAGCAGGAGATGGCCGATGCCGCGCTGTGGCTGTCCGAGAAGCCGGGGCGTCAGCTCGTCATCAATGACTATGCGCGAGCGGCGTGCTTCAGCGGCGCGCCAGTGCAGTCGCTAGGGCAGGCGAATCGCACCGATTGGTATCTGGTGCGGGAAGGCGCCGCGAGATCGTGCGTTGCCCGCGGCAAGCCGGGCGTGGCGCACAACTACTTGCCGCCGGGCGGCACGCGACTCAGAAGCTGAGCAAGCGCATCGAAGCTCGCGGGCTTCACGAGGTGCGTATCGAAACCGGAGTCGCGCGAGCGCTGTACGTCCGAGCTCTGTCCCCAGCCGCTGAGAGCGACGAGCATCATGCCCTTGCCCCAGGTCTCTGAACGGATGCGGCGCGCCGCTTCGTAGCCATCGACCACGGGCATGCCGATGTCGAGCAGCGCGAGATGCGGCTGACACTTCGCCGCCAGCTCGTACGCTTCCGCGCCGTTCGCGGCCTTCCACACTTCGTGCCCGTCGCATTCGAGCAGCAGCGCCAGGCTTTCGAGCGCGTCCGGATTGTCGTCGGCGACCAGGATGCGATGACGCGGCTGCGTCCCTGCGGCCGTGCGCGTCGCATGGACCGCAGAGGCGGGAACGTTGTCGAGCAATGGCATGCGGACGACGAACTCGCTCCCCTGACCGACGCCGGCGCTGCGCACTGCGACCTCGCCGGCGTGCATCTCTACCAGCTTGCGAACGAGCGCCAGGCCGATGCCGAGTCCGCCCGGCGTGCGATCGTCGGTCGTCTCCAGGCGCGAGAACAGGTTGAACAGCTTGGATTGCGAATCCGGCGCGATGCCGATGCCGTTGTCCTTGACGCGGAATTCCACGAACCGGCCGTCGCGCCGCACGCTCAGGTGAATGCGGCCGCCGTCGTTGGTGTACTTCGCGGCGTTGTTGAGCAGGTTGCCGAGGATCTGCACCAGGCGCGTCAGGTCGCCGCGCACCATGAGCGAGCCGTCGGGACAGTCGATCGACAGCTCGTGTCGATGCTCGGCGATCATCGGCTGCAGCGCTTCGACCGCACGCGCGATGATCGTCTCGCTGCGCACCGGCTCCTGCGCCAGCCTGATCGTGCCGCGCGTGATGCGCGAAATGTCGAGCAGGTCGTCGACCAGCCGCGTCAGGTGCAGCGCCTGGCGATCGATGACGTCCCGCGACCATTTCAGCTTCGGGTTCTCGAGCGGGAAGCGCGACATGATCTCGACGGCGTTGCGGATCGGCGCGAGCGGGTTGCGCAGCTCGTGCGCGAGAATCGCCAGGAACTCGTCCTTGTGACGATCCGCTTCCAGCAGCGCCGCCTCGGCGCGCGCACGCTCGGCGATCTCGGCCTGCAGCGCCTGGTTCGACGCGGCAAGCTCGGTGTTCGCTTTCTGCAGATGCTGATTCAGCGCTTCGAGCTCGCGCGTCTTCTCCGCCTGCAGCGTCGTGTTGGCCTGTTCGAGCTGCTCGTTCGCTTCCTCGAGACTGCGGTTGAGCTGCTGCAGCTCCAGGCGCTGGCAATGCAGCTCCACCAGCACCGACACCTTGCTGCGCAGGATCTCCGGTACGACCGGGATCGAGACGTAGTCGACAGCGCCGAGCTTGTAGCCCTTGAGGCGATCGAACTCCGTGTCGTGCACGCCGGTGATGAAAATGATCGGCGTCCGCTCGAAGCGCGGATGATCGTGAATCATCTCCGCCGTCTCGAAGCCGTCCATCCCCGGCATGCTGACATCCAGCAGCACCAGCGCGAACTCGTCCTTCATCAGACGCGCCAGCGCCTCCACGCCGGAGCGCGCGGTGATCAGGTTCTGGCCGAGCTGGCCGAGGATCGTTTCGTACGACAGCAGGCGCGCCGGCTGGTCGTCGACCAGCAGGATGTTGACCTTGTCGGGACGGGCGCGCGGCGCCCGTTCCTTCAGCTCCGTCTTGTCGTGCGATGCGCTCATGCTGCTAGCGGTGCAGCCACATCCTGACCAGCGACAGGAGCTGCTCGGTGTTGACGGGCTTCGCAACGTAGTCCGAAGCGCCGGCCTCCAGGCACTTCTCGCGGTCGCCCTTCATCGCCTTCGCCGTGAGCGCGATGATCGGCAGCAGCCGGAACTTCGGATTGCTGCGGATCCGCCGCATCGTCTCGTAACCGTCCATCTCCGGCATCATGACGTCCATCAGCACCAGCGACAGGTCGTCGGTCGACTCGACCAGGTTGATCGCGTCCTGGCCGTTGGTCGCGCTGATCACCGCCATCTTGTGCCGCTCCAGCAGGCTGTTGAGCGCGAAGATGTTGCGGATGTCGTCGTCGACCACCAGCACCTTGCGATCCTGCAGCGGCTCGTCGGACTGGTGCAGCGTCTCGATCATGCGCTGCTTGGCCGGCGGCAGATCGGTGATCACGCGATGCAGGAACAGCGCCGTCTCGTCGAGCAGGCGCTCGGGCGAGCGCACGCCCTTCAGCACGATGCTCTTCGCTCTCTGCCGCAGCTCTTCCTCTTCGGCAGTCGACAGCTCGCGGCCGGTGAACACGACGATCGGCGTGTCGCGCAGCCGCTCGTCCTGCTGGATGCTCTCCATCAGCTCGAAGCCGGAGACGTCCGGCAGGCGCAGGTCGAGCACGATGCAGTCGAAGGTCTTCTCCTTGAGCGCTGCGAGCGCGTCCGCGCCGCTGCCGACCGCGGTGATCTTCACGTCGTCGAAGCCGATCAGCTCGGCGATGCTCATCTGCTCCGTCGGATCGTCCTCGACGACCAGCAACTCGCGGATGCGCGTCGCGGCGAATTCCTTGATGCGCTGGAGCGCCGCTTCCAGTCCCTCGGTCGTCGCCGGCTTGTTCATGAAAGCGAACGCGCCGCGCTCCAGGCTGTACTGCCGTTCTTCTTCGACGGTGAGGATCTGCACCGGAATGTGCCGGGTCGCGGTGTCGCGCTTCAACTGGTTGAGCACCGTCCAGCCGAGCATGTCGGGCAGGAACACGTCGAGCGAGATCGCCGTCGGCCGATGCTTGCGCGCCAGGCTCAGGCCTTCCATGCCGGTCTTGGCGACGATCGCCTTGAACTCCGTGTCGCGCGCCAGGTTGAGCAATACCTTCGCGTAGTGCGGATCGTCTTCGATGATCAGCAGCACGCGGTCGTCGGGCTGCAGGTTTTCGCGGTCATCGGGCAGCTCCTCAGCCCGCACCGCCGGCAGCGCGATCGGCTGGAACTTCGGCTTAGCCTCGCTGCGGCCGGACTGCACGGGGTTCTGCAGGTAGGCTGAGCCGATGTAGCCGATCGGCAGGTACAGCGTGAACGTGCTGCCCGCGCCGGGCACGCTGGTCAGCTTCAGCTCGCCGCCGAGCAGATGCGCCAGCTCGCGGCTGATCGCCAGACCGAGACCGGTGCCGCCGTACTTGCGCGCGGTGCCGGCGTCGGCCTGCTGGAACGCTTCGAAGATGATCTTCTGTTTCTCGGTGGCAATGCCGATGCCGGTGTCGGTGACGGCGAACTCCACCACCGACGCGGCCTGGCTGAGGATCGGATGATCCGGGCTCCAGCCGGCCTTCGCGACGCCGACGTGCAGCCGCACGCTGCCGTGCGAAGTGAACTTGAACGCGTTCGACAGCAGGTTCTTCAGAATCTGCAGCAGGCGTTTGGAGTCGGTCGTGATGTGGCGGCCGACGCCCGCGTCGAAGTCCGTGACGAACGACAGCATGCGCGCTTCCGCTTCGTGCCGGAAGTTGCGCTCGATCGTCTCGCGCAGGTGCGTGAACAGCAGGTCCTCGGACTCGACCGTGACCGTGCCGGACTCGATCTTCGACAGGTCGAGAATGTCGCTGATCAGGTTCAGCAGGTCGGTGCCGGCCGCGTGGATCGTCTTGGCGAACTCCACCTGGCGCGGGCTCAGGTTGCTGTCGGCGTTCTCGGCGAGCTGCTGGCCGAGGATCAGGATGCTGTTGAGCGGCGTGCGCAGCTCGTGCGACATGTTCGCGAGGAACTCGGACTTGTAGCGCGAGGTGAGCGCCAGCTCGGCTGCCTTCTCTTCGAGCGCGCGGCGCGCCAGCTCGATTTCCTGGTTCTTGCGCTCCACTTCCGCGTTCTGCTCGGCGAGCAGCCGCGCCTTGTTGGCGAGCTCTTCGTTGGTCTGCTGCAGCTCCTTCTGCTGGGCCTGCAGCTCGCCCGCGAGCTCCTGCGACTGTTTCAGCAGGCGCTCGGTGCGCATCGTCGCTTCGATCGTGTTGAGCACGACGCCAATGGAGCCCGTGAGCTGCTCGAGGAACGCCAGGTGCGAGGTGGTGAAATCGTGCATCGAGGCGAGCTCGATGACGGCTTTCACCTGGCCTTCGTACAACACCGGCAGCGCGATCAGATTGCGCGCGCGTGCCTCGATCAGGCCGCTGCGCACGTGGACCGCTTCGCGCGGAATGTCGTTGACCAGGATGCGGCGGCCATCCGCGGCGCACTGGCCGACCAGCCCTTCGCGCAGCGCGTAGCGTCGGGGCTCTTCCGATTCGGCTTGAGCGTCGGCGTAGTTCGCGAGCTGTTTCAGCATCGGCCCGCGCTCGTCGAAGTCCATGATGTAGACGATGCTCTGCTGCGCGCTCACGAGCGGCGCCAGCTCGGCGAGCAGCATCTGGCCGACCGTCACGAGGTCGCGCTGGCCCTGCATCATGCGGCTGAACTTCGCGAGGTTCGTCTTCAGCCAGTCCTGCTCGGTGTTGCGCTCCGTCGTGGCGCGCAGGTTGCCGATCATCGCGTTGATGTTGTCCTTGAGCTCGGACACCTCGCCGCGCGCGTCGACCTGGATCGAGCGCGTCAGGTCGCCCTTGGTCACGGCGGTAGCGACTTCCGCGATGGCGCGCACCTGCGTGGTGAGGTTCGCCGCGAGCAGGTTCACGTTCGCCGTGAGGTCTTTCCAGGTGCCGGACGCGCCGGGCACGTTTGCCTGGCCGCCGAGCCGGCCTTCGACGCCGACCTCGCGCGCCACCGACGTCACCTGGTCGGCGAATGTCGCGAGCGTGTCCGTCATGCTGTTGATCGTGTCGGCGAGCGCCGCCACTTCGCCTTTGGATTCCACCGTCAGGCGCTGGCGCAGCTCGCCGTTCGCGACTGCGGTCACGACCTTCACGATGCCGCGCACCTGGTTGGTCAGGTTGTTCGCCATCGTGTTGACGTTGTCGGTGAGGTCTTTCCAGGTGCCCGCGACGCCCGGCACCTGTGCCTGGCCGCCGAGCTTGCCTTCGGTGCCGACCTCGCGCGCCACGCGCGTCACTTCTGCCGCGAAGCCGTTGAGCTGGTCGACCATCGTGTTGATGGTCTCCTTCAGCTGCAGGATCTCGCCGCGCACGTCGACCGTGATCTTGCGCGACAAGTCGCCGCGCGCGATGGCTGTCGACACTTCGGCGATGTTGCGCACCTGGCCCGTGAGGTTCGAAGCCATCGAATTCACGTTGTCCGTGAGGTCTTTCCACGTGCCGGCGACGCCCGGCACGATTGCCTGACCGCCGAGCTTGCCTTCGGTGCCGACTTCGCGCGCGACGCGCGTCACTTCGGCCGCGAAACCGTTCAGCTGGTCGACCATCGTGTTCATGGTCTCTTTGAGCTGCAGGATCTCGCCGCGGACGTCGACGGTGATCTTGCGATTCAGATCGCCGCGTGCAATCGCGGTGGCCACCTCGGCGATGTTACGGACCTGGCCGGTGAGGTTGGAGGCCATCGAGTTGACGTTGTCGGTGAGGTCCTTCCAGACGCCGCTGACGTCTTTGACCTCCGCCTGGCCGCCAAGCTTGCCGTCGGTACCGACTTCGCGCGCGACGCGCGTCACTTCGGCCGCGAACGCGTTCAGCTGGTCGACGAGCGTGTTGATCGTTTCCTTCAGCTGGCGGATCTCGCCGCGCACATCCACCGTGATCTTGCGCGACAAGTCGCCGTTCGCAATGGCGGTGGCGACGTCCGCGATGTTGCGGACCTGGCCCGTGAGGTTCGAGGCCATCGAGTTGACGTTGTCGGTGAGG